>Ga0078972_1000965_pt3 | contig 26226 bp, 24 predicted proteins | sample YelNatPaOPGAMG01_FD_67568 | JGI IMG/M metagenome (GOLD analysis project Ga0078972, IMG submission 67568) | Hot spring thermophilic microbial communities from Obsidian Pool, Yellowstone National Park, USA - OP-RAMG-01 (SPADES assembly) (version 2) | ecosystem: Environmental > Aquatic > Thermal...
AAGCGGCGGCAGGGAAGAACCCCACCAACCATGTTGGCAAGATCTACACCCTGCTCACCCACCAGATGGCGGACGAGATCTACCGCAATGTTCCGGGCATCAGCGAAGTGTATGTCTGGCTATGCAGCCAGATTGGCCATCCGATCAAGGAGCCGCTGATCGCCTCCGCTCAGCTCATCCTCGAACCGGGGGTCGACCTGGAGGAAATCCAGCCTTTGGTAGAAGGCACCATTGCCAACAACCTGACCTCGGTCGGGGATTTCACCCAGCGCCTGGTGCGCGGGGAGATATCGGTCTGGTGATCGGGGGAATTAGCCTCCGTCGGTTCCTGCTCGGAAGCTTCATGGCCGGGATGTACCCGTGAAAGGGGGGCCTTATGTCCCGGAGACTGATCATTCGAATTTTGATTGCCCTGATGCTGGCCAGTCTGGCGCTTTTTTTTGTGACCCGCGTCTATGCGCCTGAAGCGCCCTCCCCGGAGTTAATCGAATTGAACGAGCGGGCAGATGAACGCAAAGCCATGGTCGCCGATCAGATCGAAGCGCGCGGGGTGGAGGATGTTCGCGTTCTGGAGGCCATGCGCACCGTCCCGCGCCACCTATTCGTGCCTGAGGACGTGATCGAGCAGGCTTACGCCGACCGCGCTCTGCCCATAGGTTACGGGCAGACCATCTCACAGCCCTACATCGTGGGTTTGATGAGCGCCTCACTGGACATCCAGCCGGGTGACCGTGTTTTGGAAATCGGCACCGGCAGCGGCTACCAGGCGGCGGTTTTGGCCGAGATGGGCGCCGAGGTGTACACGGTTGAGATTGTGCCCGAGCTGGCCGAACAGGCTGCCGCACGTCTCAAAAAATTGGGCTACGGGCAGGTGAAAGTGCTCAACGACGACGGCTATTTCGGCTGGGCGGAGTACGCCCCCTACGACGCCATCATCGTCACTGCTGCACCGGACCACCTGCCAGAGCCGCTCATCGGTCAGCTCAAGGATGGTGGGCGGCTGGTTATCCCCATCGGACCGGTGGGCAGCATCCAGACCCTGTGGCTGTTCGAGAAGAAGGGCGAAGAACTGGTTTCAACCAATCTGGGCGATGTGGTGTTTGTGCCATTTACCCGCAAGTGAGGCGGCAACTTTACGATGAAAATTCCCGAAACCGTTGATGCGGATTCCCCTTTCTGAGCTTGGAATGAAACGTCTTCAGAAGTAAAAGTATTTGAAAACGCCTTACAATCTCCTGATGATGACCGCTCCTGCCGCCAAATATGCCACACCGCCAAGCAGCATCACCGCCGTCAATCCGTAGCTGAGCGCCAAGATGGCCGCCAGAACCGAGGCCGCCACGGACGCGCAGCCGTTGACCGCCCAAGCCCAAGGCACCAATCCAGGGGCGCGCTCCTCCAGCCAGGCCAATCCGAATGGAAATGGCAGGCCCATCAAAACGGCCAGCGGCGCTATTCCAAGGGAGAGGAGCGCCACCCGCGCTGCCAGCGGCCAGCCCAATATAACCTCGACCAGCCAGGCAGAAAGGAATGGCATTCCCAGGGCCAGCATGGCCAGCAACCCGAGAGCTGCCTTCCGGCGGAGCCAGGGCGCGCGCGCCAGGCGGCTGCCCAGGCTGGAGAAGAGCAGCAGGGCAAGCAAAACGGCGGTAAAAGCGTAGGTAGGGTTGCCCAGTAAAAGAATCGCACGCTGAATCAGCGGGATTTCTACCAGCAAAAATGCCAATCCAAGCAGGCTGAAATAGATCAGGATTTGAAGTCTCACCCTCCTTGTGGTGCCCGCTGGATGACGGGCGTCCTTCCCTGCCTGAGTGGGGCGCCTTCCAAGCAGAGGCGCCAGGATTAGTGCAGCGCTGAGAACCAGCACCAATGCCAGCAAACCAAGCAAGATAAAATAGCCGCTGCCGCCAAATGGCTGCCAGGTGTGTCCCATAGATGCCACTACCTGAGGCGTTTGTCGCCAGGTAAAGAAGTGAAAAAAGAACGGCCGGTCATCCGCCACAGGGCGCACATCGAACGGCTGGGTAGCGTAAAACTCACCTGCATCATGCGTTGAGGACAGCGCCTTGAGCGCCAGGTACAGGCTCGGTTCGGGTAGATGGTTGTAGCGGTTAACTTCCTCTTCACGAACGTCAGGCGCCCAAACAAGATCGTAATGCATGTGATCTAGAAAGGCGCGGACCTCGACCAGCTCACCCGGCGCCCAACCGTCCGGTTGTACGAGCGAAGTCACAGTCTGTATGCCTCGATAAGCCACCAAAGCGTCCTGCGGGTTGGCAGCTCCCCGTTCCTTTAATGCCTCGATCAGCGTCGCCAGTATACGCAGATCTTCGCTTGGCGGCGTCTGGAACCAGCGCGTCACGACCAGTATGCCGTGCGGGCTAAGTCGCTCGAGCGCTGCGTCGAAGGCTTCCACCGTCAGGTTGTAGGTCTCGATCAGGCTGTAAGCGCCGTTAGTGACCGGGCGGTAAGCGTCGGTCAAAGGGATAAAGACCAGGTCGTACCGATTGGTCGTGTGGGCGAGATACGTGCGCGCCGGCTCGCTCACCACGTGCACGCCGGATAACCCGTAAGGATCGTAACTGGCTGACGTGGCGGTAACTGCTTTCCGCAGCAAGGGATTGCTGACCAGGGCAGTCACCTCGCCTGCGCCGCCAGCCAGCGCCTGGAGGATGCCCAGCCCGCCGCCGGGTTCAATCACCAGCGTACGCCCGCCCGGACGGAGCGAGAACGCCAGCGCCTCAGGAAGGAATCGAGCCGCGGTCAGGCCATCGGGAGAAGACAGAGTGACCGGCAAGGGCGCATCGCCGTCCACGAAGAGCACAGATTGCGGCGGAACCGTACCAGTATGCTGATAGCTCAACCCCGGGAAGACGTGAGTACTGGCGCCGGCCAGTACGTCGACGCGCGAGATGGCATTCCAGCGCGCGTAGATTACATGGGCACCCGGGTAATGGAGCGCCTGGGGCAAACCTTTGTATGGCGAGCTGTTGAGCGCTAATGGGGCGCGCCCTTGAGCGTTAACCCCGCTGAGATAGCCAAATACCAGTATTCCCGCCAGAAAAGGTGCGCCAGCCGCCCATCTTGTCCAACGCCGGCCGTTTCTGGTTGCTGACTGAATGGCCGGCAGCATGGCGATCAATCCACTTGCCAGCACCGCACCTGGCACCCCGGCCAGTTCGAGCGTCAATGGCGCTATTGCCACGCCCGCTGCCGATCCGGCCAGGTTGGCAGCGTAGATACGGTGGCTGCGCCCCGAGCTTTCCGCCAAAGCAGCACCCACACCCAGCCCTGCGGCGAAGAACGGCGTGGCCAATGCCAGGTAGTATAGGACGAAGTACAGCAACTGGCGCGGTTCGAAGGCGATGCGGTAGCTGTCGAAGGGTAGCAGGTTGACGGCCGCATACGCCAGCCCGCATGAGGCGATAAAGCCCAGCCCGGTTCTCACCAGCAGTTGTTCCACGTCTGCCAGCCAGTGCGGCCGGGCCTCGTCATGCCGGGCCAGGCTGAGGAACGTGCCGCTGGCTCCATAGCCGATGAGCGCCAGACTGACGATCAGAAAGGCAAAATGGTAGAACTGTGCTACCGCGAGCAGGCGCGTAAGGCTGGTCTCGAACAGCAGGGAAGCGGCAGATAAGGCAGCCACGCCCAAGGTGACGCTCGATGGCCTCATCCCCCTTGCCTCCAATGGATCAAGGGAAAGGTTATCCCCACACGCCGGAGATCGCCCGTCCGCACGCAGGGCAATGCCCGTTACGCAGCTTATTCTCGATCACCGAAAAACCCCGGCGGCGGATGAGCGTCTCGCCGCAGGATGGGCAGATGGTGTTCGCGTGGGGATCGTCGGGCAGGTTTCCGGTGTAGACATACTCCAATCCAGCCCGGCGGCCCAAGTTCCAGGCCTGGATCAGTGTGCGGGGCGGCGTGGGCGGCGCATTGAAGCGGTAGGCCGGGTAGTAGGCGCTGACATGCCAGGGGACGTCGCGTCCCAATTCGCTTGCGATGCGGCCGGCGATGGCGCTCAAGTCATCCGACGCATCATTCACCCCGGGGATAACCAGGGTGGTGATTTCCAAATGTACGCCGCGCTCACGGCACAAACGGCAAATGGCCCAAACCTTTTCCACGTCGACCCCGCGGCAGTACTTCCAAACCGCATCCGCCCCCCCTTTAATATCCACGTTCATGGCATCCAGACCGGCTTCGATCAAAAGACCCAACGCCTCGGGGGTCATGTATCCATTGGTGACGAAGGTATTGTACAAGCCGCGCTGGCGAGCCAGAGGAAAGACTTCGAGAGACCACTCCAGCGAAAGGGTTGGCTCATTGAAGGAGATCGATGTACCTTGACATCCCTCCTCGACAGCCAGGGAAACAAAGCTCTCAGGCGCCAGGTACTGCATCCCCGTTGCTGGTACGGTCTTGCTGATATCCCAGTTCTGACACCAGGGGCAGCCGAAGTTGCATGACCAGCTTCCGGCGGTTAGATTAAAAGAGCCTGGATAAAAGTGGTAAAAAGGCTTTTTCTCGATCGGGTTGACCGCCAGGGAAGAGATCGCTCCGTAGGTCAGGGTGTATAGTTTCCCATCCCGGTTTGTACGGGTACGGCACCAGCCTTTGGCTCCCGGGACGAGTGTACAGCGCCGCTCACAGACGTTGCAGCGCACCTTGCCGTCAACTGGCTCCTGCAAGAGCGCTTCACGCTCGAAAACAGTTGCCATGTCTCACCTCCCCGGTTATTTGAAACGCGGCTCTCGGGCGGGTTTCCCAAGCAGCCCTGCTACCTCGTTTGACGAGAGATCGCGCCATTCTCCTGGTTGTAAATCACCGAGGGTTATTGATCCGATAGCCACACGCACCAGTCGTATGGTGGGAAAGCCCACCGCGGCAGTCATATGACGAATCTGATGCTTCTTGCCTTCGCGGAGCACGATACGCAGCCAGGTCGTTTCACTGTGCGGTGTGACCGGCTTTCGTCGCTCGGGCAGTTTCGGTTCAGGGATGGCCAGAACCTGGCAGCGGCGCGTCCGCTTGGAGGCCAGCACCACACCTGTCTGAATTTTGGCAATCGCCTGCGGGGTGATCTTGCCTTCGACCTGCACCAGGTAGGTTTTTGGGACAGGATGGAGAGGATGCGTCAACCGGCGCGCCAGACGCGGATCATTGGTGAGGATCAGGAGTCCCTCGCTGTCAGCGTCCAGACGGCCAGCGACGTACACGCCTGGAACCGGGATGTATGCCTTGAGCGTCTCCAGGCCAGAGGCAGCCGTGAACGAACTGACGACGCCGCAGGGTTTATAAAACGCGAGGGAGCGGTATGAGTCCATTTCCGCAGGCTCCTGGCAATCCAGATATTTCAACCCCTCAGTTCAATTCTATACCGTTTCAATGTAATTAATTGATGCAGATCAATGAAATCACCGCGGATGTGGCTTACAATGGAATTGAGGATGAAAAGGGAATGACTGGTTGAGAAAGGAGCTATCAATGGAATACCACACCCCCCGCGCATTAGAGGTTGAGCATGAGAACATCCATCGTGATTTGAGCAAATTGATCACGGCCGGTGGAAAGGTGGGTGAAGCGGCTCAGGCGGTGGCGGAAGCGCTCCACGCCCATTTCAGAAGTGAAGAGCAGTACGCCATGCCGCCGCTTAGTCTGCTGGCGCCTCTAGCGGAAGGCAAGCTGGAGGAGGGTATGTTTGATATCGTTCCGCTGGTCGAACGTTTGAAATCTGAGCTTCCGCAGATGCTGGCCGAGCACCAGGCTATCATAGCGGCATTGGGCAATTTAAAGCGGGCGGGAGACGGCGAGAAGAACCCGGCTGCACTGAGCTTTGTTGATAGACTTACACTGCACGCGCAAACGGAGGAGCAGGTGTATTATCCCGCCGCCATTTTGGTTGGAGATTACTTGCGGTTGAAACTCGAAAAATAACCCGGCAGAACGATCTGCGCTCTGATATACCAACAATGCCCTTGCTTTCCTTTGTTTCAAGGCCGTATATATGCCCAGCCTTCGGCCTGTTTCCTCACCAGTTCTCCAACACCGGATGGAACGATTTCGGCTTCCTCCATCAATGTGGAAGGATCCAATTTCAGGTGGGCCAGGGAGTTGTTGCAAACAACGAAATGTACGCCTTGTTTTGCCAGGTTGCGCACGCGATTGAGATGCGATAAATTACTGCGGGTCAATTGCAGCACGCCGTTCCCGTTGACCACCAGCTCCGCCTCGACGTTGGCCTCACCCAAGTCGTTCAGCAGGTTGCGCAGATTATTCAATACTTCGGTAAAGCGCTCCTCTGAGTCCTCGTCCATGTGAAAAACGACGCGATATTTCTCCATAACGGCCCTCAAGGTTATTGATGGATTTGCAGTTTTTCGAATACCTTGATTTTGATGAAATCGAGCAGAAATAGATAGGCGAGGATAACTGCCCCAAGCGCCAGTATTAGATGGAGAGGTATGGCGGCCATTAAAATGCCGCGCCATGCTAGCAGGGTGACAATAAGTATATCCAATCCGGAGCTCAACAGCAGATATCGACTGGGGAGCGAATTCCAGAAATGGCGTCGTTCCCTGACGAGATAGATTGTGCCCTGGCCGCTGAAAACCAGCATGACGAACAGAAGCGTTTGAAGCTGAGCGAGGGGAAGTTTCAGATAATCGCGGCCGGTCAAAAAGATCGTAAAGGAAAGGATCAAAATCGGCAAAGCCAGTGTCAATGCTCCAATGACCAGCGATCCGACCTTCCATTGGTTGGGTTTGGCTGAAGTAACAGCCCGGTCGGATGCGATGGACATGGTAGCGAAGTCGTTGGTAAACAGCAGCAGCACCATTAATAGCGGTGTGGTGACAAAGGTATGCGTCAGAATCAAGCCGAGGCTCAGGAAGAATGCGATTTCGATGGTTTTGACGATTTTGTTCAATGTGTACGTGAGCATACGCTGGTAAATCCGTCGGCTGACTTCGACCGCATTGACGATATTTGATAATCCTGGGCTGGTCAGTACCAGGCTGGCCGCCGCCTTGGCTACATCGGTTGAGCTGGACACGGCGATGCCAACCTCGGCTTGCTTTAGCGCTGGCGCATCGTTGACACCATCACCGGTCATCCCGACGATATGTCTGGCGGACTGAAAAATACGCACCAGTTTGAATTTGTGCTCGGGAAGGACTTCCGCGTAAACGCCGCATTCCGGATCGAGATCAGTTTCAGCATGAGTCAGCTTTTCGGCATTGCAAACCTTGCCCTGGATGCCGACCTGTTCTGCAATGGCCCTGGCAGTGCTCTCCCCATCCCCTGTGATCATCAAGACACGCACCCCCATGTCTTTCAGGCGTCCAATCAGCCAGCTCGAATCCGAACGCGGGGGATCTTGCAATGCGATCAAACCCACCATATTCAATTGTTGATCATCCCCGACGGCGACGGCAATGACGCGGTAACCGCGGGAGGCCAACAAATCAACATCCGATTCGATGGGCGCTTGGTTCGGACCGCAAAGCGGCTGAATAACCTGTGGCGCGCCTTTCACCACACGAAGGCGGGAAGCTGGGGTTGCGAAAATTGCCTCAGTGCGCTTGGTGGCAGGAGAGAATGGCGTGAAGGAGATGCGTTGGCCTTCGGCGGCTGCACCGTTGCGCTCCTTGGCAGCGGAGAGCACAGCCAGGTCAATGGGATCTTGCGTGGCGGTATCGCACGCTAGCGCGCCATAGTGGAGCACATCTTCCTGTGTATAACTGGAATAGGAATGGATTTCGGCCACCGTCATGCGGTTTTCGGTGATGGTGCCGGTTTTATCCGTGCAGAGCACATCCATGCTGGCAGCTTCTTCAATCGCAGCGAGACGCGTCACCAGAACGCCGTGGCGCACCAGCTCCACAGAGCCGAGCGCGGTGGCCAGGGTAAAGGTAGCGGGAAGAGCCACCGGCACTGAAGCCACCAGAAGGATTAATGCAAAGGGGATTACATCGCCGAATGACAGATGCGCCAGAGCGGAATAAACCAGTATGGCGGCTACCAGCACGGCGTCCATCGCCACCAGGTTCTTAACCACGGCGAAAACGACTTCCTGTAAGTGACCTCGGGTCTTCGCCAGGCGGACAAGCTCGGCAGTCTTTCCGAATTTGGTGGCCGTGCCGGTGGCCGTGACGACCGCTTCGCTTTCCCCCTGTCTGATAATCGTGCCTGCGAAGGCAACATCACCCGGTCCGGCATCCTTTGCGACCGACTCGCCGGTCAGCGCTGATTGGTCGATCAGCACACCCCCGGTAAGCAGGCGCACATCTGCTGGGATCACGTCACCCATGCGCAAGTAAATCACGTCCCCGGGAACCAGCTCCCTTACCGCTATCTTCTGCCATTGACCATCGCGCAACGCGCGCGCGTATAAGGACAGTTTTTCACGCAGCAGAGCGAGAGCATTTTGTGCACGCCGCTCCTGGAAAGCGCTGATAGCCGCATTGAATAAAATGAGCGCCGCGATGACGATGGCCTCTTCATGCTTTTTCAACAGCACTTCAAGGATGACGCTGACCTCGAGCATCCAGGGAACGGGCCCCCACAGCTTTTCCAGGATTATCAGCCAAGTGCTTTTCTTTTCCTCAGGTATCGCGTTTGGACCGTAGCGATCCAATCGCGCTTGAGCTTCCTGACTACTCAAACCTTCCACAATCTTTTCGCCAGGAGTTTCCGAGACCACTGTTTCCATAAGCTGACCCTCGATGAGAATGGATCTATTCCGGATATCCAAAATTAAAAACAACCCGTCTCAAAGCATCGAAAAGGCACCATGATGCTCCATGTACCTTCCAGATTAATCTTAGGAACTATAATCCCGATTGAACAAATCGTCATTAAGGTAAGCAAAAGGCAGTCTTAAGGTATGATTAAGGCAAGCGGATTGGCTTAGACGGATTGGGCTTAGGCTGCTGATAGTAGATATGCTCGTCAATGATTGCTATTCCCTGGACGTGAGCATCCATGCCAGAGGAAGGCCCAGCAAAGCCAGGGCTGCCATCCACCAGAAAGGCGCGCGCAAGCTGAAGTGTCCAGCGACGAATCCAAGGCCGAAGACTGCTGCGGCGCCTAGTGCGTTGCCTATTCCCAGGGCAATACCCGAAGCCAGAGATCGATTGGATGGGAAAAGGTCTTGACCTATCAGCATGGTGATCGGCGCCGTACTGAAAACCGCAACGCCGAGTAGGGCCAGAGTGAACCAGAGCAGGATGCCGCGAGAATAAAGGAAATACACTAAGAACAATGCTGATAACAAACTGGATGCCATCAAGACCCCACGCCGGCTAAAACGATCTGCCAGAAATCCCCCCGAGAGGTTTCCGAAAATTCCCACGATGAGCATAATACTGATCAAAGATGCGCCGCCAATCAAAGAACCGCCTTGGCTGTGCCAAAGTATCGGCGTGAACGTGGCCACACCATAAGAAACCATGCCTCGCAGACCGACAAAACCAACCAGGGCGAATATCTTTCCATGCTGCGGCTGAGTGACGCCAACCCCGTTCGTCTCAATCCGTGGATTGAGCGAGGGAGCAAATATGGAGAGCAGCGCGATTGTCAGGGCTCCCGGGATGGCAAACACCCATAATCCATGCAGTCCTAGCCAGGCAACCAATAATCCTGCCAACCCCGGCCAGATTCCGCGGCCTAGTTCCCCTCCAACCAGGAAGAGCGACATATGGATGGCCTCATGCCTCTCGGTTAAACTGCGGGTAGTCGCTAAGGCCTGTGGGTGGAAAAAGGAATTTCCCAGGCCGATGATGACGAGCAGAAGCAATAACACGGGGTAGTTCGGCGCAATGCCCAGCAGACTGGCTCCGATTGCACTCATCGCCAGGCCTGCGAGGACAAACCCGCGACCGCCACGATGGTCTGCCCATAGACCGGTCAGCGGTTGCATCAACGAGCCGATGCCTTGGGTGGCGAATATCAACGTACCGACTAGGACGATGGGGATATTAAATTGCGAAAGGAGAAGCGGCAAGATGGCCGGTAGATAGTTGACATAGCCATCGTTGAGGAAATGAGCCCAGGTAAGAGCTCCCAATTGAAGACGCTTGGACATGAAAATCTTGCAATGAGCCTCAGTCAGGTTATCAGGCTGCTTCTATCCATGGCTGATCATGAAGGGCACAGCCCGGTGCAGTCCACCGATTGTCTGCCGTATTTTGGGGCGGGAGGCGGCAACAAGGGTAATAAGATCGATAAAGATAATGTCTCAGGATACCCGCTCATGGATGACCGGCTCATCTATATCTCGATCTCCTGAATTGGAATGGGATGATTCACGGTCATCGGTTGGGTTTCAGCTAAACGGACAGCATTATCGAGAGCTTCCACCTGCAGTCTTCTGGCTTCGCGCCAGCGGCGCCACAGGAAGAAGATGCCAATCGCGCCGACCACCGCCTGACTTAAGAACAGGTAGAAATTGCTCGAAGAGAATATGCCGATCACGATGGGCAATCCATCCCAAAGGCCATGCAGCACTGCCACACCCAGGTAGGCGCCGATCACTTTCAAATTGATGTGAAAACGCATGGCGCGGGTCTCACGGAAGAGCACGCCGGCCAGAATCGCCGTCCAGGTGCCATGGCCTAACGGAGAAAGCAGGCCGCGCATCAGGGTAACGAAGACAACCGTGGAGAAGCTTCCGCCGGTGGCTAGGAAGGTTGTAAAGGAATAGCCGGTGCTTTCAAGAGCGGCGAAACCCATCCCGGCCGCAGCGCCCAAAATGAGGCCATCTATCTCAGAATCATGGCTCAAGCGTCGGGCAATCACCAAAATCCCCAGGACTTTGGCAAATTCCTCGATCAACCCCACTAGGAATGAAGTAATTGGATTTAGGCTGCCCACAAAGATGGGTTCGAGTAATGAGGAGGCGAAGACGCCTAAAATGCCTCCGTACAGGAAGCTCAAGGCTGTGGTGGAAATCTTCAAGCTGCTCCAATGACGCCGTTCGTAGAAGAACACGACAAAGGCGGTGGGCACCATAAAGCTGCCTACCATCACCACCGTGGGAAACAAGATCGGATTTCCCGTTACGCCCATGACCACGATACCAAGTAAGAATAAGCCTAAACCGACCAGTAAGACGTGCAACCAGGCGTTGCTGCGGTCACGCCTCACTTTGACTCCCGTAATCACTTCGTCCGATAACATATCGCCTTACCTTCTCCCAGTTCTTTTTTACACAATCTTTCAATATCAGCATACGCTTTTCCTGTTTATTTGACCTTATCTGAAAGTATAGCCAAGCTAAAGCTTATATTAAATACAGCATCCGGCGAGTCACGGTTAGCGTCGCCGGATGTGTATACTTCGTAATTGCGTATGGAATTCTACCTGCTGATATCAGTGGCTGGATGAATTTTGCCCCCCCGGGCCGGGGCCGTAGCCACTGCCGGGTGTGGGGGTGGATGCGGCCCATGGATTTCCGCCCTGGCCGGTGGCCTGGGGTGTGCAGGAGAGGCAGGATCCATCGCCAGGGCCGGGGCCGTAGCCGCTGCCGGGAGTGGGGGTGGATGCGGCCCATGGATTGCCGCCCTGGCCGGTGGCCTGGGGTGTGCAGGAGAGGCAGGATCCATCGCCAGGGCCGGGGCCGTAGCCGCTGCCGGGAGTGGGGGTGGATGCGGCCCATGGATTGCCGCCCTGCCCGGTGGCCTGGGGTGTGCAGGAGAGGCAGGATCCATCGCCAGGGCCGGGGCCATAGCCGCTGCCAGGTGTGGGTGTGTTATCGGTCCATGGGTTACCACCCTGGCGAGTTCCGGGAGTTGTTGGCTGAGTCGGGCCTGCATCGAACTGGCCAGCACGAACTCGTTCACGAAATAGCTGGGGGTCGTTCAATCCCAGATCGGTCAGGCGGATGCGTTCCTGGATCATGCTGCGCACCTGAGCAAGAACCGCCTCAGACGGCCCGCCAGCGTGGACTTGAGCCAGGATCTGATCCTGGGAGCGCAGGCGTTCGCGGATCCGCTCCAGGTTGCCGAAGGCAGCTTCGTCATCCATTCCTGCCGCCAATCGCAATGCGGTATCCACCTCCTGTCTCCAGCGGGCGATCACTGGCTCTGAGGGCATCTTGCCCTCCTGTGCCAGGTGAGCAATTTCTCCTGCGCGACGATCGGCGAACTGCAGCGACAGATCCAGACGCGTCTGCGTGCGATTGGCGAATTGCGCGCGGACGTCTTCACTGGCCAGTTTGAGCGGGTACAAAGCCTGGCCCGGATCGCTCTCCTGTGAGGCGTAAACCGTCATACCGGCACCGCCGAAGACCAATGAAATGACTACCAGCAGGGTTGCAAGGGTGGGCATTTTTGCGTTCTCCTTTCTCAGAAAGAGGTTTGTCCACCCTTTACGACGCTCAGGGACCGGAACGGATACGGCCGGTCGAAGCGACTTTGCCTGCTCAAGAAAGGCCGTCCGTCCACGCTGCGCGAATTGCGGATCGCGGGGCGGGTATGGCACAAGAGTATGCATTATGGCTTGAATTCTTTCGTCATCCGGATCCAAATCAGCCGGTTTCATGTTCGAACTCCTCTTCCGACAGGAGTATTCGCCGTAGAGAAGCCAGGGCGCGGTGCTGAAGAGCTTTCACCGCTCCAACAGGTTTCTGTAAAACTTCGGCGATGGCTTCATTATCCAGACCCTCCAGGAACTTCAAGGCAATTACCTGACGCTGGTCGGCGGTCAAACAGGCAAGGGCGGCGCGAACTCGCTGGCGCTGGTAGGGATCGGAGGCGGCTAATTCAGGATCGTTATCGCCGGCTGGAAGTGCGTCGTCCAATGGGAGCGCGGAAGGAGGTTTGCGGCGGTATTGGTCCGTGATCCAATTGTGAGCGACACGGTATAAGTAGGCCTGCAAACAATCCTGCGGGCCGCCCCCAGCGCGTAAGGCTGTGAGAAAACGGCTGAAAGTCTCGGATACGCATTCCTCAGCAAGTTGGACATCGCCCAGCAGACGAACGGCATAACGATAGACCCCCGGGCTGTAACGGTCATAAATCTCGCCCAAGGCATCCAGATCAAAGTTTCTCGCCTTTGCCAACAACGCCAAATCTGCGTCAGCCATCGCCTCTGTCTATTACGACGCGCAGAACACCAGCCGGATACGGCCGGTCACTGCGTACTATATAGTGGATATACAACCAGAATCACGCACGATATGTGACAGTGTATTCCCAGTATACAGTATGGTTATGAAGATCTTGCGAAGACTTGGGAAAGAACGGATAAACTACTCAATCCGTATTGGCAGGGCAGCCGTCTCAAAATATTGACTCAGGTGATCACGCATGCGTAAGCGGGCGCGGGCAACGCGGCTTTTGACGGTGCCCAATGGACGGCCGATCACCTTTGAGACCTCTTTATAATCCAGGCCTTGCAGATCGACCAGGACGAGGGCAATGCGATAGTCAGGCGGAAACGCGTTCAAAAGGAGACGAACACATCATCTGAGGAATGGACAAACGACTCTGGGTACAACCATCCTGCGCCGGCTGCTCTCCGATAGGCTTTGCGGATTCATCACCATTTCTTCAACAAATCTTCACAACCGGGCATTAAAATTCACCATGATAAAGACTAACTTTATCTGGATTGGAGAATTGTGAATGAGAAAGATCTCTATCGTCCTTTTATTGGTTATTCCGGCCGGTGTGCTGGGTCTTGCAGCGGCCTTCGGCGTAAGCCGTGTTTTAGGCAACCCTTTGCCAGGATGGATTCCGAATACCTCGGCTGGAAATACCGGAGCGGGTCCTCAAGGCTGGAACGGACAGCCTGGCAGCATTGGTCCGGGAATGATGGGTGGGTATGGGGGATACAGGATGGGACCCGGGATGATGGGAGGCTACGCGCAGGGCATTCCCAACAATGCCGGAACCCGAATTACAATGGATCGCGCCATCCAGCAAGCCGAAAACTACGCCGCATCTTCAGGAACCGGCCTGCAGGTGGCTGAAGTAATGGAATTCCAGAACAATTTTTACGCGGTCGTGATCGAAGAGGGAAGCGGCAAGGCAGCCTTCGAGATCCTGATGGACCCTTTTACAGCGACCGTATTCCCGGAGCCAGGCCCCAACATGATGTGGAACGTAAAATACGGCCATATGGGAAGCGGAGCCTCAACAGAGAACACGATAAGCCTGGACCAGGCGCGGGAGTATGCTCAAAAGGCGCTGGACAGCCAGATACCTGGAGCGACTGTGGAAGAGGATGGTTACAGTTTCTACGGTTATTACACGTTTGATTACAGGCTCAACGGTCAGATCGCGGGCATGTTGAGCGTGAACGGTTTCAATGGCCAGACTTGGTTTCACACCTGGCATGGGTCATTTATATCTGAAAAGGAGCTAGAGCAATGAGAAACATATGGAAGTGGGTTCTCATCTTCCTTGGCGTATTCCTCGCTGTCTTTCTAATTGCGCTGCCTATACTGGGCTTATTCGCGTTTCGAGGGTTTCCTATGATGGGCGGCTTTTATTATGGAATGCCGCACATGTTCGGCGGATATGGTTTCTACGGAGGTTGGCTTATGATGTTCGGAATGTTTCTCGGTCCTCTGGTGGTGATCGCCCTGATTGTTGCAGGAGTTGTGGCGCTGGTGCGAACCACGGGAGGTAGTCATCCTTCTTCTGCACAGCCGCCTGCCCCGACGCGGACATGCCGTAACTGTGGCAGAGCACTACAGGCGGATTGGTCCCACTGCCCTTATTGTGGCGAAAAGGTCTGAAGGGGAAGGCTACCCTGCGGTTTCACTCTCCAAGCGGAACATCCCGATGATTTCCATCGGGACGTTCCTGCATAATGGAGCGGAGAGCGGGGATGTTTTGCACAGATTCATAATGGAGCGGTAATCCGTGGAGATTACCGTCCTTCGCAAAACAGCCGCAGCATTTCAGTCATGCACGTGGCCATGCTCCAGTTCTTCGCTGGTGGCGGGACGGATGGCGAGGATTTGCACATCGAATTGGAGCTCTTTGCCAGCCAGGGGGTGATTCACGTCCAGCGTGACGGAGTTCTCATTGATATGATCGATGCGAGCGCGCACAGAGTGCCCATGCTCGTCGGTCAGGCTGACTTCCACACCGGGCTCAAGCGTAATGGTGGCGGGAAACTGGCGCTTCGGCAGGTCAACGAAGGCGTCCGGATCAATCTCACCGTAGCCATCGGCGGGAGCAACTGTTACAACCTTGCGCTCGCCGACGCTCAGACCATAGAGAGCACTCTCCAGGCCCGGGATGATCTGTCCCGCCCCCTGGATGAAGCGGAAAGGCTGGCGGTCGTCGGACATGTCATAAATCTGGCCTTCCACGTGGAGCACGTAACTCATGCTAACCACCTGGCCATCTTGCACGGTTAATTCTTCACTCATCGGTTTCTCCATCCAGGCTGGCGGTGGGATGTGAAGCGAGCCAGCCAGTTAGTCGATTTTACCCTTTTCGTGAAGAAATAGCTACTATTTTCATCCACCTCGATCCTGTTGGGCAAGATCGCATGCTCCGCGTCACTGCGTCACCGCTAGCTTCCATCTCATCTTGTCGTGTTCGTACGCCTGAGATGTGAGGGGGATGACAGTCTGTCAGATCGCCGGGACGAATATCGGCCATCAGGGATATCTTTAGAGCAGGATAGCTATAATACCTATCATGAGGAAATCTATTCCAGGTTGGGAAAATAGTGAAACCGCAAATTCCGATATCGAAGTTTTAAGGAAGGCAATTGATTTCACGAATTAAAATAGCCCGATGGGAGGGGGACGGAGGATGAACAACCATATTCGCAGTGGCACCGGACAACCATGAGCATCGTCGCAACGGCGGCCAACAAAGCGCGCGGTTTGTATCTGGGCTATTACATGGCCTATGGTGCGCTGCTTCCATTCCTGAATCTGTACTTCAGGCGTATTGGGATGGACGGCGTGCAGATCGGGGCGCTGACCGCCATCCCGGTCCTGGCGACCACGCTGGGTGCACTGGTATGGTCGCTCATCGCTGACAGCTTTCACCTCCAGGCATGGATTCTGAGGATGGTGTTTCTAATCTCGCCCTTGACAGTTTTGATGATGACTCGTTCGACCAGCTTTGCCGGTTTGCTCGCCCTGGGCGTTGCATTTGGTTTCTTCACCAGCCCCATCGTTCCCATTCTGGACAGCTCGGCCATCGAAATCGTAAAGGTATCCCGGGTTTCTTATGGTGGGATGAGGGTATGGGGATCAATCGGCTGGACTCTTTCCGCCTGGCTGGTTGGTCTGATCCAGGAAAAGGCAGGGATGCACACATTTTTCTACGCCTACGCAGTCCTGATGGGGTTGACTTTCCTTTTTTTGCTGATGCAGGAGCAAGCAGCATCGGCCCGGGAGAGCTTCGTACGGCCAAATATTACCAGCCTGCTCACTTTCGACGTCGGTAGTTTCATATTCAGCGTCTTTTTAGTCGGCACTTCAATGGGAGCAGTGAGCGCCTTTTTCAGTATCTATATGGACCAGATCGGCGCGACAGAAGGAAGCATCGGGTTGGCGTGGGCGTTATCCTCGCTCAGCGAGATACCGATCTTTTGGTTTTCGGGCGTAATCCTCCGTCGCGTCAGCGTTACGAGATTGTTGGAATTTGCTTACATGATTTATGGGGCACGCTGGATGCTGTTATCTTTTATCATGGTGCCGTGGCTGGCGCTTTTGACCCAGCTATTGAACGGTCTTTCTTTTGCCATCTTCCTCGCGGCCGGGGTGACGCACATCAACAATCTTGCGCCACAGGGAATGAACACGACCGTCCAGGCGCTGCTAACCACCACCTACTTCAGCGTTGGTTCGATCTGCGGGGCCATGGTGGGCGGCTTTCTTTTCGACCAAATCGGTTCATTGTGGTTATTCCGCGTTTCGGCAGCTTTGGCCGTGGGTGGTTTGCTTGTTTTCAATCTGGCGAGGGTTTATCGAAAGGGCGTGGCGCAAACCTCGTGAGGAGGAATGACCATCGAATCGCCAAAAAGTTGGGATATAAAAGGAATAATCGAAGAGCTGCGTATAGTCTGCAATCTATTGGCCAAACACAGAGGTGTATGATGCGTTACGTTCTGGGAGTCGACGGCGGATCGAGCAAGACTCACGCACTGGTACTCGAAGAAACGGGCGCTGCGCGTGGTTTCGGGCAGGCCGGGTGCGGCAATCACCAGATATTCGGTCTGGAACACGCACTGGTAGAGATCGACCGGGCTGTCCGGGCTGCAGTTGCCATGGCAGGAATACACGGGGACCCTGTGGACGACGCCTGCTACTGTTTGGCGGGGGCCGATTTCCCAGAGGACTATGCCCGTTTGCAAGAGGCGTTGCAAGTCATTTACCCGGCTCGGGCGGTCAGGGTCAAGAACGACACATTGGCGGCTATGCGCGCCGGGCTGAGCCGGCCATGGGGAGTGGTGGTCATCTGTGGGACGGGTTTCAACGCCGCCGGGCGCGCGCCGGATGGGCGCGAGATCGTGCTGCCCGGATTGGGTCCAATCTCCGGCGATTGGGGCGGTGGAGCCGCATTGAGCCAAGAAATGATCCGTTTGGTGATGCGCGCCTGGGACGGGCGCGGTGAGCCCACTCTGCTCACCCAACTGGTTCTGCGCGAGCTGGCGGTTCCAACTGTCGAAACATTGTTATTAAAACTGTACCATCACGAGATAGAAGAGCGAAGATTGCTCGAGCTGACGCCCTTGCTCTTCGAAGCGGCGGAGGCGGGTGATGGTCCGGCCTGCGAACTGGTGGTTCGCATGGGGATGGAAGTCGGGGTAACTGCTCGAGCCCTCATCCGGCGATTGGGCCTGCAACAGACGGATGTCGAGGTGATTTTGGGAGGCAGCGTGTTCAAGGGAAAAGGCCACCTACTTACCGATACCGTAGCACAGGAGGTGCGTCGCGAGGCCCCGATGGCGAAGATTGTACGGCCGCGCTACGAGCCGGTGGTGGGCGCGGCGCTCATCGCTCTGGAAGCGATGGGGGTGGATATAGACGAACGAATCCGCTCCAGGCTGGATGAAACTTTGCCCAAAGAGTTAATTGTGGTCACAGAATAGACAGCCTTCGGAAGGCGGTGAAGAAGAAATGGGTGTAGGTCGCGCGGACTAGCGGCCGGCGAGGAAATTAATCAGTGAAGGCTTCTTGTGATGCACCGCATCGGGGAAGCCGACAGGCACGGGTGCGGCAGGCTGAGCCAGATCCTGGGGTGGAACTGGCGCGCCAGCCGGTTGGGCAGGAATGGCGGGAGGGATCGTCGGCGCCGTCGGTTGGATCGGCACGAGCGAGGCGAAGCCTTTGAGAATGAGCGGGGCGGTGATGCCCACATTGATGGCCAGCCAGGGATTGTTGGGCTGCACCCCCTGGATCAGCACCAACCCGCCTCCGGCCAGGATCATGATGCCAGTGACGATCCAGTAAAACGGGCTACGGATATAGGTGGGCAGGTTGGGCGATTCGCGCAGGGAATACCATTTCAGCAATTCGCCCAGCCCACCGCCAATGACGCCATAAAGAAAGCTCAATGCCATGGGCTCATCTCCTTAGCATGTCAAACCTAAAAAGCGAAATGCGTTTTTTTCAGATCGCCGGCGTAAAACGAAACCGATTCGTGCCTGGCTTTAAGGTCATGTAGCTCGACGCCACTGGTGGCGGCGCCGCCTCGGGAAGAGCCGGAGATTGGTTGCTGATGGGAAGATGTTGAGGACCTCCCAAACCAACTTTATGCCTGGCAATCGGTTCGGCTCGAGTATGGATCTGTCATGTTACCACGGGCATACATACCCATTATGATAATTTGCACCGAAAACCTCATAAAATATAGCATCTTACCGTTTTGGATACAATACCATTCGAATGGAGAATAATGCAAACATTCAACTAAAAACCGGGTTCTTAAAAATTAAATTGCCCGCTCAGAGGCGCTTGATCTACGCAAGCCGGTCCAGCGGTGATGCTTCCAGCCGGGCAACCGTGTTGCGAGCATGCCGGTGCCCGGCGGAGGCGCTATTGTGAAAGGTTCGCAGTCCAGCCTAAGGGCGAATGTGCGCTCGGGGTGTTTTGCGGATATTTCCATTTGTCGCCAGAATAAAGGCGGTGTATCCTTACCGATGGGAATTCCAGCCAGGGCGATCGGTCCATATCATGGCAGGTTTCCAGGTTCGCATCGATCATCTGAGTCAGAGGCGAGGGATCATTCTTGCCTCGGGTTGAGTTTCTTTTTCTTGGGTGCAGCCCATCTATATTGGTGCGATTGGCGGCCAGCAGGAACATCATGCTATATTTATTACAACAACAACTTATCGGCGATGAAGATCTATTCCAGAAAGTGAGATGGGAATGGCAAGCAGAGTTTCGTTTGGTTTCCCCAGAATGCACCTCGAACAAGGCGAAAAGCGCGACTTTCTGCCTACGCTAATCGGCCATCTGGATCGGCACGGAGTTGAGGTTTATCTTGAGCGCGGATATGGAACGGGTCTGGGCCTGGTTGAAGAGGAGTATCGTAAGGCAGCTCCGCATGTAGAATTCGTATCGAACGAAGAGACTTACCAGCAGGATATCGTGGTCGTGCTGCGCTACCCGGGCGACGATGCAGCGCGCAGGCTCCGGCCTGGCGCCTGCCTGATATCGATGCTCCACTATCCCACCCGTCCCAAGAGGGTGGATTTCCTCAGGTCTTTGGGGATCGAAGCGATTTCTCTTGATTCGATCAAAGACGACGTGGGTCGGAGGATGGTGGAAAATTTGAAGGCGGTAGGCTGGAATGGCATGGAAGCAGCTTTCAAGGTGCTACACGACATCTATCCAGCTCCGGGACTCGAGGATCCTACCCGCAATCCAATCAAAGTCACCGTGATGGGGGCGGGCGCCGTGGGAATGTACGCGATACAGGCAGCGATCCGCTATGGCAATGAAGAAACCTGGCAGCGCATGGCGGCCATCGGTGCGACTGGCGTGCAGGTTACAGCGGTAGATTATGACCTGACCAACCATCCGGCAATCATGCAACAGATCATTAAGTACACGGACATCCTGGTTGACGCCACCCAGCGAACAGACCCAAGCAAACCCATCATCCCGAATGATTGGATCGGTATGATGCGCGCACACGCAATTCTGGTGGATCTGTCCGTGGATCCGTACGATCTGACTGTCGAACCTCCGCTGGTAAAAGGAAATTTGGATAAATATGTCTTCCTGCCCGACGACCCGGATTGGGATATGAATGTCCCCAATGAAATCCCTTCACGTGAACGAAGGGCGACGGTCAGTTGCTACTCATGGCCGGGGATTCATCCCGAAGCGTGCATGGATCATTACGGGCGGCAGTTGGAGCCGCTGATGGAGACCCTTCTGACAAGGGGTTACGACCATATCGGGTTATCGGGAGGATATTTCGAGCGGGCGTTGGCCAGGGCGAAGCTGCCGGGCTGACAAGGAATACAATTTAGCCGAAATGAGGTCATATTAAAACTCTATTCGTAAGATTAATTGCATATACCCTGTTTATATTCTCGCTGGGTTGTCAGCCGGGAGTTGGCAGAATACAATCTGCTGATCCAACCCATGGCCAAAAGGTGACGGTCATGGCTCAGCGTGAGTATGCTGTCCAACAGCAATTAACCTTAGTCAATGAGGGGCCGGGGCAGCCAGAGAAGCAAAATATCTGGATTGGCTTGATCAGCGACTTTCCCCCATATCAAAAAGTTCGCTCAATGGAGATATCTCCAAATCGCTACAGTCAGGTGATTGATGAGTATGGCAATCATTATGCTGAGTTTGATTTTTCTAAACAGCCAGCCGGAACAACCCAAACGATAACGATCGTCTATCGTGTGGTGGTTAACGAATTATCCTTCGATTTATCGAACTGTCAGGGTCAGGGTGAGCGGCCCGACTTGTTTCTTCAACCTGAGGTGCACATCGAGTCGGACAATCCACAGATTGTGGCGTTGGCGGCTCAACTTTCAAAAGATAAAAGCACTGTTTGTCAACAGGTGCGGGCATTTTATGATTACGTCGGTGACAAACTGACCTACACCCCGAATGGCAGGAATTGGGGCGCCCAGGCGGCACTCGGGCCGATGGGATCTGACTGCACCGAATACACCGATTTGGTGGTGGCTTTAAGCCGGGCACAGGGTATTCCCGCTCGTTATTTCGAGGGATTGAGGGTTCTCGAGGATGGCACGGAAACCACTTATATTGAGCATGCTTGGCCAGATGTGTACATGCCCGGCGTCGGGTGGACGGCATTGGATCCCACTCTAGGAAGGCACCCAGTCAATCGAGAGGCTTATTTTGCCCACTATACCCCGGATCATATTATTGTGACTATGGGAGCAAATCCTTCGGTATTACGCGGGAGCAGCTATTGGACGCACCTCTACTGGCCAGGTGACAGCACTCATATACGTGTACATGGTCAGTGGGAAATCGAATTATTGAGCAAGGGAAAATAAACAAATCTCCCTCATCGATGCGGAAGCGGTGATCATGCAACGATGAGGGAGGATTTGAATAGATTATTTTGAAGGCTTTCGACTTAATTATTCCCCGCGTTTGCGCAGGTAAGTGTGCATAATGACCGATAAAACGATGATGAAACCATAGATTAACTGGGTCAAGAAGCCCGTCAGGCCAACGGCTACCGTCGCGGCATCGATTGAGCCGATGATGAACGTACCGAGGAACGTCCCCAGAATTGTGCCGGTACCGCCAAAGACGGATGTTCCACCCAGGAAGACCGCCGCCAGGGTGTTCAGCAGATAACCGCTGCCCATATTGGGCCAAAAGTAAGCAATATAGAAACTGTTTACAAGACCTGCAAAGGCAGAGATCAGACCCACCAACATGAAGGATTGAATACGCACTAGACCGGTATTGACGCCCATCAATTCGGCGCTGTTGATGTTGTCGCCGGTCAGATAGACATGGGCGCCAAATTTATGGCGATTTAGCAATACCCAGATAGCAATGGTGATAATGACCAGCCAAACCATTTGCATGGGCAGGAACCCCCAAAGTTGCCCGACCAACAGAGGGTAAAAGAAGGTTTGCTTGATATATTCCAGGGGAAAATTCGTGCCCGATGTAAGTACGAGGACAGCCCCCCGCCAGAAGAATTGCGTACCAATGGTGACGACCAGCGAAGGAATGCCCACTTTCACAATGATGGTTCCATTGAGCCAGCCAATGATCGTCCCGGTTAGCAGGGCGGCTAATATTCCTAATCCCACTCGTACAGTCGTGCTGGCGACGGTACTACCTATGAATGCCGTCTCGTTGTAGATGAATGAAAATGCAACCATTCCCATGGCCATGATCGAAGGAAATGAAAGATCGATTTCCTTCGCAATGACTACGACAGTCAAAGGAATGGCCATGATGGCAAAGAATGGAGTGGAGGTCATGAAGGCGAGGTAAATCTGGGGAGATAAAAAGGTGCGAGGGGCAGAAACGATAAATATCAGCCACAAGCACAGAAAGACCCCCAGAATTCCGAGTTGAGCACTATTCGTGCGGATGAACCTCCTCAAATTGAATGGAACTTTATAACGAGGAGTTACTGTAGGCACGGTTTCATTGATTTGAGAATTCATCGGTATTCATCCATTGTGCAGATGCTATTCGAGATGGCCGGTTTCGGCGACATGAACCATTTTGTCCATCAATTCGGTTAAGCCAATGTCTTTGGTCATGAACTCACCAGCTATCCTGCCCCGGTCAAGCACTACCACACGGTCGGCGACATCGTAGACGTGAAAGATATTGTGATCGATGAAAATGGCGGATTTGCCAGCTTCCTTAATGCTTTTCACAAAAGTAACCAGTTTAGCCACTTCTTTAAGCGAAAGCCCCATCGTCGGCTCGTCAAGGACGATGATATCTGCCTGAAAGAAAAGAGCACGAACGATGGCCACGCCTTGTTTCTCGCCTCCCGAAAATTTGCCTACGCGAGAATCTGGGCTGACCGCCTGAGAGGTGAAGCCCATTGATTGCACCATTAATCGATGGGTTTCGTCTTTCATCCGCCGAATATCCAGGAAACCGAGTGAATTGCACAATTCGCGTCCCAGGAATATGTTGCGCCACAGGGTTTGCAATTCGGCCAGCGCACGTTCCTGATATACGGTTTCAACCCCCAACTCTCTGGCTTTTGGGACCGTTAAGTGCTCCACCTTCTGGCCATTGAAGTAGATTTCCCCTGAAGTGGGTTGATAATAACCAGTGATGATCTTGATCAATGTGGATTTTCCAGCGCCATTATCACCCACCAGGCCGACAATTTCGTTCCGACCAACGCGAAAGTTTATATTCTGCAGCGCCTGAACTTCTCCAAAGGATTTCGATACGTTCCTGAGTTCAATACGGTAGTCTTCCATTCGCCGACTCCGATCCGCCAGTGGATAACCCGTTTATTTTAGAATTACATATTTCTGTGAAAATGGCAAGGGCTAAATGGTTTCAATTTAATCACGAGCCACTTAGCCCTTGCACCGATCTCTATAGCAAACCCATCACAGACGCAAGCATGTCAACATGAAGTGGTTTCGGTTCCACCTTAGCGAATCTGCTTCGCCACTAATGGAGCCAGTTGGTCTATATTGCTCTTGTCAGCAAAGCCTGCGCCCGTATCGATTTGCAAGCCGGAGAAACCGTAATTGTGGGTGAGACAAATCTGCAGAACGCCGAAGTATCCTTGTAGATACTGCTGCTGGTCGATCACCAACTGCAGCCAGCCTTTCTGGATGGCGGATACTGCATTGCCCGACATATCGAAACCGGCAGCATAGATTTCACCCGGCTTCTTACCAGCGGCTTCAAGGAAGCTTTGCACATTGCCCGTTAGGTTGCCGTGGTCGGTCACCATCAGTTTTATGTCTGGGTTGGCGGTCATGATGCCGGTAAAGACCGGTATGCCGGCGGACGCATCCGCGTTGGTAGCGTCATCAATCTCCTGATAGATCACTTTCAGACCAGCTTTTTCGAGGGCATCCTTTACACCTTTGGTGCGCTCACCGCGTCCTGCCTGCGCCAAAAGACCCCACAGGAAAGCTTTGTCGCCGGCTTTCACGCCTGACCGTTTGACGGCTTCCTCACCCAAGGAATAGCCCGCATTATAGAGAATAGCGCCGACGTAGCCGAAGCCCTTCGAGGCGTATTTGGCTTGCGCCAGTGGCAGTTGAGTGTTCATGCTGGTCACGATAATGCCCTGGGCCTCTGCGGCATCGATTAGGGGATCAAAAGCTGTGTCGCCTGGATGACCCATGATGGCGATGCCATCGGGTTTGGTAGCCACGGCTTGCTGGAATTGGGTGATCATGGTGGCAGGATCCCAGTTGGACCACATGTACTGTACATCCGCCCCCGTATCGGCAGCCGCAGCAACTGCGCCTTTATAGACCACGGTTTCAAAGCCGCCACCTGGTGCTCCACCGGGGAAGAACACGATTTTCGTGCCAGAACACCAGCCGGTTCCCGCCGCTGGAGCGCCCCCTTCGGTCGTGGCGGGGACAGTCGCCGCCTGCGTTTCCGGAGCCGCCGGAGGCTGTGTGGCTGGAGCGGCTGGGGCTTGGGTGGTAGCCGTCGGGCCGCACGCCGCGAGCACAAGGGCCAACAGGGCGATCAGAATAAGGCTTTTTGAAACGTGCTTGAACATTTCATCCTCCTCTATTTTCTGAAAAATAGGCTAGCCTGAACTGCGATTTCGTATTTGCCGAGGACCTCCTTTCACCAAATACTTCACGCCGTTTTAGTTTGAAAGTTACAGCCATTCTGCGTATGAGATGGCCACATCAGTTACGCATCGAGCTGGCCCTAACAATAAGTTCAGGCTTCACCAATGTAATCGATGCCTCGATTGGGAGATTTGATTGGCGGTTGGCCTCAATCATCTTGTGCAAGGTTTGCACAGCAATGCGGCCCACATCAATAAGTTGTTGATAAACGGTCGTCAGGGGCGGCCAAAAACATGCCGATTCGGGTATATTGTCAAACCCAACAATTGCCAGGTCCTGTGGAATTCTCAGGCCTAAACGGTGAGCGGCGCCCAAAGCTCCCAGCGCGATTTGATCGCTGCTGGCAAATACAGCATCCAGCTCCGGTTCTTGATCCAACAGTTTGTTTAATCCATGGTCGCCGGCGATCGCTGCCCATTCTCCTTCAACGACCAGAGAAGAGGGGGTAGCCAGATCAGCTTGATGCATCGCGGTTTCCCAGCCAGCGTATCTTTCCCGGGCTTCCCACCAGGTCAACGGCCCGGTGATGATTCCCACCTTGCGCCGGCCCTGATCGATCAAATGTTGGGTGGCCTGTTTCGCGCCAGAAAAATTATCCACGGCGACGATGGCTAACCCCGGCCGTGGTTTCATGCTGAGAAAGACGATCGGTGGGAGTTGGTCCAAATGGATGGATTCAAGCCACGCGCGATTATTTCCCACCTCGGGAACGGCCCAGATAATTCCATCCACCCGATGCGTGATCAATGCATCCAAAACCTGTTCGATGTCGCTATTATCTGGCTGATCCACGAGATTTAGGATCAGGGAGTAATCCAATTGGTGAGCTTGCTGTTCGATGCCCACGACGGTGCGAGATGGGCCAAAGTAATCAATCCCCCAGGTTACAACCCCCAAAGTATTTGTGCGTTTATGGATCAGACTGCGTGCCAGAACATTGGGACGATAGCCCAGTTGTTCGATTACCGCCTGAACGCGCGCCCTTGTCTCTGGCCTGATTTCCCCCTGATTGTTGACGACCCGCGATACCGTTTTGGTGGAGACGCCAGCATACCTGGCGACATCCTTCAGGGTGGTATGGAAGGCGCCATTCGTCTTACGAGGAAATTTTTCCGGTTTGGGCATTTGCCCATCCTGATGGCAACTCTGAATTTGACGAGTGGAAAAAAAGAACGGAGACCGCTGTCACCAATAACGTTAGCGTTGACGTCAGCGATGTCATTTATATTTTACTCATTTTAAAGAGGATGTCAAGAAGTTGGTGAAGAGAGTGTTGAAAAACAACCCTAAAATCGCCATTTTTGCAGAAATGTGATTCAATGGGCATATTCCCACAATTGGAGGGACTTAGTAAACCCAACATTTCAGCGAAACCGGGAGCCAATCCTTCTTTGGCGAATATCTGTATGATCAGGTCATCCCAGCCAACCATTTTCTGCGCCAGCTCAAGCAACGGATCGACTGGCAAAGGTT
>Ga0078972_1006887_pt1 | contig 26203 bp, 26 predicted proteins | sample YelNatPaOPGAMG01_FD_67568 | JGI IMG/M metagenome (GOLD analysis project Ga0078972, IMG submission 67568) | Hot spring thermophilic microbial communities from Obsidian Pool, Yellowstone National Park, USA - OP-RAMG-01 (SPADES assembly) (version 2) | ecosystem: Environmental > Aquatic > Thermal...
ATAAATTCTTATATACAATGACGGGCCCGTGGTGTAGTCTGGTTTAACACGTCAGATTGTCGATCTGAAGATCGCGAGTTCAAATCTCGTCGGGCCCGCCAGTCTTTATACCCTTTCTTTTAATTTTTATTTTATGAAAAGTAAGGTATATTTTATTGGAATAAATCAAGAGGATGATATTTTTTTAATTTCTCAAAAAGTAAAAAGGCTTTGTGAGGAAAGTAAGGTTTTGGATTTTATTTTGAAAGATGATTTAATTGCCATAAAGATACATTTTGGCGAAGAAGGAAATACCGGTTTTGTAAAACCCCAGTATATAAAGGTAATTGTAGATGAGATTTTAAAGAAACAAGCAAAAGCATTTCTATCCGATACAAATACCTTATATAAAGGAAAACGCACCAACTCCCAAAGCCATTTAGAATTAGCCAAAACCCATGGATTTAGTAAAGAGAATCTGGGTATAGATATTATCATTCCTGATGATCAAAAAAAAGAAAATGTTTCTGAAGTTACCATTAATAGAAGGTTTGTAAAGACCGCCAAAATTGCCAAGATATTTTTAGAAAATAATGGTTTAGTGGTGATAAGTCATTTTAAAGGGCATCTGATGACTGGTTTTGGCGGTGCTTTAAAAAATGTCGGTATGGGTTGTGCGAGTAGAGAGGGAAAACTTTTTCAGCATTCGGATATCGCACCGGTTGTTTATAAAGATAAATGTGTAGGTTGCGGTGAGTGCGTAAAGGTATGCCCAAAAGGAGCAATTAGAATTATCGGTAATAAATCTGAGATTGATCCAAAAATATGTATCGGTTGTGCCAGTTGTATTGCGGTTTGTAGTTACTTTGCAATTGATGTGGTTTGGGAAAAAGGGGCAAGCGCTATTCAGGAGAAAATGATTGAATATGCCTATTCAGTAATAAAACCAAAAAAACAAAAAATCGCCTTTTTTAATTTTTTATTAAAGATAACTAAAGAATGTGACTGTATTGCTAAAGATGATCCTCGGATTTGTCCGGATATTGGGATACTTGCTTCAGAAGATCCCGTAAGTATTGATAAGGCAAGTTTGGATTTGGTAAATAAGACTTCGGGAAAAGATATCTTTAAAGAACTTCATCCTAAGCGCGACTATCAAAAACAACTTAATTATGCAAAAAAATTAGGATTAGGAAACCTTGATTATGAATTAATTAGAATAGGATAAGGAGTCAACTATTTAAAAATTAGTAGGTAGTAGATAGTAGGTAGGAGTTAGGAGTTTAGGAAGTTAGGTGAGTTAGGGAGTTAGGTAAAGTTAGGAAGTAAAAAAAACGAAATTAACCAATTATCAATTTAACAATTTAAACTAAGGAGGCGATATGGTTACCATACAGGATTTTAAAAAATTGGAATTAAAGATAGGCCAGATTAAAGAGGTAAAGGACCATCCGAATGCGGATAAACTTTATATTGTAATAGTTGATCTGGGTGATAAAACTAAACAATTAGTTGCGGGTATAAAATCAAGTTATAAAAAAGAACAGCTTTTAGGAAAACAGGTAGTGGTAATAGATAATCTTGAGCCTGCGGTATTGAGGGGAGTAGAAAGTCAAGGTATGCTTTTAGCCTGTGAAGATGAAAAGGGGATTACTATTATTAGTCCAGAAAGAAATGTAAAGTTAGGAAGTATCGTTAAATGATAAAACAGATTATTCCAGAAGAATTCTGCTTAAATTGTCGGCTCTGTTGTCGATTTGTTGAACAGGATTCGGTATGGGCTCCTCACCTTTTAGATGATGAAAAAAAGAAATTAAAAGAGGATAAAATCAAATTGATTTTTTCTAAAAAAGAAGGGGTTTATTTTTGTTCATTTTTAGAGCCAGAAACAAATAAATGTAAGATCTATAAAGACCGTCCTTTTGAATGTCAACTTTATCCCTTTTTAATTAATTTGAAAGATAAAAAGCTCTTCTTAAGTTTAGATTTAAATTGTCCCTATATAAAAGAAAAATTAAACAGTTCGGAATTACAAAAATATATAATTTATCTTTTAAATTTCCTTAATACTTCTAAAAAAAATATCTTAAACAATCCCCAAATTTTAAATACCTACAAAGATGTTTTAGATATTTCTCCTTTAGATTTTACTTATGTTTCTAAATAGACTATCTCTAAAAGATAAGACTCTTTTTTTAGAATACCTTAACTTAGATAAACACTATTTAGGCGCTTATTCTTTTTTGAATATCTATATTAATAAAGCTTTATACGATATCTACTGGGCAATAATTAAAGAAAATCTCTGTATATTTTTTAAGGATAAAACAGGAGCGTTTTTATACCTTCCACCTTTGGGAAAGAAAAAAGATGCTCAACTGATCAGAGAAATTTTTGCAATACTAAATGGATTTAACAAAAATAAGATAATTTCCCGCATAGAGAATGTAGAAGAAAAAGATGTTTCTTTTTACCAAAAGTTGGGTTATGATATAAAAGAAAAATATCCGGACTATCTTTATCTAAGAGAAGATTTAGTAAACTTAAAAGGAAATAAATTTAAAAGTAAGCGCACCGGGATAAATTATTTTATCAGGCATTATAAATTTAGGTGTTTAGATTTTTCTTTAGAATATAGAAACTTTTGCCTTTCTCTTTATAGAGAATGGATGGATGAGCGCAGGATTAAATTTAATGATAAAATATACCAAGGTTTGCTTTTAGATAGTTTCAAGATGCTTAAATTATTACTAAACTATCCTCAACTGGGATTTAAAGGTTACATCGTAGAAGTGGATGGTAAAGTTAAGGCGTTTAGTTTAGGTTATCCCTTAAATGAAGAGGTCTTTTGTATATTGTATGAGATAACTGATCTTAAGATAAAAGGTTTAAGTCAATTTATTTTCTATTATTTTTCTAAAAATCTTTTAGGATACAGATACATAAATGCTTTAGATGATTCGGGATTAGATAATTTACGCAGAACAAAACTTTCTTATCATCCTATAGAGTTAGTTTCTAACTATATTGTAAAAGAAAAATGCATTTAGATGAAGTAGAGTTTACTATTTTTGATACGGAGACAACAGGATTAGACCCACAGTTAGGAGATAGGATCATCGAGATCGCTGCTTTAAGATTTAAGGGAGATGAGAAGATCTCTTCTTTTCAAAGTCTAATCAATCCTTTAAGGGATTTACCCTTATCTGCGCAGAGGATAAATAATATCAGTCCAGAAATGTTAGAAAACGCTCCTACGATAGATAAGATTATGCCTTCATTTTTGGAGTTTATTAAAGGAAGTTACTTATGTGCCTATAATGCCTCCTTTGATTTTTCTTTTCTGGAAAATGAATTAAAACTCATAGGATTACCAAGCATCTCAGATAAAATGATAGTTGATCTTTTGAAGATGAGTAAGGAATTATTACCCGGCCTTCCCCGTTACGCTTTATGGTTTGTAGCAGAGAGTTTAGGCATAAAAGCATCAGAACTTCACCGTGCCTTTAGAGATGTTGAGGTTAGTTTTGAGATTTTTAAAAAATTAAAGAGGATATTTTTTGAGAGAGGGCTCTTTGACTTGGATAGTTTTTTAAATTTATTTTGCCTTGAGGGGAGTTTTTTAAATAATATAAATTTACAAAAAATCTCTAAGATTCAGGAAGCCATAGACCTTAAGGCAAAGATTAAAATAAAATACTTTTCGCATAAAGATGCGGAAGTTTCCGAAAGGGAGATTATCCCCAGCCAGATAAAAGAAGAGAAGTATTTAGTAGGTTTTTGTCTTTTACGCAAAGAGGAACGCACCTTTAATATTGAAAGGATATTAAACTTAGAGATCTTAAATGGATTTTAAAGTTATAAGACTGCCCTTTTTTGTTAAAAAACCCATACTTGCTTTAGGAAGCCATACAAAGAATAGCCTCTGTTTTGCAAAAGACGACTATGCTTTGATGAGTAGGATACATTCTGATTTAGATAATTGGCAGGATTTTTTGGATTTTCAGAAAGACTTAAATTATCTTTTAAAAAAAAGACCGCAGATTTTTGCCTGCGATTTACATCCAGGTTATCGCTCTACAGAAGTGGCAGATGAGTTGGCAAGAAATTTTTCCTTAAAGAAGATCCAGCACCATCAAGCCCATATCGCTTCCTGTATGGTAGATAATAGATTAAAAGAAAAAGTTATTGGGGTTTCCTTTGATGGTACGGGTTTAGGATTAGATAATCATCTTTGGGGAGCGGAATTTTTTGTAGGTAATTATTATGGATTTAAAAGATACGCTCAACTTAAATATATAAGTTTAGCAGGTTCAGAGATGGCGATAAAAGAACCTTGGCGCCTTACTTTTAGTTGGCTTTATGATAGGTATAAGGATAGGATTTTTAAACTTAAGATAGATTTTATAGAAAGATTAAATAAGAAAAAATTATTGATTATAAAAAAGATGTTGGATAATAAATTCAATTCTCCTTTATCCAGTAGTATGGGAAGACTATTTGATGCGGTAGGGGTTTTGGTTTTAAATAGGTTTTTTTCTGAATATGAAGGGCAAATCCCTAAAGATCTGGAGGGCTTGGCTAAATCATTTAAAGAACACTCTTTTAATTTAAAAATTTATCCTTTTAAGATTAAAAAGCAAGACGGTCTTTATATCATTGATCCTACGGATATATTTTTAAAGATAATTAAAGATATAAAAAATAAAGAAGATAAAAAAAAGATTTCTTTTAGATTTCACTTAACTGTAGCGAAGATGGTAGAAAAAGTTTGTTTAAAATTAAAAAAGGATACCTCGATAAATAAAGTGGTATTAAGTGGTGGTGTCTTTCAGAATAGCATTTTATCTAAACTTATTTTAGATTTATTAACTAAGGATAATTTTGATGTTTTTTTTCATAAAGAGATACCCTGTTTTGATGCGGGTATTTCTTTAGGGCAAGTTGCCTTAGCCAATTTTTCATAAAATATGTGTTTAGGGATCCCTTTAAAGGTAAAAAAGATTGAGGGTGATTTTGCTTTAGTTTCTGCAGGAGGGTTTCAGTATAAAGTTAATATTCAGATGGTGGATAATTTAAAAGTAGGAGATTATGTGATGGTCCATGCAGGATTTGCTATCCAGAAAATCGACCCTCAAAAGGCAAAAGAAACATTAAAGGCGATAAATGAGATACGTTGATGAATTTAGGGATAAAAGATTAGTGGAAAAGTTAGTGAATAAGATTAAAAATTTAGAAATTAAACAGGATATTCAGATTATGGAGGTATGCGGTACGCATACTGTAAATTTTTTTAAGTTTGGATTGCATAATTTAATTCCTCCTTCTTTAAAGATGATCGCTGGTCCAGGTTGCCCCGTATGTGTAAGCCCACAAGATTATATCGATAAAGCGATTGCCTATTCTAATATAAAGGATATAATTATTAGTAGTTTTGGGGATTTAATTAGAGTACCGGGAGAAAACTCTTCTTTAGATAAAGAAAGAGCAAAGGGAAAGGATATACGGATCGTTTATTCACCCTGGCAGGTATTAGAGATAGCCAAAGATAATCCCCATAAAAAAGTTTTATTCTTGGCAGTAGGTTTTGAGACCACTGCACCTTCTATTGCTTTAACGATAAAGGAGGCAAAGAGAAGAAAATTAAAAAATCTCTTTTTTCTTCTGTCTTTAAAGAGGATGCCTCCGGTAATGGAGTATCTTTTAAATGATAGGGAAATAAAGATTCAAGGGTTTTTATGTCCAGGGCATGTCTCTACAATTATTGGGGTAAGACCCTATGAGAGATTAGTTAAGAAATATAAAATTAACTGCTGTATTACTGGATTTGAGCCTTTAGATATTTTGGAAGGAATTTTTATCCTTTTAAATGGGATCTTAGAAAAAAAATCTTTTGTTTTTAATCAATATAAAAGACTGGTTAGAAAGGAAGGAAATCCAAAGGCTTTAAGAATCATAAATGAAGTTTTTAAAATCGCTTCCAGTTTCTGGCGGGGGATAGGTGAAGTGAAAGAAAGCGGATTTATTTTGCAGGAAAGATACGCTGATTTTGATATAGAGAAAATTTTCCCTATTAAGTTAGAAAAAAAAGAAAAGATTAATCCCTGTAGGTGCGGGGATGTTTTAAAAGGAAAAATTGATCCTTCTCAATGTCCTTTATATATAAAAAGATGTAATCCCACTAACCCTTTTGGTCCCTGTATGGTTTCTCAAGAAGGAGCCTGTTATGCTTGGTATCACTACCATCAAAAAGAAAATTAACCTTTTTTTATTTATCTTTTTAATTTTTGGCTGTAGTAAAAGTCCCTCTTTAGATAAAGCAGACCACTTCAGTCGTTTGGCTAAGGATTACTATGAGAAGGCAGTAAGAGAATACCAGAGATTAATTGATAAGGGAAAGCAGAATGAAGAAGTTTATTTTAAATTGGGCAAACTTTATTTTGAGCATGGAGAATACCCTTTGGCTATAGAAGCCTTTAAAAAAATAAAAACTACCGAGGCAAAGAAATATCTCGCCATAAGTTATTATAAGTTGGCTGATTTTACTTCCGCCTTAAAGATCTTTGATGAATTAGGAGCCTTAGAGGATGATTTTTATCTTTATTATTATGCGCTTTGCTGTGAAGCACTCAATCTCTATCCTCAGGCAAAATCTATTTATAACAGAATAAAAAGCCAGCCCTATTTAAATTTAGCCAAACAGAATTTAGAAAAGATCGAATACAGTTTTAAAGAGGTTGAAGAGGATTTAAAAAGATTTTTTGATAAAAAATTTTCTAAGGAGTTTTATCCTGAAGCATCGGTTTTGTTCTTATTGGTAGATGAGAATGTGGAACTGCAAGGAGAAAATTTTAGTATCTATACCGGACATTTCATCATCAAGATTTTAGATGAAAGGGGGAAAGAAAACTTTTCTGAAGTAGTAATTAATTATGATTCTACCTATGAGAAACCTTTCTTAGAATTTGCCCGTACGATAAAGGAGGATGGCAGTTCTGTTTATGTAGGCAAAAAACACATACGTGATGTTTCGCGTTACTTAGATTTTCCCCTTTATAGTAATGCGCGTAGTTTAATCCTTTCTATGCCTGAGATAACCGTGGGTTCAATTATTGAATATAAATTTAAAATTTTTAAAAATCAACTTATTGATAAAAAACATTTCTCTTTAAGTTATTCTCTGCAAGAAGATGAACCGATTTTAGAGGCGAATTTTTCTGTAAGTGTTCCTTTAGATACAAATTTAAATATTAAGATCTTAAATGATATCTATAATCCATTAGGAAAGGACCTTTCTCCTTCTATTTTAAAAGAAAAAGATAGGATAAAGTATATTTGGCATTTCGAAAATATCCCTCAGATTATCTCTGAGCCCAATATGCCCCCTTATACAGAGATAAATCCTTTAATAATTGCCTCTACTTTTTCTTCTTGGAATCAGATCTATAATTGGTGGTGGCGCTTAGCCAAAGATAAAATTAAAGTAACTGCCCCTATAAAGGAGATGGTAGAGAAATTAGTTAAGGATGCCAAAACCGATGAAGAAAAGGCGCGTTTAATCTATGAATTCTGTGCGCGTAATATCCGTTATGTAGCGGTTGCCTATGGACAGGCAGGATACGAGCCCCATCAGGCAGAGGAGATATTTTTGAATAAATACGGCGATTGTAAAGACCAGAGTATCCTTCTGGTGACTATGTTAAGGCAGGCAGGACTTAAAGCTTATCCGGTTTTGATTGGCACAAGGGATTATTTTAATCTCTATCCGGATTTTCCTTCTGTTTTATTTAATCACTGTATCGCGATGGTGGAGTTAGAAGGAAAATCTATATTCCTTGACCCTACCTGTTCTACCTGTTCTTTTGGAGATTTACCTTTAGATGATCAGGAGAGGAAAGTTTTGGTATTTAAGGATGAAGGTTTTGAAATAAAAGAAACTCCTTCTTTTTCTCATCTTCATAATAAAATTAAACACTCACTTAAAATAAATTTAAAAGCAGATGGAAAACTTGAGGCAGAAAAAGAGGTTGTTTCATCAGGGCTCTTTAATCAGGTTCAGCGTGCCTGGTTTTTGTATACGCAACCGGAGATGATAAGGCAGATTTTAGAAGAGAAGATTCAGGAGATATGTATTGGAGGAAAATTGGAAGGTTATAGTGTAGAAAACTTAGAGGATTTCCGTAAGTCAGTGATATTGAGATATAAATTTAAAGGTCCTTTCAATTGGGTAAATATGGATAATTTAAGGATTATCCCCCAGTTGGCGGATTTGGCTATAGATTTGGTAGCCAAAGAAAAGCGTAATTATCCTTTAGAGTTTGATTTATTAATTACAGAGGAAAGAGAGATAATCTTTGAACTTCCTGAGGGTTTTCGGGTTGAATATTTGCCTAAGGATATCCATATGGATTCGAAATGGATGGAATTTTTTGTGGAGTATAGAACTCAAGGAAGGAATATTTATTTTAAGCAGACCAAAATAATTAAAGAAAGAAAAATAGAACTTAAGGATTATCATCTTTTTAGAGAATTTTATCAAGAACTCCTAAAAAGGATAAATCAGAGAATAGTTTTAAAGAAGATAAGATGATGTTTAGAAAATATCCTAAGGAAAAAGAACGCAGAAGGTATATCCGTTTAGATAGTGTTTTTCCGGTAGAGTTTGCCCTTGTTGATGAGAGTAGTGGTTTTGTTTCGTCGTGGTTTCAAGGCTTTACCAATAACATCGGCAAAGGAGGGCTTTGTGTTTCGGTAAATAAACTCCCCCAAGAAATACTTTCTTTATTAAAAAAACCGCAAGTGAAATTCCTTTTAAAGATAGAGATACCTTTAAGAAAGAAACCTGCGCAAGCAAAGGCAAGATTGGCCTGGATGAAATTGATAGATGAAGAGTTAAATCGCTATAGTTTCGGTTTAAGTTATGAGGAGATTAGCAAAAAGGATAATCGGAGGATTTTTCATTACTGTATAGTTAAAAAATTTAGTTTTCCTTTGATAGCGATAACCGCAGTTATTTTACTGTTTAGTTTCACTTTAAGTGCATATTTAAATTTTAAACTCTTAAAAACAAATCGGGCTTTAGTTGAGCAGTTTGTAGATATATTAAAGAAGTCATCTGCTTTAAGGGATGAGATTCAAAATTTAAATAAAGAAAAAAATGAGCTTCAATTAAAACTTCAGGATACACAGATGAGTTTGAAGAACTTAGAGGAAGAAAAAGAAAATATCCTGCGCTTACAGAAGAAAAGATTACTAGAAGAAGAACAGGCAAAAGAAAAGATAAGTCAACTTTTAAAGAGGATTAAAGATTTAGAAGAGGAAAGGGATACATTGAAAGATAATATTTCATCTTTAGAGAAAAAGGAAACACAGATTACTGAGGATCTCTTCTTATTAGACAAAAAAAGAACTGATTTAGAAAAGGTAAATGTAGAGAAGATGTACCAGTGGCTTAAAGTCCATCAGAATCCGCGCAGCGGACTTATTGCCAGTTACGAAGGCGATAAAGACTTAAAGGATGTTTCATTTTTATATGATCAGGCACTTTTAGCAATTCTTTATGTAAGATTTTCTGATTTTGAACGCGCAAAGAAGATATTCGATTTTTTTAAGTTTAAAGCAAAGAAACAATTTGGTGGTTTTTTGAATGCCTACTATACTTCAGATGGCCAGCCTGCAGAATATGTTATCCATAGTGGTCCGAATATCTGGTTGGGGATCGCCATTTCGCATTATATAAATAAAACTAATGATAAAAGTTATTTATCTTTATTAAAAGAGATCTTAGATTGGGTAATCTCTTTACAAAATGAAGATAAAGAAGGAGGGATAAGAGGAGGACCGCATGTAATTTGGTATTCTACGGAACACAATTTAGATGCCTATGCCTTATTTAATATGGCTTATCAACTTACCGGTGAAGAGAAATACAAAGAAGCAAGAGAAAAGATAGTTAACTGGTTAATCTTACATGCCTATGACCGACCAGAGGTTCCGGTAAAAAGAGGAAAGGGTGATTCTACTATTGCTACGGATACCTATGCTTGGTCAATTGCCAGTTTAGGACCAGAAAGATTAGAGAGTATGGGGATGAACCCGGAGGCAATTGTAGAATTTGCCGAAAAATACTGCGGGGTAGAGATAGAGTTGGTAGGAAAAGAGCAAGAAAAAATTAAAGTAAAAGGTTTTGATTTTGCCCCTTCCCAGCATTTAGGAAGGGGTCCGGTGATTTCCTGTGAATGGACCAGTCAGATGATTTTAACTTATAAACTGATGGCAAAATTTTATAGAAAAAAAGAGATGCCTACTAAAGTTAATTACTATGAAAAAAAGGCAGAAAATTATTTAAATGACCTTTTTAAATTGATCATCTCTAGTCCCTCTCCTGTAGGTTGGGGAGAAAGTTGTCTTCCTTATGCGACTGAAGAGTTTGTAGATACCGGTCATGGTTGGGTTACCCCTAAGGGAAAAACTACCGGCTCTGTATCAAGTACTGTCTACGCTTTATTTGCCTATTATGGATTTAACCCTTTGGAACTTTAAAAATTTTATGCAAAATTTTAAAAAAGAGATAAAATATAAAGATATTAAAGAAAGGAGGAAGATGGTTAAAAAAATAATAGGTATTCTATTGGTTATTTTCCTATTTTATAAAGAAGGATTTTCTGCACCTTGTTATGGGACGAAACTGCCTCAAAAAAAGAGTTTTATCTGTGGGCTTCAGAGTCATTTAGTAGTTAAACGAAATCTTGAGGATGAATATGGAAGGATAAAGAGTTTACAGAATTTTTTCTTGCTTTCTTATGGAGTAGTCGATTGGTTATCCTTAGATTTTAAAGTGGGTTCAGGTAATATAACCCAGCGTTCTTTAGAGGGGACAAAAATAAATTATCCTACAAATTTTGCCGGTGGATACGGTTTTCGTTTAAAGTTATACGATAAAGAAAATATAAAGATGGTTTTGGGTTTTCAACATATAAGTGTACATCCTCGCCATACTTTATTAGAACAAACAAAAAATCAGGCAATCTTGGATGATTGGCAGGGTTCTTTTTTAGTCTCCTATGGATTAAAGAGATTGACTTACTATTTAGGGGCAAAGTATTCACGTATGGATTATATCCATAGAGTAAATCAGGAGAGAAAAAGGAAGATGTCTGATTTGACTAAATCCTTAGGGTTGGTTTTGGGTTTTGATTTCGATATCGATGAAAAAACCTATCTCAATATCGAAACACAATTTTTGGATGTAAAAGCATTTTCTTTTAGTTTAAACTATAAATTTTAATTATGCCCATTTACGAATATATCTGTAACCAATGTAATAAAACATTTGAATTTCTTTTAATGAGTAAAGACGAAACCGTTACTTGCCCTTTTTGCCATTCCACTAATCTAAAAAGAAAAGTTTCCCTATTTTCTTTTGGTAAAAGGGATTCTCAGGGTGAGTTTAGGTCTTCTACTTCCTCTAAATGTAATGGCTGTAGTGCCAGCAGTTGTTCAGGTTGTTTTTAAAATTTTTTAAAGATGGTCAATAAGGAAAGATTAATAAAACTTACACAGTCACTTATTAAAATTAACTCGGAAAATCCGGGTTCATCAGAGTACGAAATCGCTCATTTTATTAAAAATTATTTAAAACCCTATAATTTAAAGACAGAAATTTATGAATTTCAAAAGAAACGCAGTAATCTTTTGGTTTATTTTGGAGAAAAACAGAAACCCACTTTAGTTTTATCGCCCCATTTAGATACAGTTCCTGCAGGTAAAAATTGGAGATATCCAGCGTTTTCTGGTTTAGTTCATAAAGGCAGGCTCTATGGACGAGGTGCAAGTGATGATAAAGGAAATTTAGCGGTGGCTTTGGAGGCAATAGTTGCTTTGAAAGAAAATAATATAAAATTGAATTATCAAGTTATTTTAACCGCTACCGCTGATGAGGAGAGCGGTTCAAGATTAGGAGTTATCCCTCTTTTAGATAAAAAGATCATTAAGCCGGATTTGGCTTTAGTTTTGGATAGTAGTAAGTTCGATATTATAATTTGTCAGAAAGGGCTCCTGCATATTAAAGTTTATATCTTTGGTAAAAAAGCGCATGGTGCTTATCCTTACTTAGGTGAAAATGCTATTGAAAAGGCGGTTTATATTTTAAAAGATATTAGTCAATATAGATTTAAATTTAAACCCCATAAACTCTTAAAACCTCCGACGATAAATATAGGAACTATTCAGGGTGGAGATAGAGTAAATATGGTTAGTGATTGGTGTAATTTTAGTTTAGATATAAGGTTTTTACCAGAAATGTCTAACGATTTGATTTTAAAGGATATAAAGGGGATTATAAAAAGATATACCAAGAAATTTAAAATAGAGATAATTGCAAAACAGGACCCTTTTAGTATAGATAAAGATAATCCGTTGGTAGTTTATTTAAGAAAGGCATTAGAAAAAAATAGAATTAAATTTTCCTTTAAAGGTTCAGAAGGAGCGACTACGGTTAGTTTTTTTAATGAAAGAAAAATACCTGCTGTTGGTTTTGGGATAGCCAAGGAGGGGAAAAGCCATGCTACTGATGAGTATGTGGAGATTGATGACCTTTATAAAGGAGCGAAAGTTTTAGTTGATTTTTTAAAAGAATTCCAATTCTAATAGGGAGGTCAAATATGAAGGAGATAAAATTTATTAAAAGACCAAAACTCTACAGACCCTATCTTATCGTGGGTTGGCCAGGGATGGGAGAGGTGGCTTTTAAAACTGTGGATTTTTTAAGAGAAGCACTTAAAGCTACAGAATTTGCTTATATTGAGCCTACCTCCTATTTCTATTATACCACTAGTCAAATTCAAGAGGGGATCCTTGAACTTCCCGCGCTTCCTTATAATAAGTTCTTCTATGTTAAAGGTGCCTGTCAAAAATCTAATTTAGATTCAGGTAGGCATGACCTTATTCTGTTTTTAAGTGATGCCCAGCCGGATTTAGTTTATGCACAGAATTATATAGAGACAATATTATCCGCAATAAAATACTTTGATATAAAGATGATTATCTCTTTTGCTGCTTTGCCTTTACCTATAGACCATACTCAACCTGCAGGAGTTTGGTTTTGTGCTACGGATAATAAAATTAAAGAGATACTTTTGAAATACAATTTAAAATTTTTACCTGAGGGGCAGATCAGTGGTATGAATGGGCTCTTTTTGGGTCTGGCAAAACAGAAAGGCTATAGAGGGTTTTGTCTTTTAGGAGAAATTCCTCTTTATACTATCCAGATAGAGAATCCAAAAGTGGTTATCGCTATTTTGGAAATTCTGGGAGGGCTTTTGAATATCTCTTTAGACCTAAAGAATCTTCATCAGCAGAAGGATGTTATCGAACAGCAGATCGGAGAACTTTTAGATTATTTAAAAGGTGGACTTCAGCCTCCCGGTCCTATCGATGAAGAGGAGATAGAAAAGATAAAAAAGGCATTAAGTCAATATACAAAGATACCGGAATCGGTAAGGCAGAATATCGAAAAACTCTTTGAGCAGGCAAAGAAAGATATCTCCCAGGCAAGTATCCTTAAGAAGGAGTTAGATAAATGGAACGTTTATAAGGAGTATGAGGATAGGTTCTTAGATTTATTTAGAAAACCAAAAAAAGATAACTGATGGATAACTCCTCGATTAAGGCGATAGTCTTTGATTTGGGTAGAGTTTTGGTTGATTTTGACCATTGGATTTCTGCTAAAAGATTAAAAGATTTTTGTGATTCTTCAGAAGAAGAGATCTATCAACTTTTTTTTGATTCAGAACTAACCTGTCTTTTTGAAGAAGGAAAGATTTCGCCTTTAGAATTTTTTGATGAGGTTAAGAAAATTCTAAAATTAAAAATCGATTATCCGCAGTTTCTACCTATCTGGAATGAGATATTCTTTTTTAGCCCCCAAAATCAAGCGGTCTATAATTTAGCCAAAAAATTAAAATCAAATTATCCAGTCTGTCTTGCCTCCAATATAAATGTTTTACATTTTGAGTATCTAAAGAATAAATTTTCAATCTTTGATATCTTTGATAAGATATTCCTTTCTTATGAGATAAAAGCAAGAAAACCTTCTTTGCTGATGTATAGAACTATACTGGAGAGTCTTTCTTTAAGCCCCCAAGAGGTATTTTATACTGATGACCGCCCGCCTTTAGTAGAATCCGCTCAAAAATTAGGGATAAAAAGTTTTGTTTTTTTAGGTGTGGATAAATTGAAAAAAGATCTGCTCAGTTTAAAGGTAAGGTTAGATGATTAATAGATTTGAAAAAATTCAATTAGCCCATGGTAGCGGTGGTTTACTTATGCAGGAACTTATTCGCGAACTTTTGCTTAAAAAATTATACAATCCCTTTCTTTCTGAATTAAGAGACAGCGCTCTGGTCAATTTTAAAAAAGAAAGATTAGCCTTTACTACCGATTCCTTTGTAGTAAGCCCGATCTTTTTTAAAGGCGGAGATATTGGAAAACTGGCGGTCTGTGGCACAATTAACGATTTGGTAGTAGAGGCAGCTTTGCCCTGTTATCTATCTTTATCCTTAATTATTGAAGAGGGTTTTAGTTTTTTGGATTTAGAGCGCATCGTTAACTCCATTGCTTTTTATGCTAAAAAGAATAAAGTTTATGTAGTAACCGGTGATTTAAAAGTGGTAGAAAAGGGTGCCTGTGATAAGATATTTATAAATACTTCTGGAATTGGTAGAGTAATTAAAGAGGGGCTTTCTATTAGAGAGATTAAGCCTCAAGATAAAATTATTCTTACCGGCACTATCGGTGAACATGGGTTAAGTATACTTTCTGGAAGAAAAAATACTCCTCTGGATTTTGGAATAAGAAGTGATTGTTCTGCTTTGACGGATTTGCTCTTACCGCTTTTAAAGAAAAACTTAAAGATAAGATTTATGCGTGATCCGACGCGTGGAGGATTAGCTACCACTTTAAATGAGATAGCCAGTGAACTTAACTATTGTATAATGGTAGAAGAAGAGTCTATTCCTATAAAAAATAAAGTAAAGGTAGCCTGCGAATTATTAGGGATAGACCCACTTTATTTAGGAAATGAAGGGAAGGCGGTTTTGGTAGTAGAAAAGAAGGATGCTTCAGGGGTACTTAAAATTTTAAAGAAACATCCCTTAGGTAAGGATGCTTCAATTATCGGAGAAGTAATCAATCAAAAAGGGAAAAACGTTTTACTTAAGACCCTAAGCAGAGGGATCCGTATTTTAGAACCACTGCGCCAGGATCCTTTGCCCCGGATATGTTAAGTAATAAATATAAAGAGCGTTTTTATCGCAAATGGATTAATGTTGATGATCTTTACTCCTGCCATCTTCAGGTAGAAGAAACAGATATAGAGGTACTTAGTGATAGAGTTTTAGAGAAAAGTTTTTTAGAAGAAACTGTTTTATTTTACCGTCAGCAGATAAAGAACTACATTGCAAAAGATAGAAGATTTTTAGTAGAACTTAAGCCCTTAGAGGTAGATATAAATGCTCCTTCAATTATAAAGGATATGGCAGAATCTGCTAAAATTGCCGGTGTTGGTCCGATGGCGGGTGTTTCCGGAGCAATTGCCCAATATTTAGGAGAAACTATTTTAAAAAAAGGGATAAAAGAATTAATTATAGAAAACGGTGGAGATATATTTCTAAAGATAAGAAAACCGCGCATTATTGGGATATATGCAGGAGAGTCTAAATTTTCCGGAAAGATTTTTTTAAAGATAAAACCGGAAAACAAAATTTGCGGTATATGTACCTCCTCTGCCACTGTAAGTCATTCCTTGAGTTTTGGTAATGCGGATGCGGTAACGGTATTGGCAGAGGATGCGATTTTAGCAGATGCTTTGGCTACCGCCTGCTGTAATCGGATAAAAGAGGAGAATGATTTTGAACCTACGATTGATTTCGCAAAAAAAATAAAAGGTATACATGGAATAGTAATAATCTTAAAAGATAAACTTGCCAGTTGGGGAGAGATAGAGTTTGTTTAAAAAGGAGGTAGGATATGCGCTTGGATGATTTAAAAGGAAAGTTGGTGCTTTTTAAGTTTGCAGAAGAGATAAGAGAAAGCCTGCCTTTATTTCAGATCTATAAGGATGAACTTTGGGCAGTGGTTACAGGAATTGAGGATTTTGGTATTTGGATTGAGAATCCCAGTTATGAATTAGGGATATGGTGGGATGAAAATGGCAATCTTATTCCTCCGCATCAACAGAAACAGGAAAAGTTAAAAACCCATATATTTATCCCTTGGCGCTATATCAAAGGGATGATGAGCGTGGAGGATGAGAGGTTTCAAAAGGTAAAAAGCGAAAGACTTCCCGGTTTTCAAGTTTACCGTTAAAAGTGTTAGATAAAAAGAAATTAGCAGTTATTCATATTGTAAAGAAAGAACTCAACTTAAGCGATACAGAATATCGAAGAATCCTCAAAGAGACCTGTGGTGTCCAAACCGCTAAGGAATTAGATGAGGTTGGTTTTCGCAAACTCTTAAATTATTTTGTCCGCAGTAAATACTACCAAGTTAATCCCCAAGGTCTTACCTTAAAACAGAAATTATATATCCAATATTTAGCAAAAGACTTAGGCTGGGATAAATTGCATCTTTCTAATTTTATGCGTAAGTATTACGGTAAGTCTAATATCTTGGATTTTTCTAAAAAGGAGGCGATAAAATTAATTGAAGCCTTAAAGAATATAAAAAAACACCAAACTTAGATAGGAGTTAGGGAGTTAATAAAAAGTAGTGAGTAGTAAGTATTGAGTAGTGAGTAGTCAGAAGTTAGGAAGTTAGGTAAGTTAGGGAGTTAGGAAGTAAAATAACGAAAATAACGAAATTAATGAACTAAACAAACATAACGATACTAACGATATAAAGGGAAACGGTCTCTGTATGACTGGAGAAACGGTCTCCGATTGGTCTCCGATTGGCTTGAGAAACGGTCTTGGATATTGAAGAAAGGCAAGAGTTATTCAAAGGCAAAAAGATAAAGGTTATTCCTCTGTGGAAATGACTATTAAATTAGAAAAAAAGAAAGGGGGGAGGATCTTATGGCAGAAAAGTTAAGTTATGAGGAGTTTGTAAAGAAGGCGATAGTTTCTTTAAGGAAGCCACCTTACAAAGGGATACATTCAGTTTATTCCGGTTTTAATGAGGCATTCCGTAAATATTTTGATGGTCAAGATCCCGTAAAAGTGGTAAATGATTTAGCCAAGGAAGGAAAAATTGTTTTAAGACCGGTAAAAGGTGGAGTGATGATTTATCTTAAAGAGGATGCTCCTGTAGTTTCTAATATTGCAGACAGTGCCTTAAAGAAAATGGGTTTAGAATAATTTTTAAAATTAATTTGACCGCAATTTAAAAATGTGCTATAATTTAATTAGAAAAGGATAGCCTGCGTTGCGCGTCAGATAAGTTGATATCGGTGAGCCAACACCATTTTTAAGGGAGCTGGACTTCAAAGTGCGTCGGAAGGACGACTTTGAGAGGCACCCACTTAAAGACAAGGGTTCAACCTGTTCCTTATCTGACGGCAAACGCGGGCTTTTTTATTGACTAGTTATTTAAAAAAAGATAAAATTTAATCTATGATTATTACCGAGAAAAAACCCTTTTTAGAATTGCTCAATTCTTTAAAGGATTTTAAGAAAATTTTTATAATCGGATGCGGTGAATGTTCTACCACCTGTAAGACCGGTGGAGAAAAAGAAGTTTTAGAGTTAAAAGAAAAATTAGAAGCTGAAGGTAAAGAGATTTTAGGTTATGCTGTTCCCAAGGCTCCTTGCATTTCCGCACAGATTAAGCAGGAATTTGCTAAAAGTATAAAGAGTTTAAAAGAGGTAGAGGTAATTTTGGTTTTGTCTTGTGGTTTAGGAGTTCAGTCAGTTAAAGATAATAATCGTTTTGGTCAAAAAGTTATTCCTGGATGTAATAGTTTATTTATTGGAGTAGTAGATAAAGAGGGAAATTTTTTAGAGAAATGCTCTTTATGCGGAGATTGCCTTTTGGATTTAACGGAAGGGATCTGTCCTTTAACTTTATGTCCCAAAGGTATCTTGAATGGTCCCTGTGGAGGTATGGATAAAGGTAAATGTGAAGTAGATAAAGAGAAAGATTGCGCTTGGGTTTTGATCTATAAAGAGATGGAAAGACGAAATAAAATTTATAATTTCTCAAAAATCCAACCTCCGCGAGATTTTAGCAAAAAGACCCAGCCTAAAAAATTAATTATTTCTTAAAAGACTTTCCAAAGATGTTGACAAAGGAACTTCTGCGTAGTAAAATTTTACCTAATTTAAGAAAGCAAAAAAAACAAATCCGATTAGAAAAAAGTCAAAAGATAAAAGATAAACTTTTTAAATTAAAGATCTTTAAAAAGGCAAAGAGAGTAATGTTTTATATGGCCTTTGATGGTGAGGTAGAGACAAAAGAGATGATAAGGCAGGCAATGCGGATGGGTAAAATTGTAGCGGTTCCGGTCTGTGATCCTAAAGAAAGAAAAATAATTCCCTGTCAAATAGGTCCCCGCACAAAATTTAAAAGGGGTCCTTATGGGATAAAGGAACCTTTAAAGAAAATGCCTTTACCTTCTGAAGAACTTGATCTGGTAATTGTGCCGGGAGTTGCTTTTGACCGAAAGGGGAATCGTTTGGGTAGAGGTAAAGGCTACTACGATTCTTTTTTGAAAACACTTCCGAAAAAGACATACTCTATAGGCCTTGCCTTTGATTTTCAAATTGTCCGCTCTTTACCCGTACTACCTCACGATATAAAGGTAAAAGACATTCTCTTTGCCTAAAAATTTTAAATTAGTTTAGTATACTTAAGGGGGGATATAGATGGGCTACCTAATTTTACTTATTGTCGTTTGTGCTTTTAGTTTATATTTAGGATATTTTTTAAGGAAAAAGATAGCAGAAAAGAAAATCCGAAGTGCAGAAGATTATGTTCGGCAGATTATAGAAAAGGCAAATAAAGAGGCTGAAACTCGACGCAAAGAGATAGAATTAGAAGCAAAGGAAGAGTTTTTAAAGTTGCGCCAAGAATTTGAACAGCAGACCAAAGAAAGACGCCAGCAACTGGCAGAATGGGAGAAGAGATTAAATCTAAAAGAGGAGAATTTAGATAGAAGGCTTGAGCTGTTAGAGAATAAGGAAAAGGAGATTCAGCAAAATTTAGAGAATATCGCCAAGCAACAGGAAGTCCTAAAAAATAAAGAGAACCAACTTAATCAACTTATAAATGAAGAAAAAGAACGTTTACAGAAAATTTCCTCTTTGACTCCTGAGGAGGCAAAGAAGATACTTTTAGCCAGATTAAGTGAAGAATTAGATATGGAAAAGGCAGTTTTAATTAAAAAGATGGAAGAGGAAATCCAAGCCCAAGCAGATAAGATGGCAAAGGAGATTATTAGTTTAGCTATTCAGAGATGTGCAGTTGAGCATACGGTAGAATCCACAGTGAGTGTAGTGAATCTTCCTAACGATGAGATGAAGGGTAGGGTTATTGGTAGAGAGGGAAGAAATATCCGTGCATTAGAGATGGCTACAGGTGTAGATGTAATTATCGATGATACTCCGGAGGCAGTAACTCTATCTTCTTTTGATCCGGTAAGAAGAGAAATTGCCCGCCTGTCTTTAGAGAAGTTAATCGCTGATGGTCGTATCCATCCCGCACGGATTGAAGAGGTGGTAGAAAAGACCACTCAAGAACTCGAAGAAAAGATAAAAGAGGAAGGGGAGCGGGCAGTTTTAGAGGTAGGGATTACGGGAGTGCATCCGGAATTGATAAAACTTTTAGGTCGGCTTAAATATCGCAGTAGTTTTGGTCAAAATGCACTTCAGCATGCTAAAGAGGTTGCTTATCTTTTGGGGATAATGGCGGGAGAGTTAAATTTGGATTGGCGCCTGGCACGGCGTATCGGACTTTTACATGATATAGGTAAAGCAGTAGATCACCAGAGAGAAGGAACCCATGCTAAGATCGGAGCAGAATTGGCTAAAAAGTTTGGTGAGCCTCAAGAAGTTATTCATGCTATTGAAGCTCACCATGAGGAGGTGGAGTTTAATAATATTTATGCGGTACTTACCTGCGCTGCGGATGCGATCAGTGCCAGTCGTCCAGGGGCAAGAAGAGAGACTTTGGAGACATATATAAAGCGCTTGGAAAAATTAGAGGCGATCGCAAATCTCTTTAAGGGTGTAGAAAAATCTTACGCTATTCAGGCAGGAAGAGAAATTAGAGTTATTGTTCAACCAGATAAGATAACGGATGCGGAGATGATAAATTTAGCCAGGGATATAAAGAAAAAGATAGAAGAAGAGTTAGAATATCCTGGTCAGATCAAAGTAACGGTGATTAGAGAAACGCGGGTAATTGAATATGCGAAGTAAAAATTTAGTAAGTGAGTATGCTTAAGATATTATTTATTGGAGATATAGTAGGCTCACCCGGAAGAGAGGCAATAAAGAAAATCTTACCTCAGTTAAAAGAAGAATACGCCCTTGATTTTGTAATTGCTAACGCAGAAAATTCTGCAGGTGGTTCAGGGATTACCCCTAAAATCTGTATGGAATTATTTGATTACGGGATAGATGTAATTACCTCAGGAGACCATATCTGGAGAAAAAAAGAGGTCTTTGAGATAATTGATAAAGACTTTCGCATTTTAAGACCACTTAATTTACCCATTGTTTCTCCGGGAAGAGGAAGCGGTGTATATAAACTTAAAGATAGAGAAACTAAAATTGCGGTGATAAACCTTTTGGGTAGAGTTTTTATGGAACCTGTGGATTGTCCTTTCCAAAGGGTTCAGCAAGAGATAGAGAAGATATCTTTAGAGACAAAGATAATCATCGTGGATATGCATGCAGAAGCAACCTCGGAGAAAGTCGCTTTAGGTTGGTATTTAGATGGTTTGGTTTCTGCGGTGATAGGCACACATACCCATGTTCAAACTGCCGATGAAAGGATTTTAAAACAAGGAACAGCCTATATTACCGATGTGGGGATGACGGGTGGGTTGGATTCAGTAATTGGAAGGAGGATCGATTCAGTGATTAAAAGATTTGTTAGTGGTATCCCCCAGCGATTTGAGGTAGCGCAAGAGAATGTAAATCTACAGGCGGTAGTTATCCAGATCGATGAGAGAACTTCTAAAGCCATTTCCATTGAAAGGATAAAAAAGAAACTGCCGGATGAGACTAAATAGAGTTTTTATAAAAGTAATTTTATTCTTAATTATAAATTTTTATTTTTTGAGTTTTTGCTTTGCGCAAGTCAAAGATTTAGAGTTTAATTTAGATATCAATTCTAAAACTACGCCTTTACCTTTAATATTCTCACCAAGCATAGATTTAAGTGGCAGGGGTTATCATTCTGATGTAAGTTGGCCCGCTCATCTTGCAGATAAAAATGTTTTATCGCGCTGGCAATCAGAGATCGGATTTAATAAAGGATTTTTTAGGTTGTATTTTGACCTTTGGGAGATAGAGAAGTTAAAAAATGATCCTTTCTTAAGAAAGGCGATTTTTGATAATTATGAGAAGATTATTAAGAATATTTCGGAAGCAAAAGGTAAGATAATTTTGGTACTCTATGGTACGCCTAGTGGTTTGGCGGAGGTCTTGGATAAAAGGGCTTTTCCTTCTGATTTAAAATCTTGGCAGAGTTATATAAAAGAGTTTATTAGATATTTCAGCTGTCAGAAAAGGTATGATATCTGGTATGAAGTTTGGTCTTCCCCGGAAAGTGAGGATTTTTTCTTGGGAACAAAAAATCAGTACCTTGAACTTTATAAAGCAGTAGCGGAAGTAATAAAGGAATTGGAAAAGGAAAATAAGATTCATATCCCTTTAGGAGGTCCGGGGGTAAGTAGTTGGTTTAAGAATTTTGAAGAAAACAGTATCTTTTATCCCGAAAGGTCCTTAATTTACGAATTGATAAAGTTTTGTAGTCAAAAAAAACTCCCCTTAGATTTTATCAGTTGGCATGCCTTTAGTGACGATCCTTTGGCGGAAAAAGAGATCACTATTTATGGGAAGTATCCTGCGCAGATTATCCGTGATTGGTTGAGTTTCTTCCATTTAGATATAAAAACCCCTTTAATCATTACCGAGTGGAATTATGACTCCGGTTCAAACTGGGATGAGATGAGGTCTGAAAAATCATACGTGGTTTCCAGTTTCATCCCCGCTAGGCTTAAAAGTATGTTTGAAGCAGGTCTTGATGCTCAGATTTATTTTTGCTTAGAGGATTTTCAAAATAATAAAGAGGGGATAAACATCAATCGGGGGGTATTCTCCTATTCTTTAGAAAATCCTTATTTAAGTAATGCAAAGTCAATTTATAATCTTTACCTATTTTTAAATCAACTGGGAGATAAATTTTATGGTTGTTTTTCTTTAGATGATTTTGTTCAGGTTTTGGCTACCGCAAGAGATTCCGAAATTATTTTACTTATCTCTAATTATATAGATCCTCATATCGGAAGAAATTATATCTTTCGCAACCTAAGTAAACTAAACCAAAAGGATATCCATAAGGTTGTTCAACTCTACAGTTCTTTAAAATTAGATGAAGTGATAATAAAAAAAATTGATTTAAACGATATTAGCGATAGATTAAAAAATATGTTCAAAGAAGCAAGTAAACTTCAAGAGAAAAAAGAACTATTTAAAGATAAGGTAAGATACATTAAAATTAACCTTAACAATCTTAAAGGTAGTTACATCTATCAACGCTATTCAATTAATTCTGGATGCAATTGGGATTGTAGTTTTTTACCCATAGAAGAAAAGATAATTGATATCCAGGATAGTTATCAGGAGAATTTAGAACTTGCTCCTTACAGCGTAGAATTGATAATTTTAAGAAAAGAATAATGTATTTAGAGAAAATCAAAGACCCATCAGATTTAAAAAATTTATCAATTGAAGAATTAAATATTCTCTGCAAAGAAATAAGGGGAAGGATAATCGAGGTAGTTTCTTCAACTGGGGGGCATCTTGCTTCCAGTTTAGGAGCGGTTGAGATTATCGTAGCTTTACATTACCTTTTAAATTTACCTTACGATAAGGTTATCTTTGATGTTGGTCATCAGGCTTATGCTCATAAGCTTCTTACGGGAAGAAATGAAAAATTTTCTACTTTAAGACAGTATGGCGGGATAAGTGGTTTTCCGTCTTGCGAAGAATCTATTTACGATACCTTTACTTTAGGGCATAGTTCTACTGCCATATCCTTGGCTTTAGGTTTGGTATGTGCGCGGGATCTGTTAAAAGAAAATTATAAGGTAGTAGCATTAATTGGTGATGGTAGTTTATCAGGAGGTTTATGTTTTGAAGGGTTAAATAATGCGGGGCATCTTAATAAGGATCTTTTAGTAATATTAAACACTAATGAACTTTCCATTTCTCCTAATGTAGGGGCATTAAGTACTTATATAAACAAAATTATATCTTTACCTATATATAACCGGTTTCGCTATTCTTTAGAAGAATTTATAAAAAATAGACTTCCCAAAGGAAAGCGTATATTAAAATTAGTAGATAAATTCCAAGAGACACTAAAAGGTTTATTTATTCCAGGGATATTCTTTGAAGAGTTAGGTTTTCGTTATTTTGGTCCCATTGATGGGCATAATTTAGAGATAATCATTCCTACTTTAAAGAATATCTTCAGTCTTTCTGGCCCACGAATTTTACATATAGTAACTAAGAAAGGAAAAGGTTATTTACCTGCAGAAGAAAATCCAGTTAGGTTCCATAGTGCTTTACCTTTTGCAATCGAAACAGGAAAACCCAAAATAACCAGTCAAGTTCCTACCTATACCGAAGTATTTAGTAAAAAATTAGTAGAATTAGCCAAAAAAAATCCTCGGATTGTTGCGATTACTGCCGCGATGCCAGAAGGAACAGGTTTAGATAGATTTCGAGATAGATTTCCGGAAAGATTCTTTGATGTGGGGATTGCGGAGGAACATGCGGTCTGTTTTGCCAGTGGTTTGGCTAAAGCAGGATTAAAACCAATCGTAGCGATATATTCTACATTTTTACAAAGGGCATACGATCAGATCATTGAAGAGATATGTTTGCAGAATTTAGGTGTAGTTTTAGCGATTGATCGGGCAGGGATTGTGGGTGAAGATGGCCCAACGCATCAGGGTATATTGGATATCGCTTATTTAAGAAATCTACCCAATATAGTAGTGATGGCACCTAAGGATGGTAAGGAGTTAGAGGAGATGTTAGAGTTTGCGATAAATTTAAATAAACCGGTGGCGATAAGATATCCCAAAGATAAAATCCCAATTACCAATTACCAATTACCAATTACCAAATTAGAATTAGGGAAAGCAGAAGTTTTAAAAGAGGCAAAAGATTTTTTAGTGATCGCTTTAGGAAGTATGGTTGTTCCTGCTTTTGAGGCAGTAGAATTATTAGAAAAGGAAGGATTTTTTGGTGGTTTAATCAATGCCCGTTTCGTAAAGCCTTTAGATGGTGATCTTTTTAAAAAACTAAGTTCTCAAATAAATTATATCTTTACAGTAGAGGAAGGTATTTTAGAAGGTGGTTTTGGGAGCGCGGTAATGGAGATAATCGATAAACCTACAATAAGGATAGGGCTTCCTTCTGAGTTTATCCCTCACGGGAAAAGAGAGCTCCTTTTAGATAAGTATAACTTGATCGCAAAGGCAATTAGGGATAAGATTAAGTCAGTTATTTTAAGTAGGCAGTAGTAAGTATTGAGTAGGGAGGAAGTTAGGTATTTAGGTTTTAAGGTATTAAGGTGTTTAGGAAATAAGAAAAGAAAAACTATGCGCTAAACGCTATACGCTATCCGCTATTAAATATGGCAAAGATAGTAATTGATAAAGAAAAATGTAAAGGCTGTCTTTTATGTGTTAGTTTCTGTCCAAAAAATTTAATTATAAAAAGTAAGAAAATTAATAAAAATGGTATAAATTATGTAGAGTTTTTAGATGAAAATAATAGTTGTTTAGGTTGTGCTATGTGCGCGGTTATCTGTCCGGATTGTTGTATTACTGTATATAAATAAACGAAGATGGTAAAGATATTATTGAGTGGAAATGAGGCAATTGGTGAAGGAGCAATTCAGGCAGGTTGCTTTTTCTATGCAGGTTATCCCATTACTCCCCAAAATGAATTAACCGCTTATATGGCAAAGCGGATGCCTGAAGAAAAAAGGATCTTTATTCAGGCAGAATCAGAAATTTCTGCGATCAATATGGTTTTGGGTGCTTCTGCTTGTGGTTTTCGGGCAATGACTTCTTCTTCCAGTCCAGGTATAAGTTTAAAACAGGAAGGGATTTCTTATTTAGCAGGATGTCAATTGCCTGCAGTAATTGTTAATATTATGCGGGCAGGTCCAGGTTTAGGCAATATTTTTCCTGCGCAATCTGATTATTTTCAGGCAACTAAAGGCGGAGGACACGGTGATTACCATTTGATTGTTTTGGCTCCTTCTTCAGTTCAGGAGGCATTTGATTTTATGTTTTGGGCATTTGATTTGGCAGATGAGTATCGCAATCCAGTAATGATTTTAGGTGATGGTATGCTGGGACAGATGATGGAACCTTTAATAGTTCAGAGTTCAAAGTTCATAGTTAATAGAAAAAAACTACGAACTACGAACTATCAACTACGAACTAAAAGATGGGCATTGACCGGATGTAAAGATAGAAAGCCTAATATCATCCGTTCATTTTATTTAACGCAAAAAGAATTGGAAGAGAATAATCTTATTTTACAGAGAAAATATAAGAGGATAAAGGAAAAAGAGGCACGCTGGGAAGAGTTTAATTTAAAAGAACCAAAGATAATTTTAGTTGCCTATGGAACTATGGCGCGCATCGCCAAAGGAGTAATAAAAAAATTAAAGGATAAAAAAATCGGTTTAATTAGACCCATAACCTTATGGCCATTTCCGGAAAAAATATTTAAAGAATTAACTTTAAAGAATAAAGATTTAACTTTTTTAGTGTTAGAGATGTCTTATGGTCAGATGCTTGAGGATGTAAAGTTAGCAGTTGAAGGGAAGGCAAAAGTAGAGTTTTTAGGAAGAGCAGGTGGAGGAATACCTACTGAGGAAGAGATTATAGATAAAATTAAATCACTTAAATAATGAAAAACTCCAAATCACAAATTCCAAATTCCAAACAATTCCCAATAACCAAAATTCC
>Ga0078972_1006888_pt1 | contig 26182 bp, 33 predicted proteins | sample YelNatPaOPGAMG01_FD_67568 | JGI IMG/M metagenome (GOLD analysis project Ga0078972, IMG submission 67568) | Hot spring thermophilic microbial communities from Obsidian Pool, Yellowstone National Park, USA - OP-RAMG-01 (SPADES assembly) (version 2) | ecosystem: Environmental > Aquatic > Thermal...
TCCGACCTCTGCGCCGGGCTGGTGGGAGGGCTGGGGATGGCCCCCTCCGCCAACGTGGGGAGGGAGGCGGCGGTCTTCGAGCCCGTCCACGGCAGCGCCCCCAAGTACGCGGGGAAGAACAAGGTGAACCCCACCGCCGCCATCCTCAGCGCGGTGATGATGCTCAGGCACCTGGGGGAGGAGAGGGCCGCCTCCAGGCTGGAGGGGGCGGTGGCGGCGGTGATAGCGGAGGGCAAGAGGGTGACCTACGACCTGAAGCCCTCCCCCTCCGATCCCTCGGCGGTGGGGACCAGGGAGATGGCCGACGCCATCATCGAGGCCCTGGGGAGGGTCTGAGGCCAAGCAGCTTCAGCATGAACTGCTCCCCCTCCAGGGAGCCCGCGGACCCCCTCGCCCCGTTCCTCTCGGAGAAGGTCAGGTTGTCCTTCCCCAGCCCTGGCCCCCTCATCACGAAGGGAACGGGCTCGGCCACGTGGGTCTTCACCTCCAGGGGGGTGGGGTGGTCGGGGAGAACCGCCACCCTGCAGTCCTCCGGCAGGCCGTCCAGGAGGGGGCCCAGGAGCCTGCGGTCCAGGTCCTCTATGGCCTTCACCTTCATCTCCACGTTCCCCTCGTGCCCCGCCTCGTCCGGGGCCTCCACGTGCACGTAGACGAAGTCGTGGTCCTCCAGGGCCCTCAGCGCGTACAGGGCCTTCCCCTCGTAGTTGGTGTCGAAGTAGCCCGTGGCCCCTGGCACCCTGATCAGGGTCATGCCCGTGTAGACCCCTATCCCCCTGATGAGGGGGACGGCGGAGATGAGGGCAGCCCTGAGGCCGTACTTCCTCCTGAAGCTCTGTAGCCTGGGCCTTCCCCCCTGGCTCCAGAGCCAGATCATGTTGGCGGGGTTCTTCCCCTGCATCTCCCTGGCCCTGTTCACGGGGTGCTCCGAGAGGATCCGCTTGGATTCCAGCATCAGGCGGTTGAGCCTCCTGGCCAGGGGGTCCGAGGGGGGCCTGATCAGGTGGTTCCTGATGGGCTCCCCCGGGATCTCGTGGGGGGGATCCGTCTCCAGCCTGGGGTCGCAGTTCCTCAGCACGAAGACGTGCCGGTAGGTGATCCCCACGTGGAACTCCCCGAACCTGAACCTGCGGTTCAGCTCCTCCAGAAGCTCCGCGGCCTCCTCCGTGGTGATGTGCCCGGCGGAGTAGTCGTGCATCCTGCCCTCCCTCTCCGTGATCAGGTTGCACCTGAAGGCCACATCCCTGGGCCCCAGCCTCACCCCTATGTCCGCGGCCTCCAGCGGCCCCCTTCCCGTGTAGCATCTCTCGGGGCGGTACCCCAGGATGGAGAGGTTGGCCACATCCGAGCCGGGGGGCATGCCCTGGGGCACGGTCTTCAGCATCCCCATCTCCCCCTCCCTGGCCAGGGAGTCCAGGTTGGGCTTGTGGGCCTCCTCCAGCGGGGTCCTCCCCCCCAGCTTTCGCACGGGATGATCGGCCATCCCGTCCCCCAGCACCACCACGTACTTCATCCGACCTTCCCCCGCTTCTTCTCCCTGCCGTAAATCCTTTCCGGGTCGAAGACCCTCCTCTCCACCTCCCTCAGCCCCCCCCTCCTCCACCCCCTGAAGAAGCAGGAGCGGTAGCCCTCGTGGCAGGCCCCCCCAACCTGCCTCACCAGGTAGAGCACGGCGTCCCCGTCGCAGTCCACCCTGACCCCCTTCAGGTGCTGGAGGTGGCCCGAGCTCTCCCCCTTCAGCCAGAGCTTCTTCCTGGAGCGGCTCCAGTAGTGCATGAGCCCGGTGGTGAGGGTCTTCCTGACCGCCTTCCTGTCCTGGTGGGCCACCATCAGCACCTCCCCCGTCTTCCAGTCCTGCACCACCGCCGTCACCAGTCCCTCCCCGAAGTTCAGCCTCCTCACCAGCTCCTCGGCCTTCTCGGGGGTGAGCCTCACTCCACCCTCCTCCTCACGCTCTCCGCGTGGGCGTGCAGCCCCTCCGCCTCCGCCAGCCTCTCCACCACCGGGGCCAGCCTCCTCAGGCCCCTCCGGTCCAGCTCCTGCACGCTGGGGCACCTGAGGAAGTCGTGCACGCCCAGACCCGCCCTCCACCTCGCCACCCCCAGCGTGGGGAGCACGTGGCTCGGCCCCACGGCGAAGTCCCCGGCGGCGGGAGGGGTACCCTGCCCCAGCAGGATGGTCCCGGCGCACCTCACCCTGCCCAGCCACCTCCTGGGATTCCTCACCGCCAGCTGCAGGTGCTCCGGGGCGAGGAGGTTGGCCAGCTCCATCGCCTCCTCCAGGCTCCCCGTCAGCACCACCTTTCCCTCCCTCAGGGCCTCGCCCGTCACCCCCCTCCTGGGCAGCCCCCTCAGCGCCCTCCCCACCTCCTCCTCCACCTCCCTGGCCAGCTCCTCGGAGGGGGTGAGGAGCCAGACCCCCGCGTGGGGATCGTGCTCCGCCTGAGCCAGCAGGTCCCAGGCCAGGAGGGAGGGATCGGCGGAGCCGTCCGCCACCACCGCCAGCTCGGTGGGACCGGCGGCGAAGTCTATTCCCACCTCCCGGGAGAGCAGGAGCTTGGCCGCCGTCACGTAGAGGTTCCCCGGCCCCACCACCTTGTCCACCTTCGGCACGGTCTCCGTGCCCAGGGCCATCGCCGCCACGGCCTGGGCCCCCCCCACCCTGTAGACCTCCCCTCCCCCCGCCAGGTCCACGGCCACCAGAGTAAGGGGGCTCACCTCCCCCCCTGGCCCGGGGGGGGTGCAGACCACCAGGCGCCTGACCCCCGCCACCCTCGCGGGGATCAGGGTGTGGAGGGCGGTGGAGGGATAGGAGGCCAGGCCCCCCGGGACGTAAACCCCCACGCGGTCCAGGGGGAGCACGAGCTGGCCCGCCCTCACCCCGGGGGAGAGGGTGACGAACCAGGGGCGGGGCAGCTGCCGGCGGTGATACCTCTCCACTGCCCTCGCGGCCACCCTGAGCGAGCGGAGGGTCCCGCGGTCCACCTTCCGGTAGGCCGCGGAGATCTCCTCCCTCCCCACCCTCAGCTCCTCCCTCCTCAGCCTCACCCCGTCGTACCTGAGGGTGAGCCTGAGCAGGGCCCCGTCCCCTCCCCTCCTCACCTCCTCCACGATCCTCCTGACCCTCCTGAGGATCCCCTCCCAGGAGGGCAGGCCCTCCCTGAGCCTCTCCCTGGCCCCGGGTTCCCTCCTGAGGTCCAGGAGCTTCAAGAGAGGACACCCTTGGTGCTGGGGATTCCCCTCCCCCTCCTGCTGCAGGCCTCCGCCAGGGCCAGCCCCAGGGCCTTGAAGGTGGCCTCGGCCTTGTGGTGGTCGTTCTCCCCCCTCAGCACCAGCACGTGCAGGTTGAACCTCCCGTTCACCGCGAAGGTGTTCAGGAGGTGCTCCAGCAGCCCCGCCTCCAGGTCCTCCACCCTCTTGGATCCCAGCTTCATCTCCACGGAGGAGTAGCCCCTCCCGCTCAGGTCCACCGATACCATCACCAGGGTCTCGTCCATGGGGACGATGGCGTCCCCCATCCTCCTTATCCCCTCCCTCTTCCCCAGCGCCCTGTCCAGGCACTGGCCCAGCACGATCATCACGTCCTCCGCCACGTGATGCGCCAGGTCCCCCTCCGCCCTCACCTCCAGGTCAAGGCCCCCGTGCCTGGCCAGGTGGGAGAGGAGGTGGTCCAGGAACCTTATCCCGGTGTTCACCTCGGCCTCCCCCTTCCCGTCCAGGTTGAGGGAGACCGTCACCCTGGTCTCCCCGGTTTTCCTCTCCATCCTGCTCTTCCTCACTCCGCCACCTCCATGGCCTCCCTGAGCGTGAACCTTCCCTCGTAGAGGGCGGTGCCCACGATCAGCCCCGCGGCCCCCGCCTGCTTGGCCCTCCTCACGTCCTCCAGGGAGCGCACCCCTCCCGAGAGGATCACGGGAAGCCTTATCCTCGAGAGGATCCCACCCACCTCCCCTATCCCGCACATCCTCCCGTCCGCCTCCACGTCCGTGTACAGGAGGTAGCCCACCCCAGTCTCCTCCATCTCCCTGGCCAGCTCCACCACGTCCTTCCCCGTCTCCTCCCTCCACCCCTCCACCACCACCCTTCCCCCCCTGGCGTCCAGCGCCACCACCACCCTCTCCCCTCCCAGGACCTCCACCAGCCTCCTCACCAGCTCCGGGTTCTTCACCGCCGAGGTCCCCACCACCACCCTCTCCGCCCCCGCCCTCACGTACTCCTCCGCCCTCTCCACCGATCTTATCCCCCCTCCCACCTGCACCCTGGCCCTCCTCCCCCTCAGGAGCCGGAGCAGGAGCTCCCGGTTGCTCCCCCTCCCCAGGGCCGCGTCCAGGTCCACCACGTGGAGCAGGCTGGCCCCCTCCTCCTCCCACCTCCTGGCCCACTCCAGCGGGTCCCCGTACACCCTCTTCTCCTCCTCCCTTCCCCCCCTCAGCCTCACGCACCTCCCCCCCAGGACGTCCACGCTGGGAATCACCAGCAAGGCCCGCACCTAGGGGAGAACGCGCTCTATGGGGAGGACCAGGATGTCCCTTCCCCCCACCTTCTTGAGCTCCCTCACCAGCCTGTACACCTCCTCCTCCCTCACCACCGCCTGCACGGCCAGCATGGGCTCCTTGGCCTCCACCCTGGAGACGGTGGGACCGGCCATCCCCGGGAGCAGCCTCTTCACCTCCTCCAGCCTCCCCTCCGGGAGGTTGAGGAGGAGCAGCTTCTTCCCCTCCGCCTCCTTGGCGCTCCTCAGGGCCGTCCTGATCTCCTCTATCTTCTCCCCCTTCTCCTTCAGGCTCCGCGGGTTCGCCACCAGCCTGGCGGTGCTCTCCAGGATGGTGTCCACCACCCTCAGGCGGTGGGTGCGCAGGGTGGTCCCCGTGCTGGTCACGTCCACGATCAGGTCGGCCACCCCTATCAGGGGGGCGATCTCGGCCGCCCCGGTCAGGTTGACCACCTCCACCTCCACCCCCTTCTGGGAGAAGTAGCGGCGGGTGAGGTTGGGGAACTCGGTGGCCACCCTGAGACCCGGGCGGTAGTCCGAGGGGGAGCTTATCCCCGAGCCCTCGGGGGAGGCTATCACCATCCTGGTGAAGCCGTATCCCAGGTCCAGGAGCTCCACCACCTCCCCCTCCCTCCCGCTCTCGCAGACCAGGTCGTACCCCGTGATGCCCAGCTCCGTGGCACCCTCGGCCACGAAGTCCGGGATGTCCTCCGCCCTCACGAAGACCAGCTCCAGCTCGGGGTCGTGGGTGCGGCAGAAGAGCTGCCTCCCGTCCCTCCCCACCACCCCTATGCCGGAGTTCTGGAGCAGCCTGACCGTGGGCTCCTCCAGGTGCCCCTTCGGCACACTCATGGTGAGCTTCATTCCCTCACCTCCTCAACTTCCCGAGGGCTTCTATGAGTCTTTCGTTTTCTTCTTTTCTCCCCACCGTTATCCTCACCCACTCCCTCCCCGCGCCCCTGAAGGAGGAGAGGTCCCTTATCAGGATACCCCTCCTGTGGAGCTCCCGGCAGAGCCCGGTGGCCGTGAGCCCCAGCCGGGAGGTGTTGGCCATGAGGAAGTTGGCCTCGGAGGGCAGGACCCTGAGGCCCAGGCGGACGAGCTCTCCCCTGAGGCGCTCCCTCTCCCTCCTCACCTCCTCCACCACCCTCCTGAGGTACCCCCTGTCCCTGAGGGCGGCCAGGGCGGCCACCTGGGCCAGCCTGTTCACGTTGAAGGGCTGGCGCAGGCGCTCCATCGCCGAGACCAGCCCCGGATCGGCCAGCAGGTACCCCACCCTTAGCCCCGCCAGGCCGAAGGCCTTGGAGAAGGTCCTGAGCACCACCAGGTTCTCCCTCCCCCTCACCCACCTGGCCAGGGACCCCAGCGAGGAGAACTCCACGTAGGCCTCGTCCACCACCACCACGGTCCCCGTCTCCAGCATCCCCTCCACCGCCTCCTCGGGCAGGCAGCCCCCCGTGGGGTTGTTCGGCCTCCCCAGGAAGACCATCTTCACCTTCCGGCAGAGGGAGATCAGCTCCCGGGGGTCCCACTCCAGGTCCCTCCCGGTGTAGAAGAGGGGAACCCCCCCGCTGAGCCTCACCCCGGTCTCGTAGAAGCTGAAGGAGGGGAGGGGAAGGAGGACGCGGTCGCCGGGGTCCAGGAGGGCCCTGCAGAGGAGATCCATGAGCTCGTCCGAGCCGTTCCCCACCAGCACCTCCTCCTCCGAGAGTCCCACGTACCTCCCCACGGCCCTCCTCAGCTCACCGGAGCGCGGGTCGGGGTAGAAGCCCACCGAGGGGAGGGCCTCCCTCAGGGCCCTCAGGACGAGGGGGGAGGGGCCGAAGGGGCTCTCGTTGGAGGCCAGGTTGATCAGCCCCCTCCTCCTCCCGTACTCCTCGGCGAAGGGGTAGGGTTTCCCCGACCTCAGGAACTCCCTCGCCCTCTCGGAGAGGAGCCTCAATACCCCAGCCTCTTCAGCAGCTCCCGGGGGTTTTCCGTCACGGCCCTCTCGGCCTCCCTTTCCTCCAGTCCCGCCCCCAGGGCCACCCTTTTGGCCTCCTCCTGGGTGAGGAGGTCCTCAGGTTCGTGGGCGTCGGAGTTCACCAGGAGCTTGCATCCCTCCTCCAGGGCCACCCTGGCCACCCAGCCGTTGGTGAGGGAGTGCCCCCTTCTGGAGGTGAGCTCCAGGTACACCCCCGCCTTCCCCGCCTTCCCCGCCAGCTCCCTGGTGAGGAAGCCCGGGTGGGCCAGAAGGTCCACCTCCCCGCAGCTCAGGGCGGCCTCGTTGGTTCCCGGGGGAACGGGCTCCACCGGGCTCTCCCCGTGCACCACCACCAGAGCGGCCCCCAGCTTCCTCGCCCTCCTGGCCATCCTCCCGATGCTGGAGGGGGGCAGGTGCGTGAGCTCCACGCCCGGCAGGAGCCTGATCCCCATGTTCCGGTTCACCTCCTCCGCCGCCCTGAGCAGCGCGGGAAGGAGGGTCTCCAGGTTGGAGGGGTCGACGTGGTCGGTGATGGCCAGGGCCGCGTGACCCTTGGCCTCCGCCCTCCTGGCCAGCTCCACCGGGAGCACCGCCCCGTCGCTGAGGAGGGAGTGGGTGTGGAGTTCCACTCGCATCTCCCCTCTAGGGGACGGGATTTCTTATCCGTTTGCCCCGGGCCCCTGGCTCCCTTTGAGCAGGGACAGGCACTCCTTTTAAGGCACCTAATCCCCCCAAGCGCCCCATCTTCCCTGAGCTCGTGTTGAAGGTCAGAACCCGGAACCTCCCACGGGGGAGCGTTCTCCTCAGGGGCTTATATCCGGAGTGTTGCATGAAGGGAAGATGCGAAGGGTGGAGGACTGCCCCTACCGCACGAGGAAGGACTCCGGATGCCGCTGCCTTCTCCTCGATGCCCCCTGCCCCTTCCACCCCTACCGCCCTTTGGAGATGTGCCCCCAATACCTCAAGGCCCCCGCCCCGCCTCCCGGGGAGGGCCGTTAGCGGGAGGGAATTCAGCCCAGCTTCCGACGTGCCTGAGTCCCGGTTGGGCTTTCCCCTCGGAGCCCCCGGGAGACCCAGTGGGTGGAGCTTTACGCCCCGGGTCAGCCGGCGGAGGTGCGGGCCAGGGCCTTCTCCCTCTCCTTGTCCTGGGCTAGCTTCAGGATCATGAGGTTGGAGGGGTGAATGGGCCTGGGGACCTCCGAGCCGTCGGCCTTCCTCACAGAGGCCCCCTGCACCATCACCGCCACCCTCTTCGTATCCACCTCCAGCACCTCACCCTCCAGGTTCCGGAAGTCCCCCCTGAGGACCCTGACCCTGTCCCCCTTCCTCACCGGGAGGGACCTCCTCCCGTACTTCTTCCTGAGCTCCTCGCTGAGGGTGGCGGAGAGGAGGCGGTGGCGGCGGTGGAGGGGGAGGGTGTGGAGCCTGAGCCTCTGCTTCCCCGGTTTCTTGCTCTTCACTCAGATCACCATAGCGGCTATCCCCGCCAGCTTCGGCCAGCGCTCGGCGGCCTCCTTGGCTATGGGCCCCCTTATCTCCGAGCCCTTGGGAGAGCCGTCGGGGGCGATGATGGCCACGGCGTTGTCCTCGAACTTTATCCTGAGGCCGTCCGCCCTCCTGTAGGGCTTCCTCTGCCTCACCACCACGGCCCGCACGATCTGCTTCCTCAGCTCGGGCGTCCCCTTCTTCACCGAGACCACCACCTGGTCCCCCACCCCGGCGGAGACCAGCCTCCTCCTGGTCCCCCTCAGGCCCACCACGGAGATGATCTGCACCTCCTTCGCTCCCGTGTTGTCCGCGCAGACCAGCCTGGCCCCTATGGGCAGCGCGCGGACGGGGGCGGCCATGCCCGTGGCCATGATTCCTCCCGCCCTCTTTCCCATCTCAGCCCCCCTCCTTGGCTATCACCACGAAGGCCTTGGTCTTGCTCAGCCTGCGGCACTCCGCTATCTTCACCCTGTCCCCCACCCTGGCGTTGAGGCAGGGCGGGTTGTGGGCGTGGATCCTGGAGGTCCTCTTCTCCAGCCTCTCGTACTTCCTCACCCTCTGCACGCGCGGGATCTCCACCGTCACGGTCTTCGCCCTTTTGTCGCTCACCACCGTCCCCTCCAGCACCCTGCCCCTCACCGACAGGTTGCCGTGGAAGGGGCAGCGGGGATCGGAGCAGGTCGCCTCAGGCGGCTTCACCCCCAGCACGCTCTTCATGCTCTCCTCACCCTTTCCTCGGGCCTCGCCACCAGTTCCTTCCCTTCCAGCCTCACCTCTTCTCCCTCCGGCAGGATGAACCTCAGGTAGACTATGGACTTCGGCACGCTTTTTACCTTTCCCCCCACCCTTATTTTAAGCATGTTCTTGGTCTCGTCCACCACCCTCCCCCTCAGCCCCCTCAGGCCGGGGTCCCTGCTCTCCAGGATCTCCACCTCAAGCCCTATCAGCTCGTGCCTGGCCAGGTTGGAGGGTAGAAGGGGCATCTACCCTATCACGTCGATGGACTCGGGCAGGAAGCCCAGCTCCACCAGGACCTCCTTTATCTTGTCCTTGTGGTCCCCCTGCAGCTCCAGCCCCCTCTCCCTTATCGTGCCACCGCAGGCCATCCTGCTCTTCAGCTTCTTCAGGAGCTCCTTCAGGTCGCTCTTCTTCTCGTCCAGCCCCTCGATCACCGTCACCACCTTCCCGAACTTGCGGGTTTCCGAGTAGACCGAAATCTTCTGCTGTTCCCGGGAGATCTCACCGCAAACGCAGAGCTCGGTGGGAAGGCCGCAGCGTGGACAAATCCCCGGCATTATGGAACTCTCACCCTTTCCTTTTCTCTTATCACCGTTAAAATCCTTGCTATGGCCCTCCTGAGCTCCCTGGCCCTCATGGGGTTCTCCGAGGAGCCTCCCCCCCTCCTGATCGCCCTCTCCCTGGCCAGCTCGGCCCGGAGCTCCCTCAGCTTGGCCTTCGCCTCCTCCAGGTTCATGCTCCTGACCTCATCCGCCCTCAGCACCGCCACTCTCTCCCTCCGCCTTTTCCGTCGGGGTTTCCTCCGTTTTGGGGGTTTCGGTTTTAATCCTTATCTCATCCGGGGTGGGGACGGGCGGCATGATCCTGACCTTCACCCCCACCACCCCCGGCTTGAGCTTAGCGTAGGCGAAGCCGTGGCTCACCAGCCTGTGAGCGGGCTCCCCCGCCTTGCTCAGGTACCCCTGGTAGAACCTGAACCTCTTGGCCCTCTCCCCCCCCAGCTTGCCTGAGATCACGATCTCCACCCCCCTGGCCCCGGCCTCCATGATCCTGTGCATGAAGGTGTAGCCCAGGGACCGGAAGTGGGCCCCCCTCTCCAGGGCGAAGGCTATCCTCTTGGCCATGATGGAGGCGTTAAGCTCCGGCTTCTCTATCCCCACCACCTCCACCTGGGGGTTCTCCAGCTTGAACCTCTTGCTCAGCTCGTCCGTGAGCTCCTGCACGCTCTTCCCCTTCTTCCCTATGACGGCCCCCGGTCTCTCCACGTAGAGGGTAATCCTGGTGCCCGTGGGCACCCGGCTGAGGCTCATCCCCCCGTACCCTGCGTGCTCCAGCTCCTTCTCCAGGTACTCGTTCAGTTCCGCCAGGTCCATGGCCCTCTTCACGAAGAGCTTGTCCACCCTCAGGTTCAGGCCTCCTTCAGAACGATCTGCACGTTGGTCAGGGGCTTGTTGTAGGGGGTGGCCCTGCCGAAGGCCCGGGGGAGGATGCCGGGGAGGGTTATTCCCTTGCTGGCGCTGGCGTGCACCACCCTCAGCTTCTCCGTGTTCAGCCCCTTGTAGACGGCGTTGGCCTCCGCGTTCTTGAGCACCTGCAGGATGGCCTTAGCCGCCTTGACGGGGTAGGCCCCCGCCCCCCCCGTTCCCCGGTGGTGGGCCACCTTCTTGGCGTGCTTTCGGAAGGGGACCGCCCTCTTTCCCTTCGCCACCTCCTGGAGGTAGGACTGGGCCTCCCGGAGCCCCATCCCCCTTATCTCCCTGCAGATCTCCACCGCGTCCTTGGGGGAGATCCTCAGTTCCTTGCCCATGGCCCTGGCGCAGGGTTCCTCCACCTTGCAGGAGTAACCGAACCTCGGCATCCCATCACTTCAGGGGAACGAACATCGAGCTGCGGGTGGCCCCTATCCCGGGTGCCCCGTGCACCACCTTCTTCCTGGTCTGGCTGAACTCCCCCAGCCTGTGCCCTATCATCTCCGGCTTCACCTCCACCACCACGAACTCCTTCCCGTTGTAGACCCCGAACTTGAGCCCCACCATCTCCGGAACGATGATCATCTCCCTCCGGTGGGTCCGGATGATGGTTTCCCCGTTCCCCTTCTTGGAGAGCTTCCTCACCTTGGCCAGCAGCTTCCTGGCCTCCGGATGGGTTCCCCTGAGCATCCTGAGGAGGCTCCGGCGCTGGCGGGAGGGGAGGAGCTTGGCGAACTCCTCCAGGGAGAGCTTCTTCAGCTCCTCCAGGGTGTACCCGCGGTAGGTGAACTTCTTGGGCATGCTCCTACCTCTTGCCCACCCTCCTGGCGGCTATCAGGCCCACCTTCTGCCCGGGTGGGGCCCTCCTGGAGACTATCTTGGGCCTCCCGGCGTGCCTCCCCCTTCCCCCCCCGAAGGGATGGTCCACCACGTTCATGGCCACCCCCTTCACCCTCGGATAGGGCTTGCCCTTGCCCAGCATGGCGTGATACTTCTTCCCCGCCTTCAGGAAGGGCTTCTCCGTTCTCCCTCCTCCAGAAACCGTGCCTATCACCGCCCGGCAGCGGAGGTCGAAGGCCCTTATCTCCCCCGAGGGGAGCTGCACCATGGCCCTCCCCGCCTCCTTGGCGATCAGGATGCCGTGGGATCCCGAGGTCCTGACGAATTTGCCCCCGTCCCCGGGCAGGGCCTCGATGTTGAAGATCTTGGTCCCCTCCGGTATCTCGGCCAGGGGCTTGATGTTGCCCGCCCTGTTCTCCGCCCCGGCCCCGCACTCTATCTCCTCCCCCACCCTTATCCCCTCTGGGGCGGGCAGCACCACGCTGAACCCTTCCCTGAACTTCACCAGCATGAGGGGGTAACCCCTCCCCGGCTCGTGCACCAGGTCCACCACCGTTCCCCTGCTGGCCTTGAAGGGGGGGAGCTTCACCTCCCCCACCCTCCTCCAGCTCTTGGACCGGTAGGTGGGTGAGCCCTTGCCTATCCTCTGCGCCCTTATGATCTTCCCCATCAGATCACCCCAAGTTTGGATGCCACCTCATCCGCATTAAACCTTGGGGTCAGCCTGACGTAGGCCCTCTTCCTCCCCCCCGGCTCCCTCTCCATCCTCACGCTCTCCACCTCCACCCCGTAGAGGAGCTCCACCGCCCTCTTGACGTCCGTCTTGTTGGCGTCGGGGGAGACCGCGAAGGTGAGCTTGTTCTCCCTCTCTATGAGCCTGACGGCCTTCTCGGTGGCCAGGGGGTAGAGGATCACCTTGTGCGGGTCCTTCACACTCTCTCCCCCAGCTCCTGCAGGGCGGAGGGGGTCCAGACGGTTAGCCTGGCGGGCATCCCCCCCGGGGCCAGGTCCTCCACTCCCAGGTTTCTGGCCTCCACCACCTTCACCCCCGGGAGGTTTCCCGCCCCCTTCTTTATACCCCTATCCTTCGAGACCACCACCAGCGGCCCCACGGGGCTCCTGTACCTCCTCCCCCTCATCTTCCCCCTCCCCGCCCTGATCTTGATCCCGCTGGACACCCTCTCCACCTCTTTCCAGAGGCCCAGCTTTTGGAAGACCTCCTTCACCCTCTTGGTCTCAGAGAGCTCCTCCAGCCTGTCCTCCACCACCAGGGGCAGGGAGGGCACCCCCTCCGTCAGGTGGCCCCTGGAGCGCACGAGCTCAGCCCTGGCCGTGGCCGCCACGGCGGAGCGGAGGGCCAGCCTCTTCTCCTTCCTGTTGATCCTCTCCTTCAGGACCTTCTCCACCTTGGGCGGGTGGGCCCTCCTCCCCCCCACCGTGTGGGGGGCGAAGGCCCCCCTGCCCGCCGCGGGGTATCCCCTGCCCTTCACCCTGCGCACCCTGGCCACCCCGTACCCCTTTCCCCAGGTCTCGGCGGAGGTGCGCTTTCCCGCCATGGGATCCACGCCCTTGGGCTGGAGGCGCGCCGTCTGGGAGGAGAGGACGGCCCTCCTGATCAGGTCGGGCCTGTACTCTTCCTGGAAGAACTCCGGGAGCTCCAGCTCCCCGACGGGACTCCCTTCCAGGGAGAAGACGGGAACCTTCACCCTCCAGCTCATCCTCCAGCCCCCGTGCTGGCCACGTAGGTCAGGGTGGGAACCCCTCCGGCCTCAGGCATCCTCCTGGCCAAGCGCAGGTGGACCAGCCTCTTGGTGGGCCCTGGGAGGGATCCCGCCACCAGCACGTAATCGCTCCTGACGGGCCCCCACCTCTTGAAGCCGCCCTTGGGGGTTATCTCCTCCCCCCTCCCTATCTTCAGGATGCGCTTGTTGAGCTCCGTTCTCTGGTGATAGCCCATCTGCCCCGCGGCGGGGACCGTCCACATGATCCTGGCCGGGGTCCAGGGTCCCAGCGTTCCCACCTGTCTCCTCCCCTCGTCCGTCTTTCTCGGGAGGATCTTGACCCCCCACCTCTTGACCGGTCCCTGGAATCCCTTGCCCTTGGTGATGGCCGTGACGTCCACGTACTCCCCGGGCTTGAAGACCTCGGAGGCCCTCACCTCCTTGCCCAGCAGGCTCTTGGCGTACTCCCACTTGGAGCCCACGTCCTTCCCTCCCACCCCCAGCTCCAGGACGTCCGGCTTCTTCTTGGGTCCGGAGCACAGCTCGGGTTGGGTGCAGGCCAGGACCCTCACCTCCTCCACCTTCCCCTCCCTCACCAGCTCCTCCGCCCTCTTCATCCTCTCGGGATCGCTCTTCTTGGGGAGGCTGAGCACCCTTCCCAGCTCCTTGGGGAGGTTCTCGGCCCAGACCTCGGTGAGCGTTTTCAGCCCCCGGCTGGTCCTCCCCAGCAGGCGGAGCCCCCACACCCTGAGGGGAGGGGCCTCGATCACGGTGGCGGGGGAGAAGACTTCCTTCCCCGCCGTGGGGCTGGTCTTCCTGTCGTCGAGGTAGAAGACGTGGGTCATTCCCGCCTTGTACCCCGCGAAGCCCAGCAGGCGGGTTTCCTCCCGCTCGGGCCAGGACCTGATGTGGGGCAGGGGGGAGGGAGCCCTGACCCTGGGGGTGTAGGCCAGGGAGCCCCTCCTCGGTCGGTGCGCCTTCCTTCCCACTCACTCCACCTCCGCCCGCAGGAGGGCCAGCGTGGCCAGGAGGGCCTCCTCCGTTCTCACCGTGGCCGTTCCCTGCCCGGGGAGGGTGTTCACCACCAGGTGGAAGAGCTCCTCCACTCTCCTTCCCTCCCTCTCGCATATGGAGGAAAGGCCGCCGTAGGGCCCTCCGAAGGCCACCATGAGGCGCTCGGGTCTCATCTCCCTCAGGCTCCTTCTCAGCTCCTCCAATTTTTTACCGTATCTAGACGTTCCTATTTTAAAGTAAGCCTCATACCTCTTCACGGCCTCCGAGAGGCTTTCCCTCTCCAGCACCCTGTACCCCCAGTACTCCCCCGTGCTCTCCCTGGGCACGACCTCCACCCTCCAGAGCCCCCCCTCCTTCTTCCCCAGCCTCACGGTCACCCTGCTTCCCACCTCCAGCCTCCTCTCCACCACCCCCTTCTCCTCCAGCCCCAGCTCCAGCAGGCTCCTGCCCCTTTCCGCCCTGAGGACCGCGGCCTCCCTGAAGTCCCCCTCCCCGCTCTTCTCCCCCTGGAGGGGATGGTGGGGGGTGCGCAGGGGGGGTAGCAGCCCCACGTACCTGAGGGCCTCCAGCTTGGGGAAGAGGAGCTTCCTGAGGTACTGGGGGGTCTCAGCGTACCTGAGAACCGTGCTTATGAACTCCATCTCCCCCCGGTGATCCTTGACGTGGGGGTCCCTGTCCCGGTAGATCACCACCTCGTCCACCCTGAAGATGGCCAGGGCGCGGGCCACCATCCCCAGCTTCACGGTCTTCTCCAGGGGGCTCCTGGCGTCGGAAACCAGGGAGGAGGGGAGCAGAACGGAGAGGGAGCTCATCAGCCCTTGGCCACCCCGAGGGGGGTGAGCCTGGCCACCTTCAGGGAGAGGCCCGCCCGATGGGTGACCTCCACCACCCTGTCTATGTCCTTGTAGGCCTCCGGGGCCTCCTCCGCTATCACGGAGAGCTTGGCGGCCCTCACGTAGATCCCCCTCTCCCCCAGCTTCCCCCTTATTTCCTCCCCCCTGAACTGCTTGAGGGCGGCCGTCCTGGAAAGGTGCCTGCCGGCCCCGTGGGCGGTGGAGCCGAAGCTCTCCTCCATGGCCCTCTCCGTCCCCACCAGGAGGTAGGAGGCCGTCCCCATGTCTCCGGGGATGATCACGGGCTGCCCCGCTTCCCGGTAGGGGGAGGGCACCTGCGGGTGCCCCGGCGGGAAGGCCCTGGTGGCCCCCTTCCTGTGCACCACCACCTTCCTCCTCTCCCCGTTGACCCGGTGCTCCTCCAGCTTGGCTATGTTGTGGGCCACGTCGTAGATCACCCTGAGGCCCAGGGCGTCCGCCCCCCTGCGGAAGACCTGCTCGAAGCTCTGCCTTATCCAGTGGGTGATCATCTGACGGTTGGCCCAGGCGTAGTTGGCGGCGCACTTCATGGCTGAGAAGTAGGCCTGCCCCTCGGGGGAGGTGAAGGGGACGCTCACCAGCTCCCTGTCCGGCAGCTCCAGCCGGTACTGCCTGACGGCCCTCTCCATGGTCCTCAGGTAGTCGGAGCACACCTGGTGCCCAAGCCCCCTGGAGCCCGTGTGGACCATCACCGTCACCTGCCCCTCCTCCTCTATGCCAAACCTGCGGGCCACCTCCCCGTCGTAGATCCTGTCCACCACCTGCACCTCCAGGAAGTGGTTGCCGCTCCCCAGGCTGCCCAGCTGGGGGAAGCCCCTCCTCTTGGCCTCCCCGCTCACCTTGCCCGGGTCGGCCCCCTCCATGCACCCCCCCTCCTCCAGCCTCTCCAGGTCCTCCTCCCAACCGAACCCCTTCTCCACCGCCCACCTCGCCCCCCTCTCCAGCACCTGATCCAGCTCCGAGGGGGTGAGCCTGACGTGTCCCGTGCTCCCCAGACCGGAGGGCACGTTGCGGAAGAGGGTCTCGACGAGGTCCTTGAGCCTGGGCATCACCTCCTCCTTCCGGAGGTCGGTGCGCAGCAGGCGGACCCCGCAGTTCGAAACCACGAAGCCGTCCGCCACGAAGTTGTGGTGCTCGTCCGCCACGGTGAGATCGTACACCGGTCCTTCATGCTCCACCTCCTCGATTCCCACGATTCGATCGTAGACCACCTCACCCTCCGAGAACCTCCTCACGAACTCCTCGAACCTCATGAAATCCCTTGGCACCCGGACCCCCTCACTTTCCCCGTACAGGCTCCTCTCGATGAACCTCCTGTTGACGAGGCCCCCGTACCTCTCCAGCAGCTCCTCAGGTTGGCTCCTCCCCCTCTCCCTTCGGATTTCCCCCCTGACCCGCGCCCTTTCCCTCGCGAGGGCCAGCTTCATCCTCAGGTAGACGACCGCCGCCAGGGAAAGCTCCCTCCGCCTCCTGTTGTACTCGTAGCCTACCTTGGACCAGAGGTTGATCAGGTTCTCCGGCCTCTCCCCGATCAGCAGCCTGAGGGTGGTGCGGTCACCGGTCTCTTCGGCCACGGAAACGGTGGAGGAGACCCCGAACTCCTCCAGCATCCCCTGCAGCTGCCGCAGGAACCTCAGGGCGTTTTTCTCCCTCCCTTTCTCCCTGGCCAGCTTCACCTCCGGCATGTAGAAGTGGTACCCGTTCGAGGTCTTCGGCTTGGACATCTCTGCCCCGAAGTAGGAGGCGAGGAACAGCCTTTTCAGCCACCTGGGGAGCCTGAGCAGCCACCTCGGGAGGAGGAGATCGGCCGCCGTCTTCTTTCCCCTGGGATAGCCGAGCGCCCACAGAAGCTCGGCGAGGCTCCTGGCCGAAACCCTCAGGGAAGCCTCGTTGGTGGTGAACCTGTAGCCCCGGAGGAGGTGCTCCCTCCTCCTCTCATACTTCCTGCTGCGGTATCCCAGGACGAGAAGGTCTCTCCTGATGTCCTCCAGGTCGTCCGGCCTGCCGTAGAACCTCACCTCCTTGCCGCAGACCGTCCCGTCCCCCAGCAGGTAGCCGAGGATTTTCAGGAGGTAGGGGAGCTTGCGGTTCTTGGAGGTAAGGGGGAGCAGCCCCCGCCTCTTCAGCTCCCCCGCGATCCTCCCCCGGAAGGAGCCTTCGGGCAGGATCTCGAACTCCTGGGGCTCCTCGAACTCCACACCCTCGAAGGGGTGCAGCCCCACCTCCTCCCCCACCGAGAGCCTGCCCACCTCCTTCATCCCCTTCCTGGTCAGCACGGGGTGGTCGGCCGTGGAGACCAGCTCGAAGCCGGCGGAGGTCCTTATCCTCTTGAGGATGCGCTCTCCCCTCCGGAGGACCAGGACGGTCTCCGTGGGTTTGGCGTGGTGCTGGTTCAGCACGGTGACCTGGTCTCCGGGGGAGATCTTCTCCAGGTCGAGGCGGTAGCCCAGCGGGGTAAGCACCTTGGTCTTCCCGGGGAGGCAGTTGATATCGTAGCCCACGCCCCCCGGGCTTATGACGCCCGTTTCGGCGTCCGTGGCCGCCACCCCCCCTATGGGGAACCCGTATCCCTGGTGGCCGTCGGGGAGGGTGATGCTGTACTTGTAGATTCCCCTGAGGGAGGCCACGTTGGCCGCCTGCTCCAGCGTGAGGTCCTTCCCCATCTCCCTCAGCATTCCCTCGTCCGCGTAGATGCGGGCGGGTACGGCCATGTAGGGCCTGTACTCCTTGGGGATCTCCCACCTGACCTCGTCTATCCTCCTCAGCGGTGGAGCGCCCATCCCTTCTCCTCGGCGGTCTCTCCCTAAATCGGTTTCCGGCTAAAGCCACAGGAGCTGCAGGAGGAGGTGGGTCACGGACACCGAGACCAGGGTGAGGGGAAGGCTGAGCTTCAGGTACTCGGTGAGCCTCACCCTGTGGCCCCTCCTCTCCAGCATCCTGCAGGCGAAGACCTGGGCGGTCGCCCCCACGGGCGTCACGTTTCCCCCCATCCCCGTCCCCACCAGCATCCCGTACATGAGGGGGAGGGGGTCCATGCCCAGGGAGCTCCCCAGGTCCGCGCAGACGGGGAGCATGAGGACGGTGAAGGGGACGTTGTCTATGAAGGAGGAGAGGGCCACGGACAGCCACACCAGCAGGGCGAGGGTGGCGGAGGGGCCCAGCCTGAGGCCCGCCAGCCCCCTGGCCAGGTCCTCCAGCAGCCCCACGTTCTGCGCCGCCCCTATCACCACGAAGATCCCCAGGAGGAAGAGGAGGGAGTCCCAGTCGAACTCTCTGATCATCCTCTTCGCCCTCCTCCCCCCCAGCAGCAGGGACCCCACCCCCACCCCCACCCCTATCAGACCAGGTCCCAGGTGGAGGCGTGGATCTAGGGAGAGCAGGAGGATGCCGGCCGCGAAGAGGACGAGGGGGGAGTAGTCCACCCTCCCCTCCCTTTCCTCCACCCTAACCCTCCCGCCCAGCCTCCGAAAGTGCAGCAGGTGGAGGGAGAGGAGGCCCGCCGCCGCCCCCAGGGCGGAGAGGACCCCCAGCCCCGGCCTTCCCCTGAACAGGTAGAAGTCCGTGAAGCTCATGCCGGTCTGGGAGGCCAGCAGCAGGGCGGGTGGATCGGAGATCATGCTCACGGTGGTCACGATGTTGGAGGAAAGGGCCACGGAGATGAGGGGGAGGAAGGGGGAGGTGCGGATCCTCCTGGAGAGCTCGAAGGCGATGGGGGCCATGATCAGCACCACCCCCACGTTCTCCAGGAAGGCGGAGAAGAGGGCGGTGAGGGAGCAGAGGAGGAGGAGGGCCCCTCCCGGGCTCCTGGAGGCCCTCAGGAGGCGGTGGGCCAGGAGGGAGGGCAGCCCGCTCTCCGAGAAGAGGAGGGAGAGGAGGAGGAAGCCCCAGTACAGGCCCAGGACGCTCCACCTGATGGAGTCCACCGCCTCCTCCGGGCTGAGGGCCCCCACTAGCAGGAGGAGGAGGGCGGAGGAGAGGGAGACCAGGGAGAGCCTGATCCTCCGGGAGATGGCCAGGGAGTAGCACCCCAGGAGGACGACCAGGGTGATCCACTTGAGGGTTTCCATCGGACCTCTGAGAGGTGAGGAGGTCCCGCATAAACCTTTATGGGGAGACTTAGCTTTTTTATGAAATATTATAGCATCTGCATCATAATTTAAAAACAGAGAGATACAAAGAAAAAGGAATGATCCTCCGGATCCCCACGGGCTTCAAGTTGTTGGATGAGGTCTTCCAGGGCGGCCTTCCCGTGGGTTCCCTGATCCTCCTGGTGGGTCCTCCGGGAACCAGGAAGGAGGACTTCCTCCACACCCTCTCCGCCAGGCTGGCCAAGCTCAACGGATCCAGCCTGGGGGAGAACCAGGTCCTTCCGGAGCGGATCTGGTACCTCACCCTCACCACCAACAAGGACAGCGTCCAGCGCGACGTTTGCGGGAAGTTCTCGGAGGATTTCTGCAGGGCCTTCTTCCGCAAGGTCCTCTTCCGCTCCTTCTGGGAGCTCCCCGAGTCCTTCGGGGACCTGGCCAGGTGGCTGCAGCAGGCGGACGGGAAGATGGTTAAGGAGGTCAGGGCCAGGATCTTCTCCGATCTCTCGAAGTTTCTGGAGAGGGAGGCCCCCAACTCCGTCTTGGTCTTCTTCCCCCTGAACGACTTCGCCCAGTTCTTCTCCGAGGGGGAGAGGGTGGAGTTCCTGGCCTTCCTGCAGGAGCTGGCCGAGGCCGCCAGGAGGTGGGGCTTCCTGGTCCTGGCCTCGCTGGTTCCGGGCACCCTGGATCCCTCCTTCGAGGCCAACATCCTCTCCAAGGCCGACGGCCTCATGGCCTTCCGGAAGGACCAGGCTCCCGGGGGAAGGGAGCTCCTGGTCTGCGAGAAGCTCTCCGGTACCCTGCTGGGGGAGAGCTGCTTCGAGGTGTGTTCGGGGAAGGACGGGGTGGAGCTCAGAGCCGTCGCCTGTCCTTCCTGAGGCCCCCCTTCAGCAGGGAGAAGTAGAGACACTCCTCGGGCTCCACCGCGGGGGAGGGGACGGCCTTTCCCTCGAGCCTCAGCCCCCTCACCACCACCAGGGGAATCCTCTCCCCAGCCTCCCCCATCAGGAGCTCCGCCGCCGTGGCCAGCTGGTCGGCCAGGGCCCTCCTGGTGACCCTGAGCCTCCTGCCGAAGAGGTCGGTCCTTCCCCTGCAGTCCAGGGCCCCGGGCACCCCGGAGATCCCCACGGCCTGCCCCACCGTTCCCAGCCTCAGGGGTTTTACCGTGCTGTCGGCGAGGATCACCCCCACCCTCACCCCCTCCTCCCTCTTCACGTACTCCCTGAGCTCCCTGGCGAACCGCTCCGGGTGGGAGGGGAGGAGGATGGCGTGGCCGGGGGGGGCGTTCGAGAGGTCCACCCCCGCGTTGGCGCAGGGGAGCCCCTTCACCAGCGTGAGGAGGGCCCCCCTGGAGGCCCCCAGCACCGAGTCGGCCTCCCTGAGCACCACCTCCACGAAGGAGGGATCCAGCCCCGTCTTCCTGGAGAGGCGGAGGGCCCTGGGGCTGGGCCTGACCTCGGAGAGCCTCACCATCCTGCCCTGGGAGACGGCCACCACCTTGGAGGAGAGGACCAGGATGTCCCCCTCCCTCACCCCACCCGCCCTCCTCAGGGCCTTGAGGAGGAGGGAGGGGAGGTGGTCGCCCGGCCTGATCAGGGGGGTCCTGATTCCTATGAGCCTGAGCTCCACGGTGACGGTGGGTCTCCTCCCCCTATAAATCCAGCCGCAGGAAACTCGTAGGATGTCCGAGCCCCCCAGGATGGAGGTGATTCCCCTCCGGGGCCTTCCCCTGGTGAAGAGGGGGGACGATGTGGGGGAGCTGATAGTGAGGGCCCTCCGCTCCCAGGGGCTCTCCCTCCTCCCCGGGGACGTGCTGGTGGTGGCCCAGTCCATCGTTTCCAAGGCGGAGGGTGCGGTGGTGGACCTGAGGAGGGTGAGGCCCTCGGAGCTGGCCCTGAGGCTCTCCCGCAGGCTGGAGAAGGATCCCAGGGAGGTGGAGGTGGTCCTGAGGGAGGCCAGGGAGATCGTCCGCTCCTCCCACGTGCTCATAACCAGGACGGAGCACGGTTTCGTCTGCGCCAACGCGGGGGTGGACCACTCCAACGTGGAGGGGGAGCGCGTCACCCTCCTCCCCAGGGATCCCGACCGCAGCGCCGAGAGGATAAGGAGGAGGATCAGGAAGGAGCTGGGGGTGGAGGTGGCGGTGATCATCTCCGACACCCAGGGCAGGGCCTTCCGGACGGGCTGCCTGGGGGTGGCCATAGGGGTGGCGGGCATGAAGCCCCTGCTTGACCTCCGGGGGAGGAGGGACCTCTACGGGAAGAGGCTGAGGGTCACGGTGGTGGCCCAGGCGGATGCCCTCGCCGCCGCCGCCGTCTCGGTGATGGGGGAGGCCGGGGAGGGAACGCCCGTGGTGCTGGTGAGGGGGGCCGTGTACGAGAGGGGGAGGGGGAGCGCCAGGGAGCTGGTGAGGTCAAGGGAGAGGGACCTCTTCTCCTGACCTCCTGAGCAGGAGGAGCAGCTCCCCCAGCTTCTCGATCCTCAGGTCCCCCTCCACCCCCCTGCCCACCACCCTCACCCCGGCCCCCCTTCCCGCCAGCACGTCGCTTCTGGTGTCCCCCACCAGCAGGGCCTGGGAGGGATGAACCCCCAGCCTGCGGCAGGCCTTCCTCACGGCCTCGGGGTGGGGCTTGGCCCTCCTAACGTCGTCCCCGGTGAGGATGGCGTCGAAGAAGTCCCCCAGGCCAAGCCTGGCGAGGAGGCGCTGCACCAGGCGGGAGGGGGTGTTGGTCACCAGGGCCAGCCTGAAGCCCCTCCTCCTCAACTCCCCCAGCACCTCCTCCGCCTCGGGGAAGGTCCCGATCTCGTCCAGGTGGTGCTCGTAGCGGGAGAGGCAGTACTCCACGGCCTCCCTCCCCAGCCCCAGCCTCTCGAAGTTCCGGGAGAGGCTGAAGCCCCAGTACTTCTTCACGTACTCCCCCTTCCCCACCCTCCCCTTCCCGAACTTCCCCAGGGTCTCGTTCAGGGCCGAGTACCACACGTCCAGGGAGTCCACCAGCACCCCGTCCAGATCGAAGAGCACGGCCTTGACCCTCATCTCCAGACCTCCCGACCCCTGGGGTGGGGGAGGGAAAAAAGCCCCACCTTTTTAGGGGGGAGGGGAAGCTGGAGAGATGATCACCCTGCTCTCCGGGGGCACGGGAACCCCCAAGCTCCTGCAGGGGATGAGGGGGAGGGCGGAGCTCTGCGTGGTGGTGAACACCGGTGATGACATAGAGGTCTCCGGCCTCCACGTCTCCCCCGACCTGGACTCCGTGGTCTACACCCTCTCCGGGATCATCAACGAGCGGACCTGGTGGGGGATAAGGGGGGACACCTTCGAGACCCACCGGGCGCTGAGGAGGCTGGGGGTGAGGGAGCTCCTGAGGCTGGGGGACAGGGACAGGGCTACCTGCCTCTTCCGCACCCTGGAGCTGAGGAGGGGGAGAAGACTGTCCGAGATCACCTCGGAGCTCTGCAGGAGGCTGGGGGTGAGGGAGAGGGTCCTCCCCATGACGGATGGCAGGGTGACGACGGAGATCCTGACGCCCCGCGGGTGGGTGCACTTCCAGGAGTTCTGGGTGGGGGGGCGCGGCAGGGGGGAGGTGAGGGGGGTGAGGTTCAGGGGATCCGAGAGGGCCTCCCCCGCTCCCGGGGTGCTGCGGGCCCTGAGGGAGAGCGACCTCATCCTCATAGGCCCCAGCAACCCCGTGACCAGCATAGGCCCCATCCTCTCCCTCAGGGGGATCAGGGAGGAGCTGAGGAGGAGGAGGGAGGAGGTGGCGGTGGTCAGCCCCATCCTCGGGAGGTCCCCCGTGAGCGGTCCGGCGGGGAAGCTGATGAGGGCGCTGGGACTGGAGGTCAGCCCCGCGGGGGTGGCGGAGTACTACCGGGAGGTGGCGGGCCACTTCTTCCTCCACTCTACCGATGGGGAGTTCGCCTCCAGGCTGAGGGAGCTGGGGATGGAGGTGCACAGGGTCAACCTCTGGATGAGGAACCTGAGGGAGAGGAGAAGGCTGGCGGGGAAGATCCTGGAGGAGATGGGCTAGTCCAGGAGCCGGTAGAGGGTGTCCCTCTGCCTGGGGATCCTTCCCGCCCTCAGGATCAGGGACCGGAGCTGGTGGGGCTCCATCCCCTGCCCCCACCTCCCCCCCGCCTCCCTGGTGATGTTCTCCTCGAAGAGGGTGCCCCCCAAGTCGTCCGCTCCGGCCAGGAGCATGGTGCGGGCGCCCTCGGGACCCAGCTTCACCCAGGAGGCCTGCACGTGGTTGATGTACCCGGCCAGCACCAGCCTGGCCACGGCGTGCAGCCTGAGGTTCTCCTCCAGGCTGGGAGGCCTTATCCCCAGCGAGGCGAGCTCGGTCCGGTGGGGGACCACGGGGAGGGGGACGAACTCCGTGAACCCCCCCGTTTCCCTCTGGATCTCCCTCAGCAGCAGGAGGTGCCCAGCCCTCTCCTCCAGGGTCTCCACCGTCCCGTACATCATGGTGGAGGTGGTGGGGATCCCCATGCGGTGGCAGGTCTTCACCACCTCCACCCACCTCCCGGTCCCGATCTTGGTGGGGCAGAGGATCCCCCTCACCCTGTCGCTGAGGATCTCCGCAGCCGTTCCGGGAACGGAGTCCAGGCCGGCCTCCTTCAGGGCCCTCACCACCTCCCCCACCGGCATTCCCTCCCTCCTGGAGAGGTGGTCCAGCTCGGCCGGGGAGAAGGCGTGGAGGTGGAGCTCCGGTGAGACCCCCTTCACCACCCTCACCAGCTCGAGGTAGTCCTCCAGCCCGAGCTCGGGATGGAGGCCCCCCTGCAGGCAGATCTCCGTGGCCCCCCTCCCCACGGCCTCCCTGACCTTGGCCTCCAGCTGGGCGGGGGTGAGGCAGTAGGCCTCGGGATGGGAGGGGGGACGCCGGAAGGCGCAGAACCTGCAGGAGCCGATGCAGAGGTTGGTGTGGTTGATGTTGCGGTTGACCACGTACGTGGCCACCTCGCCCACCAGCCTCCTCCTCACCAGGTCGGCCGTGTACAGGAGCAGCCGGAGCTCCCTCCCCTCCGCCCTGAGCAGCTCCGCTGCCTGCCTGAGGTCCAGGTCCCTTCCCGAGAGGCTCCTCTCCAGCGCCTCGGCCACGAGGGGGTCGATCAGGCTGAGGGCCCTCTCGAAGTTCTCCGCGAGCTGGAAGAGAGCCCCGGTTCCCTCCATGCCGAAGCCTCTGGTCTTTTCGCTCTTAATCTTTTTGGGGAGGGCGCAGATACCCTTCCTCGTCCGCCAGCCTGGACACCACCCTCCTCACCTCCTCCGACATGAAGGAGGGGTCCCTCGCGTACCTGGGATAGAGGGGCAGCCTCCCCCTGAGCCTGAACCCCTCGGCCTCCAGCCTGCGGCGGAGGGAGGGCAGGCCGGGCCAGGGTCGCTCGGGGTTGACGAAGTCGGGGGTGACCTCGGAGATCCCCCCCAGGTCGTTGGCCCCCTCCCTCAGGAAGGGCACCACGTCCTCCACCAGGTTGGGGGGGATCTGGATGCCCACCTCCGGGGGGAGGATCTCGGCGGCCATCCTGACGGTCTCCAGCACCTCCTCCTCCGGGGGAGGGGGGAGGCTCCCCATGGGGGTGCCGGGCTTCGGGGAGAAGGGCTGGATGATCACCTCCTGGATGTGGCCGTACCGCTCGTGCAGCCTCCCTATCTCCTCCAGCGACCTCCTCCTGTCCTCCCGGCCCTCCCCTATGCCCACCAGGATGCCGGTGGTGAAGGGGATCCTGAGCTCCCCCGCCCTCTCGATGAACTCCAGCCTCACCCCCGGGTCCTTCCCGGGGCTCTCCCTGTGGGCCTCCAGCCTGGAGGCGCACTCCAGCATCAGCCCCATGCTGGCGTTGTACCTCCTCAGCCTCCTCAGCTCCTCCACGTCCAGGATCCCGGCGTTGGTGTGGGGGAGGAGGCCGAGCCTCAGGATGTGCCTGCAGAGCTCCTCCAGGTAGTCGGAGATGCTCCGGTACCCCATCCCCTCCAGCTCCCTCCTGGCCCGGGGATGGACCTCAGGCCTTTCCCCCAGGGTGAAGAGGACCTCGGAGCAGCCGGCCTTCTTCCCCCGGAGCACCAGGGAGAAGACCTCCTGGGGGGAGAGAAGGGTGGCCTCCCCCTCCTCCCTCCTGAAGCCGCAGTAGGCGCACCGGTTCCTGCAGAAGGTGGTGAGGGGAACGAAGACGTTGGGGGAGTAGGTGACCACCCTGGACGCCGAGCGAGCCATCATCCCACCCGGAAGCCCCCCCATAAAAACCTCCGGAGGGGTCCGAAGGGAGTAAAAAGGTGCCCCTCTCCCTTTCCATGGAGAGGATGGGAAGGGGGGAAGGGCTGGTCCTCCTCCCCGTGAAGTCCCTCTCGAGGGCCAAGTCCAGCTTCGAGGGAATCCTCACGCCGGAGGAGAGGAGGGAGCTGGTGCTGTGCATGCTCACCGACATGCTCAGGGTCCTCTCGCAGGTGGGGGTGGAGAAGATGGTGGTGTCCCCGGACGAGGAGGTCCTGCGCCTGGCCTCCTCCCTGGGGGCCAGGACCTTCAGGGAGCCCGGCCTGGAGCTCAACCTGGCCCTTTCCCTCGCGAGGGGCAGGGCGATGGGGGAGGGGGCCAAGGAGGTGCTGATCCTCCCCGCCGACCTCCCCTTCCTCAGGGTGAGGGATGTGGAGGAGCTCAGGGGGAGGGCGGAGGGGGAGAGGGAGGTGGTGCTCTCCCCCTCCCGCACCCTGGGGACCAACGCCCTCCTCCTGCGCCCCCCGGACGTGATACCGCTGAGGTTCGGGGGGGAGAGCTTCCCCCTGCACGTGAGGGAGAGCCTCAGGGCGGGGATAAGGCCCAAGATCTACCGCTCCCCCACCCTGGCCACGGACGTGGACGGGGTGGAGGACCTGCTGGCGGCGGAGACGCTGGGCCTGGGAACCCGCACCAGGGAGTTCCTCCTCTCCCTGGGTAAGAACAGATTTGCACCCTGAGGAACATTTTTATTCCTCGGGGCGAACCACACGGCAAGATGGAGCGCCTGAAGTACCTGCTGGACGAGGAGGAGCTGCCCAGGGCCTGGTACAACATTCAGGCCGACCTGCCCACCCCCCTGGATCCCCCCCTCCACCCGGCCACCTGGCAGCCCGTGAAGCCCGAGGACCTGGAGCCCATCTTCCCCAAGGAGCTGATCAGGCAGGAGGTCAGCCGGGAGAGGTGGATACCCATCCCGGAGGAGGTGAGGGAGGTGTACAGGCTGTGGAGGCCCACCCCCCTCTACCGGGCGGTCAGGCTGGAGCGCCTGCTGAAGACCCCGGCCAGGATCTACTACAAGTGGGAAGGGGTGAGCCCCCCGGGGAGCCACAAGCCCAACACCTCCGTGGCCCAGGCCTACTACAACATGAAGGAGGGGGTGGAGAGGCTCACCACCGAGACGGGGGCGGGGCAGTGGGGAAGCGCCCTGGCCTTCGCCACCATGCTCTTCGGGCTCAAGTGCACCGTCTACATGGTCAGGGTCAGCTACGACCAGAAGCCCTACCGCAGGA
>Ga0078972_1006890_pt1 | contig 26177 bp, 7 predicted proteins | sample YelNatPaOPGAMG01_FD_67568 | JGI IMG/M metagenome (GOLD analysis project Ga0078972, IMG submission 67568) | Hot spring thermophilic microbial communities from Obsidian Pool, Yellowstone National Park, USA - OP-RAMG-01 (SPADES assembly) (version 2) | ecosystem: Environmental > Aquatic > Thermal...
TGATCAATGATTTTGTGATCAATGATTTTGTCGGGGCAACCGGCCGGTTGCCCCGACAACAACAACGACAACAACAAAAACTACAACAACAAATTTTTAATTGGGTGCTAAATGGCATTTATTAGATAATTGAAGGTTAACTATAGTTAAGAAGGTGTAATCACCTTTAAGCAAAAGACTACTCTATTCAGCAACTCCCTTATTTTTTAGAATAAGTTGTTCCTAAAAAACAACATTTTTAAGTGTTGTTTTTTTACAACAATCCCCCTTTTGACCCCCCTTCGGGAGACTAGGAAAATAAAGGCTTTGAGAACAGTGTGCAAATTTTGCACAAAGGGTGTAAAAATTTTGCACACTTTTTTGAGTTTTTTAGTAAGTTTTAAAATTTTACGATTTTCTATTTTAGTAGTATTTACCGAATGTTTTGGAGGCTTGAATCTTATTTTCTGTTGACTTGGCATGATTTTTGATAAATAATATATTTAGGAGGGAAAGTATGAGTAAGTACATAGTTACTACCCTTTTGGTATTCGTCTTTTTGTTTGGTTTAGGATATTATTTGTTCGCTGAGTCTTACTTTTATTTTGAGCCTTTTGCTGCTGCACCTAGTGGTTGGTGGTATGTAGCACAAGGTAACGATGGTGGACTTTGGTACAACAAAGAGGGAATTATTTCTAGTTTATCTACTGCTAATAGAAATAGTTCTTTTAATTTTACTGGTGGTAGGGCTGTGTTTACAGGTAATATTGTGACTAATGCTACTGTTGATTACTTAGGTGTATGGGTAGGTACTGCTATAGGTTTCACTAACAAGTTATGGAAGCCATCGCCTTATAATCCTTTTGGGTTTGAGATACTCAGAGTGTCTGCTAGGATTGATCCACACGATGATAGTAGCAATCCTGAATCTCGTAGACATGCCGCCTCTATGGATATATTCCTTGCAGAGTACACAAACCTTGGTAACTCTTCACCTGACTATACAAAGTTCCCAAACCAAATAGTTCTATACGATATGATGAGGATGTGTGATAATGTTTCCAATGATGCTAATACTACACCTTATAGCCAATGGGGGGTTTGGGAGAGTAGTTACAGTAGGATATATGTAACTAACCTTCCGAGGCTCAATGGTAGCGGTACCGTAAACCTAAAGCCAATCCTTGAGTGGAATATGGATGATAATTGGGTTAATACAAATAACGAAGGTGTCTCTTATACTCAGTATGCAAATAATTATTCTACTAACGCCAACCAAATAAAAATAATGGTTACTCATGATGGTACTAAGGTTTCTTTTTATGTTAATCCTCTTGGTAATGGTGGTACACCTAATGAAATGATATTACTTGATAAAGTACCGATAAACTGGACTAATAATGTTTTCCCTCTCTTTGGGGTAGGTACTATAAGGTATGATACCGAGACAGAAGATTTGACACTTGATGATTTTTACATTCGTACTATAGCTTCTGCTGTGACATCTGAGGTTGTACCTTATGAGGTTACTACCAACTCTACATTTAATCTAAACATATTCATAAAGCCTGTTTTTGGTTCTATCGATGATGCTGGTGTGAGTGAAGTGTGGATAAAGAAGCCTTCTTCTTGGACATGGTTCAACTGGGCTAGCTATACCAATCAAATTGCTGTTATGGTGTACAGTAATACTACACTTCTTACTACATTCTCAAAGTCTTCTGGCGATGTTAACCCTGCTAGTGGCTCTGTAGCAATAAGCATAAAGACAATGGAGGTTAGCGGAGATACACTAAAAATAAGGTTTAGAGCTGCGACTTCTTCTGATAACCAAATAATAAAGCCTATTAGTACAAGTGATTTTACGAATAAATTCATAAGGGTTATTGTTTCTAATGTTTCTACCTCAGGTGCTACCATTGATAACATAGGTAAAGACATAGAAGTGTATGTAGATAACCCAAAGTATGCTGATACTTGGACAGATACCGCTGTAGGTACAGCACCTAAATATGCTACCACAGGTAAAATGAAGAGTTATGCCGGTGATGTTATAAATGTTGCACTGATAGATTCTTCTTTCAGAGATGGTAATACATTAACTGTAAAGGTTTTGGATATACCAAAAGCTTATGGTGGTATCACTCCTACCATGGTCTATCAGGGTACCACTAATACATTCTACTATGATATATCAACAAGGGATGTTGTTAATGGTACATACATAACTTCAGTTAAGATAAGAGTACCAAGTGGCTTTATAGTTAAGCCAAACACTGCCTTTGAGACTAATATTTCAAGCCTAAAGATTACTGACCCAGTTAATAGCATAAGGATTACAAATGAAGGTGGTATCACTAACATATATATTGAGTATTGGAAAGAGAACAACTTTATTCCGGGTGAAAATGGTATTGATAAGATTACCATAAAAACATACGGTACACCTATAGACATTACGAATAGATTTGATGATTGGTTAGCGTATGTTAATAATAGGTATGTTGGTGGATTAGCTAGCACTTGGACATTGGTTAGCACTAATTCACAGTATCCTTCTAGGACTGTTGAGAGTAGGAGACCTAGAGCAAATGTTGAGGCTTGGATTGATGCCAACGGTGGAAATAGCTATGTTGAAAATACATCTATAACAAATACCTATAGGTATGTGCTAAAGAATAACGGTTTGGCTGGTAATAATATACTCACCGCAAGGATTTATATACCATCTAACATTACGAATGTTACATCGATAAGCAGTAGTATTCCTTCGGTTAGATACTTTACCAATATAAGTGGTAGTAATTTCATATATGTAGGTTATAGTAATTCATCTACGAATTTACCTGCTGGCACTAATGATGTCATTACTTTTGTTGGCTGGGATAATGTGCCGCCTCTAACTAATGAAATCACAAATGTGTTTGTTTCGTATGTTGACAACGGTAATGGTGATGGTTGTGTCCCAACGGTTGAATCTTCCTTGACATACAGAATAAGGTTTGTTACACCTCCCGCGAGAGCAAAGGCAAAGGTATTTAGTCCTAACGAAGAGGGAGGGGATAATCCCGCTACAGCATTACACCATGTTTATGTTGATTACCCTGAACAGTATGTTGAGATGTACATTGAGAATGTAGGTGAGAGTGGTAATGACATATTCAGGGCTTATATTTACTATCCTTCAAACATCATAACCAATGTTTATAGTTTCTATTCAACTAAGATAGGTTCGGCAAGCTCTACTTATGTTTATACTACCAATGTTTCAGGTAGTAACTTTATAGTGGTTGATTATGCAGGTGCTAATGCGAAACTCCTGTCAAGTAGTAATGATATAATTAGTTTTAGGATTAACTATAACCTTAACAATGCTACTAACATAACTTTACAAGTTTATGTTGCTAACTCTACGAATTTCACAAATGCAGTAGTTGCAAATAATCCTATTGACAATAATCAGGATTTACATTTCATATACTCGCCTGTTGGTGCTTATGCCTATGTTACACCGCCACCGGGTGGTTATGTCCCTAAAGGTGTACTTACTAATCTAACATTCACGATTGACAATACAGGTGTCTATCCTAAGAATTCAATATTTGCAGCAAAGATTTACATACCTCCTTACTTTGCTGATACTGTTACGAGTATTACGAGTAGTATAATGGGTTCTGATCCTCTCTATGTCTTCTATAATGCTGGTGATAACAGCATTTATATAAATTACACAAATGGTGGTATCGTAGGAGGTAGTAACGATACTATTACTGTATGGGTGTCTAATAAAGTTGTTTTGTCTACAAATGTAACATTTACAGTTTCTGTGACTAATAAGCGTAGCTCTGTGTTTACAAACCTCACATACCCACCTGGTCAGTATCTTAGTGTTTTGGTTTCTGATCCGCCTGTGAATGCTAACTATTATGTAGATAAGAATGTTTTTGTTGCGTCAGGTAATGGTGCTAGTGAGAGTTTCAGAGTCTTTATAACTAACAAAGGTGAAGGTGCTAATGAGCTCACTTATGTTAAAATTGATATACCTACACCTATTCAGGGTAAGGTTACCAATGTCACTGGTATATGGACAAATATAAACTACATAACTTATGATAACACGAAGATAGAGGTGATTTATTCTAATTACACTGGTAGTCTTGTACAGGGTCTTGATGCTGGTTCTAATGATATAATAACTGTTTACTTCACAAACAATGTTACAAACATCTCAACTAATTTGGTTACAGTCCAGGCTGATAACTCTCCTGATTTTCCGGGCCCTGTAAGTTTGTCTGTTGTTTCTGGTAAACCTGATAGTGTTTACTTTGTTAATCCATCACTTTATAAGATTACTCCTAACCAAATTAGCGTCAGTGCTACTCGTTCAGTATTCACAAATTACATAACTGCAGGTGCTGGGTATGATGTTAAGTTGGCTAGAATAATACTACCATACCCATTTGTTACAAATGACATTTTTGTTACAAGTGTTAGAGGTGCTAGTGTTAGCATAGGCTCAAATTATGTTGAACTCAATTATGGTAGTGGATTACCTAGCGGTCAATTTGATATGGTCATACTATCAAATGTACTTGATACCTATGATGAGGTTACCAATTACACAGCGTTCTGGAGTGCTCAAGTGGATTACATTGGTGATGGTAGTTTTGTAGGTTGTGTAATAGATTCTACTGGTACTAATCATGTTGCTATTATATATTCTCCGGCAGAAGCGGAAGCTTATGTTACACCTGAAAGTGTTGGTGAAGATTTTGATAGTTATACTTACACATTCAGTATAAAGAATGTCGGTGAAAGCGGAAACAATATAAAAGAAGCGATGATTATACCTTCTGCTTTCATTACAAATATTACATCAGTGACTAGTGCTTTATTGTCATCCTCTTCTATTACGAATTCTAACAATGTCATAATACTCAAATACTCTGATATTGGGGACTTATTACCAGGTAGTAATGATACCATAACTCTTGTGGGTTATGATAATATTGATACTGCTCCGGGAGGTGCTGTTGGTTCTTATTGGACTGTGAAGGTTAATAACTCACCTTATGCTATTTCTTACACAAATGCTTATCCACCTGTCGGTAAGTCATTGACTAACATAATATACAAGCCTAACTACAGGGTAGACTACTACATAGAAATGTCAAATAGAATATCATCATCGCCTTATGATGCAAATAAAGTCTATACAACAAGTGATGCCACTAATGTTATGTACTACTACATCAATAACTATGGTGGTACAGGTAATAATCTACTCAAACTGTTTATAAAAATTCCAAGCATAGGTACAATTGTTGATACTAATGGTATGTCCTTAACAAATGGTAAAAATGTGCCTATTAGTTTGTCTAACGATGGTGAAATTGTTGTTGATTATTCTTCTAGCCCGCTTGTTCCAGGTGATAGTGATATTATAACTATAAAGTTTAAGGACCTAATAAACGATGGTGAAACTAATGTTTCTTGGACATCGGAGTCTATATTCTCAACTACCGCCGGTAAGAGAAAGCCTAACAATATCCAAAGTGGTAAGTTTGGTTATGTATCGTTTGTTATGCCTTTGCCTTATGCTAGTGCTTCCATAGTATCACCATCACCGAGGGAAATTTTCGTTTCTGATAAACTCTTTAATGTTAGTATACTCCTAACTAATACAGGTATAGAGTACAACACCATTAAAGGTACTAGAATAGATGTGCCTTCTACTTTCTCATTAGTTTCTGCTAATACTCCTGATGCTACTAACTCCATAGTAGGTAATAGTTTGTATCTTTACTATACAAACGGTTTGCCTGCAAGTAATACGAATATCATTACGATTGCCTTGAGTAATAAGGTTAGCGATGTAACAAATGTTGGTTTTACTGGTGTTGTGTGGAATAGCAAAAATACGAATACTATAAGTGAGATTTCAGTTTATGCTTTGAGGCTTAATGTAGTGTCTTTGCCTTCTGTTTATTTGTATCCTAACGAAATTGATACGAGCGATTACTATACAAATTATGTCATATACATCAAGAACGATAGTAGTGGTACTAGACCTATAAGAAAGGTTAAGATTGAAATACCTAATGGTGTGTTTAACAATATAAGCAATTTACAAAGCTCTTTGATTTCAGATGATGCTACTTATGTGTCAAATCTTGGTAATACTAACATTTACATTGACTATACACTGGAGGGTAAATCAATTGTTGTTGGCGATCAGGATGTTATTTCATTTGCTGGTTATGATAACTTTGATGTAGGTAGTACGAACATCGTTTTGAAAGGATGGTTTTATGATTCTGATGCATGGCGAGAGATGAAGGTATTTGTTGGTTATAGGATGGACTTAAACTTTACCATGCCTCAAGCATTCCTTAAGGCTTCCATTGACCCTGATAAGATATATGTAAGCCAAGAATCTAATAGGTTTAATCTTACTGTAACTAATGAAGGTAGAGGCTCAAACAAACTTGTTAAAGTTAGATTTACTATACCTTACGGTATAACTAGTATTTCGCTTGTGAGTAATACGCTTGGGGGTATTGCATCTAACTTTGTAAATGGTGATTACTTTGAGATATGGTATTCTAATACTGGTGGTATACCTTCTGGACAAGCTGATGAAATATATGTTGATACACTCAGTTATTATGATACTCTAACAAATATAGGTATTGTGTTCATGGGTGGTAATGAGTACAATGGTCCTTGGTATGTTGGTGGTATAATACCGGGTGGCACTACTACATTGAGAGTTCTTTATCCGCCATTACTTATATTGTCTTATGTGAGCAAAGGAGACAAGATATATACCATAGACACTAACGCTACGGTTGAATACAAGATAATCAACAAAAGTAGAGGAACATACATAACTAATGTTTGGTTTAACTTTGATTTAACTAACTTCCATGACATTAGTATAACTTCTTCTTTGGGTGGCACAATTTCAACGAATTCTAACACTATAAGTGTTAGTTATACTAGTGATACCAATAGTCCTAGTGCCTTTGGCTTTGATCAAGGTGATATAATAACTATAACATTCAATTATAACCTGACTAATTTCTACGCCATTCCTATGGTTGGTGGAGTATGGGTAATTGGTGATACGAATACTAACACTACACTTGTTAAGCCTTCTGGACTTGGACAAATTGTTTATGTTACTAATGCACAGTTTGGTAGAATAATAGGTTATGTTTCACCTGTTAGGTATCCTGTCAGTGTTAAGCAAGTTGATTCTTCGGGTAATGTTGTTAAGGATAGTGAAGGCAACGATATAATTTCAATCTCTTCAACTAATGATGGTAAATTTTTCTTGAAGGAGGTTTATCCCGATAGCAATGGTAAGTGTATACTCTCGTTTGAGAATGAGAATTATAGAAACATGACCAAAGAATTCTACATTGAGAAAAACAAAGTAACGAATATGGGTACAATTTTCATGCTGAATAAACCATTCAGTAAGAGTTCAGATAAGGACCAAGACATTGTATCGCCGAGTGATAATAAGAGTAAGGTTATCGTTAAGCAAGGCAATATAAATAGAGATTTTTCAGTTGACCTTTACATCACCAACCTAACAGAACTACAGAAAAATGCTATACAAAAAGATGATAAACTCGCTAAGCCAAAGGATAATTCACTTATGGCATTCTTCTTAGATGTTAGAGGTTATTCGTTTGATGAATTGATTAAAGAAATAGGAATAGATGGTGATATAATACTCTACTTCTACTATCCTTCTGTTGTGAGTAATGCTTATGTCAACGAAGATAAGTTTGGTATATACTACTGGAAGCCAACAACTGGAGAATGGATAAGGGTAGGTGGACAGGTCGATAAGCAGAATAAATTCATTATCGCTAAAGTTTCATACCTTAATAGGAACTACGCTGTTTTGGAGTCAGCTAAAGAACTTAGTGGTGTCATAAGGAATGTTACATCTTCGCCTAAAGTGTTTACACCTATAGTTGGTGGTAATCCTACTGACCCTGACTATGGTATAGTGAAGATATCATTTGAGTTTGATAAGACTTATAATGAGTATGAGGTGAGTATATACTCGCTTGATGGTAGGCTCGTTAAGAGGTATAAGAAGCAGAGTAGTGAAGGGTTTGTTAATGGTGTTATAGGATGGGATGGCAAGGATATGGACGGCAAGATGGTAAGGAATGGCGTTTATGTGTACAGAATAAAGGTGGGTGAAAATGTATATACCGGTACTATCGTTTTAGTTAAGTAAGGAGGGAATTATGAAGGGAATTAAAGTATTTTTAGTTTTAGTTTTTAGCTTTTTGGTTGCCTTTGACGGATTTGGTATCTCTTATTACTACTATGAGAACTTCAATAGTGGCTTGAGTATAACTAATAACGGCTGGCAAATGAACACACTAAGGGGTAAGAGCGGTATATTTAAAAAAGCGACTAACCTTAACCCAGATTTTGGTAACCAAGATCCTACAGGATTCCCAGCATGTCCTTCAGCTCAGACAGTTGGTACTGCTAATGGTGTTAGTGATACAAATTTGATAATATATGGTAGGGGTAACAACTGTCAGCTTACATTGAATAACTACTTTGCTGGTAATGGTATAAAATTTGTCCCTGTTTCTAATACGAACATCGGTAGAGTTATAGTAGCTAAGCCAGAAGAGCCTTTTGGATTCACTGTCGTTAGGAGGATGGCTAGAGTTGATAATCTTTCAGATGCTCGTGGTCAGTCGCTTTATCATAAAAGCTATGTCAATGTGTGGATAGCTGAGGAAAACTACAAAACTAACGAGTGGGAAAATTACGATAACTTTGTGGTTTTTTATGAGGGTATGGTTAGTGGTAATGCCACTTTGAGTGATTGGGGATTTTATAGAGGAGGCTTGAATAACTTTAATTTTGCTTCTGGTGTTTTCACTAACTACTGGGGTGATACTACTAATTTCTCTTACCTCAGGGTAAATATGCAGGATGCTAATTCTAGCTATCTAAACATGAATTTCTACGGTGGTAATGCAGGTACTTCGTATGCTAATACCAATGTTATTGGCTTAAAGATTACGCATGATGGCACTAAGGTTACTTTTTACCTGAATCCTGCGCCTTATTCTACTACTGGCTCTTGGTATAAGGTGGGTGAGACACCTGTAGCGTGGTACTCAAACCTTGTTGTTGAGTTTGGTAATGATTCTCTTATATTTGTTAGTGAGGCTCAGGAGGCTTATTGGGATGACTTCACTATTAGGACTGTTACGAGTAATACTGTAGCATACATCACTCCTTCGGAGGTTGTGAAGAATTCTACAAATATCTATACTATCGTTATATCTAACGATATAACTACTAGTGATAGTGGTGTAGGAGAGATAAAAATTACTAAGCCTGCTGGCTTTGGTGCTTGGGATACCAACTCTGTATGGGTTGAGAATAATTATATAACTGGTGCTAATACAAATAATAGAGTGTTTTCAGGTGAGCCTGCTCAGAATCAATTCCTTGTGAGAGTTGACCCTAGCGATCCTAATAGTTTGCTTATAAGGTTTAGGATGGCTACTCCGGGACCGGGTATAATAGATAGTAGTGCTGCTAATAAGACTATAAAGGTTTCGTTTAGGTTGGTTACTCCTTCTACTCCTGATATTTCAGGAAATTACAAATTTTCGGTTTATGTTGACTGTAATAAAGAGCCAGGTACTGCTACTACGATAAACTACGCTACTACTGGCTGGAAAAAGTCTTATGAGGTTGGTACTGGCTTGAGTGTTAAGGTTTATGATGATCCGTACATGTATGCTGGACTTTCTTTCTCACCTACGCCTATGTACGAGGGAAATAATGTTTATGAGATGATTTATGACTTTTCTACTTCAGGCTTAGCTAATAGACCTGATTTGGGAGTTGTTGAGATACTCATACCAAGTGGATTTGTTGTGTCAAATTATTATGAGTCAATAATTCTTGGTTCTTTAGCGAATACATACATTACTCAGACTAACTACAACGGTACGAATAGGATAAGGATAAATTACGCTAGTGCTGGTTATTTCTTACCTGGGCAGAATGGACTTGAGAGGATAAAGTTTTATGTCACTCAAACGCCTGATTTGCCGGTAGGGGTGAAGAGTTCTAATTTCGTTTGGCCACAGATGGTTTATGATAAGTTTGGTACGAGTAGGTACCTTATTTACAATACGAATGCTACTTATCCTAGACAGAATACCCTTGTTGTTATTCCTTCGCCTCAGCCTGTTGCTTCCGTTAGCCCACCGAAGATTGATAATGCTGTTAAGACAAATACTTTAACTTATACTGTTGTGAACTATGGTCCTACGGGGAACGATATAATCAAACTGTTTATACTCTTTGATACGAACTTTATAACTAACTACACATGGGGATTGTCAAATAAGAATTTACCTGCTAATATTTATTCGACTAATATAAGTGGCTTAGGTTTTGGTGTATTTGTTGACTATACCAATGCATCTAATCCTCTAAAGTCAGGCTCAAATGATGTTATATACTTTACAACTATACACACGAGGACAAATGTTGATGATCCACCGACAAATGTTCCGTTTGTTGTCTATGGTGACAATGGTAATACTGAGGGGTTAGTAGCAGGTAGTGAGTATTCACCTAACTCTTGGAGTGTATTACTTACACCACCTGAGCCCGAAGGGGTAGCGTATATTTCACCGACAAACATTGATACTACTACTATAGTTTTCACCACTACGAACTACCTCTATAATACAGGTGCTATAGGTAACAACATGAAGAAAGGTAGAATTGCTGTGCCTAGTGGCTTCAGTATACTGAGTGTTCAGAGTAGTTATATAACGAATGATGCGGCTAATATTTCCATCTTGCCAAGTAATATAATATTACATTACGACAACGATAATGGTATTGGACTTAAATCAGTTTACGACACAGGTAGTCCTTTTGATATTATTGTTATTACTTTGAGTAATACTAATTACTTTACTCCTACCATCCTCACGATGCAAAACTATGTTAGCAATGCTAGAGGTGAAACGAATTGTGGTGATAAGGGGCCTAATGAGAAGCAAACACTGAATGTTGATTGGCCTCCGTTGAACGCTTCTATCGCTATTTCTCCTACTGAGTTAGATTCATCTACTTACACGAATGATATTACAGTTATTATTTCTAACTTAGGTTCGCCTCTTGGTTCAGGTAACTACATATACAGAGTAGTTATAAATGTGCCTAGTGATGTTTCTACGAATATATTTAATGTTCAGAGTGCAGTTATAAACAATGATGGTGCTAATGCTAGGTTTATTTCTACACTTACAACGAATTACATACTGTTGGACTACATCAGTGATGGTACGAATATCATACCCGGTGGTAGAGATGTGATTACCTTCTCAATGGTTGATATGGTTGAATTGAACAAACTTGCTACATTCAATACCGTTGCATCCAATCAAAAGGCTTTCCAACTCATAACGAATGGTAACTCTAGTATATACTTTAAGATGCCACACGCTTACAGTGGTGCTAAATTTGATTCAGAGATAGTCTATACTTCTTCAACTCCTACAAATGTTAATTTGAAACTCATAATTACTAACGCTGGTAAGGGTTCTAATAGACTGTACAGAGTAAAGGTTAATATCCCTCCTGTTTATCAAGGTAAGATACTTTTGGCACAATCAAGTATAGTAGGTACTACGGGTGTTTCTTTGACATCTAGTAATTTCATCATAAACTACATAAACTTCAGTACTAACTTGCCTGCTGGAATGGTGGATGAAGTAATGTTAATGTTCTCAAATACTTACTCTGTGCCTACGAATGGGCAGTTTGTTGTGTTTGCTAGTAATGGTAGTTTGTGGTCATCTGATGGTTGGGAGCAAGGTACTAACATTATTTACTCTGCCAATGATGGGTATCTTTACATATCAGAGCAACCTAAATTTGTGATTGAGCCTACTAACATTTCTACCTTCCAGAATACTAACACATTTACCATATATCTAACGAATGGTACAAATTCTAACTCTAGAGATATTTATAGAATTGTTATTAAGGTGCCTAGTATATTCTCTATTACCGGTTTCGCTAATCAGCCGCCGACTTCTCTGTCTAGTATGCCGACTCTCAGTACCAATGGTAATGATGTTATAATTAACTTTGCTTCCGATAAGCTTAGTGGTGGGGACTATCACACCATAACCGTAACCGTTACTGATAACTTTAACTATGGTGAGACTAATGTTAACTTTGTTGTGATGGCTGATTACAACGATGGTTATAGTAATAATAACTTTGGCTATAGTGTTGGTGGTAATGGTAATGTTAAGTTCTACCTGCCACCTTCTAAAGTTTGGGCTAAGCTTGTACCTAATGATGTTTACTATGATATAGTGTCTACACCGATGAGAGTTGAGCTAACGAACTATGGTGAGAAGTATAACGATGTTTATTGGGCAAAGATATTCCTACCGCCTGTTGTTACGAATGTAACTATTCTTTCAAACAAGATACCTGCAAGTTTGAGTTATATACCTGCAGAGAATAGCATATTTGTAAATTATTCTGTAAGCAATACTAACATTCCTTCTACTAGTTACGATGTTGTTTACTTTATAGGGCATGATAATCAGGATTTGCCGGGTTATGTTACGAACATAACTGTTAATGTTGCTAACTATCCTAGTAATGTTTACTATACCAATGCTACTGAGAAGGTAGCAGATGACTTGAAGTATAATGTTGTTGTGCCGCCTTATCAAATAACTTACAGGGTAGAGCCAAACGATGTACCGTCGTTTGTCAATGATTTCGTTACATACAAGGTGTTTGTTGATAACATTGGTAACGCTGGTAATAACCTAGAGAGATTGGAGATAATTTATCCTTCTGTTTTGGTTACGAATACTATGAATATTTCTACAACTTATACCAATCCTACGATTTCAATTGTGAGTGATAGGATAGTTATTGATTATACAGGTAAGGAACTGCCGCCAGGTACTAACGATATTATAACTATTGTAGCTAAAGATAATTGGTTATATGGTGAAACAAATGTTTACTTCTACGCTAAAGCTATGTTTAATACTTCATTAGGACAGATCGTAAATGGTAAGGTAAGTGGTGGTACTAACTTGGTTAGATTTTTGGATTCCCCACCGTATGTTTATGCTAAGTTAGAGTACAATGAAGTTTATTATTCTAATCCTAATCCTTCTATCAATCTAATACTTTCAAATGGTGGTAGTGGAGACAATATAGTTAAATCGGTGAGTGTAAATATTCCTTCTAGCTTGCAGATTGGTTTCAGTGCTTCGAAGGCTAGCAGTGCTTTGGCTACGAATATAACATATTCTTCTGGGGTACTTACTCTTATGTATTCTAACTTTGTTGTTGGGGCTGTGGATACTGTTACTCTTTCGCTTTCAAACACTAACAGTGTAGGTAGTAGTGCTGTATTCTCTGGTAGTGCTTCTAACGCTATTACGAATGGTGCTATTTTTGAGTCCTCACCACAGTCTTTGCAATTATCTTTTATAAGCGTACCGAATGCTGAGAATCTTACGAATGAGATAGATACATTGAAGAAGACAAATGTTATAGCTGTGAGGATTAATAATGACACTGCTGGCAGTATATCTGTAAAAGGTTTCATGATTAGTTTGCCATGGCCATTTACAAATGTGGCTTGGGTTAGCAATACTAAACCTGCTACTATCTCTGTGAGTAACGGTACGAATATATATGTTTGGTATACTGATGGAGTAGTTAAGGGAGATGGTGATACTATTGCTTTTGGGGCTGTTGATACATTTGAGTTTGGTAATACTAATGCAGGGCTCTCCTTCTATGTAAGTGAAGGTATAGGATTTGTACCTGCTAGTATTGGGTTTGGTGGTACCAACATAAATATTAGGATGCCTAAGGCTCAAGGGTATGCTAGCTTGATAACAAAGTATGTGTATATATCCGTACAGTCAGGAGTTACAGCAACTAACACTGTGAGGATGTACTTTACAAATACAGGAGGAGATTTCAACAACATTAGGTTTGTTAAGGTTGTGTTTCCTGCTGAAATAACTAACTTCATTTCTAACTCTACCACCCTTGGTGGAAATGTGATAAGTAACAGTAATAATGTGCTCTTCATACACTATACCAATGATGGTATACCATCATTGGGTGTTGATGAGCTTTCGGTGACATTCGAAGAGAATTATCCTACTAAAGTTTTGAAGAGATTGTATGTCTATTACGACAATGGTTATGGGGAATTGCAGTCTATAGACCCGCCAGCTGATGGTACTCTTGATTTGTTGTTTGATTATCCTCAGGAAGCCTCTGAGGTTTACATTGTTAAGGATAGTGATGTTACTTACACTATAGATACCAACCATACGATAGTTATGAGGCTAATGAATAACTCTTATTCATATCCTATAAGGAAGGTTAGAATCAATTATGATTCTAGTAACTACATAATCACTAAAATATCGTTATCCAATTATACTCTCGTTAGTTGGGTTACGAACAGCAGTAACATAATCCTTGACCTTAACATACCTACTAGGAAGGCTGATTACATAACTATTGATGTATTGTACAGTGCGTCTACGAATATAACCAATAACCTTTCTGCTTCCATATTCTACGATGGTGCTGAGGATTATGAAGCTGCTAAAGTGCCAGTTGGTGAAACTGTTGACTTTAAGATTTTGTATGCTAATTTTGGTAGAGTTTTGGGGTTGGTGAAGCCGTATTCGCCCGATATCAGTGTGAAGGTTGTGTATCCAGGTACTGAGAATGTTGTTGTTGACAATGTTAAGTCTAACAACATTATGTCTTCGCTTACTCTTGCGACTAATGTCTCATATATTGATGTTGGTTCGTATAGATTGGATTTTGTACCACCGGGTACTTACGATGTACTTATAACGAGTGGTAAATATAGAAAATTTGTTATCAATAATGTTAGTGTATCTCCTAATAAAGTAACAAACTTGGATATGGTAGTATTGAGTAATGCACCGTTTAGTACTGAAGCGAGGGAAGAGCAGAGTGTTGTTTCATTTGATGATGGTAGGACTGCGTTGATAGTACCGCCGGGTTCACTCCTTAATGACTTTTCAGTTGATATAATCATTAGAAACGCTACAGGTGTAGAACAGAGTGGTGTGAATAATAGTAAAGGGGCTGGTAAGTTTAATTCCATTGATTCAATGAAAGTGTATGAGCTTGTAATGAAGACTGTTCCGGGACAGGATATATTTGAGAATCCTCTAAAGGATGATGTAGTACTCAAGTTCTATTACAATGAGAGTTATATATCCTCTCAAGGGTGGAATGAAGATAATATATCAATTTGGTACTGGAAAGATACGACTAAGGAATGGGTTAGGATCGGTGGTAAAGTTGATAAAGATAATAATTTCATTTACATAAAGACGAGGTACTTACACAGAGTGTATGCCATAATAGGTGATGGCGATGTTAAGAAAGATGGTGTTGTGAGGAATGTTAGGTCTTCACCGAATCCGTTTACACCTGTTTACAATGGTAATAGTATTGACTACAAATATGGAATGTTGAAGCTAACATTTGACCTTGATAAGTCTTATGATAAGTATTATGTGAAGATATACGATATGAGGGGACAGCTTATGAGAGTGCTTGAAGGCGATGGTAGTTATGGACAGGGTGAAGTTTATTGGGATGGTAAAGATTACGATGGCGTTTATGTAAGGAATGGTGTTTATGTCTTTGCTGTTGTTGTTGATGGAAAGATACAGTATAAGGGTACAGTGGTGCTTATCAAGTAAGGGGAATTCTTTCCCCTGGTTTTATTTTTATAAAGAAGGGAGGAGTTTATGAAGAAGTTGGTTTTTGTTGTAATGGTGGTTTTGGTTGGTGCTAGTTTCTCGTATGGTGCTTTTGAGTTTTTGGATAATGGTACGAGTGTTAGGGTTCATGGCATGGGTAATGCAATGTTTGGCATCTTTGATGGTGTTAATGGTATGGAGTACAATCCTGCTCTTATGGCTAATACTAAAAATATCGAGGCTAGAATGAATTTTGGATTGCCGTTTGGGTATGTTGATGAAGGGGCGATGAATATGTTCAGTTTTTACGGTGTTATACCTTTCTGTAATAGAGGCTATGCGGGGATTGATTACCTTGCTGGGGCGATAATGGGTGGAAATGTGCCTTTCTTCTTTAGAGAGGGGGCTATAGGTTTTTCCTACAATAGATTTAATGTCCTTGATTTATACTACGAACAAGTTATAAGCTTTGCTTATGCAAAGAACTTGGATGATTATATTTCAAAAGGTGCTAGGATTTCGGCGGGTGTGAAAGTTAATTTGTATAATCTTGGACTCATACCTAATCCTGATACACAGGTTAATCCTTATCTTGGTGATAAACTTACCACTTGGGGTTTTGGACTTGATGTTGGTGTAACTTATGACTTCAGTTATACCATAAGGTTGGGTTTTGCTATACAAAACCTGATAAAACCTAATACTGCAATAATAGAAGGCAATGTTTCAACATTGCCTAGAAAAATAAAGTTTGGTGCGAACTGGCTTGTTGGTAGTTTCTTTGGAGTTTTTGAAGATGTTATGGTAGGTGGTGGTGTCACGCAGACAGAGAGAGAGCCTGGAGACAATAGAGAACTTGACCTTACATATCACCTTGGTGCTGAAACTTGGTTTTTCAATCGTATTATTGCACTGAGGGGAGGCTATGAGTTTGGTTTGAATGAATTCTCAAGGATTAGTTTAGGATTAAGTTTCTCGTATGTGTTTATGGATGAGCACGAAATCAATGTTGATTATTCAGCGAGTTTGATGCCTAATTTCTTCTCTGCTATGGGGGACTTGTCTCATAATTTTAGTCTTGTTTATAGATTTAGGCTTCCTAGAAGTGCTTTTGCTTACACTGAAGAAAAGATAAGAGAATTACAATTCATGGAAGAACTTGAGAAGAGGAAAAAGGAAATGAAAGAACTCAATATCCAGTCCACTAATACAAATACTCAAAATACTCAACCTCAGGGTACTGATTCTACTTCTTCCACACAGCAATCAACTAAAGATAAACAAAAGGTAGGTGAGAAAAAGTAGCTTTATTAAAGGCGGGATTTTACCATTAAGAAATAATTTGAATGAGGGACTTATTGAAGATAGTTTGTGAATTTTTAGACTCCTTTTAATTGGAATGAATTGAATTTTAGAATTTATACTTTGTAAGTTGTATGAGTGCTATAAGCAAATTGATGCCTCATGATATTACTGCCGAGAAGGCATGTCTTGGGGCGATGATAATAGATAATGAAAAAATAGCCAAGGTTTTAGATATAGTTAGGGAAGATTATTTTTATCTTGATAAGCATAAGTATGTATTTAGTGCTATATTTCAACTTTATGAGGAAAGGGAGCCCGTGGATATAATAACAGTCCAAGATAAACTTAAAGAGATTGGGAAGTTTGAAGAAGTTGGTGCTTCTTATTTAGCTTCGCTCCTTGATTCAATTCCGACTACTACAAATGTTGAGTATTACGCTAAAATAGTTTATGAGAAGTATATCCTCAGATCAATAATAAAGGCTTCTTCCGAGATAATAGATATTGCCATGGGCGAAAATGTGGGTATTGATGAGGCGGTTGAAATAGCAGAAAGAAAACTTATAGAGTCAATAGATATTCGCAGACAGCATGAATACTTTAAGTTAAGAGATATTGTTGTAGAGACGCTTAGAGGTGTTCAGAAACTTGCTAAAGAAAAGTCCCTTTATACGGGTGTGCCGAGTGGATATAAATCAATAGATGAGATGACAGGAGGTTTCCAAAGTGGGGATTTAATTGTTTTTGCTGGTAGGCCATCAATGGGTAAAACTGCATTTGCTTTGAATTTATGCTTGAATTTTGCCAAAACTGGCAAAAAAGTTTTGTTTTTCTCTCTTGAAATGTCTAAAGAGCAATTAGTTCAGAGGTTATTATCTACCGAGAGTGGGATAGATCTTAAATCACTTAGGACTGGTAATATAAGAGAAAGCGATTGGGATTTGATACTCGAAGCTGCTATAACATTATCAGGGTTAGAAGTTATAATTGATGATACTCCATCAGCTTCAATACTTGATATAAAATCAAAATCTAGAAAGATTTTCGCAAAAGAGAAAGGAATTGACATAGTGATAATTGACTATCTCCAAATAATAGAAGTGCCAAAAGGAGTATCAGTCGTAAGGAGTAGAAATGAGGAAATAGGTTTTGTATCAAGGAGTTTGAAATCCTTAGCCAAGGAATTGAATTTGCCTGTTATAGTATTGTCCCAGCTTTCTAGAAGTGTAGAAAAGAGAGTTGATAAGAGACCAATCCTTTCTGATTTAAGGGAAAGCGGCAGTATTGAACAGGATGCCGACATAGTTGCTTTTTTGTATAGAGATGAGTACTATAATCCGAATACTGACAAGAAAAATATAATTGAAATTATAGTATCAAAGCAAAGGAATGGCCCTGTAGGTACTGTTGAACTTCTTTTCAAGAAAGAGATTGGGAAATTTGAGAGTATAAGCGATGAGGATTTCTCCTTCAAAGAGAATCAATTGCCATCTAGGTATAGTGGCGATTTTGATGATTTAGGGGATGAGGAAGAGGAAGGAGAGTAGCTAATTCATATTATGAGTGATTTAAGAAACCACAGATTTAGAAAATCACCGATTTAGAAAATCACCGAACAAAGAATTCTGTTGAAAAAATCTTTGTGCTTTAAGCACCGCGTGCTTTAAGCACTTTGTGCTTTAAGCACTCTTAATAGAAAAAAACTATTTTCTCGCAGCTGTGTAATTTTTACATACCCAGTGTTTAAAACACTAGGTGTTTAAAACACCTAATTCTTAAACCCACTAAATTACTTACATTTTGTACTGCCTAGAATACTTTTTGACAAACTCTCTTGAGAGTATAGAGAGGCGGAGCCTCTTGGAGGCGGAGCCTCTCTACGATAAAAATGGGTGGGTGGGCGGGGTGCTTGAAGCACTTTCTTAAATAATTAAAGAAGCTTAATTTGTAAAAAAGCAGGCCAAGCCTGTGAATTTTTCAACGCAATCCTGAACAAAGTTCTTATTTTATTAGCTCTTTTGCCTTTTCTGTCCAGGGGTTTTTGTAGAAGTCTCTTTCCATCTTCTCGTATAGTTTCTTTGCATTCTCGTAATCTTTTAATTGAACATAGCAGTATATCGTGTAGTACATTGCTTTAACAACGATATCTTTGTAGTCCTTGTATATGTAAACAACTTTTATGTACTCTTTCCATGCTTTGTTGTAGTCTCCTATACTTCTGAGGATTTCACCTATTTCAAATTGTGCTTGTGCTGCTGTCTCGTTGTATACCTCTTCTGTTATCCCCTGTAGTAAATCTATTGCCTTTTGGTAGTTTCCTTGAGATTTGTATATCATCGCTAATTCAAATTTTGCTTTGCTTGCCGATTCCTTGTCTTTTGATTTACTGACCTCTTCTAACGATGATATTAATGATTCTATATTCTTTGGCTTCTCTTCGGGTTTCTTCTCTTCTACTTTTTTAGGTGTTTCGGTAGTTTTTGAACTGGCACTTGCCAATTTTGATAATTTCAATACTGCTGTGTTGTACTCGGGTTTATCTTTATAGTTGTTTACAACTATATTATAATAATACTTTGCCTTTTCGTAGTCTCCTCTGTTTACCATTATGTCGCCTAATGTTATCAGTACCGATGGTACTTTAGAACTTGATGAGATTTTTACGAATTCATTGAATACATCTACAGCATCTTCAACCTTTTGAGTGTTAAAAAACGCCCATCCGCCCCAGTAGTACGCTTCATCTCTCAAATCTGTATCAGATGAACCTTTAGCTGTGGTCATGAACATTTGTGCTGCTTCATCAAATTGATTTATGCTGTATAGGTATTCACCGAACCTGTAAATGTACTCGTATGTTTTTTGAACATTCGTGTAGGGGATTAATGAACTGATAGTTTGCCTTGCTTTGTTTATATCGTTTTGCCTTATATAAAGGAGTGTTAGTCTGCCTAATGATTCAACATAATCGTTTGAATAATTGTTTGACAGTGCTATTGGTATTATGTTTTTGGTTATTGTGTTTATGGCGTCTTGGTATTGTCCTGCTTTTTCGTGTATCAACGAGATGTAATTGTAATATCTGATTCTTTGAAAATCGTTAAGATTTTCTGATTTTATTATTTGTAGGAATGTATCGACTGCTTTTTTGTAGTCCTTTTTTCCGTCATAGCTCCATGCTAGTATTTCAAGTAATTGTATTTGTATTGTTGGGTTGTCTTTTGCTGTGTCAATATATTTACTAGCGATGCCTATGGCATCGTCAAATTTACCTATTTTTAAATAAATCCAACCTAAACTTATGGCACTTGAAAGTATGTATCTAGTGTCCTTCCCGTAAATTAAGTTTTGCTGGTGTGATGATATCGCTTTGTCAGTGTCTTTGATTTTTTCGTAGCATAGCCCTAACATATAGTATGCTCTTTCGGTGTATTTGCCTTGTTTGTAATTGTTTACTAATTCGGAGTAAAACTTTATTGCTAGAGCGTAGTTTTCGCTTAAATAATGCGTGTATGCTATACCTTCAATGGCATCTTCTTTTAGTGATTCATTTTTAACCATTGAGTATGCCGAAATTGCTGATTTGTAGTCCTTAAGATTGAGATTTGCTTCGCCTAACATCAAATAAATAAAATCTTTCGCGTAGTCTGACGATGCTTTCTCACTTAATAGCCTGTTGTATGATATTACTTTTTCATAATTTCCTTTGGAAATTAGCAGTTTAAGTAATTCTACGATGGAGTTGTCAACGATTTCTGATTTATCGTTATTTGATATTATTGAAACTAGTATGCTTTCTGCTGTGTTTGGGTCTTTGTTTTTCAGTGAAAGTGCGTAGTTAAATAGTACCTTTGTATCATTTGTGAATGGCTCTAGGACCTTTATAGCCTCTTCGCTTCGGTTGAGTGAGTTGAGTAAAGATGACAATTCTATTGAGGCTTTTATGGCGTTTTCTCCACCGTATGTTATTACATTCATATAATTTGATACTGCTGAATTTGTATTGCCAAGTTCTTTTTGTATTCTAGCTAGATTTAGGTATCCTTCTATTACGGTGCTTTTTATTTCTGGTTGGGTGTACGATGAAAACTCAGATATGAGGTTTGAAAACATGCTTTTTGCTTCTTCCGTTTTACCTATTGCTAAATAACTTATTCCTGCGTTAAAGAGTGCAAAAGGTTTTATGCTTGAATTGTATTCAGATGCTTTTTGGAAGTATGAAGCTGATTGTTGTAGGTAATTTGTGTCTGTGCTTTTTGAGAGGTTAAAGGTTATTAGTCCTAAATTGTAGTGTGCATCGGGTAGGTATTTTGAGTTTGTGAATTTGGTAATGAAATTTTGGAATTCGTTAAGTGCGTTTTGTAAGTCTCCTGAGAGTCTGTAGGTTTCCGCTAGCTTGAATTTTGATTCTTCAACTATCGGTGAGTTTGGATACCTTCTTTCTATTTCTTTTAGTAGTTCTATTGCTCTGTCATAATTTGATAGCGAAGTGTAAGAGCTTGCCATTAAGTATTGTGCGAATGGTGCGTCTTCGTTTATGGGGAATAACTTTAGGTAGTTTTCAAATGATTTTATGGCTTGCTTGTATTGTCCAACTTCGTAGTAGATTTTACCTTCTAAAAACAAGACATTTGGGTAGTATTTTATGTAGCTGTATTTTGACTTTATCAGTGATATTGTTTTTAGGGTATCGTCATATTTTTTGTTTTTGTATTGTGATAATGTTAGGTAGTAAATTGCTTCGTTGAAGTATCTACTGTTTGGGTATTGTTCGACTATGATTCTGAATTGTGCCTCTGATATCATATAGAGCTCGTCTTTGAATGCGCCTATCCCGACTTTAAAAATGTTTTCGTCTTGGTCCCCAGTTGCTATTTTGGCTATCAAAAGTATTGAAGTTAATAAAGTAATGACAAAAATTAACCTTTTCATAATTATTTAAAATATTAAGAATTTTGTAAGGTGTTTTCAATCTTCCTTTTACTTTTAGTGCTCCTGCCCCACCCACCCTTACTTTACGAAGAGAGACAGAGTCTCTCTGAGACAGAGTCTCTCTGAGACGGTGTCTCTCTTTACTCTCAAGAAAATACGAATAAAAATGTGCTATAAGCACGAGGTGCTATAAGCACGGGGTGCTATAAGCACCAAAGATTTTGATTAGAAAAAACGAATTCCAATCGTAATTATAGATTAAAACTTCTTTGGGTAGTAAGTTGTTTGACTAACTATAAATACCCAATTTTTGAAACTGCTAAATTACTCACATTTTGCAGTGTCTACTTTTTTGACAAAATCTATAGTGAAGAGAATCTATAATATCCACTTAAAGGGTTAAGGGAGGCGTAGCCTCCCTTATAACTTTAGGGCGGGTGGGGTGCTTAATAGCACTTCTTATAAAAAACTTCTTACAGGGTTAACTTCGTTACTTAATTGGGTGGGAGGGTGGGGCTACTTAAAGTATTTGTACTTATAGCACCTTGTGCCGAATAGCACTTATAAAACACTACCTTTTTAGGACACTTAGGATGGGTAGTGTGCTTGGTGGTTTGCTTAAAGCACTTTCTTAAATAATTCAAAGAAGAAGCAGGCCTAGCCTGTGACAGGTTTAACCTGTGAATTTTTCAACAAAATTTTATAAACTTGACATTTTTTGTTATAAAAACTAAAAATATTATTATAAGAAGATTTTATGGCAAGAATACTTTATTTTTAAGTGTTTTAGCCAAATGTAACAAAAAGTCTTTTCAAAAAAGAATTAACGAGGTAGAGCATGAGAGTCTGTATTACCTATCCGCCTTTGAAGAGTGATAAAGGGGTGCCACTTCTTTCTCAGAATAGACAGTTTCAGTGGTTTAATAATCCGACATTTATTTACCCTGTTGTTCCGGCGACGGCAGCAACCCTGTTGAAAAGCAAGGGATATGATGTATTGTGGTTGGATGGCATCGCTGAAGGGATGACAATAAACGAGTGGTGGCAGTATCTTGAGAGGGAAAAACCCGATATTGTTGCTATTGAAACCAAGACTCCTGTGGTAAAAATGCACTGGGAGATTATTAAGCAACTTAAAGAAAAATTTCCAGAAATAAAAGTCGTTATTATGGGTGATCATGTAACAGCTTTGCCAGAAGAAACGCTTAAAGCCTGCCCTGTTGATTATGTATTAACAGGGGGGGATTATGATTTCCTCCTTTTAAATTTGGTGGATTTTCTGTCTGGGAGAATAAACTTCTTAGAGCCGGGTTTTTATTTTTGGAAGGATGGGAAGATTGTTTCTACAGGACCTTTTCAAAGGAAGTATGATCTTTCAACATTGCCATGGATTGATAGGGATTTGACACGGTGGAAGAATTATGCCTACCATAATGGTAACTACAAACGCACGCCGGGAACCTATATCATGTCGGGGCGGGATTGTTGGTATCATCAGTGTACCTTTTGTTCGTGGACGACGCTCTACCCACAATTTAACAAACGCCCTGTAAGTGATGTTTTGGACGAGATAGGTATGCTGATTGAACGGTATCAAGTGAAAGAGATCATGGATGATACAGGAACTTTCCCTGTAGGAGATTGGCTCAATGAGTTTTGTGAGGGGATGATTGTTCGGGGTTATAACAAAAAGGTTACCATTGACTGCAATATGCGGCTGGGGAATGCTCTCTCTTTTGAACAGATGAAGCTGATGAAGAGGGCAAATTTTCGTCTTATCTTGGTTGGGATAGAATCAGCCAATCAGGCTACCCTTGATAGAATAAGAAAGGGGGAGCGTATTGAGGAGATGATTGAGAATGTGAAACTCATGCGAAAAGCTGGGCTTTATCCTCATATTACCATTATGTTTGGATATCCATGGGAAACAGAAGAGGATGCAAAACGAACGCTTGAGCTTGGCCGTTATCTTCTGATAAAAAATTATGCCTATACTATGCAGGCAACCGTAGTTATTCCTTATCCGGGAACACCGCTTTTTGATGAGTGTCAGCGAAATGGGTGGCTTGTTACTGAGGATTGGGATAGGTATGATATGCGTGAGCCTATTATGAAAACCCCAATGAATACGGAAACGCTCATGAAGTATGTACAAGGGCTTTATTCTGTGGCGTTTCACCCAGAGTTTCTGGTGAGGAAGTTTCTCTCCATCAGGGATCTGGAAGATGTGAAATATTTTGTTCGTGCAGGAGCAAAGGTATTAGGGCATATCTTTGATTTTGGAGGGAAGAAGTAATGAATTGCCCTGTATGTGGAGATGCAAGGAGCCGCACCATGAATGAAAATCCTCTTGTTTCTGTCGTGATTACTACAAAAAACGAAGAAAAAAATATTGAGGCTTGCCTTCAAAGCATCAAAGAACAAACCTATCCCAACATTGAAATAATTGTGGTGGATAATTTTTCTACCGATGCAACGGTAAAGATAGCGAGAAAATATACGGAGCATGTGTACCAAAAGGGACCAGAACGCTCAGCTCAGCGAAATTACGGCATGATTGAGAAGGCGAAGGGAGAGTATGTGATGTATGTTGATGCTGATATGGTGTTAAGTCCTTCACTAGTGGAGGAGGGAGTAGAAAGATTTGAAAAAGACAAGCAACTTGTAGGATTGTATGTGCCACTTCGATGGGTTGGTTCCCACTGGATTATTAAAGCTCGTGGATTTGAACGAGAATTTTATGATGGAAGTGTTCTTGATGCTGTACGCTTTATAAAACGGAGTATTTTTGTTGATATTGGGGGGTTTGATGTAACTTTGTATGCAGGAGAGGATTGGGATCTGGATAAGAGAATAAGAGCTCAAGGCAAAGTGGATTGTATTTCTTCAATTATGTATCATTATGAAGATGAGAACATAAACTTGAAGACTTATATTAAAAAAATGAAATACTATTCTCCCAATCTGCACCATTATGTAAAAAAATGGGGTAGAAATGATCCTGATGTTAAGAAGCAATTTGGTATTGTGTATCGATATTTTATTGTGTTCCTAGAAAAGGGGCATTGGTTAAAAATTTTAAGGCACCCCCTGCGTTTTTTTCAAATGTATTTTCTCAAACTGTTAACCGGGATTGTTTTTCTTGTTTCTCGGAAAAGAGAAAAAAACTAAAAATTTAGGAGGAAATGCGTGGAGAAAAGGCGGCTTTATATTATCGTATCGGCATATGTGGGTGGAGGTTTAAGTGGTGGTGATAGAATAGCTCTTGAAATCATTCGTTTTTGGGGTGCACTTTTTCGCATTGAGGTTATAGCTCCCGAGGAGTTTTTTCCTTTATTAGTAAAAGAAGGATGTCATGATTATTTAAGTGTTAGTCTGGGAACTAAACCTATAGCAAAAATTGAGTCTTTAAGAGAATTTTTTTCTTATATTGTTTCGCGCACTTTGGTGATTCTCCAGTGGCAAAAGAAACACTACACCTACGAGGAGGGGGATATTGTTTATTCTTCTTCTGATTTCTGGCCTGATTTTTTGCCCGCTCTTTTGATGAAGCTAAGCAATCCAAAGCTCTTCTGGATAGCAGGGTTTTATCTCTTTGCACCAAAACCCTGGGACAAAAATTCTCCCTATAAGGGCAAGCATTTTATCAAAGGGCTTTTCTATTATCTTACTCAGCTACCCGCATATTTTTTTATCAAACGCTATGCAGATATTGTATTTGTTACCTCTGAACCAGATAGGGCAAAATTCGTAACGAAAAAAAGACCTTCTGAGAGGGTGATGGTCATTCAAGGTTTTGTCTGTATGCACGAGATCCGACCCCTTCTTGAGAAGTTTAGGAATGAACCAAAGGAATTTGATGGATGTTTTATGGGAAGGCTTCACTACCAGAAAGGGTGTCTTGAGCTTCTTCTGATATGGAAAAGGGTTTTGGACAAAAAGCCAAATGCTCGTCTAGCCATTATCGGTGATGGGCCACTAAGGGAAGAAATGGGAAAAAGAGTAAAAGAATTGGGAATAGAAAAAAATGTAAAGTTTTTTGGCACACTTCTTGGTGAAGAAAAGTATCGTGTATTTGCACGTAGCCGTGTTATGCTTCACCCTGCCACCTATGAT
>Ga0078972_1006894_pt1 | contig 26165 bp, 29 predicted proteins | sample YelNatPaOPGAMG01_FD_67568 | JGI IMG/M metagenome (GOLD analysis project Ga0078972, IMG submission 67568) | Hot spring thermophilic microbial communities from Obsidian Pool, Yellowstone National Park, USA - OP-RAMG-01 (SPADES assembly) (version 2) | ecosystem: Environmental > Aquatic > Thermal...
TCGGTCCAGCCGCATACAGCAAATCTGCCGGCCCTTATGCCCCCCACTTGCTCAATTACTTCCTCGATATCATGGGCAAAGAAGTTCTGGCCATTGACAAAAATAATGTCCTTGATACGGCCCGTAACCGACACGCGACCTTCGATCATGAAGCCAAGGTCCCCTGTCTTGAACCAGCCGTCAACAAAACAATCCGCCGTCGCTTTCGGATTGTTGATATAGCCGGAGGTTACACTCTTGCCCCGAATCTGGATTTCCCCTACGGTTCCTTCGGGGAGCACATGGTCCTCCTGATCGGCTATTCTTATTTCTATTTCCGGCACGGGATACCCCTCATCTGCGACCTGCAGGGAACCTACTATTCCTGTCGGCGCCTTACGGACATTCCCTTTGGTAACTAATTCACTTCTGACCACAGTGTGAACCACGGGGTCTGTGCCAGGGGTTGGAAAAGCCACCGCAAGGGTAGCTTCGGCAAGTCCGTATACGGGATACATGGCGGTCCTTTTGAGTCCGCAGATTGAAAATGTATCCATAAATTGACGCATAAGTAACGTGGAAATAGGTTCAGCTCCGTTGAAAATGAGCCTAAGAGAACTCAAATCCCATTGAGCCAAAGGATGTTCTTTGGCTCCGTCCAAAAGATTCCTATATCCAAAGTTCGGTGAACACGCTATAGTTATCTTATTTCTCGATATTAGGTCAAACCATAAATATGGCTTTTTTACAAAATCTTGTGGTGTTATATTAATCTGATTAGCATTGACCGTGGTTGGACAAAGATTAAAACCGATGAGACCCATATCGTGGAAATAGGGCATCCAGCTGAGAAACATGTCTTTAGATGAAAACTCTGTCTGATCGATTATTGCCTCAATATTCGTAAGAAGGTTACTATGAGAAAGTATAACCCCCTTCGGATCACTGGTGCTTCCCGAACTGAACTGGATAAACGCAGTGGCGTCCGGACCGGTCAGGTTGATGCGGCCAGGAGTCGCGTTTTGCTGCAACGAACATACATCCAGGACGTTAATGCGGTTCACGTTGAGGGTGGCCTTGATGACATCCCGCATGCTCCAAATGGTCGCATCGGACAGGATGACCGGATGGTTCAGGATGTTCCATACCGAGAGAAGCCTTTTTACCGAAGCGTGTTGGGCGCTGGTAAGCACGGGATAGGGCAGGGGGACGGGGACGATGCCTCCCAGGATGCAGGCCCAGAAGGTGACGATAAAGTCGGCGTTGTTCGACAAGATGAGAAGGGCGTGGTCACCCGGCTTCAAACCGTAGTCTTGCAGGGAGCCCAGAACCTTTTCGGCCCGGGTGAGGATCGTCTTGTAGGAATAAAAGACCTCCGAGTCGTCGTTCTGGATGAAGACGATGCCCCGGTCGGAACCCTGGTCCGCCGCGTCGATCAGGATGCGGGCCAGGTTACCCTTGTTGAGAAGGTCGCCCCGGATGCGGGGGCCCTTGGCGATGGAAAGCCGTGGTTGGTTCTTCTCGTTTCTTTCGCTGTCCATGGTCGTTGCGCCCCTTATGCTTGCATCTATGTCTTACAAAGCCAGGTCCGTATCCCGCTGAAACCGGCTTCGGAGCCAGCCGAGTCGGAGGAAAACTGATCCAACACTCATTTTTCTACAAAAGATCTTTTATTCCTTCAAGTTGTCAGGAAAATTTGCGCAAGGAAAAAGCCCCGGCGGGGCCTGGCGGGAAGGTTGCTGATTCGGGTCCGGAAGATACGGTTACCGGGCCGAACCGGACCGCAGCCGGTTTTCCCGGCCGGTACGGGCCCGGGCCACCCGGTGCCATTCCTCCTCGGAGAGCGGGAGGTCGAAACTGCGGAGTTGGGCCAACTCGAAGCCGTGTTTGGCGGCCAGGTGTCGCAGGTACATCAGGTTTTCCAGGGACAGGTCGGTGCCCAGGCTCATGTCGGTGTAATGGTGTTCCAGGGCCAGCATCATCGTTTCGGCCATGCAGGCGTAGGCCAGACCCTGTTCGAAGCCGAAGTCCCAGCCCAGGGAGGGACGGCCCGGCACGGCCACGACGCCGCCGTCGATCACCAGGACGTCGGGCCTCAGATGGCGCAGCGCGGGACGGACGTTGGACGGCTTGGAAATGTCGCAGATGATGGCACCGAAGGCCACCTGACGGGGATCGATCAGGTCGTCGGGACTCGATGTGGCGGTTATGACCACCTCGGCCTGGGGCAGGGCCTGGGCGATGTCGCAGGTGATGAGGAGGAATCCTTCCTTCTCCAGTTGGGCCACCGGCGTTAGCCATTCGTCCGGCGGGGCCCCCGGGGCCGGGAGGTCCAACTGCAACAAACGCGCTCCGAGGCTGGACGGGGGCGGCGCCCAACCGGCGGCGGCCTGTTGCGCCAGGTGCTGGCAGATGGAGGCGCCGACGCGGGCCAGACGCCGGGAACTGGCCTGGGGATGGCGGGCGTTCCCCACCAGGATGATGCGTTGCATTTCTTCCGCCAGGAGGATGGCCAGGGTGCGCCCGATGGAGCCGGTGGCGCCGACGACGGCGGCGGTGCCGGCCGCGAGGTCCATGTCGAAACGGCGGGCCGCCAGTTTGACAGCTTCTGCGCCGGCCACCACCGTGTAGCTGTTACCCGTGGTGATCGGCAGGAACTTTCCCTGCAGCAGGGTGCCGCCGCGGGATACCACCGAGGTGTAAGCGCCCAGGCCCACCAGGCGGGCACCGTTTTTCATGGCCAGTTCCAGCGCCTTTTCCAGTGCCTTGAGAATGGTCGCCTGGTCCATCTCGACCATTTCCCGGGCCGTGTAAGGCAGGGCGATGAACTCTCCGTAGGCGCGGTATCCGGCTTGGGAAACGACCGTGGTCCGGCCCACGACGAAGGGGTCCAGGATCTCGCTGCCCAGGTCGGCCAGCTTTTGCAGGCTCTCCTGGGAAAGCGTCTTGAGGCTGGGATCGAACTGGTGGTAGTTGTACAGGTCCAAAGGATGCTGGAGAAAAGCGAACCGCCCTTCCCTGGGGTCGCCGGAAGGCCGGTAGCGCTCCCAGGAGGATACAGCCACCCGGGCCGGCGGCCGGGCCACCGGGACGTCCATGCCCAGCACGGGCCGGATGATTTCCAGCGTATTGCCGGCGTCCAGGAGGGCGAGAACCTTTTCCAGCGCCTGGACCGCCGCGTCGCATTGTTCCGGCGTGACGGTGAGGGAGGGCTCCAGCCGGATGACGGCGTTGCCGTTCAAGGTCGGCGCCACCCGCAGCCCTTCGGCGTTGAGAAGCCAGCTCGATATCAGCGGGGTCAGATTGTCCTGTTCGGCCAGGACGCTCAAAAGGCAGTTGGGAAAGTCGCTGCGGTTCATCCGGAACTCCAGGCCGAGCATGAAGCCGCGGCCCCGTACGCCGCGCAGGATCCTGGGATAGCGGTCTTGCAGGGTCTCCAGGGCGCTTTTCAGACGACGGCCGTTTTCCCGCACCCGGGTAACCAGGGCCCGGCCGTCCCGGGTCAGCATGTCCAACACCTTCAGGCCGATGCGGCAGGCCGGGGTGTTGGCGGCGAAGGTGGAAGAGTGCCGGTCGCCGAAATCCCTGGTGTAGGCCGCCCGGGTGGAAAGGCAGGCGCCGATGGGGTAGATGCCGCCGCCCAGGGCCTTGGCCAAAAGCAGCATGTCGGGGCTGACGCTTTCCGCCTCGCAGGCGAAAAGTGTTCCGGTGCGCCCGAGCCCGGTCTGGATTTCGTCCAGGATGAACAACACGCCGAAACGGCGGCACAACTCCCTGGCTCCGGACAGGTATCCGGGCGAGGGCACCACGATGCCGCCCTCGCCCTGGATCGGTTCGACGATGAAAGCGGCGTAGAGGGCACCGTCGGTCTCCAGTTCCCGTTCCAGGGCGGCCAGGTCGTCGTAGGGAATGCTCTTGAAAAATTCCACCGGGGCGCCGAAGGGCATCTGGTAATATTCCCGGCCGGTGGCCGACAGGGCGCCCAGGGTCTTGCCGTGGAAGCTGTTGGTGGCGCTCAGGATACCCAGGCGCCCGGTGGCCGAACGGGCCATCTTGATGGCTGCTTCCACCGTCTCGGCGCCGCTGTTGGTAAAGGTCACCAGTTCCAGGCCCGGCGGGGCCACCTCGATCAGGCGGCGGGCCAGTTCGCCGGCCGCCGCCAGGGCGGACGGCTGGGTGAAACTGGGCTCCCCGGTGTCTCGCACGCCCACCAGGGCCTCCCAGATCTCCGGGGGATTGTAACCGAAGGGGAGGGCCCCGTAGGCGGCTATGAAGTCGAGATAACGGTTTCCCGCGGCGTCGAACAGGTAGGGACCCTCGCCCCGGGTGTAGGTCTTGTCCATGGCTACCTGTTCCAGCAGTTTGCCCAGGTGGGGGTTGACGTACCGGGTAAAGTCGTGCATCAACGCATACCTCTTTGGCTGATAGTGATCTATTGAGAAGAAGATCTGTCGGACGGCATTTTGACTTGTTGGATCAACTGTTTCAACTGTTCGGGGTTGATCCAGCGATCCTCGGTAAGGGGCGAGATGCCGATCTCCCAACTGATGACCTTGGGACCCAGGATGGCTTCGATGGTCCTGATGCGCATGTCCGAGCCGATGAAGATGATAGAATCGTATTCCTTGACCTGGGCGATGAGGGACATGAATTGATTGATCAAATCGGCCGATTTCATGTCCTCCATGAAGTGCTGGCGGTCGGCCTCGCTCATGAGCAGGATGAAATCGACGCCCGCGGCCCTGGCCACTTCCGTCAGTTCGCGGACGTTGGCCAGCGGGAAACCGATCAGCGCCGTACGGGCTCCTTTATGGATTTCGCCCAGGGATTCCAGGCGGGAAATGAAGGTCCGGTCGATGCCCGTCCGGTCGGCCACTTCCTGTTGGGAAAACCCCTTTTGACGCATCTGCAGGATCTGGTCCACCGCCAGGTGGAGGCGCTCGGCGTCGATGACCTTGTTGCCCAGGCGAACGATGTTCATTGCTCTACCTTTCGCTCCCTCGTGGCCGGTCCTTCCCAAGGACCGCCGGCACCTTGTACCGCTGCCATTTTACCACGTATGGTCCGGCGCGGCAAGGAAAAACGCGCTGTTAGCCGGGTGACGGCCGGCCTCCGGGGGCGGACGGCTGAGATATTGCCCGGAGCGTCTTCCAAGGTGTGACTTTCGCCACAGCCGTCGCGGCCGCCCCGGGATAGAATAAGCGGGGAAAATAATTGCGGCGAAGGCGGGGAGATCGGATGGACATGAAGAACATGGTGCCGCCGTTTGCAACCAGCGGCACCCTTTTCAAACTGGTTCGCTGCCGGGGCTGCCATAACGCGGTGATCGATCCGGCCGCAATCGAGAAGACCGTGCTCGACACCCTCGCGCATATGGACTTCGAAAAACGGTTGGCCCTTCGTCTCAACAAGCCGCATCCGCTGCACCACGAGTTGATGCACCTGGCCATCGCCGGCTGTCCCAACGGCTGCACCCAGCCGCAGATCAAGGATTTCGCGGTCATGAGCCAGGTAGTCGTGGAGCCGGGGGAGGGTTGTACGGCTTGCGGAGCATGCGTGGCGGCGTGTCCGGACGGCTGTGTCGGCCTGGACGGGGACGGCCCCGTATTTGACCGGGACCGGTGCCTGAACTGTGGACTGTGTCTGAAAGCCTGTCCCGGGGGCGTCCTAAAGGCATCCAGAAGGGGGTACCGCATCCTGGCCGGCGGCAAGCTGGGGCGGCGGCCCCGGCTGGCGGCCACCCTGGAAGCGGTGGCTTCCCGCGAGGAGGTGGCCGCGCACCTGCGGGAGCGCGCGGAACTCTTCCTGGAGCGGGGCCGTGGATGAGGACCCGAGGTATTGTCAGCAAACGGTGACGCAATGGGAAGCCCGGTTTTCCGGCCCCCCCCTGCGGGTCCGGCCGGATGATCCCCGGCACCCGGTTGCCTTGGATCAGGTCAGGGGCCCAGGATATAATCCAGCAGTTCGAGCACCCCCTCCGAACTGCGTCCCGCGGTCACCCTTCCGGCGGCCGTTTTCAGCTTCGTGGCGGCATTGGCCACGGCCACGCCCAGGCCGGCCGTGGTGACCATTTCCAGGTCGTTGAGGCCGTCCCCCACCGCCGCCACCTCTGCCAGGGGAAGGTCCAGCCGGCGGCAGAGCGACACCAGGGCCGATCCCTTGGAAGTCCCCTCCGGCAATACTTCCCAGTAGGTCGGTTCGGAATTGACCCAGCGGCCGGCAAAAAGGGATAAAGGCGCCTCGGGCGCGATCACCAGCACCTTGAAAACCTTTTGCCGGCCTAAATCCAGCCAGTGGGCAACCTCGCGGCAACGACTGCCGTCCTTGGCCAGGTGCCGGGCGATGACCGGCGTCACCTTCCGAACGAAAACATCCCCGTCCTGGTACACCAGGGCGTCCGGCCGCGCGTCCTCCAGGCGGTTCAAAAGCCGTTCCACCAATTGGGGATCGAGATGGCGTTCCTCCAGCGAATGTCCGGAGACGGGGTCGAGGAGCAGGGCCCCATTCATCAGGATGGCCGGTAAATCGACCATCAACTGTACCAGGAAAGAGCGGGCGGCTTCGGGACAGCGGCCGGTGGCCAGCGTGAACCGGCCGCCCCTTTTCCGGAACTCCGCCAGCCTCGCCGTCAGGAACTTCGGAACCGGTGCGCCGTGTTCCGTCAGGGTACCGTCCACGTCGGCCACCAACAGTCGGTAGGACAGACGGCCGTCGCGCTGATCGGGCACTGCCCGGGGTTGGGGTCGTTCCTGCACGAAAATCCTTCCTTTCCCGGTAACCAGGGCATTCTCTTCTCCGCTTGGAAGCCACGTTCCTTCCCGGTGGACGGACCAGGCCGGTCCCCGCCGGGAATAATGTTTTTTTGTCCCAAAGTTAACTGGCAATTAACCGCCGCTTAATGCCGGGTTGGTACACTTGACCTGCCCGGCCCCCGCATTCGGGGAGGCCATGGAAGGAGGTGTGAGTCAAATGATGATTGCGCAGAAAGGTATGTATGAGCTGGATGATCCGAATACAGCCCTGCGCCTGTTCAGGCTTCGGTGTCGGGCAAAGGGTATTGTACCGGATTGTGCTTCCATTGATGATTTGCATCGATTCGGTTATTACTTGTGGCAAGAGGGTTTTTCGTCCGAAGAGGCCAAAAACTGCACGTTTATGGGAAGCGAAAAAATATTCGGCAAACAAAGCACGGGCCGAGGTTTTACCGGACGGGCCGCAATGCCCCTCGCTTGGAGCAGGCGGGGATATAAGGCCCGGCGGTCGAGGGGTTCGATGCCCCGAAGACCGCCTAGAAATGCTTGACACTTTACATTCATCGGTATATAATTAAACCAGTTCTTCGGTCGCAAGACCGGGTGCCTTCGACAGTAAAGCGGCAGCGCAAGCCACCGCATAGCGGGCATTGTAAGCCCATCGAGGTTCGACCTCGGAATCCCCCGGAATTTATCCGTGGGGAGAAAGTCAACCGTTTCCAAACACCTTCGCGCCGGGACCCCGGTGACCGCCGTTTCTTCATAGGTCCGCCGTCGGCGAAGGGGACTTGGGACCTGGCCCGCCCTGCGGCGGACGGAGTACCTTTCCGTCCACATAATTTTGGCAGTACAGGAAGGAAAACAGGGCGGCACGCCGAAAAAAACCGTTTCAGGATGTGATCGAGGTGTGATATAATGCTGGAAGGGAGAGAGAGGTTTTTGCCTCATAAGCAGTGGCACCCGCTGTTCGTTACCGCGGTCAAGGAAGCGCTTTCCGACGCCCGGCCCGGTCAGGTGCATGTGGAACCGGAGGTGGCCTTGTCCTCCAAGCCGCTCGACATAGACGTGCTGGTTGTCAAGAAGGTTGGGAAGACGCGACTTTCACACCCGATGGCCAGGTTCTACAGACGGTACAACGTTATTGAGTTCAAAGGCCCGACGGACTACTTGGCGGCTAACGATTATTACAAAGGTATTGCTCTAGCCTATCTATATAAGGCACTCAAGCATAAGGTGTTATTGGACCTTGATGACTTCACACTGACATTTGTGAGCAGCGCAAGATATCCCAGGGGACTATTCAAGATGGTACGGCTGAGAAAGGACTTACGATTAGAAGAAAATAGCCCTGTCGAAGGAGTTCATCAGATATGTGGCGAGCCGTTTCCGGTCCAGGTGGTGGTATTGAAGGATTTAGCCGAAGCGCAGGATGTGTACATGTTTTCTCCTTTTTTGGCCGGAACGGAACCGCTGCGATTGGATGCCACTAGATTGTTGTTTCAAAAACGCCAGGATAATCCGGACAACCCGTATGTACAGGAGCTTGTTGAGTTCAAGATAAAGAATGGACTCATAACCAAAGAGGAAATGGAGGTTCTCGATCAGATGGCTGCACAGATGAACACCGCTGAGAGGGCGCGGGTTAGGGAGTTTCTGAAAAGCAGCTTGTTAGGCCGGGAGATGATCGATGAAGGGAAGATCGAAGGGAAGATCGAAGGGAAGATCGAAGGGAAGATCGAAGGGAAGATCGAAGGGAAGCAAGAGATTATTCAAAAGTATCTCCTTAGGCGATTTAACGCCGAGCTGCCGGAGATGCAGAGAGAGATCCAACAGATAAATGATTTGGAAGTTTTGGACAAGGTGTTGATGGATTTACTTGTCTCCAACTCTCTCGAGGAAGCGCGGGCCATTCTGGCCCGGGGCACAAACGAGTTTGCCGGGAAAGGTTGAGCCGGAAGAACGGACGTTGGCCTGCGTATCCGGGGGCGTTCTTGCACCCCGGTTTTTTCATGTATTCCGGAACACCCGGCGGTGCCCCTTGACATCCGCGTGGCGTTCCCTTACAATGTCCCCTGTAAAGTTTCGGCCCTTGACAGTGGGGTGACCCGATGGACGACCTGGTCCGCAGGGATCTCCGGTACGATTTCTACGGCGGTCTGTTGACCGAGCGGCAGCGGCGCTACTGGAACCTGTACTACGGGGAGGACCTGTCCCTGGGCGAGATCGCCCGGCAGGAGCGGGTCAGCCGGCAGGCCGTCCAGTACGCCCTGAAGAGGGCCGAAGACGCCCTGGTGGCCTTCGAGGACCGGCTGCACCTGGTGGAGGAGTTTCTGGCCCGGCGGGAAAAACTGCGGCAGGTCTACGAACTTCTGGGGGACCTGCCCCGGGGTGGGGGGGTCGACGAAGCCCGTTCCCTCATCGCCGCGCTGGTGGACAGTTAGGGGGGTAGGATATGTTTGCCAACCTGACCGAAAAGCTGCAGGAAACCTTCAAGAGGCTGCGCAACAAGGGGCGGCTGACCGAGGCCGACGTGGGCGAGGCTTTGCGGGAGGTCAAACTGGCCCTTTTGGCGGCCGACGTCAACCTGAAAGTGGTCAAGGAGTTTCTGGCCCGGGTCCGGGAGCGGGCCGTGGGTCAGGAGGTGCTGCAGAGCCTGTCCCCGGCCCAGCAGGTGGTCAAGATCGTCTTCGAGGAACTCACCAGCCTGATGGGTGAGGAAAACGCCCGGCTCTCCCTGGGCGGGCGGCCGCCCCACGTTGTCATGCTGGCGGGACTGCAGGGATCGGGCAAGACTACCACGGCGGCCAAACTGGCCCGATACCTGAAAGGCCAGGGGCGGCAACCGCTTTTGGTGGCCGCCGACGTACAAAGGCCGGCCGCGGTCAAGCAACTGCAGATTCTGGGACAACAGCTCGGTTTTCCCGTCTTTGCCATGGAGGGGGCCGCCCCGCCGGCGATCGCCGCCGCGGCCGTCAAGGGCGCCCTGGCCCAGGGACGCGACGTGGTCATCATCGATACGGCCGGCCGGCTGCACGTGGACGAGGACCTGATGGCCGAATTGGAGGACGTTTACCGGGCCGCTTCACCGGGAGAGGTCCTGCTGGTGGTCGACGCCATGACCGGGCAGGTGGCCGTGGAAGTGGCCACTGCCTTTGCCGCCCGCCTCAAGCTGACCGGCCTGGTGCTGACCAAGCTGGACGGGGACACCCGCGGCGGGGCGGTGCTCTCGGTACGCTCGGTGACCGGCTGCCCGGTCAAGTTCGTGGGGATGGGGGAAAAAACCGACGCCCTGGAGCCCTTCCACCCCGACCGGATGGCCAGGCGGATCCTGGGCATGGGCGATATGCTCACCTTGATCGAAAAGGCCCAGGAGAACTTCGACAGCGCCCAGATGGAGGCGATGCAGAAGAAACTCCGTAGCGCCGAGTTTACGCTGGAGGACTTTCTCACCCAGTTACAGAGCCTGCGCAAGATGGGTCCGCTGGACCAGGTCCTGGCCATGATACCGGGCCTGGGCGGTCTCAAGAAAAACCTGCCGGCGCAGGTCGACGAGAAGGACCTGGCCCGGGTGGAGGCGGTGATCCACTCCATGACCCCGGAGGAAAGGAAACGGCCGGCCGTCATCGACGGCAGCCGCAAGCGGCGGATCGCCAGGGGCAGCGGCACCGCCGTGCAGGATGTCAACCGGATTCTCAAACAGTACGAGCAGACGCGCAAGATGATGAAACAGGTGGCCGAGATGGGGCGCGGCAAGCGCCGGTTGCCCTTCTAGATTTTTTGGAGGTGGGATGACTTGGTAAAGATCAGGTTGAGAAGAATGGGTGCCAAGAAGAAGCCTTTCTACCGCATCGTGGTGGCTGATTCGCGTTCGCCCCGCGACGGGCGTTTCATCGAAGAGATTGGCTATTACGACCCCTTGAAGGAACCGGCCGTCATCAATCTGGACCCGGACAAAGCGCGCGACTGGTTGGCCAGGGGCGCCCAGTTGACCGATACGGCGCGCTCGCTCCTTGTGCGGGCCGGGGTCATCGAGAAGCCGGCCAAAGCCGGGGCGGTCAAGACCGAATAGGGATTGGGGAAATGGGCTCCCCGGCCCGGGGCACCCACCCGCAGGGTAGGTCGTGGGCCGGGCGGGACGGGGTGAAAAAAGGGAGGGCCTTTCTTGAAAGAATTGGTGGAACTGCTGGCCCGGGCCCTGGTGGAGCAGCCGGACCAGGTATCGGTGAGCCTTTCCGGGGATGACCGCTCCGTCGTCGTCTCCCTCAGGGTGGCCCAGGAAGACATGGGCAAGGTCATCGGCCGCAAGGGCCGCATCGCCCGCGCCCTGCGCACCATGGTCAAGGCGGCCGCGGTGAAGCAGCACAAAAGGGTCGACCTTCAGATCGGGTAGGAATATGAGGGCGGGAGGCTCAGGCGATGGAGCGGGTCACCGTCACCAGACCCGTGGCCGTGCTGGTGAAAGTAACCCCCGGTTACCGGCGGGCGGTCAGGGAGGAGATCCGGGCGGCTTTGGCCGCCGTGGAGCGCGAGGAGGCCCGCCTGAACCGGGAGAAACAAGCCCGCCCGGGAGACGGGGAACTGGCCGGCCGCCGCCGGCGCCTGGCGGAAACCAGGGAGGGGCTCCTGGCGCGGGCCAGGGAGACCGAAACCCTGGCCGACGGGCGGTTGGTCCTGCACGGGCGCCTGGAAAGCCTGGTCGAAGTCCGGGTCGGGGATTCCTGGCAGGACGGGGTGGAAGTGATACTGGAGGAGGGCCGGGTGGTGGAGATCCGGCCCACGGGGGGCGGCGGGCCATGGCCGAATACATAACGGTGGCCCGGGTATCGAAACCGCACGGCTGTCACGGCGAGATGCGGGTGTGGCCGCTGACCGATTTTCCGGATCGCTTCTTTTCCATGCGCCGGGTGATGGTGGAAAAAGGGGCGGACTGCCGGGAAATGGAGGTCGAAGGGGTCCGCCGGCATGGGAGTTCGGTGCTGATGAAACTGGCCGGTGTCGATGATCCGGAGACGGCGCGTACCTATCAGGGAGCCCGTTTGGTGGTGACCCGGGATGAACTGGTACCGCTGCCGGAAGACAACTACTACGTATTCGACCTGGTCGGGCTCAAGGTTTGCACCGGGGAGGGGCGGGAACTGGGCGTGCTCACCGACGTAATGCGTACCGCGGCCCACGACGTGTGGGTGGTGGACCGCCCCGGCGGCCGTCCGCTTCTGATACCGGCCCTGAAACGGGTGGTGCGGCGGGTGGATCCGCCCCGCGGCCGGGTGGAGGTCGATCTGCCTCCGGGCTTGGAGGAAGTTTGATGCGCATCGACGTCCTGACCCTTTTCCCGGGCATGTTCGAAGGGCCGCTGGCGACCGGGGCCCTGGGGCGGGCGCGGGAACGGGGTTTGGTCCGGGTGGAGACTCTCGACATCCGGAACTTCGCCCAAAACCGCCACCGTACCGTGGACGACAAGCCCGCCGGAGGCGGAGCCGGCATGGTGATGGAACCGGGGCCGGTGTTGCGGGCGGTGGAGCACGTTCTCGCTCGGGCGGGGGGCGCCCGGGTGTGCCTCATGAGTCCGCAGGGCTTGCTCTTTCGCCAGACGATGGCCCGGGAACTGGCCCGGGAGGAACACCTGGTCTTGATCTGCGGCCACTACGAAGGTATCGACGAACGGGTGGCGGAGATACTGGAGCCCCTGGAGATAGCCATCGGCGACTACGTCCTTTCGGGCGGCGAATTGGCGGCCCTGGTGGTCATGGACGCCGTGGTGCGACTGGTGCCGGGGGTGCTCCGGGCCGGCGCCGCGGCGGAAGAGTCGTTCGAGGATGGTCTCCTGGAATACCCGCAGTACACGCATCCGCGGGAGTGGGCCGGACGCGGCATCCCGGAGGTTCTTCTGTCGGGGCACCACGGGGAGGTGGAGCGCTGGCGCCGGCGCCAGCGCCTGATGCGGACCCTGGGGCGGCGGCCGGACTTGCTGGCCGCCCGGTCGTTCGACGCATCCGACCGGGCGGTGTTGCGGGAACTGCGGGACGATCTTCTGCGTCTGTCCCTGGATTAGGTTTGCTCATAATCCCTGGTTGTGCTAGAATATCCTTTGTCAGCGGGAAGGGAGTTTTTTGGCCATGAATTTGATCGATTCCCTGCGGGAAGAACAAAAGCGGGAGGATCTGCCGCCGTTTAGGCCCGGCGATACCGTCCGGGTGCACGTCAAGGTGGTGGAAGGTAACCGCGAACGGATCCAGACCTTCGAAGGCTTTGTGCTCCGCCGCCGCGGCCACGGGTTGTCGGAGACCTTCACCGTACGCCGGGTTTCCTACGGGGTCGGCGTGGAACGGACGTTTCCCGTTCAGTCGCCCCGGGTGGAAAAGGTGGAACTGCTCAGGAGGGGCAAGGTGAGAAGGGCCAGGCTTTACTATCTGCGGGAACTGAGGGGGAAGGCCGCCCGCATCCAGGCCAGGAGCCGCCAGGGGGCCGGAAAAGGGGACTAGAATGGTCCCTTTTTCTATGCGGCGAGCGAAAGGGGAGAGTCGATGACCGGCCAGGGGCGGGAGGAGATCCGGCGCAACCGGGGTGGCGAACTCCTGGAGTCGGTGGTGGTGGCGCTGATCCTGGCGGCCCTCATCCGGCTTTTCGTCCTGCAACCCTTTTACATTCCCTCCGGTTCGATGGAACCGACGCTGTTGCCGGGCGACCGTATCGTGGTGGCCAAAGCGGGTCTGTTCGGTCAGCCGCACCCGGGGGATGTGGTGGTCTTCCACTACCCCCTGGACCCGCGGCAGGACTTTGTCAAGCGTCTGATCGCCGTGGGCGGTCAGACGGTGCAACTGCGCAACAGCCGCCTTTATGTCGACGGGAAGCGGGTTCCCGAGCCCTACCTGCCGGCCGGGCTGACGTTCCCGGATTTCGGACCGGTAACCGTGCCCGCGGGCAGCTACTTCATGCTGGGCGATAACCGCAACAACTCGGACGACAGCCGGGTATGGGGCTACGTCCGGCAGAACCTGGTTGTCGGCCGGGTGCTGTTCCTCTACTGGCCCTTTTACCGGATCGGGGTGGTCCATTGAGCACCACGGCTTCCTGGTATCCGGGCCACATGGCCCGGGCCCGGCGTCTGATCCGGGAAAACCTCGCCAGCGTGGACGTCGTGGTGGAGGTGGCCGACGCCCGTTTGCCCGTGACCAGCCGATACCCGGCTTTGGCGGCTCTCGTAAAGGGCAAGCGGACTTTGCTGGTGCTGAACAAGGCCGACCTGGCCGATCCCGGGGCCACCGCGGCGGCCTTGCGCCGTTGGCAGGGGGAGGGGCAACCGGGGGCGGCCGTGGATAGCCGCCGGGGCGCGGGGGTGGCGGAGGCGGTGCGCCTTCTGTCCGAAGCGGGGAAGACGGTCCGCGGGCGGGATGTGCGCTGCATGGTGGTGGGTTTGCCCAACGTGGGCAAATCGTCCTTCATCAACCGGGTGGCCGGGAAACGGGCGGCGGTTTGCGCCGACCGGCCGGGGTTGACCAGGGGGGTCCAGTGGATACGGCTGGCGCCGGGAGTCGATCTGCTCGATACTCCCGGTATCCTGTGGCCGCAGGGCCTGGCTGGTGAAACTTTTTACAAGCTGGCGGCCTGCGGTATAGCCGGCTCCTACGACGCGGTGGAGGCGGCGGCCTGGCTGTGGGAGTGGCTGGCCGGCCACGGGGTTCCAACCACCGCGCCGGACGCCTATGCTTTCTTGAACGACTTCGGCCGCGGGCGGGGTTTCCTGGCACCCGGCGGAGAGGTCGATCTGACCCGGGCCGCACATGCCCTGCTCCGGGATTTTCGTGCCGGCCGCCTGGGCCGCCTGACCCTGGACAGCGGCTAAAAAAAAATTTGTCGCTGCAGGGATTTCGGACCTTGCGCGCGAAGTTACAAAGGATGGATTAGGGCCGGTGAGCGGGCGGATATAACCGGCGAAGGGTAGAAACATGCATCCGGCTGGTTTTTCACTCTGGGAAGAGCAGGTGGATCCCCATAGCCTGGTGGCCGGTATCGACGAGGCCGGGCGCGGGCCCCTGGCCGGGCCGGTGGTGGCCGCGGCGGTAATTTTACCGCGGGGGTGCTGTCCCCGGGGTCTCGACGATTCCAAAAAGGTGCCGGCCCCCCGCCGGGAGATCCTGGCCGCCTTGATCAGGCGGGCGGCGCTGGCCTGGGCCGTCGGTCTGTCCACGGTGGCCGAGATCGACCGCAACAACATCCACCAGGCCACTTTCCGGGCCATGCGGCGGGCCCTGGCGGGCTTGGCCGTGCGTCCCGGGCATCTTCTGGTGGACGGCTACCGGATTCCGGACGCGCCGGTGGCGCAGACGGCCGTCAAACACGGCGACGCGCTGTGCGCTTCCATCGCGGCGGCCTCGATCCTGGCCAAGGTGACCCGGGACCAGATGATGGCCGAGTACCACCGTCTCTACCCGCAATACGGGTTCGACCGGCACAAGGGGTACGGTACGGCCGAACACATGCGGGCCCTGGCCGCTTTCGGGCCGTGTCCCTGGCACCGCCGCAGCTTCGCTCCGGTACGGGCGGTTGACGGCGGGTGACGCGGAGGGCCGGTCAGGGGGTTGTCCGAGAGTTATCTTAATATAATTACGGGAAAGGGGGGAGTAATTTGCTTTCGGTTTGGGCGGCGGTATTCATGTTCCTCATCGTGGCCGTGATTTTCGCGGCGGGAGGTATTGTGACCTCCCTCATCGTGCAACCACGCTTTTCCTCCAAAACCAAAGTGAGCACCTACGAGTGCGGTCCGGAGCCCGTGGGCCCGGTGAAGATCCGCTTCCGGGCCAGCTATTTCATGTACGCCCTGATCTTCGTCATGTTCGACGTGGAAACCATCTACCTGTACCCGTGGGCCGTCAAATTCAAGAGCCTGGGCTTTTTCGCCTTTGCGGAAATGATAATCTTCATCTTTATCCTGGTTCTGGGCCTGTGGTACGCCTGGAAGGAAGGTGCGCTGGAATGGATGTGATCAAGGGTTCCGAAAAAGAGGTGGCCCGGGAGAGCAAGATAAAGGAAGGCCACGCCATCGAAAGGCTAACCACCGACCGTGTGGTGGTCGAGGAAGCCAGGCGGCTCATCCATATCGCTCCTCTGGAGAAGGTCCTCAACCTGGCCCGCGGTTACTCGTTTTGGCCGTTCGGCTTCGGCTTGGCCTGCTGCGCCATCGAGGGTCTCATGGGCCCCAACGATCCCCGCTTCGACTGGTCCCGCTTCGGCTACGAGCCGTTGCGCAATTCGCCCCGGCAGAGCGACGTCATGATCGTGGCCGGAACGGTCACCAGGAAAATGGCCCCCTTTCTGGTGCGGCTCTACGAGCAGATGTCCCAGCCCAAGTGGGTGATCGCCATGGGCAGTTGCGCCATCGCCGGCGGTCCCTTCGTGGACTCCTATTACGTGGTGCCGGGCGTCGACAAATTGGTGCCGGTGGACGTCTACGTTCCCGGGTGCCCGCCACGGCCGGACGCCCTTTTGCACGGCATGCTCCTGTTACGGGACAAGGTGCAGGGTCGAAAGTCGGTGATATCCCATGCCTGACGAAAGGGTGGCCGGGCGGCTGGCCGCGCTGGCGCCGGAGGTGCCCTCGCTGGCCGTCGGCGAGGATGCCGTGACCGTGGCCCGCGAGGATCTGACGGCCCTTATGCGGTTTTTGAAGGACGACCCGGAGTGCGCGTTCGATTTTCTGACCAACCTGACCGCTACCGACTACTCCGATCATTTTACGGTGGTCTACCATCTGGTTTCCTTCGTTCACGGGCATCTGCTGACGGTCAAATGCGACCTTCCGCGCGAAGAGCCCCAAATTCCCACCGTGATGGACATATGGGGGGGCGCGGACTTCCAGGAGCGGGAGGTCTTCGACCTTCTGGGCGTTGTTTTCACCGGGCGGGAGAATTCACGCATCCTCCTGCACGAAGGTTTCAAGGGGCACCCGTTGCGTAAAGACTTCGAATGGGCAGGTGGCAGGGAATCATGAGCACGGTGTTCGACTGCCGGGACCGTCTGGACCTGGACATCAGGACGGACCGCTACGTATTGAACATGGGGCCGCAGCATCCCGCCACCCACGGGGTGTTCCGGATGATCCTCACCCTGGACGGCGAGGTGGTCGTCGACGTCGAGCCGGTCTGCGGCTACCTGCACCGCGGCGTCGAAAAGCTGGCCGAGGCGCGCACCTACACCCAGGTGATCCCCTATACCGACCGCCTGGACTACCTGGCGGCCATGCTCAACAACCTGGGCTACGTCCAGGCGTTGGAAAAGATGATGGGGGTGGAGGTGCCCGAGCGGGCCGAGTACATCCGGGTCATCTGTTGCGAACTCAACCGCATCGCCAGCCACCTGGTCTCCGTGGGTACCTTCAGCATCGAGATGGGCGGGTTCACCGGCTTCATGTATACCTTCCGGGAACGGGAGCGGATTATGGACCTCCTGGAAATGATCTCGGGCTCCCGGATGACGGTCAGTTTCATGCGGGTGGGCGGCGTGGCCGACGACCTGCCGGCCGAGTTCTTTCCGGCCGTGCAAAGCCTCTTGAAGGACCTGCCGGCGGCCTTCGACGAATACGACGGCCTGATCACGGGCAACGAGATCTTCCAGGCCCGTACCAAGTTCGTGGGCGTCCTGGACCCGCGGACGGCCGTCGACCACAGCGTCAGCGGGCCCGTGCTGCGGGCGTCCGGCGTGAACTGGGACCTGCGGAAAAAGCGGCCGTACAGCGTCTACGACCGCTTCGACTTCGAGGTGCCGCTGGGGGAGAGGGGCGACTCTTTCGACCGTTTCCGCATCAGGATCGAGGAAATGCGCCAGTCGGCCCGCATCATCGAACAGGCGGTGGCCGGCCTGCCCGAAGGTCCGGTGATGGCCAAGGTGCCCAAAGTCATCAAACCGCCGGCCGGCGAGATCTACCACGAGATCGAAGGGGCCCGGGGCATTTTGGGTTACTACCTGGTCAGCGACGGTTCCCCCAAACCCTACCGCATGCACGTCCGCCGTCCCTCCTTCATCAACCTGGGGGTGGTGGCCGAGTTGTGCCGGGGCTGGAAGATCGCCGACGTGGTGGCCATCCTGGGCAGCGTCGACATCGTGATGGGTGAAGTGGACTGTTAGCCAATACGGGTACTAGGGGAGAAGAGCATGGGTGATAGAATTTTCATCGAGTTCGGCAACTGGCTGGCCGGACTCCTGGCCGCCGCGGGCGCCCCGCTTCTCTTGAACCAGGTTATCCTGATGATCGTCAAGATCGTGGCCGCCCTGGTGTTTCTCCTGGTGACCTTGATCCTCGAGGTCTGGGTGGAGCGCCGCGTTTTCGGCTTCATGGGGGCTCGGCTCGGACCGAACCGCGTGGGGCCCCAGGGGATCCTGCAGGCCCTGGCCGACGCCTTCAAATGCATCGGCAAGGAACTCATCATGCCCGCGGAGGCCGACAAGGTCCTGTTCCTGCTCGCACCGGTACTGGTGGTGGTGCCCACCATCGTCGTCCTGGCCGTGCTGCCTTACGGGCAGGGCATGATCCCGGTCGATCTCAACCTGGGCCTTTTCTTCTTTCTATCGGTGGCCTCGCTGGCCGTGATCATGTTTTTCGCCGGCGGCTGGGCCTCGGGCAACAAGTATTCGCTGATCGGCTCCATGCGTTCGGTGGCCCAGATGATCAGTTACGAGATTCCCATGTACCTGTCCCTCCTGGGCGTGGTCATGATCACCGGTTCCCTCAGGATGTCCACGGTGGTCGCCGCCCAGCAGCAGGTCTGGAACGTGTTCACCCAGCCGGTGGCCTTCCTCATTTATTTCACCGCCTCCATGGCCGAGACCAACCGGACGCCTTTCTGCCTGGTGGAAGGCGAGTCGGAGATCGTGGCCGGGCCTTACACCGAATACGGCGGCATGGCTTTCCTTACCTGGTATCTGGCCGAGTGGGGCAACCTCATCCTCGTCAGCGCCTTCGCCGTCACCGTGTTCCTGGGCGGCTGGCAGGCGCCCTTCGGCTGGACCTTCCTGCCTTCCTGGCTTTGGTTCGTCGTCAAGCTCTGGTTCGTGATCCTGGTGCACATCTGGGTGCGCTGGACTTTCCCGCGCTTAAGGGTGGACCAGCTGATGAACTTCGGCTGGAAGGTGCTGGTGCCTCTTTCGCTGGCCAACATTTTCGTGACCGGCCTCGGTATGTATCTCTTCCGCGGGATGGGGTGGTGATGCCGTGTTCGGCAAGGGATTGGTAAAAGGGCTGGGAATCACCCTCAGGGAAATGTTCAAGTCCAAGGTTACCCAGCAGTATCCTTTCGACAAGCCGGAGCTGCCGGAACGTTTTCACGGCCGGTTCGTTCTGGACCGCGAGGCCTGCATCGCCTGCGGCCTCTGCGAGAACGCCTGCCCCAACCGGGTCATCCACGTCTCGCGTACCAAGGTGGACAAGAAGAACGTCCTGACCGGGTACCGCATGAACATCGGATACTGCCTGTTCTGCGGCCTGTGCGTGGAGGCCTGCCCCAAGGGGGCCATAAGGTTCTCCAAGGATTTCGAGATGGCCGTCTTCCGGCGGGAGAACGTCCCCCTGGTGCTGATGGCCGAAAGTGAAGGCGGGCCCCCGGTCGACCTGGAGCCGGCGGGAAAGGAGGCCTCGGGGCGTGAGTAGCGTTTTTCAGATCGGCGCGTTCTGGCTGATCAGCCTGGTCATCATCTTCGCCGCCATCCTGATGGTGTCCTCCAGGCAGTTGGTGCACATGGTGCTGTGGATGGCCGTCTGTTTTCTCGGCGTGGCCGCCATGTACTTCCTCCTGGACGCCGACTACCTGGGCCTGGTCCAGATCATGGTCTACGCCGGCGCGGTCAGCATCATGATGATCTTCGGCGTCATGCTGACCCAGCGGCCGGACATCCGGGAGAGCCTGCTTTTCAACAGCCAGCTCAAGCTGGCCGTCCTGGTGGTGCTCCTGCTCCTGGTCCTGACCGGCGGGCTGACCTACCAGGCCACCTGGCTGCAAACCGGACAGGCGGTACCGCCGAACACCATCGAGCACATCGGGACGCTTCTTTTGTCCCGGTACGTGATCCCCTTCGAAGTGGCGGCCGTGCTGCTTCTGGTAGCCCTGGTCGGCGCCATCGTCATCGCCAAGGAGGTGAAGCCCGGTGCCCGTTCCCGCGATTAATCTCACCGTCGGTCCTACCAACTTCGTGCTTCTGTCCGCGGTGCTGTTCGCCATCGGCCTTTTCGGCGCCCTGACCAGGAAGAACGCCATTGCCGTGCTGATGTGCATCGAGTTGATGTTGAACGCCGTCAACCTCAACCTGGTCGCTTTTTCCCGTTTCGTCACGCCGCAGCTGTTCACCGGCCAGATCTTTACCATCTTCGTGATCACGGTGGCGGCGGCGGAAGTGGGAGTGGGGCTGGCCATTATCATCAACATCTACCGCCACCGGTTGTCCGTCGATCTGGACGACTTCGACTGGCTCAAGTGGTAATGGGTATTTCGTCCTGAAGGCAGGTGTAAAGAAGAAGCGATGGTAGACTATTTCATGTATCATGCCTGGCTGATTCCGCTGTTGCCGGCCTTGGCCTTCGGCTGCATCACCCTTCTGACCAAGCAGTGGAAGTGGCTGTCGGCCACCCTGTCCGTCGGCGCCATGGTCTCCGGCTTCGTCATGGCCAGCTTCGTCATGGCCGGGGTGCTGCAGCATCCGGAGTTGGCGGAGCATCCCCTGGTCTACACCCTGACCTGGCTCTCCATGCCGGGCTTCACGGTCAACGCCGGTATCCAGCTGGACCCCCTCTCGGCCATGATGCTGTTCATGGTGACCCTGGTGGCGTCCCTCATCCAGATCTATTCCATCGGCTACATGCAGGGGGAGAAGGGCTTTTCCGTCTTTTTCTCCTACATGTCCCTGTTCGGCGCCTCGATGCTGCTGCTGGTCTCGTCGGCCAACCTGCTGGAACTGTTCGTGGCCTGGGAGGGCGTGGGCGTGTGCTCCTACCTCCTGATCGGCTTCTACAACCACAAGATCTCCGCCCGGGAAGCGGCCAAGAAGGCCTTTATCACCACCAGGATCGGTGACACCGGCCTGTTGCTGGGACTGTTGGCCCTGCAGCTCATCTTCGGTACGCTTTCCATCTCGGAACTGGCGCAGAAGATTCCGCAGTACCAGAACATTCCGCTGCTGATCACGGTGGCCGTGCTCTTCTTCCTGGGGCCGATCGGCAAGTCCGGCCAGTTTCCGCTGCACGTCTGGCTGCCGGACGCCATGGAGGGCCCGACCCCGGTCAGCGCCCTGATTCACGCCGCCACCATGGTGGTGGCCGGTGTCTACCTGGTGGGCCGGGTGCTCTTCATGTTCGCCACCGTGCCGCCGGTAATGGAGCTGGTGGCCTGGGTGGGCGGCTTCACCGCCATCTTCGCGGCCTCCATCGCCATCACCCAGCGGGACATGAAACGCATCCTCGCCTATTCCACGGTCAGCCAGATCGGCTACATGATGCTGGGCCTGGGCGTGGGCAGCCTCACCTCCGGGTTCTTCCACCTGTGGACGCACGCCTTTTTCAAGGCCCTCATGTTCCTCGGCGCCGGCAGCGTTTTGCTCGCCTTGCACCACAAGGGAGACGTCTGGCAGATGGGCGGCCTGATCAAGAAGATGCCGGTTACGGCGATTACCTTCATGGCCGGCGGTCTGGCCATCGCCGGCATACCGCCGTTTGCCGGCTTCTGGTCCAAGGGCGACATTCTGGACGCGACCCTGGCCACGGGCCACGTGGCTCTCTTCGTCATCGGCGCCTTCACCGCCTTTTTGACCGCCTTCTACATCTGGCGGCTGATCTTCCTGGCCTTCTTCGGACCGGAGAATCCGGAAAACCATCCCCAGGAGTCGCCGGCGGTCATGACCGTACCCCTGGTCATCCTGGCCGCGCTGGCCACCGTGGGCGGCCTGGTCGGCACCCCCTGGTGGGATCTGTGGGGCCGTTTCATCCACTTCGGCGCCTACGAGGCGCCCGTCGCCAACTGGCCCCTGATGATCGGCGACTTCCTGCTGGGAGCGATCGGCATCTTCGCCGCCTACATGTTCTACTGCCGCGACCGGGAAAAGGTGCAGATCCGGGAGTTGCAGCGGCGTTTCTCCGGTCTCTACAACCTGCTCTACCACAAGTACTACGTGGACGAGATCTACATGTGGTTCAACCACACCATGGTGGACGGGGTGGCCCGGCTGATGTACCTCTTCGACATCTACGTGGTGGACGGCATCGTCAACGGCCTCGGGGCGACCGCCATCGCGGCCGGCGCCGGCCTGCGGGTGTTCCAGACCGGCCGGCTGCAGAACTACGCCCTGGTCTTCTTCCTGGGGGTGCTGGCCGTAGCCGTCCTTCTGGCCTTCACCGGGCCGCAGGCAGCCTGGCTGGTGGGAGGTGTGAGATAAATGGACGAGCAGCATAGTTCCACGGCGGCGCTTGCCCTGGCCTCGGCCCTCATGGCCCCGGTCATCGTCATCATCCTACTGCTGGTTATCCTGGGAGGTGTGAAGTAGTGAACGGCTTCCCGGTTCTCACCGTCATTTTGTTCGCTCCGGTGGCGGGGGCGCTTCTACTGGTGTTCATTCCTCCCGACGAGCACAAACTGATCAAGGCGGTGGCCGCGGCCGCCACCTTCGTATCGCTGGCCCTGACCCTGTCCATTTACTTCCTCTACGACCAGGCGCTGGGCGGCCTGCAGTTCGTGGAACGGATACCATGGATCAAGGACCTCGGCGTGACCTACTTCCTGGGCGTGGACGGGATCAGCCTGCCGATGCTGCTGTTGATCGCCATCATCGGCTTCACGGCCATTTTCGCCTCCTGGAACGTCAGTATGCGGCCGCGGGAGTTCTTCATCCTGTTCCTGACCCTGGTTACCGGCGTCATGGGCACCTTCGTGGCCCAGGACCTGTTCATCTTCCTCCTCTTCTACGAGGTGGTGGTGATCCCGATCTACGTCATGGTCGTGATCTGGGGCAGTTCCAAGCGGGTGACCAAGGAGTACGCCGGTATGAAGCTGACGATCTACCTCCTGATCGGCAGCGCCTTTCTCCTGGTGGCCGTCATCGCCGTATTCATCCAGGCCCTGGCCATCACCGGCACTCCGGACTTCAGTATCCAGGGACTGGCCAGGGTGGCCTTCCCGGTGGCCTTCCAGCGGTGGACCTTCGCCTTCATGCTCTTCGGTTTCGGCTCTCTGCTCTCCATGTGGCCCTTCCACTCCTGGTCGCCGGACGGCTACGCCGGCGCTCCGACCGCGGTGAGCATGGTGCATGCCGGCGTGCTGAAAAAGATCGGCGGTTACGGCTTGATCCGCATCGCGCTCTTCATCCTGCCGGCCGGGGCCGCCTACTGGGCGCCGGTGATCGCGGTGCTGGGCGTGGCCGGCGCGGCCTACGCCGCCTTCGGCGCCCTGGCTCAGAAAGACCTCAAGTACATCGTCGGGTACTCCAGCGTAAGCCACATGGGCTACGTGCTCCTGGGCATCGCTTCCCTGAACGTCATCGGCATCAACGGCGCGGTGGCCAACATGTTCGCCCACGGCATCATGGCGGCCCTCTTCTTCTCCACCATCGGGTTCGTGTACGAGAAGACCCACACCCGCTGGGTTCCCGAGATGGGCGGCCTGTTCCAGCAAATGCCCCGGGTGGGGGTGGCCTTCGTCCTGGCCGGCCTGGCTTCCCTGGGCCTGCCGGGCCTGATCAGCTTCGTGCCGGAGTTCACCATCTTCCTGGGAACCTTCGGCCGCTACGGTGGCCTGGCGGTGGTGGCCATCGTCTCCATCATCCTCACCGCCCTCTACGTGCTGCGGGCCGTGGCCAACACCCTGTACGGGCCCCGGCGCGAGGAGTACGACCACCTGACCGACATCCGCGGGCCCGAGATGGTGCCCCTGGCCGTCCTGGGTACGGTGATGGTGGTGGGCGGCCTGGTGCCCTCGCTCCTCTTCGACATGATCAACAGCGGGGTGGCGCCGCTTCTGGCCACCGTAACCCATACCCTGCAGATCGGGGGGTTGTTCTGATGGCGGTCGACTGGTCCCTCATGAACCTGGAGATCTATACCGCCGTTTTGGCCCTGGGCCTGCTCGTCCTCGGGCTGATCGTACCGCCGACGGCCCGGCGGGGCCTGGGTTGGGTGACGGTCCTGGGCCTGGCCGGCATCCTGGCCGTGTCCGCCGGCAACTGGGCCCACCAGGGCAACCTGTACGGCGGCATGTACATCGTGGACAACTTCAGCACCTTCTTCAAGGAGGTGTTCCTGACGGCGGCCATCCTGGTGGTCCTGGGCTCCATGCGCTACGTGGACGAACAGGTCGGCTACCAGGCCGAATACTACGGGCTGGTGGTCTTTGCCCTGCTGGGCATGATGGTCATGGCCTCGAGCGGTGACTTCATCACCCTTTACCTGGGCCTGGAGTTGATGACCATCGCCTTCATCGTGCTGGTGGCCCTGAGGAAGACCGACGGCAAGTCGGTGGAAGCCGGTCTGAAGTACGTGCTGCTGGCCGGCCTGTCCTCCGCCGTCCTGCTCTACGGCCTCTCCCTGGTGTACGGGCAGACGGGAACGGTGAACATCGTCCAGGTCGCCTTCATCCTGGGTAACGGCGCCTCCTCGGCGGTGCTCATCCTGGGCCTGGTCATGCTGGTGGCCGGCCTGGGCTTCAAGATCTCGGCCGTGCCCTTCCACATGTGGGCGCCCGACGTCTACGAGGGAGCGCCGACGCCGGTCACCGCCTTCCTGGGCGCGGGGTCCAAGGCCGCTTCCTTCGCCATCGTCCTGCGGCTGTTCGCGGCCGCCTTCTCCGGCCTCTGGCCGAACTGGACGCTTCTTGTCGCCATCCTGGCGGCGGTGACCATGGTGGTGGGCAACCTGGTGGCCATTCCCCAGACCAACATCAAGCGGCTTCTGGCCTACTCCTCGGTGGCGCAGGCCGGCTACATCCTGGTGGGCGTGGTGACGGCCAGCCCGGCCGGCATCAAGGCGGTGCTCTTCTACGCCCTGATCTACGTCTTCGCCACGGTGGGCGCCTTCACGGTGGTGGCCAACGTCTTCGCCCAGACCGGCAGCGACGAGATCCGGGACTACGCCGGACTGTCGCAGCGTTCGCCCCTTTCGGCGGCCATGATGATGTTCGCCATGCTCTCCATGGCCGGGATTCCGCCGCTGGCCGGCTTCGCCGGCAAGTTCTACCTGTTCGCCACCGTGGTGCACAACTACCTGTGGCTGGTCGTTATCGGCCTGGTCATGAGCATGGTGTCCGTCTACTACTACCTGCGGGTGGTCCTGGTGATGTACCGGGACGAGCCGCTGGATCCGACGCCCGTGACGGTGTCGGCCCCGGTGGCCCTGACCCTGGTGCTCGCCATGGTCGCCACCCTGGTCATCGGCTTCTACCCGGGGCCGCTGGCCGATATCACCAACGTGGCGGCCAAGTCGTTCTTCGTCTTGCACTGAAACCGGCTCCGTCGGGGAGCGGAAGGGGTTCCCGTCCGAAGCGGGAACCCCTTTTTTTGCCGCCCGGAGGAAAAGGCGACCCGTGCGGCGTAAACCCGGGGGAAGGACACGCCAATGGTCCGGCGCCGGACCGGCCGGCATATAAAGAAAATAGGCTGCATTGTTGATGCCCCTTTCGGAAACCATGTTCTATTTCACGGCGGAGGAAGACCGGGAACCGGCTCCCGCCGGGCGGCCGGCCATTCTTTTCCCGCGGCCGTGCGAAGTACACGGCGTGGACCGTCTGGACCGCGTCTACCTGCATAACGGCCCGGACCCGGACTTCTACTACCGGAGGCGGCGCGACCAAGTCAAGTTCTTCGTCCTGGGCTGCGGATCCGGTTTCCCCGGCTGCTTCCGCGTGTCCATGGGCACCAACCGTACCGACGGGTACGCGGTGTTCGTCAGCCGTGAGGACGGTGCCTATTACGCCCATGCCATGGAAGAGTTCGAGCCGCTGCTGGCCGCTCACGGGCGGCCGGTGGACCGGGCCCCGCGCTTCGTGGAACAGAACGACCTGGCGGTGCGCCCGCCGGAGAAGATCGATCCCGCCGTTTACGATGATCCCCTGTGGCGGGAGTACGACAGCCGTTGCACCGGCTGCGGCCGCTGCAACGTGGTGTGTCCCACCTGTACCTGCTTCAGCACCCAGGACCTGTTTTACTTGGGCTGTTAGGGTTTGTAGCAACTAAGCTATAGAATGTGGCAAATCATCATCGGCGTTCCCTTTGGGAGTCCATCGGAAAGATCCCAAGTTTCTTTCAGCAGTGCAAGGAATTGAAAATCAACCGATGGTACAAACTCCTTCCTCCCCAAAGCGCCCAGGAAATACTGGGTGAGCAGGACGATTCATATAGATCCTGGTTTTCGCATCGTAAGAACGGCGACAAGAAAGCCAATCCTCCGGGCTTTCGTAAAAAGATTTTGCTTAG
>Ga0078972_1006895_pt1 | contig 26160 bp, 26 predicted proteins | sample YelNatPaOPGAMG01_FD_67568 | JGI IMG/M metagenome (GOLD analysis project Ga0078972, IMG submission 67568) | Hot spring thermophilic microbial communities from Obsidian Pool, Yellowstone National Park, USA - OP-RAMG-01 (SPADES assembly) (version 2) | ecosystem: Environmental > Aquatic > Thermal...
AAAGTCTAAAGGAGCAATTTATACAGGTGCAGATGTTGAAATAGACGGCAATATAGTCACTGCTTCAGGTCCCCATGCTGCTGAAAATTTCGGAAATACTATAATAAAAATGCTTAAATAATCAGGATAGTTGTAATATTCTTAATTTTGTGCAGTTAATACAGGAGAAGGAAGTAGTATAACTTTTTCTAAAATTCCTATATTCAATGTTTCTCCATATTTTAGGTAGTGTTGTCTCATTGATATTACCAAATTTAAGATTTTTTGAAATTTTGGAAGGAATACCTGTGAAAACACATGGTGAAACATCTCCGAGAGAGTTTATAAAAAGAGAGCTTAAGGGTCTCTCTGAGCAGATTTCTCCTTTTTTAAAAGGGTGAGGTATGTTAAATGATATTGATAAATTTAGTTTTTTCCCTTTTACTATAATATCTAAAGCTTTTTTTCTTAATTCTTCAAAATCCTTTTCTGTCTTTGGAATGATTGATTCTTTTTCAATATAAGGTTCAGGAATAAAATCAAGCAAACTTATTACAACCTGGTCAATTTTTTTATTATGGAAAACTTCTGGTATTTCTTCAAACTCATAAAAATTTGATTTTAAAAGCATATAAGCAATATGAATTTTCGGGTTAGATATCTTTTTTCTTGTCTTTATTTTATTTAAATCATTAATTATATCAAATATTTTTTCAATTTTTGTACCAGCCCTTAATTCGTCGTTTTTATTTATACCTGCAAGTGAAAATGCGATTATGTCAATTTTTGACTCTATAATTTTTTCAATTTGTGATTCCTTTAAAAGCATGCCATTTGTGGTTGTTCCAACCTTGTTTAAGAAGGGTTCTCCCCACCCCTGAAGATGCAATAACTTAACTTTTTTTAAATAAGGTACAATTTGCATAAATTCGTTTAATGTTAAAATTCTACCGTTCCAGTTTTTTCTGTATAAAGTATTTGGACAGTAAAAGCAGGAAGCATTACAAAGACCTGAGACTTCAATTTGAATCCAGTCAAGATGAGGCATCATAATTTTTTCAATCAGTTTCATTTCAGGTATTATAACGTTATGGGTATTTTTTTCTCATCTTTGTATGTACATGTTCCTTTCTGTATAAAAAAATGTAAATATTGCAATTTTTACTCATTAAACTGGAGTAAAGAACTTGAAAAACTTTACATCACAGCAGTTATCAAGGAAATAAAACTTACAACTCTTTATCCTCATTCACTTAAAACCATCTATATTGGTGGAGGCACTCCCTCATGTTTGTCAATCCCAGCACTTAAAAAACTTCTGTGTGGCTTGTTATCAAGTTACAAGTTAAAATCTAATATTGAATTTTCAGTAGAACTCAATCCAGCAACTGTAGATGAAAAAAAACTCAAATTAATGAAATACTATGGTGTAAATAGACTCAGCATAGGAGTTCAATCTTTCAATGATGAAGAACTCTCAGTTCTTGGAAGACTACATACATCAGATGAAGCACATCAGACTGTTAAACTTGCATTAAAAGCAGGATTTGAAAATATTTCAATAGATCTGATTTATGGAATTCCCGGACAGACATTAAAAAGCTGGAAACAAACACTAAATAGGGCAGTGAATATGGACATCAAGCATATTTCAGTATATGAGCTAAATGTTGAGAAGAATACTCCTCTTAAAAAGGAAATAAATTCAGGAAAAATTCTGCTTCCCTCCGAGCAAGATATTGTTAAGATGTATGAATATGCAACTGAATTTCTTGAGACAAAAGGATTCAAAAAATATGAAATATCAAACTTTGCCCGGACTGGTTTTCAATGCAAACACAATATTGCATACTGGACTGTAAAGCAATATCTTGGAGTTGGTCCAGGAGCACATTCTTTTATTGATAAAAAAAGATTTCACAATCCAGATTTATTTGCTTATTCAAAAACACTATCTCAGGGCAAACATGCATGGATAAATGATTCTATTGTTGATAGAATTGAGAGGTTGAAGGAAAGAATTTTTCTTGGGTTGAGAATGAAAAAAGGAGTTTCTTTAAAACAGAGATGTCTGATTGAACTTTTTAAAGAGTTTGAAAACCCGGGATTAGCTAAAATATCAAACAACAAAGTTAGTCTGACAAACAAAGGAATGCTTGTTTCTAACGAAGTCTTTGCAAGGGTATTATTACATATTGAAAACTGTCCTGCCTGTAAACAAGGATGAGCAGGTCATTCTGACCCGCCTGTGATATTGCTTCATTGAATTCCTTCTGAGTGGTTATTGATTTTTTATTAATCTCAACAATTATGTCACCTTCTCTTAAAATTCCAAGAGCAGGGCTGTCTTCGCTCATTTTTTTAACAAATACTCCCTTTACTGACTTTCTTAAATTTGATTTCACTGTTTCAGGAATATCTGAAATTTCAACACCCTTTATCTGAGGAATAGATGGAATCATTGTTTGAGGTGACTCCTCAAGAACCACAGGAAAGTCCTTCTGAACCCCATCCCTTAATACTCTTAAAAAAACAGACTCTCCTGCAAACTTTGTTGATATTAGATTCTGAAGATCCTTCAATTCCTTTATTTTTAAACCATCCGCCTCTATAATTACATCTCCTCTTTTAAGTCCAGCCTTATCAGAAGGACCACCTTCATATATATTTGTAACCACAGCTCCATAATTAACTGAAAGAACTTTGCCAAGTTCCTGAGTGACTGTCTGAGCCTGAAGTCCAAGCCAACCCTGTTTTCTTTTTATTAATTTATTGATCTCAGAAGAAACTGAAGCAATCAGTAATGCTTCTGATGTTTCATCACTTTTTGTAACAATACCCAGTGGTTTCAAATCAATTGATAAAAGAAGTGAGCCAGGAGGCTTTTTCCCCTGAATATCAACAACCTTATCTTTTACCTTTCCTTTAACTATAAAAATATGCTTCTGAGAAGCATCAAAAAGGAAAAATACCTCATCAGTTCCAGAGGGTTTTGAAAAGTTTTTAATAGGTGTTAATTCTTTAAGCCTAACCACAGCTATATTTAATCTTGAATCAATGCCAACAACTGAACCTGTGCTTCCTGCGGTATCAGCAGGCAGTATTGCAAAATCCTTATCAATTGCTATAGCATTAACTGAATTGTTTAATGTTATTAAAGAAGGAGAAAATTTTTGATAAATTGTATCTATTTTTTCTTTAAGAATAACTGTTAATTCCTCTGCCTTTACAGAACAAACAAAAAAGAAAATAAAAAAACAAATTACTAAAGTTTTGGAATAATTTTTATCTGTAAACATCTTTTTGTATTATCATCAATTTTAAATCTATCGTCAACCCTGTATCCTGCAATGCAAACAATATTACCATTACTCTCAATTACTGGAATTATATCTCTTTCATCTCTTGGAATTTTTTCATCAACAAAAAAATCCTGAAGTTTCTTCCTTTTACCAAAACCAAAGGGATAAAAATAGTCTCCGGGTTTTCTTGCTCTCACAATCAAAGGAAATTCAAGCTTATCCATATCAATGCATATTTCTTTTTTACCATCACCAAAACTTTGAAGCTCGTTCTTTTTTATCTCTTTAAGGCTCAACACAACTGAAGCCTCTTTAAGAAAAACATCCTTTGGTATGGATATCTCATAAGTAGAGAGTTTTTTGGGAGGTTCTGCAGTTATAATCAGCGTTGAATAACCCTTTATTGCCCTTATACCCTTCGGAAGATAGATTCTATCTCCTGGTTTACCATTTTTTATAAGATTTATTATATCCTCTATATGATCAAATGTTAATCCTTTTAAATCTCTGACACTGTCTATCGCAACTCTTAATGCTCTTCTTAAAATTACAATATTTAAAGGCTCCATTGGATTACAGAAAAGCTCAACCTTCTGATCTGTTTTTCTGCTTATAAGTCTCATAAGTGTTTTTGTAACAGTAATATTTATATAGTCATTTTCTTCCCTGAGTATATCTGCGGTTTTTGATATTATTTTTATTGCCTGCGGGGAGATTGATTTAATTACTGGCATTAATGTATGCCTTATTCTGTTTCTGAGGTATTTTAAACTCTCATTAGAAGGATCGGTTATATATGCAATATTTCTATTTTTAAGATATTCCTCAATCTCTTTCCTTTCAATCTCTATAAGAGGTCTTATTATTTTTTTTCTCACAGGAGGGATTCCACTCAGTCCAGCTGGACCTGCACCTCTGAGTAGTCTCATTATCACTGTTTCAGCCTGATCATCAGCATTATGTGCAATTGCTATCTTATGAGCTTTTATAACTATGCTTATCTGATCAAGTGCAGCATATCTAAGAATTCTTGCTGATTCCTGAAGATTTATCCTTTCCCTTTGTGCATAATCTTTCACAGAGACTGATTGAGTATGAAATTCAACATTTAAGTTTTTGCAAAAATTTCTGCAGAATTCTATCTCCTTTGGAATATCCTCAGGTCTTAATCCATGATCAATATAGGCAGCGGATATTTTAAGTCTGTATTCATTCTTGAGAAGATAAAAAAGATACAGCAGACAGACAGAATCAGGACCACCTGAAAGACCGACGAGGACATGCTCTCCAGCTGCAAGCATATTGTATTTTTCAATAGTCTTTTTAAGTTTTTGAATAATATCCACAATTTTAATTTTAACAGAATTATCGCTGGAAAATATTATATTTTACAGCTTAAAGCTTGACATAATCTGTTTCAGATTTTCTGAAACCTTTCCAAGCATTTGAATATCCTCATTCAGCTGTTGTCCTATTTTTTCTCTTTCTTTTGATATATTTGAAATCATTTCAATGTTTCTTGCAATCTCATCACTTGCTGCAGATTGTTCTTCAACAGCTGTAGCAATCTGTGTTACCTGATCTTTCACTTTCTGTGCTGAGACAAGAATGCTGTCAAGTGTTTTGTTTACCTCTTCAATAAATGAAGTTGCCTGACTCACCTCATTTGCTGCATCTGCCATGGATGCTGTTGTTTTTCTTGATTCCTCCTGCACAGAAAGAATGGTTTTTGATATTTCATCTGTTGCTTTTATTGTTCTCTCAGCAAGCTTACGCACCTCATCTGCAACAACCGCAAATCCCCTACCCTGCTCTCCTGCCCTTGCTGCCTCAATTGCTGCATTCAGTGCAAGAAGATTTGTCTGATCTGCAATATCTTTTATAACTATTAAAATTTGTCCTATCTCTGAAACTTTTGAATTCAATCCTTCTATCATCTTTGATAGCTCATTGGTTGATGCATGAGCATGTTTTATCATCTGAACCGCCGTGTTTGTAGTCTTTTTACCCTCTGTGGCAATGCTGGCTGCCTCCGTGGAGCTTTCAGACGCAACTGATGCATTTTTTGCAATATCTGTAATTGTTTGAGACATCTCTTCGGTAGACACAGCTATTCTGTGCATTTGTTCTGATAAATCCTGAGCTTTCATCTCTTCCTGAGTGATCTTTCTTGATATATTACTTGAAGAAGTTTCAACATCATTTACAGAGAGCCTAATTTTTTCTATCATACCTCTTAATGACTCTATCATTCTGTTAAGCGTATTTGCCATCTGCCCTATCTCGTCTTTTCTATTTAAAGAAATTTTAACGTTTAAATTGCCTTCGGCAACAGAGTTTTGAATGGCAAGCATGTTTGTAATTGGAGATGTTATGCTTTTAGCAATCAGAAAGCCAATAAAACTGAGAAAAATGACAAGAAAAACTAATTGTAAAGCTATTTTTTTAAGATGTGAATAAAAAATATCATATACATCATCTATATATATTCCACTGCCAATAATCCATCCCCAGGGAGCAAACTTCTTCACATAAGAAATCTTGGGATAGGTCTCTTTTGTAGTTCCACCACCAGCAAGGGGTTTGGGCCATAAATATGTAACATAACCCTCCTCAGCAGTTTTTGTAACCTCTACCATAGCCTGAAAAAGATTCTTCTTTCCATCAGTGTTTATCACTTTATCTTCCTTCCCTTCCTGCATCATTGTTGCACAATTAAATTTGGGATCATCAAGAACCTTTCCATCCAGTGATGTAACAGTTGGATGCATAATCATTGTAGGATAAGGCAGTTTGTCATCATTAATCCAGAAATATTCTTTACCTTCATATCTCAGTTTCTTTATTACAGATATTGCCTGAGACTTTGCATCAGCATCTGAGAGTTTCCCTTCCTTATAAAGATCATGGTAATGGCTGAGAACTCCGAAAACTGACTCAACAACATGTCTTGTTTTAATTTTCTTCTCTGTAAGTAATTGATTTTTTAATGTATTAGCTGAAATGATTTCTAAAAGCACAACAATACCTATGGCTAAAACAATAAGACTCCAGATTTTATACTTGATCTTCAAGTCTTTAAATCCCATTGAATCCTCCTTTAAGTTTTTTAAAAAATTATAGACAATTTATATATAAAATTTCTATTTAAACTTTCTTTTCCTTAAAATTCGCAGGAATATGTGTAAATATGTAACAAAAATTTTATAATAAACTTTATGAAAGCATGGGTGATTGAAAAAATAGCTGATTTGCTCATAGAAAGAAAACCTTTAAAACTCATCAGGATGGATTCTCCCTTGCCTGAGAAAAAAGAAATACTTATTAAAGTTCATGCATGTGCTGTGTGTCATACAGAGATTGATGAAATCGAAGGAAGAGCAGTTCCCTCTTTTCTGCCGATAATCCCTGGTCATCAGATTGTTGGAGAAGTTGTAGATACAGGCAAAGCAGTAAAAAAATTTAAATTCGGAGACAGAGCAGGAGCAGGATGGATTTATTCAGCATGTGGAAAGTGTGAGTTCTGTAAAAAAGGACTTGAAAATCTATGTTCTGAATTCAAAGCAACTGGTAAGGATTCTCATGGAGGTTATGCTGAGTATTTTAAGATAAATGAAGATTTTGCCTTCCATATTCCAGAAAATCTTTCATATGAAGAGGCAGCTCCTCTTTTCTGTGCCGGTGCAATCGGATACAGATCATTAATGCTCTCAAAGCCTGAAAACGGGCATAATATCGGACTTATCGGATTTGGCGCATCAGGACATCTTGTTCTGAAAATGATAAAGCATCTTTATCCTGAATCCAAAGTTTTTGTATTTGCAAGAGATTCTGATCAGAGAAAACTTGCCCTGAAGCTCGGTGCGTACTGGACTGGTAATATAGAGGAAAACCCTCCTGAAAAACTTCATTCAGCAATTGATACAACACCTGTCTGGAAGCCACCTTTAATTGTGCTTAAACATTTAAAACCTTCTGGAAGACTTGTAATAAATGCAATAAGAAAGGAAGAAATAGATAAAAATGAGGTTTTAAAAATTGAATATTCAAGAGATCTCTGGCTTGAAAGAGAAATTAAAACAGTTGCAAATGTTACAAGAAAAGACATTTCCATGTTTCTCAAAATTGCATCAGAGATTCCGCTAAAACCAGAAATTGAGCTTTACTCCTTTGATAGAGCAAATGATGCCCTGCTGGATATTAAAAACAGAAAAATAAGGGGTGCAAAGGTATTAAAAATTTAACGTTCCTGCTCAGAAGGTCTTATCAGAATTTCATTGACTGAAACATAATCTGGACATGTTACTGCATAATATATTGCTTCAGCAATATCTTCAGGCTTCAGAGCGCACATTGCAGCCCTCTGTGTTTTCCATTCTTCAGGCATATTTTCACCCCATTCTGTTTTGACAACACCGGGTTCAACAACTGTAACTCGGATGTTGTATTTTAACAATTCTTTTCTTATTGATTCAGAAAAACCTATAACTGCCCACTTTGTTGCACAATAAACAGACCATCCCGGAATTCCAATCCTGCCAGCAACAGAAGAAATATTAACTATGTGACCACTTCTCTGAGGAATCATCATCTTTACCGCTAAATGTGTGCAATGAATAAGTCCTGTTAAGTTAAGATCAATAACTTCTTTCCACTCTTCGGGACTGCCATTTTCAATGTAGTTGAAAATCCCCCTTCCTGCATTGTTTACAAGAATATCCAGTCTGCCAAAATTTTCTTTAACAACATTAAAGACTCCTTCTATCTCACCGGATTTTGTAAGGTCGGCAGGAATTGCTACTGCTTTTATACTGTACATGGTTTCAAGATTTTCTGAAATCTCTTTTAACAGGGACTCTGATCTTGAAACAAGAAGAAGACTCGCTCCTTCACGGGCAAATTTTGTAGCAGTTGCAAGTCCTATTCCACGGGATGCTCCTGTTATAATTGCCACTTTTCCTTTAATGGATTGCATCTCATGCCTCTCCTTTTCTTCTATATAAAGGTCTGCGGAAAAGCAATACTGTCAGTAGCATCGAAATCATGCCTATACTTAATATCCAGAATGCTTCATTAAAAGCAATTGCCTGAGCCTGTCTTATAAGTTCCCTGTAAATTGCTCCTTCAGGTGAAAGAAAGGATCTTGCAGATAGATATTCATTGAGTTTTTCAATCGCAACCTGATAGGAAACATCATAAGGAGTAAGATTTTCTATAAGTCTGGACTGATGAAACTGTGCTCTCTGAGAAATAATTGTTGTAACAATAGCTGTTCCAAGAGAGCCTCCTATATTTCTTATTACACCACTTAAAGGCGTTGCATCCTGCATTTTTTCCTTAGGAATAAAAGCCACTGTCATGACTGCAAGAGGTGTTATTGTAAAAGCCATACCTAAAGCAAGAACAGCCCTCGGATATACAAAACTCCAGAAGTCAGCCTGAAGACTGAATAAACTCATAAGGTGGGTTGAGTAAGCACAGATTATTATGCCAAATGCAAGAGGTATCTTAGGATTGATTTTCTCTGATATTTTTCCACTTATTGGAAATGCAATGAGTTGAATCACGCCTGCTGGTCCAAGAACGAGTCCAGCTAAAAATGCAGTATATCCCATTAAACTCTGAACATAAATTGGAAGAAGAATAATGCTTCCAAAAAGATTTATGAAGGTGAAAAACATTACAAGATTTCCAAAAAAGAAGTTTCTGTCTTTAAAAAGTTTCAGGTTCACAACAGGATGTTCGGCTTTTTTCAGTTCCCACCATAACATTAAAGCCAGACTAACTGCACTTATAATTGACAGCATTACTATGAATTTTGATTCAAACCAGTCTTCCCTCTGACCTTTATCAAGCACTATTTGAAGGCATCCAATTCCCAGAGCAAGAAGAATTATTCCCGGATAGTCAATTTTAAGCCTTCCTTTTTTCAGATAGGGTGGATCTTCTATTGTAAGATATGCAAGTAAAATTGAAAGCATTCCAACTGGCAGATTTATATAATAAATCCATCTCCATGAAAGATTATCAGCAATCCATCCTCCCATAATCGGTCCAAGTATCGGTGCCATTATTATTCCCATTCCGTAAATCGCCATCGCAGTTCCATATTTTTCTTTCGGGAATATTTCAAGAAGAATGCTCTGGCTTAATGGTTGAAGCCCTCCTCCACCAATTCCTTGAAATACCCTGAAAAAAATGAGAGAAGTTAAGCTCCATGCTGTTCCACATAAAAGTGAGGAAACTGTGAAAAGTGAAATTGAAAAAATTAAATAATTTTTTCTTCCAAAGAGCCTGCTCAGCCATCCAGCCATTGGAATCACAATTGCATTTGAAACAAGATATGAGGTTATAACCCATGTTGACTCATCAATCCCTGCTGACATATCTCCCTGAATATGTCTCAAGGCAACATTATTCACTGTTGTATCAAGGATTTCAATAAATGTGGGCAGCATTACTGTGAGAACTATCCAGAAACTTTTCATGTGGATATTATATAAAAATTAAAAAATTTTAATTGACTGTAGCGAGTTTTCTCATTAATTTTGAAATTTTTCTTGAGGCTGCGTTTTTATGAATTATTCCTTTTGAAGCAGCCCTGTTGATAACTTTTATTGCTTCATTTAGTGCTGTCTTCACTGACTCTTTATCATTTTTAACTATTAATTCTTCAACTTTTTTCACAACTGTTTTAATTCTTGTGCGCCATGCCTGATTCCTCAGTCTTCTTTTTTCGTTCTGTCTTATTCTTTTCAGCACTGATCTGCTTCTTTTTTTCACTGTTGTTCTCTTTGTTACCAAAGTCTGTCTCCTCCTTCAATAAAGATTAATTTTTAAAAATAGCATAGTTTTCATAAATCTTTCAATATCTGCTAAAATTATTTTTATGTTAAATTTTGGAATATCTTCATGTCCGAATGACATATTTATATTTTTTGGAATGCTCAGCAGAAAGGTAAGAACAGAAGGCTTACAGCTTAAATTTTTCATTGAGGATGTTGAAACCTTAAATAATTTATGCATGAAAAATTATCTTGATATCTCAAAAGTTTCAGTTCATGCATATTATCATCTAAAAAATAGTTATGATATTGTCTCATCAGGTGGTGCCTTTTCTGAATTTGGTCCTGTTGCTGTTACAAAAGATTCTGACAGGTTAAAAAATCTTCAAACTATCAGAATTGCTCTGCCAGGAAGATTAACAACAGCATCTGCACTCATGTGGTTTTACTGGAAAAAAAACTTTTCAGGTAGAAAATATATATTAAAATTTATGCCGTTTTATAAAATCATTGAAAGTGTAATTAATGATAAGACCGATATTGGTGTTCTTATTCATGAAGGAAGATTTGTATATGCTTTGAAAGGGCTCAAATTAATAGCAGACCTCGGTAAATTCTGGATTGATGAGACCTCCTTACCCGTACCTCTCGGTTGTGTTGTAGTTAAAAGTTCACTTAGAATAAAAAAAATTCTTGAAAATATTATAAAAGAAAGTCTAAATTATGCCTGCTCAAATTATAATGAAGCTTTGAATTTTGCAAAAAAGTATTCTCAGGAACTTAAAATTGATGTTATAAAATCTCATATAGATTACTATGTTAATAACTACACTGCTGATATGGGCAAAACAGGACTTAAAGCTATAAATGAATTAATGAAAAGAATACAAAAGGATGGTTTATGGTTATAGATGAATTCATAAAAGAACCGAGAATTGCATATTTCTCAATGGAAATTGGAATAAGACCTGAAATGCATACATACAGTGGAGGATTGGGAATTCTTGCCGGAGATACCTTGAAATCAGCAGCAGATTTAAGAATCCCTGTAGTTGGTATAACACTTATTCACAGAATGGGATATTTTCATCAAGAAATTGATCCTTTTGGAAGACAGATTGAGCATCCTGATCCCTGGGATATTGATAAATATTTAAAAAAACTTGATGTTCTGATATCTGTAACAATTGAGGACAAACCTGTATATGTAACAGCATGGCTTTATGTAATTGAAAGCACAACAGGTGGAAGGATTCCAGTTATATTTCTTGATACAGATGTTCCAGAAAATAGCCCTGAAGATAGAACTCTAACACATTATCTTTATGGTGGTGACCTGACATATAGATTTAAACAAGAAATAGTTCTGGGCATAGGTGGTGTGAGAATTCTTAATGAGCTTGGCTTTGAGATAAAAAAGTATCATATGAATGAGGGACATTCAAGTTTACTTACAATTGAATTACTGAACAGATATAAAAGACCCGTTGAGGAAGTATGGTCTGAAGAACTTGTATGGGATATTGAAAAAGTAAGAAATCTATGTGTTTTTACAACACATACTCCTGTTGAGGCAGGACATGACAGATTCCCCTATGAGTTCGTCCAAAGGATACTTGGTGAACCAGTTCCCTTATGGCTTTTAAAGAAACTTGCAGGAGATGGGATGTTAAATATGACTCTGCTTGGATTCAATCTTAGCGAGTTTATTAACGGAGTATCCAAAAAACATGAAGAAGTCTCTGAAAAAATGTTTCCTGGTTATGAGATTCACGCAATAACTAATGGAGTGCATTCCTATACATGGGTATCTGAGCCATTTAAAAAGCTCTACAATAAATACTTGCCAGGATGGGCAAATGAACCTGAAATATTTGTAAGAGCATGGAGAATTCCTGAAGAAGAACTCTGGGATGCTCATATGCAGGCTAAAAAAACCTTAATAGACTATGTAAACAGAATTACAGGAGCTAATTTAAACTATGAAACCTTTACCATAGGTTTTGCAAGAAGAGCAACTCCATATAAAAGAGCAGATTTATTGATATCTGATCCTGAAAGGCTTGCAATTATCGGTGAAGGTATAATCCAGATTATATATGCGGGAAAGGCTCATCCAAAAGATGAGGGAGGTAAAAGGCTAATTCAGAAAATATTTGAAGTTAAAGAAAGATTGAAAGACAGGTTAAAAATAGTTTATTTGCCCAATTATGATATGGCAATGGCTATGAAACTTGTTGCAGGAGTAGACCTCTGGCTAAATACACCCCAGAAACCATATGAGGCATCAGGAACATCAGGTATGAAAGCAGCTCATAATGGTGTACCAAACTTTAGTGTTCTTGATGGCTGGTGGATAGAAGGCTGGATTGAAGCTTACACAGGCTGGGCAATAGGCTCTCTGGAAGAGACTTCAGACCCTAAAAGAGATGCAGAAGACCTCTATTACAAGCTTTCAAATGAAATTCTGCCTATTTTTTATGAAAATCGTAATATCTGGATAAAAATAATGAAAAATGTGATAGCTCTGAATGCATATTACTTTAATACTCACAGAATGGTTAGATTTTATGTAACAGAAGCTTACATAAGATAAAATTTTCATGCTCAATAAGCCACTTTTTAGCTTTCAGTCCGAGACAATAACCTCCTAAACTTCCATCTGCTTTTATTACCCTGTGACATGGTATTAAAACTGGTAGTGGATTCCTTTTAAGTGCTTGTCCAACAGCCCTCGGTGAAGTTGAAAGTCTCTGTGCAATCCATTTGTATGAAACTGTTTTTCCGTAAGGGATGCGGGAAACAAATTCAAGCACCTTTTTTTCAAAATCAGAACACCCTTTCAGCCTGTAAGGATAACTGAATTCCTTTATTTCACCTTTAAAATACATATTTAAATTTTTACTGAATTTCTCAAAAACTTCTGTTGGAACAGAATTATCAGGACATTTGTTTTTTCCTTCACAGACCTTTATTTTTATAACAGCGAAGGAATTATCAAAAAATATTTTAAATAAGCCAATCGGAGTTTCAATGCAGGCAGTATACATAAATTGATTATAATAAAAAAATGGATCCACTTGAAATCATTAAAAAATATTACAAGCCTGAAAGCAGGGCATTTCTGATTCTTGTTAATCACTCAAAGGCTGTCGCAGAAAAAGCTTTGAAGATTACCAGAAAATTTGATGTTGACAGTCAGTTCATATATGAAGCGGCAATGCTACATGATATAGGAATATTCATGACAGATACTCCAAAATTTGACTGTTATGGTAGCTTTCCTTATATTGCACATGGATATCTTGGAAGAGAAATACTTGAAAAAGAAGGCTTTCCAGACCATGCACTTGTTTGTGAAAGACATACAGGAGTTGGAATAACAAAGGAAGAGATAATCAAAAACAAACTTCCTCTGCCACTGAGAGATATGGTTCCTTTAACAATGGAGGAAAAAATTATAGCCTATGCAGATAAGTTTTTTTCAAAGGAATCTGATGGTTCTGTAAGAATGCGAACAGTTAATGAAATAATAAAGGATCTTTCAAGATATGGAGAGGAAAAGGTTAAAATTTTCAAAGAATGGCTTGAGCTTTTTGATAAGGGTAGTGTAAAATTTTAAATCAGATAATATGAAAACACTGGTTAATGTCGGAAACGGTAAGAAAGTAAAAATTGTTAAAATTTCTGGTGGAAGAGGTGTTCGTCAACATCTTCAATGTCTTGGAATTCATGTTGGTGATATAGTGACTTTAAAGAAAAGTTCATTTTTGGGAGGTCCTGTTTTATTAGAAATAAATGGTTATGATGTAGCACTTGGTAAAGGAGTGGCATCTAAGATTGAGGTTGAGGAAGTTGAATGAAAATTGCCTTCATCGGGCAGCCAAATGCTGGTAAAAGCACAATATTCAATGGACTTGCAGGTTATAAAACAGTAACAGCAAACTTTCCCGGTCAGACAGTTCACTATACAGTCAGTAAAGTAACAGTTGGAAATGAAACTTTTGAAATCGTTGATCTACCAGGAATTTATTCTCTCACAGCAATTGATAAAGCTGAATTAGAATCAAGAAAATATATACTTTCAGGATATGCAGATGTTGTAATTAATGTAATTGATGCTTCTACGCTTTCAAGAAGCCTTGAACTCACACTTCAGCTTGCAGAGTTGCAGGTTCCAATGGTTATCTGTCTTAATATGATAGATGAGGCTCATAGAAAAGGGTTGGAGATAAATACTGAAAAACTCTCACAAATTTTTGGTGTGCCTGTTATTGAAACCATTGCAAATAAGGGAATAGGTCTTGATAAAATATTTACCTCTGCCAGGGAAGCATTCAATAAAAAATTAATTCCTCAAGTTCAGTCTTTCCATAAAGACATAGAGGAAAAAATAGAAGAGATTGAAAAAATCATTCCATCTGATTTCATTAACCGTATCCCGCGTAGATACATAGCTGTAAAACTTTTGGAGGGAGATAGTGAATTAACTGAGAGAATAAAAAATTATTCAGAAATATACAGTAAAATTAAAGAAATTAGAGAAGAAATTAAAATTACCCATGGCCGTCATGCAGATACCGTGATTTCTTCTGAAAGACATGCCCTTACAATGAATCTTTTTGAGGAGGTAACAAAAGTCGGTGAACCAATAAAATCTTTCAGGGATAAAATTGACAACCTCCTTACTAATAGATACTTTGGTTACCCTCTTTTGTTCATAATACTTTTTGGAATCTTCTTCATGGTTTTTGAAATCGGGAAAATCATTGAAAATCCTTTAATTGATATTTTTGATTCTTTTATCAGGAAATTACCAAATATTATTGAAGAAAACTCGCTACCCTTCTGTTTACTTAAAGGTTTGCTTGAAGGATTTTCAGGCGGATTGGGTATTGCGATTCCATATCTTATACCATTTTTCATAGGACTTACAATTCTTGAAGACATAGGTTATCTTCCAAGAATGGCTTTTTTAATAGATACAGTCATGCATAGAATCGGACTTCATGGAAAAAGTGTTCTTCCATTCATAATATCCTATGGATGTAATGTGCCAGGTATAATGACAACAAGAATACTTGAGTCTCCAAGAGATCGCTTCATAACAGCAACTCTTTCTGTTTTTATTCCATGTGCAGCAAGGACAACAATAATATTTGGAATTGTAGGAGCATATATTGGAGGACTGGCAGCTGCAAATCTTTATATTTTTAATATCATATTTATCATGTTTTTAGGGATTTTGATGAAGAAATTCATTCCTGAAATTACTCCGGGATTGATAATGGAAATACCTCCTTTAAGGATCCCCACTTTAAAAAATGTTTTCATAAAAACATGGCTTAGACTAAAAGATTTTATATTGGTGGCATGGCCACTTCTGGTTGTCAGCAGCATCATCCTGAGTTTTCTGGAATATTTAAAATTGGATTCATATTTAAATACCCTCATGTCTCCTTTAGTTAACTGGTTTCTCGGACTCCCTGAACAGGTGGGAATAACTCTTATATTCGGTATTCTCAGGAAGGAGCTTTCAATGATAATGCTTTTTCAGGCAATGCATACAACACAACTTAATACTGTTATGACAAATATTCAGTTGATTGTTTTTACAATATTTACAATATTTTATATGCCATGTGTGGGAACTATAGGAGTTTTAATTAAAGAGTTTGGCACAAGAAAAACTGTATTGATAACATTCTTAACAATTATAATAGCTCTTTTACTCGCGGGATTATCAAGAGTAATTCTGTCCTTCATTAATGATTGAAAAAGCTCTTATAACTTTGATATTTTTAAATTAAGGAGGTTAGCTTAAAATAAAAATTTACGGCTATACAGCAGGTTTAAAAAGAAGTATAATTCATAGCTTAGAAAGGCTTTACAGAAAAAAACAACCACTTGAAACTGTTATAACCCCTGAATTAGCAAAATCTTTATGTATTCTCTCCAATGAATTAAAAAGACAGATCGGAGTATTAATTGGTAGAGACGGAAACATAACCCATATAATTGTAGGAACAGCCCAGTCCATCTTGATACCCGAACTTGACGAATATCCAATAGGTAGAAAACCTTTAAGAGGGTTGAGATATATTCATGTTCACCTGAACAAGGAAATACCGGACAGAGAGGACATAACTGATTTAAGGCTTCTCAGGTTTGATCTTTTAGCTGTTTTAACGCATGAGAAAGGACTTCCAGAAAAAATTCATGTTGTCCATCTGTTGCCCTATGGAAATAATAAACAGTTTGAGATTCTTTCATTAAATTTTTATTCCTTTAAGCTCAACTTCTTAGAATTTATAAATAATCTTGAAAAGGAAATGGACAGAGCAAGGGTTTTTGATATATCTGATAGAAGAGAAAGAGCTATTTTAATAAGTGTTTCAACTGCTCCTAAATACATTATTGAAGAGCATATGGAGGAACTGCGGGAGCTTGCAGAGTCAACAGATTTAATAGTTATAGATAAGATTATGCAAAGAGTTAAAGAGATAAATCCCAAATATCTTCTTGGTGAAGGTAAACTTAAAGAACTTATCATAAAAGCAATGGATATTGGTGCAACCCTTTTAGTTTTTGACCAGAATCTAACTCCATCACAGATAAGAGCCATAACTGATATTACAGAGTTGAAAGTTATAGACAGAAGCCAGCTAATACTTGATATATTTGCAAAAAGGGCTCACTCAACAGATGGAAAAGTTCAGGTAGAGCTTGCCCAGCTGAGATACATGCTGCCAAGACTCACAGGTAAGGGAACTGCAATGTCCCGTCTTGCTGGTGGTATTGGTGGAAGAGGTCCTGGAGAGACAAAGCTTGAGATTGACCGTCGTAGGATAAAAGAGCGAATTCATCATCTTGAACAAGAGCTTGAAAGACTTACTCTGGCAAGACAGCAGAGAAGAAAAAGAAGAAAAGAATTCTCCATCCCGATCATATCAATAATAGGATATACAAATGCTGGGAAATCAACACTTCTTAACACTCTTACAAGAAGTTCTGCTTTTGTGGAAGACAAAATGTTTGCAACTCTTGATACATCATCAAGAAAACTGAAGTTCCCTGAGGAAAAGGAAATTATAATTACTGATACTGTTGGATTCATAAGGGATCTACCTGATGACTTGCTTGCTGCCTTTAAAGCCACACTTGAAGAGCTTGAAGACGCTTCTTTGCTTATTCACCTTGTTGATATCTCAAATCCTCAGTTTGAAAATCATATTGAGGCGGTAAAAAAAATCCTTTCTGAGTTAAATCTTGATACAAAACCAACTTTGCTTGTCTTTAACAAAATTGATAAGGTTACATCAGTAGAGGCTGACCAGATCTGTCGCAGATACAATGCAATAGGGATTTCAGCAGTTGATAAAAACACACTTTATCCTTTAATTGAAGCAATACAGAATAAAATCTGGGGAAAACAGGCTATCTGTAGCGTTGCACAGTAAACTTATAAATTTCATAATCAGAATCATGAGGGTCAATACCAGCCTTAAGCTTTGCTATTGTTAACTGTTCATCAACACTATTAACTCCTTCAATATCAGGAAGTAGCAAGCCCTTCTGCCAGCCTTTTACAACAATTATACCGTATTTTCTGGGATCAAGTTCATCAATGCTTTTAACAGGCTCTGGAGAGCTTAGAATATCAACTGAATACTCAAGCTCATCAAGTTCAGAAGTATCAACAGGTGGGAAACGAGGATCCTGTGTTGCTGCGGCAATGGCATTTCTTACTATTTCCATATATATATTTTCAGTGGCAGGTAAAAATGTTCCTATGCATCCACGAAGCTTTCCTTTTTTCTTGATGGAAACAAAAACTCCAGCCTTCTTTGTCATATCAGGTGGAATCTGCTCGGGAAAATGAGTCTTTCCTGTTTTGACATATTCTTCAACAGTTTTTTTTGCAAGCTCCACATATGGATGCATAATTAAGTATACCAAAATTTGACTTAAACAAAAAAAAATATTTAAAATTGACCTCATGCATACTAAAACGAGAAAGGGGAAAATAGTAATAAACACAGAAAGATGTAAAGGATGTAAATATTGTGTTTTAGCCTGCCCTAAAGGCTGTATCGGGATTTCTAAAAACTTTAACTCATCTGGCTACTTTCCTGCTCAATTTTTAAATTCAAACAATTGCACAGGTTGCACAATGTGTGCGGTTGTCTGCCCAGAAATAGCTATAGAAATATTTGTGCAGGATTAATCAGAGGAGGCTTTTATTGCGAATTGGCGCTATTTTTTGCAACTGTAGTGGTCAGATAACTGAAAAGATTGACTTTAATAAACTAAGAAAGCTAATAAACAAAAAGGTATGGATAAAAGAATTTGATTTGGCCTGTTCAGATAAAAATCTAAAGAAGCTTATAAATTTTTTAAAAAAAAGAAAAACAGAAGCTTTAATTATTATTGGATGCACTCCAAAAAATAAAGAGCATGTATTCCGGAATATTGCTAAAAAAGCAGGAATAAATCCTTATATGCTGAGAATTGTTAATGCAAGAGAACAGGTTGCATGGGTTACTGATAGCAGAGAAGAAGCATTGAAAAAGGTTTATACTCTTTTCATCAGCGTTGTTAATAGATTGAAACAGCAGAAACCTCTCTTTGAAAAGAAATTTCCTGTATGTAAGAATATCCTGATAGTTGGTGCAGGTATAGCTGGAATTAAAGCAGCGCTCACCCTTTCAAAGGCAGGCAGAAAGGTTTATCTTGTAGAAAAAGAAAGCTTCTTAGGAGGAAAGGCTGGCAAATATGAAAAACTTTTCCCTGATCTTGCATGCGGTTCATGCATTATGCAACAGATAGTTGATGAGATTTTTACCACTAAAATTGAGTTGAGGCTAAATACTGAATTAAAGGAATTAAAGGGTTTTTTTGGAAACATACATGCAAAGATTAAATCCAAGCCATTGTATGTCAACATCAAAAAATGCATTGGATGTGCAGCATGTGAGAGTGTCTGTCCTGTTCAGGCTATTAAAGTTGACCCAATGAAACTGCCTGCAGTGGCAAGAATAAATTTTGATAAATGCTTGAGATTTAAAGGTCAGTTATGTGATTACTGTATAAAAGAATGTCCTCTCCCTGGAACAATAAATTTTGATGAAAAAGAAAAAGAGGAAGCATTAAAAGTTGGTGCTGTCCTCTGGGCAACAGGTTTTAAAACCATGGATTGCTCTCAGATTCCTGAACTTGGCTATGGAAGATTTAAAGATGTATATAACTCATTAGAATTTGAAGAAATCTTGAATTCTCAAGGTTCAACTCGTGGAGAAATTCTTACTGAAGAAGGAAAAGTTCCTCAAAGCATTGCAATCATTCATTGTGTTGGAAGTCTGGATGAAAAGTATTATCCTTACTGCAGTAAAATATGCTGTCAGTACGCATTTAAGTTTAACAGAGTTATTAGACAGAGTCTTCCAGAGACAGAAATTATTCATTTTATCAAAGAAATAACTCTTCCTGATAAAGATGCTTCAAGGCTTTATTTTCAAGCAGTTAAAGATCCTTTTACCAGAATAATTAGATATCAGTCATTGAAAGAACTGAGAGTTGAAAAGCAGAATTCTTTAGTTATTCTATTCAAGCAGAAAAAATTTCCATGTGATATTGTTATTCTCTGCCCTGCCATTATTTCATTAAAAGAATCACCACCTGCAGAAATCTCTGGAGTATTTTTAACAGGCTCGGTTAAAGAGCCAATGACAATAAAAGAATCAATAACAGATGCAGTTGCTCAAGTCGGACACATACTTTCCACATTAACAGGTTACATAAAAAAAGAACCATTTATCGCAAAGATTGATTATGATAGATGTGTAAGTTGCGGTATATGTGTGAATCAATGTCCTTACAAGGCAATAGAGATTGAAATAAACAAACCAAAAATACTGGAAATTATATGTGAAGGCTGCGGAGTATGTGTTGCAGCCTGTCCTTCAAAAGCCATCACACTGGATGGTTACAGTGATGAAGAAATTTTATCAGAAATTGGAGGGATCTTAGATGAAATCAAAAGTTGAAAGGTTTTTAATAAGTCATGAAGAGGCCTTGCTTGTGATAGTTGATGTCCAAGAAAAACTTGCCAGCGCAATGAAATCTGAAATAGTTGAAAAATTGTTGAAAAATATATCAGTGCTTATTGAACTCTGCAAAATTTACAAAATTCCAGTGATTCTGACTGAGCAGTACCCAAAAGGACTGGGGAATACTCTAAAAGAAATTAAAGAAATTTTAAACGGGCCTGCTATTGAAAAAATTCATTTCAGCTGTGTTCAGCAGAATGAATTCATCAGCAGAATTGAAGAACTTGGCAGAAAAAAAATCATTCTAACAGGCATGGAAACACATGTATGTCTGTGGCAAACAGCTCTTGATCTACTTCTTAGAGACTATAATGTTTTCGTTCCATATGATGCTGTATGCAGCCGAAGAAAGGAAGACTGGAAAACAGCCCTTGAGCTCATAAAGGAAGCTGGAGGAGTTATAACATGCACAGAAACACTAACATTTCAGATTCTTAAAAAAGCTGGAACAGTAGAATTCAAAAAAATGCTGGAGTTTATAAAATGATTGACCTGCACATACACAGTATTTTCAGTGATGGAGAGTTGATTCCTGCAGAAATTATCCAGAGAGCCGAAGCTATTGGTTATAAGGCTCTTGCAATAACTGACCATGCGGATCAATCAAACATTGATATAATTATCCCAAGAATTGTTAAGGTTTTCAGGGAAATTCAACCATATACTTCGGTTGTACTAATTCCCGGAGTGGAAATCACCCATGTTCCACCAGAAATCATTCCTGAAATGGCAAAGGAAGCAAGAAAACTTGGAGCAAAACTTGTTGTTGTTCATGGAGAAACATTAGTAGAGCCTGTTAGAAAAGGAACAAACAGAATGGCTCTTCAGTCTGATATTGATATACTTGCTCATCCAGGTTTGATTACCGATGATGAAGTAATGGAAGCAAAAAATAAAGGGATATATCTTGAAATAACTTCAAGAAAGGGTCACAGCCTGAGCAATGGTCATGTTGTAAGAGTTGCTCTGAAACATTCAGCAAAACTTGTTATTAATACAGATTCCCACAGCCCTGGAGATTTTATTTCAAAAAATTTTGCTGTTAAAATATTAAAAGGAGCAGGATTATCAGAAAAGCAAACCAATGAAGTATTTAAAAATATGAAAGAAATTGTAAAAAGGAAGGTTTCATGATGATTTCAAACAAAAAGAGATTATATGCCATGGGCCTCATATTTTTTGCAGTAATTTTTGTTATTGCAGATTTTTATATTTACAACCATAAAAAAGCCACAGATGCGAGGAATCTTGAATATGAAGCATATAAAGCCTATTTTCAGCAGAAGTTTTCTCTGGCAGGAGATCTTTTTATTAAAGCCTATGATAAAAAGAAAAATATTTCATACCTTCTTAATGCTGGCTATGCCTATGATTCTGCAGGACAGCCTGAGAAAGCCATAAACTGCCTCAGCAGGATAGCAGGCATGGGGGATGAAGCCTTTTCAAACCTTGCAAAATTTAAAATGGCAATGATTTATCTTAAAAACAATGACAGAACCTTAGCAGTCAAAACTCTTAAAGAAATTTTAAATGAAAAATCTCCTGTGATGAAAGATATAGCATTATATGAACTGGCAAGAATATACGGTGAGACTGATAAAACTGAATCACAAAAATATTATCAGGAAATAATAAATAAATTTCCTTCTTCTCCGCTGGTTGATTCTGCAAAGATGGAGTTACAAAAATTACAGAAAAATTAGATTTTAAAATCATTTGGAGAGTTTTACCTTTTTAACTTTGTTTGTCTTCCTGATTTTGCTTGTTTCACGTGTTTTTTAGCTTTTATTTTTTTCTTTTTGGATATTTTTTTATCCTGAAACATATCTTCTTTTGTGAGTATAAATTTCTCATGTGGAGGAATCATTATCTTTGTGTTTGGCTTTAAATTCTTAAATATTTCAGTTCCATTCATTTCATACAGAACATTTTTAGAAAGTCTGGTTTTTCTGGCAATTTTATGAATTGTATCACCTTTTTTTACTGTATATATATCATAGCTGAACCTTTTTTCTGGTTTTATCTTTTCAAAATTTGATAAAAAAACTTCCTTTTTATCTTCAGGAATTCTGATAATATACTGTTTAACATTCATGGGAGTAGACCACCTTTTTAATTCAGGATTCAGTTCTTTAATTGTATTTAAATCTACCTCAGCACATTTTGCGATAATATCAAGATCAGTTGGGGATGGGATAACCACTTCTGTATAATTCATAGTTTCATATTCTCCGACCTCTTCAAATCCGAAATTTTCAGGCTGTTTAGCAATTGTTATAGCAGCTATATATTTTGGCACATAGTTTTTTGTCTCACTTGGTAAATATGATGTATCAAGAAGCATCCAGTAATTATTCTCACCTGCTTTGTTTAAAGCCTTAAAAATTCTTCCCTCACCAGCATTGTATGCTGCCAGCGCCAGCGACCAGTCTCCAAACATACTGTATAAATCTTTAAGATACTCTGCAGCAGCTACAGTTGACTTTATTGGGTCTCTTCTTTCATCTCTCCACCAATCAATTATTAATCCATATCTTTTAGCTGTGCTTTCAATAAACTGCCATGGACCAACAGCTTTTCTTGGTGATCGGGCATTTACATTAAAACCGCTTTCTATTAGTGGTAAATAAACAAGATCTTCCGGTAATCCTTTTTCAATAAGTATTTCTTTCATCTTTTCAATATATTTTGAAGAACGAGAAAGCCAGACTGAAAATTTTCCTTTTAATTTTTCTGAAAATAAGGTAATATTTCTTTCTATCTTTTCTATTAAACTTTCACTTGGTGCAGGAATGAGTTTAAAATCCTCTCCTCCAGAGAATATAAGCTCCATTTTTTCATCCTGTTTAAGTGCTGGGAGTTCTTCAGCATAACATGGAATTAAATAAAACAATATAAAGAGCAAAACTAAAAAAATGAAGGTTTTTTTCATAACATTTTTTATACCTTAAAAAGGATTATTTTTTCAAGATGTAATTATCTTTCCTGCTTTTGATTGAAATTTTTAATCATGCTTTTTATAATATTTTTATGAAAAGAAAAATTTTTTTGTTAATTTTATCATGTTTGTTTGTTTTTTCTATCTCTTGTAATTTCACCACAAATCCTTGTTCTACAATAAAAGAGAAAAATTTGAAAGAAACTTTGCGGATTGATTTTGATAGTTTAATTGAAAAAAACGAAATTAAAGGAGCGAACCTCTGTCAAGTTATAATTAAAAGAGGTGAAGGATTTAACATATTTTACGTTTATCCTGATGGAAAAACCTTTATATTTGGAGAAATTTATAAAGATGGAATATTTTTAAGCAAAGCAGCCACAGAGAGACTTTATGAAAAGGTGTTTCAAAACTTAAAAACAGAAATAGACAAAATAGTAGCTTTTTCCTATACACCTGAAGGCGCCAATAAATATATTTACATGATTACTGATCCAGACTGTCCATTCTGCGAGAAGGCAAAATATGCAATAAAACAGTGGGCTGATTCAAGAAAGGTTGAAGTAAAAGTTATATTTCTCCCTCTTGAAAAAATACATCCATATGCAAAAGATAAAGCTGTGAAAGCAATTTGCCATGGAATGAATTATGAAGATTATTTAAATTCCAAATGGGAAGGACAAAAATGTGATGAAGGAATTAAAAAGATAGAAGATTCAATTGCTTTCATGCAAAAAATTTATATAAATGCGACTCCGTCTTTTGTTTCCTTCAATGGTAAAAGAGTTACAGGCTTTTCACCTGAGGGGCTTGACAGTATCATAAAGTAAAAGCATTTTGCTTTAAGAATTCATAAAAAGTTCTATATACAAAAGGCAGAGTTCTTTTTGTGTGAGTTGCTATATAAAAAATTCTTTTCATTTCATAATTCTTTATTCTCACTATTTTCAACTTTCCGCATTCTAACTCATCTTTAACTGCATGAATTGAAAGAATAGATATACCAAGACCTTTTTTTATTGCTTGTTTTACAGCATCTGTGCTACCTAATATACAAACAATATTTAATTTTTCTGAATCTATTCCTATTTTATTGAACCATTTTTCCATCTCTTTTCTTGTTCCTGAGCCTTCCTCCCTCATTATAAATGGATATTCAAAAATTTCTGATGGGTCAATAACAGTCTTTTCTATAAAATCAGGAGCACCTATAACAAGTTCATCATTCATAAAATCTGTGTATTCAATTTTAGAATTATTTATTTTTGTCCCAACAACTCCCATTAAAAGTTTCCCTGAAAGAAGACCTTCTATAACAAATTTTGAATCAGATATATCTATCTGAATTGAGATTTCAGGGTAATCTTTTTTAAAAAATGATACCAATTTTGGCAAAATATAAGTTCCTGGTATGCTGCTTGCCCCTATGTATATATTGCCTGATGGAGTTGTTTTTATTTTCTGTATAGAGTCTTTTAAATTTACCATTTTTTCTGTAACTTCTAATGCGTGTTCATAAAGGACTTCTGCTTCTTTTGTGGGAATAATACCTCTCGCAAACCTATCAAACAATTTACAATTCAGTTCTTCTTCAAGTGTTTTTATATGTTCACTTATAGTTGGTTGAGTGAGGAAAAGTTCTTTGGATGCCTTTGAAAAGCTCCTATTTTTGTATACTGATATAAAAATTTTGAGCTGATGAATATCCATTTTTGAATTTTAATTATACCACAGATGATTGCAAATTGCCAGAAACATTTACTATAATAAAACCCAAAAATCTGAAAAATTCTTGGAGGGGGAGAAATGGCAAGTAAATTTAGAAAAATAGTTGACAGAACAATGATTGAAGTAGAAAAAGAAAAGGAAAAATTTGAAAATCTGCAACTGATTCACAGATGGTGCTTTGGTGGCGAAATACAGAAATTCAAAGAAGATGATGCAGTTTTTCTTAAATGTGGAAAATGTGGAGAATATTTGGGTATGATCACTCCAGAGCATATGAATGAATTTGTCAAAACAGCTAAAGATGGAGAGGAAAGAAAAATCTGGGTTGATGATAATTTCTATCTCACAATAATTTAAAAAATTTCGTAATTTAATATTTTTATATGGATATAAAATATGGAGAGGATTATTATTGTACTTCACGGAAGTTCCAAAAATGATAGAAATAATCTTGAAAACTTTATAAAGGAACTGGCAAAGAAACTTAAAAGAAAAACAGAGGATATAAAATATGCATATCTTCAGTTCGGAACTCCTACATTAGAGGATATTGTTTTACAGTGTATTAAAGAAAATGTAAAACGAATGATAATACATCCACTTTTTTTATCTTATGGAACACATGTAAGTTCAAATATTCCTGAGATTATTGAAAAATTAAGAAAAAATTATCCTGACATTGATATAGTTTATACAAAACCTGTCGGACTTCATAAAAAACTGGCAGATATTGTCAAAGAAAGAATTGAAGAGATTAATAAATTTTGAATTTATGCATGGTTATAAGATTAAAAATTGTTTCACTTTTCAGTTCTTCAATTAAAAAATATTTAGCATTAAGCCACTGTGCAATTTTAATAGCTAAATCCATTTTCATAAATTTATCTTTTTTCTCAGTATCAATAACAATAAAATCGGTTGAAGGAAAATCTTTCAGAATAAAACTTATATTTTGAAGTTCTTCAAACGGAGATTTATTAGTGAGTGAAACATTCGCCTTTCCATCTGTGACAAGAACAATGATAAAACGATTATGTGGTTCCTTTAAAATAAGACATCTTATTAATTTATAAGCTTCCATTAATCCTGCTGAAAGAGGGGTTTTACCACCCGTTGGAATCTCTTTTAGTCTTTTTAAGGCAAGTTCATGGGAAGAAGTAGGAGGAAGTATTGTTTCTGCTCTGTCCTTTCTAAAAAGAATCATCGCTACTTTGTCCCTTTTCTGATAACAATCCATAAGAAGAGAAAGTATTGCTCCTTTTGTTTGTATCATCCTTTGTTCAACACCCATAGAGCCAGAACCATCAACAAGGAATATA
>Ga0078972_1006896_pt1 | contig 26153 bp, 23 predicted proteins | sample YelNatPaOPGAMG01_FD_67568 | JGI IMG/M metagenome (GOLD analysis project Ga0078972, IMG submission 67568) | Hot spring thermophilic microbial communities from Obsidian Pool, Yellowstone National Park, USA - OP-RAMG-01 (SPADES assembly) (version 2) | ecosystem: Environmental > Aquatic > Thermal...
GCTACGCCGCCGACGGGGGCTCGTCCCGCCTCGCGGGACGAGCTACGCGGCAGCGGCATTCCCCCCTTGACCCTCCTTCCGCTGCCGCGGTTGTCGCAGAGGGTGGCGTGCTCCTGTCGGTTTTCCCACTCGACCCCTGGCCTGGTTTCTTCGTTGAGGAGGTAGTGTTATTATTGGCAAAAACCAGTGATTTGAGGGTTTGAGATGACGGTTTTAGGCGTGGATATCAACACTGGTGAGGTGGTGGAACTCACCCCTCAGGCGCGCAGGCAGGGCGTGTATGTGATTGGTACCACGGGCACGGGCAAGACCACCTTGCTACAGAGCATTGCCTACCAGGATATGTGCGATCCCAGTCGGCCTGGTTTGTGTGTCCTTGACCCTCACGGCGATTTCGTGGATGATCTTTTGGCGTGTGTTCCAAAGCACCGTTGGGATGATGTGACCCTGTTTGCCCCTGGTGATCCTGATCAGGTTGAGAGGCCTTTGGGACTCAATTTGTTGGAGTGCGATCGCAACGACCCAAAGCAGGTATATCGGGTGACCTCAACAGTGGTTGAGACGCTCAGGAAGCTTTTCTCCTATTCCTGGGGGCCGCGGATGGAGGATTTACTGCGGCACTCGATCCTAACCTTGATGGAGACTCCGGGCACCACGCTTCTGGACTTGTTGCTACTTTTAGCCAGTCCCGATCACCGGGTGAGGTACACGGCTGAGCTAACCGATCCAGTCCTGCGCCACTTTTGGGAGGTCCAATTTGCGGCTTACGATAAGCGGAGCCTGGTGGAGGTGGTGGGCTCAAGCCTTAACAAGATCGGCAGGTTCCTGGCCAACCCTCTCATTCGCAATGTGGTAGCTCAGAGCCGAAGCGCCTTCGACATGCGCACCATCATGGACGAGGGCAGGATTCTGCTCGTCAACCTCTCCAAAGGGGATTTGGGTGAGGAGAATTCCCATCTCCTGGGGGCGATATTGGTGAACCTGGTCCTGATTGCCGCCCTGCAACGCCGAGAGATATCCCCGACACGGCGGCGCCCCTTTCACCTCATCGTCGACGAGTTCCAGAACTTTGCCACCGAGAGCTTTGCTACCCTGCAAAGCGAGGCGCGAAAATACGCCATTGACGTGATAGTTGCCCACCAGTACCGTGATCAGTTGGATGAGCTTACCAAGGGTTCCACCCTGAATGTGGCTAATCTGATCGTGATGAGGGTATCGGGCAAAGATAGTCATGAGTTGGCCAGTCAGTTTGACAATACCCCACCACCGCCAGAGAGGAAAATGGAGCCGCTCTATCAGCGATATGGGCTGAGCGATGCGGGGGAGCCGCTTTATATTACCTTCTTTTCACCGGAGGGAGTAGGAACGCTGTTCCGTGAGGTAGAACTACCCCGTCGGCTCTACAGCGATGTGGAGGCGGAGACGGCTAACCGGCTGACCGTGATGGGGAATTACCAGGCAGCTTGCCGGTTAGTCAGTGAGGGTAAGTTGGTTGAAAGAACGATAAGGACCCTCATCCCCCAAGGTGTTAGAGACCCGGCGGCAGCCGAGTACATCCGCCAAAGGTCACTGGCCTTGGGCAAGGATCAGGGAGAGGTGAAGGCGGAGATTGAAACCAGGATGGGTAAGAAGCTGGTATTTGCCGAGATCCAAGACTTTGAGCAAGTCACCGATGGCTGAAGGAGAGGGAGATGAAAACGGCCTATGGTTTACAGGTGGACGCTTGGGGTGCATTGGTTATCGGTAAAGGGGATCTCGCCGATGAGCTAAAGCGGCTGGTGGTTACCGGAGTTCAGGCGAGAGGGCTGGAAAGGCTGAGGGTCTCTGAGGAGAGGGTGGCCTTAGATAGTTCTTCAGAGGCGCGGGATCACGTGATTTTCCGGCAGGATGTCGGCCAAGGGGGCCTGGTGACAGTGGCCTTGAGGATAGCCAAAAAGGGGAAGGAGGACCTGGAGATCTCCTGGAGGCTTTTCGAGAAGAACATCCGCACCGAGCAGTTTTGGGGATTGAGCCAGGCTACGCTGATAACCCTAGGCCTTGCTCTTATAGGCGCGGGGATAATAATGATTCCGTTTGGTGGGATGGGTTTTTGCGGCATTCCGCTAGGTCTTTTCTTTTTGGGCATGGGGTTGGGCTGGTGGAGGTTGGGGAAGAGCAAGACGACTGCGAGCACTTATCAGCAGTTTGACAGCCGAAGCCTAGTCCAGATTGTGGACTATGCTCTAATGAGAGCACTGGCGAGCAAGGGCGTGACTGCCCAGGAGTTGCGGGTACTGCAGCAGGCCAACATGTCTGGCTTGGGCAACCTGGCGAAGACGGATATAACCAAGGACCTTGTTCCTTAGGGATAGCGAGCTTGGTCATGGTCTGCGGGGTTGAAAACTTTGGACTGTAGTGGTAAATAGGCCGGTGACGTAGTAAACTGAGGTGAGCAGAACTCGATATGAACGGCCATGACTTGTTCTTATCAACCAGTTCCCAACCATCGCCGGTTGTGAGGAAGGCCAGGCTTCCTCGGTTCGGGCGGGTAGCCAATCCCCCACCGATGGTCTTGACCGAACGGGATAGGGAGATCCTCAAACAGGTCTACCTTTTCCGACTGATGACCAGGGAGCAGGTCGAGCGGCTCCTTTTCCCCCCGGACCAGGGGCAGGATCACCTTACTAAAACGAGCCGCTGTCGCAGACGTTTGCGGCTTTTGTACCAGCATGGATATCTGGAGCGTTTCCCCACCCTTACCGGCCCTGGCCTGTGGGCTTGGAAGCCGGTTTACCGCCTTACGGCCAAGGGTGCCGAGGTGGTGGCACAGGATTTGGGGGTCACGGTAGGGAAACTCCCCTATTGGGGACGGGGCTTTGACAAGGATCATCGGCCCACCAGTGTGAGCTCCCTTTTCCTCGAGCACGCTCTGAAAGTTAACGATGTCCGCATAGCAATAACCCTTTCTGCTCAAGTGCACAGGTATCAGGTTGAAAAGTGGCTGGACGAGACCCAACTGAAGAGCCAGGAGATGAGGGACTATGTCATCGTCACTGGCGGGCAAGGCCGAAGCTTGAAGGTGGCAGTGATCCCCGACGCCTATTTTGTCCTCCATTTGGGGGATCGCCGTGCCCATTTCTTCTTAGAGTTGGATCAGGCTACGATGAGCAACAAGCGGTGGAAGACACGGGTTTTGGCCTATCGGGCCTATACGGAGTCGGGGAAGTATCAGCAGCGGTATCAGACGAGGAGCCTGCGGGTGCTGACGGTGACGACAACGCCTGAGAGGTTGGCCAACCTGAAGAAGACGACAGAAGCGGCCGGTGGGGATCGTCTTTTTTGGTTCACTACTTTTGAACGGGCCACTGCTGAGGACCCACTTTTCTCCCCCATCTGGGAAATTGCCGGTCAACCGTCGGCAACTTCCCTTATTTCTTAAGTCCTGTTTAAAATGCCCCTTGTGAGCCCCTGTAAGGCTCTAGAAAGGGCGATTCCCCGGTTGGATGACCTTTCATGCTCTCGGTGGGCCGAAGGCGGCATTATCCCAGGAATAGCAAGCTCGGCGGGGACGCTGCCGTCAGCTTGGAGCTTCGCCGCCAGTTTCCCTCCGCTCCAGCCGCTTTTAACGGCTTGCGCTACGGGAGGCCCGCTCCGCTTTCCTGCGCTCACGGCAGCTAAGAAGCGCCCTTTCGCCTTCTGGCGACATCTTGCTCCTCCTTATCGTCGGGGCAGCGTGCGGGCGCTTCTTCTCCTTCCCGGTTTTTGTGAGAGGTTAAATAGGTCTCACGGCGATTGCATTCTCTCAAGAAACCGATAAGAGCTAGAAATCGCGCCTAGCTGTTGCTTTCGCATCTGCAGTCGATTCCAGTGTATTGGGACTTTGCACGCGCCGTGTTAAATAGGTCTTGACACCTTGGTGTCAAAGTGTTATCATGTTAGCGGAGGTGATGCCTATGAAGAAGCGCATTCAGGTCTATACCGATCCGGAGACCAAACGGCGGATCGAGCTGGCGGCAGCCAAATATGAGCTCGCGGTGACCGATTACTGTCTACAGGCGATCAGGCAGTACCTGGCGGAGGACGAAATGCTGGAAAGGGAGAGCATCGAAATCCCTATCAGGCCGACGAGAGGCGCGGATCTCCTCGCCGAGATGCGGAAGCTGAGGGAGGCTATCCTAGCCGATCGTGGTGGGAAGCCCATAGACGTGGACATTGCCGCGTTCATCGAGCAGATGCGTCAGGAGCGCAATGAAGAACTCGCGGGTGTGCGTTGACGCCAGTCTTATCGTTCCAGTTCTCCTCCCCCATCCGCTGAGCGAGAAAGCAGAGGCTCTGCTAGCACGCTTTAGGGATGAGGATGTTGTCCTGCATGCTCCCGCCCTCTTGGCCTTTGAGGTTGTCTCAACCATCCGGGGTTTCGTGCACCTTAACATGATCTCCCCGGCGCGTGGGGAGCAGGCGATCACCCAGTTCCTGCGGATGCCCATCCGCCTTTCCAGCAGGAGCAGCATCTTCCCCTTGGCCTTGCGCCTAGCGGAGGAGTTCAACCGCCCCCGGGCCTATGACACGGCCTATCTTGCTCTGGCCAGGATTCTGGACTGTGAGTTCTGGACTGCGGATGAGCGGCTCTACAACGCCGTGTCGTCCAGGCTGCCTTGGGTGAAGTGGATAGGGAGTTTTGTCCCTTAAGGGTTGATAATCCTCGTCTTGGATTCCCCCTTGACACGGTTTTCTTATAACCATATAATCTCAAATCAGAAAACCATATTGCCGTATTTCGGAAATACGCATAACATATTACCATTTAGAAGATAACCGTATTTCTGAAAGCCGTATATGCGTTTTTCATAAAACCGTATAGAGGAAAGCTGCATATCTGGTTTTACAGAAAGCTGGAAAAAGAGTTGGAGGGTAAACAGTGAGGAGAATCGCCATCGCTAATCAGAAGGGCGGGGTGGGGAAGACCACCACCGCCGTGAACCTAGCCGTGGGCTTGGCAAGGGCTGGCAAGCGCACGCTTTTGATCGACATGGACCCCCAGGCCAACAGCACATTTGCTCTTATGGGAATGAGAGAGCCGAAGGCCACTACGTATGACCTTTTGATCAATAACCTCTCGCTCCGAGAGGTCGTTGTTCCTACGAGTGAAAAGGGGCTGGACCTTCTGCCGAGTGATATTGACCTGGCCGGAGCTGAAGTCGAGCTGATCACCGAAATCGGGGGACAGACCCGCCTTAAGGCCAGGTTGGCAGAGCGCAGCGGCTCGGCTTACGACTTCCTGATTATTGACACACCACCTTCTCTGGGCCTTTTGACCATTAATTCCTTGGCGGCAGTCGAGGAGGTCTTTGTCCCGGTGAGCGCCAGCGTTTTTGCCCTCAAGGGGCTTTCTCAACTGGAGAGGACAATTGAAAAGGTTAGAGTCAACCTCCAGTGTCCGAACCTGCGCATTACGGGCGCTTTAGTCACGATGTTCGATTATACCAATGTGGCAAAGGATGTCTTGGCCGCAATCCGCAGGCGTTTCGGGGAGGCGATGTTTGAGACCGTCATCCCGAAAAACGTCAAGCTCGAAGAGGCCCACAGCCGCGCGCAAAGCGTTTTCGCCTACGCGCCGGACAGCAAAGGGGCCGAGGCGTACTCTATGCTTGTTAGGGAGGTGATAGACCGTGGAGAAGAAACGTAAAACCGGGCTGGGGGTTGATGTCTTTTTCGCTCCCGCGCCAGGGGAAGAGGTCCAGCCGCCAACGGAGACAACTGAACAGCCGGTAAGTCTCCCGGCCACCCCGCCTCAGCCCGAGGAAAAGGGACCAGAGCGTTATCCCAAACCTAAGGAAGCAAGGGCGGTTAGAAAGAAGGCACCTAAAACCGAGGAGCCCCCGACCAACGAGGCGGGAAAACCGGCGATGGTCAAACTCACGGTGATGATCAGGCAGGATTACTTTGATCGACTTGAGGAGCTCAAGAGACGCGAGCGACGGAGGCTTAGGGAGCAGGGGGAAGAGAAGAATTGGCGTCAGCGGGTGACGATCACCACTTTCATCCATCAGGCCTTAGAAGAGTTTTTTGCCAAAAGGGGGTTCAAGTGAGGGAAAGGGTTCCAGTAAACACCATCGAGCAAGCACTTAAGTTGGCGCGGACCCTCTCGCAAGACCTCGGCAAGAGGGAAAGCAGCACTTATCGGAATTTTCGAATCTTTATGGCCCTTGCTTCAAACAAACTTGAAGCGTTGGCGGCCTTTTTCATCTGGAAATCACGAGCTCGGATGATCAGCGAGCTTATCAGCCGGTCATGAGATTCAGCCTGCCCTTTTTCCAACGTCATGAGGATAGCTTAGTTCTGGGCCGAACAGGCCCTCTTCCTATTTTCCCCGCTTTCCGTCTTAATGCTCGGCAGCGCACTACCCACATGTACGTCTTGGGCATCACTGGCCAGGGGAAGTCGAAGCTCTTAGAGTATTGCCTCTTTCAGGATATCACCGCTGGTCGGGGATGCGGCCTTTTGGACCCCCATACCGACCTGGCTCAGGATCTGCTTGCCTACCTGGCGGCCTCAGGCTTCTTCGCCCGTCCGGGAAACCGCGAGCGGCTCATCTATTTTGACCCCTCCCGGTCTGACTATCTTATCCCTTTCAACGTCCTAGCCACCTCATACCCGCCCTACGTCACCGCCATGAACCTGGTGGAGGCCTTCAGGCGGACGTGGCCAGAAAGTCTGCGGGAGGCGCCCCGCTTTACCAATATCCTTCTGGCCGCCTTGCTGACGCTGATTGCCAATCACCTGACCCTTGTGGAGTTACCCCGCCTCTTGATTGACAAGGACTTTCGTGAGGAGCTCCTAGAGAATGTGAAGGACCAGGAGATAACCTCCGTCTTTCGTTGCCGGTTGGATAAATGGGGAAGCAGGGAGGAGTCCTTGATCTTGGAGTCGATCCTTAATAAGGTGAGCGCTTTCACCCTTAACCCGACCCTTCGGTTTATTCTGGGTCAACGGGAGAACCGCTTGGACTTTCGCAAAATCATGGACGAGGGGAAGGTGTTCATCGCTGATTTAGGGCGATGTGATGGGGAAACGCGGAGGCTTTTAGGGAGCCTGATTGTCACTGGAATCGAGCAGGCCGCTCTTTCGCGCAAGGACGAGCTTACTCGGGAAAGGCGCCCCTTTTACTTTTACATTGACGAGTTTCAAGACTTTGTCGCCAACGAGGGATCGGTGATGACCTTGGCCCAAATCCTTTCGGAGAGCCGAAAGTTCGGCTTGCATTTGACTTTAGCCCACCAGACCTTGGGCCAAATGACGAGCGAGAGGATGCGAGCGGCTTTGGGGAATATTGGGACGAAGGTGGTCTTTGCCGTTGATAGGGAAGACGCCGAGATCATGGCCAAAAAGCTCTTCTCCGTGAATGGGGAGCGGATCAAGCACGAAGTCGAGAACGAGTACCAGCAAGAGAAGACTCACCCTCTTTATTACTCGCTCCAGGAGGAATGGGAACAGGCAATCCAGGCCATCCAGGGACTCCGACCACGCACTTGCCTGGTGAAGGCGCCGCAAAGGGGGGTAGCCCAAATCCACACCGTTACTATTCCCAGGCACAATCTCTCTGAGAAAGAGCTGGAGGAACTCCGGCTTTCTTTGGCTCGAAAGGATGGCTATCCTTGCTGGCAATCACGAGAGAAGGCGAGTGGGCAGGCGGTTGGGAAGGGGAAGGAGATCACCGACTATGAGCCGGTGGAGAGTGGCCTTTGGCGAGGCGAAACAAAGGTAGTTTTTCAGGCCGCTTAACAGAGTGGCCAGTTTGTGGTATATATCAGATCAATCCCCTTGGGGGAGGTGTTGGCGAAATCAACTGCGCCTTTCAGTCGGGCGTAGAAAACGTCGTGGACTATCAAGGACCAGAGGATTATTTGAGCAATTGAGATGAGCGTGGAAAAAGAACCCTTGCCTAATAAAGAAAAGCTGGTGGCGGCGATAGCTGCAGATTATCCTACGGCCTCGGAGATACTGATCCAGTTCCCCGAGGAATGGGTTTTTACTGCCTATTTGCCAGGTGATCCCCCTCTTTATGTTGGGGGCTGGTGCCAGGAGGAGCCAGTTCGCTCAGATCATTTCTACGACCTCCCCAGGCAGGTAAACGAAAACCTGAACCGTTACACCTTTTATAAGTTCTTCCAACCTCAGCTGATCCCCTCTCTGCTGATAGCCTGGAAGGAGGCCGAAAGTCGCGGGCAGGTCATCGGATTTCAGGGAGCTAAGATTCAGATGTGGCCCGTGGGTCAAGCCCAGGTCTGGCATGGAGACACGTATGCGGTTTTGTGGGAGTGTTATTTCTTCTCTACTGGCCGGGAGCGTTCTGGCTGGGAAAGCCGTTTGGAGGAGATTTGGCGAAAGGTGGAAGAGGATGTGGGAGCAAAGGTGTTTTACACTCATTCTCAAGAACCAGCCTGGCCGGAAGGGAGGACAAGCTATCAGAGTTTCCTTAGCCGCTTAGGGTATGCGCCCTCAGAGGCAAGCCCAGGGTGGTGGAGCAAAGGGAAAAGTCACATGGGTGCCTAACCGCGTCGCCCCTTCTGAATGCCTGCGGAAAAGAATCGGCGATGCTCCAAGTTGTTGACCCTTGTCTAAGGTTAAATAGATCCCCCCCGCTGTTCTTGTTATGGGACCACTAGACAAGCATCGCCGTCTGGAATGGCGGACGGTGACAATACTCTCTCCCACCGCTCATTTTCCTTGTCTAATTCGCCCGCAGTATCATGCCCCCGGAGTTCCTCCATCTCTTTTTCTGATTCATAGAACCATTCTAATTGACCCCAATATCGGTTCTGCTGATTCCTGACCCTATTTTTAATATCCTCATACAAGAAATAGATAATTTCTTGGTTTAGTAGAGTATCACAATACGCGTGCCCATATGTTGTCAACGTGTAGTCATTCCTAAAGAGAGATCCGCGTGGAACCAGGGGGTCATTAGGTCGTAGATACGAAATGGGTCGTCCCCGGCTCTGAATTAAGCCTATATCTGTCAGCACTTGAAGGTCGTGAACGAAGTCATGGTTGACCCCTTTTTGTTCAAACTGCCCGTAGGCACCTGTAACACTTAACTTCTGAACAAATCGCTGTAGTCGATACTGAGAGTAGACGTAAATAGGGGGTATCCATTTTCGCTTCTCACTTCCGGGCTTATATATACGGCAACTTGCGTCATCTATGACCGCTTTCAAGACAAAAACAATAAACAGAAATCCAGAGGTGCGGAGCTCCTCTGGGCTTAGAGCCACTTGCGTTATACAGTCCCATATCTTGCCTATCTCTAGTTCTTGCCGGGCTTGTTCCCTAGTAGGTGGTAGATAGCAGTGTAACTTCAGGTCACGCACAGAGTTCGAAAGTAGCCCCTTAGCCACGGAGCTTCGGCTCAGTACGGACGGGGGGATGGATTCTTCAGGCGTGTGAATTGATATACAGAACTTTGTGGTCTTTGCCATCCGAATATCTACGAGCAGTCGTTCTTCCCCGAAGGCTTTGCGCATTTCTTCCTGGAATTTGACTATTAGCGGCGGGTGACTCACCAATGTGTAGAGGTGGGCTCGAACCAGCGGGCTCATGTCCCAAAACCGGATTGTTAGCGCCTCCTTATAGGGGATGTTCATTTTGCGAACGCTTAGTAGATGAGTTTTCTTATGTCTCTGGAGCAATGCAAGCAGTTGGGCATCATCGTATTCCGTATGCATCTTTCGAATCTCTTGGGCGCGTTCCTTAGAAGAGCAGTTCTTGAGCGTCTCTGCAATGTCATCGATGATCATCTGGGTGGCAATCCTGTGTTGTTTCTCGTGATGAATATCCATAATCAGCCTTTGACGACTTTGTAGAAATGCTTCGATGGTAGTTAATGCCTCGGGAGCTACTTCGACTTGACAAGTGGCCTCATCTATTAGGATATTGTCAAAAAAACTCTCTATCTTGAAGGGTGTTGGGATTCCGCAGTAGTAGTTGTCCCTGGTAAGATAGTCCAGCTTGTCGGCATCCATGTCGCTGTCAATTAAGCAGTTTAAAAGTTTGGTTCTCTCCCCTGTGGCTTGGCCTATCGCAAGTTTTGCAATCTCAGAGGGCCTGATAACCGTCAAGGCCGTAAGAACCTCGCTGATCTCCTGGTCCTTTTCAATAAGATATGCAGTGGCATTCTCATGGCTGTAACCTTTGGGACCACCTGCGATAGCTCTCAGGAACTCTTGATCCTCGGGGTCCATGTCATCGTCTACCTTTAGAAGGGATGGATGCTTTCGAAAAGCTTCCTCGACTGCATGTGAGAGTGGAGGATGCCCCACATCGTGAAGTAGAGCTGCCAGCGCCAGCGCCCTGCGCTCACCCTCTCCTATAATGGTGCTGAGACGTTGAAGACCGCCATTTGCGCGACGCACCAGGACCATATCAGTAAGACGATCAGCTACGTACATTACCCCCAAAGAATGCTGGTAGCGATCGTGGAGTGCTCCGGGAAATGAGACTGCCGCGAGTCCCATTTGCCTAATTTCCTTCAAGCGAGAAAAGGCACGGGTCTGGGTAAGCCTATAAGCCACTGTTGAGATGGGGATGTGCCCCCACACCACATCTGGTACGAATTTCACGAAATCACTTTCTCCCTGGCCTTTTGAATCCAACGCCGAGATAGAACGCTCCAACATATTCTGCTCCTCTCTGGATATAGGACACTGCTTTTAATCGACTTGTCCCGTCCGAGGGGTGTGCTTCACACTTCAAAAGAGTATGACGTGCCTCTTTTATTGTGTATTGCACACCTTTTGGAAGCTACAGTCTTGGCAGAAGATGTTTTGTCTCGGGAGAAAAGCAGTTTCTTGGTCAATCCTTTCTGCCAGCTTTTTAATAATAGTGAGATCTTCCTTCATTTCGGCATAACTGATAGAGATATCTTTTGCCATACCAGCTTGCAAGTAAATATAGGTTATGCAACTTATTTCTATTTTTAAGCCTTCTTTGACGCCCCAGTAATAGAAAGCGGGTTGCAAATCCTTTTCCGTTCCTTCTGCTGAAATACCCTCTTCATCCCCAACCTTGTAGTCAACTATCCTGTACTTTCCGTCTGCCAACTTATCAATTCTGTCAACCCTTCCCTTAAGAATTAGATTTTCAACATATGCTTTGAAGGGAAGTTCTACTGCCATAGGCATTAGGCTACAATCAAATATTTTATAAAAGTTTTCTAGCATTGCTTTTGTTCTTTTGAGCCATTCTTGCTCTTCCGCTTCATCCCTGAAGCCCTCTTTAGACCATAATTCATCCACCAAAGAAAGCATTCTCTGGAGGGTTCTTTCTCCAGGATTACGAATGGTGAAAAATCTAGCCAGAGCGGAATGAACACAAGAACCAACAGCAAGATAAAAGGTTTTTATAGTATCTTTTCTCTTTTCCAAATATCGATAACGGTACCGCCGTGGACATTACTGAAAGGTAGCCAGCATAGAATACGACAACTCTAACATCTTAGGGCAGCTAAACTGAAATTCCGCTTGCGTTGAACCTCCGGAATTAAGCTTAACGGTTTCTCCATAAGTTGAGGCACTCGAGGGATAGTTTGTTTTCATTTTATTTATACCCCCGGCATGAGATATAGTTTCCTTCTAGTTTTCCTGAAAAATCTTAACACGTCTTACGTAATAGCTCAAGTTGTTTCCATTCCTCAGGAGGAAGTTTAGTTACCACTAATTCCCCATCTCGTAGTTCTACCTGATAGCTACCCAACCGCACCGAGGTGACACCACTAAGCAACAGGTAGCTTTCAAGTGTGCTGCGAGCCTTCTCCAAACGTGCCTCTACCTTCGACTGTAGAGCGCGGTTATACTCGTAACTTCGGGCAGCACGAATTGCCCGCAATCTTTCCTTGATAGCTTTGCTGCGGAGCAACGGGTTTTCTTATAAGTGGTGCTTGTCCATGACTCCCCAGCCCCTTCATTTTACCATATCCTGTTACGTGCTGAGCCAAAAAGTTCCGAAGGAATCCATCTCAGTCGGGGGATCGCCAAACGCCTGGTCAGCGTCGGACTTGGGGCGGTAAGGCCCTTGTGATTTAAACGCAAAACTGATAACCTATGATTATGGGAAGAGAGTTTGTTAAGGGCTCTGGCCCCCTGGATAGGAGAAGCCAGATGGCGAAAAAAGTGAGGATATAGCCATGCGCAAGCTTACAGAGCAGGAAATTGAGCGCATCGTAAGCCTCCTCAGGGAGGGCAAGCCCCTGCCGGAGGACTATAAGGCGATCCTCTTTGACACCAAGAAGGAATATGAACTTGTTTATGCTGGCAAGGAGCGGGAGGAAGACATTCTTGCCGACACCATGGCCGTGCCTTTGCAGCCAGTCAAGACCTTCAGAAACGGTGAAAGCGGCAACGGCTGGACGAATATGCTCATCTTCGGCGACAACCTTCAGGTGCTCAAAACCCTTTTACAGATGAAACAGGAAGGCAAACTCAAGAACGCTGATGGGACGCCGGGGGTGAGGCTGGTCTATATTGATCCACCGTTCGCTACAAGGCAGGAGTTCCGGGGGAGCCAGGATCAGAAGGCGTATCAGGACAAGATTGCTGGGGCAAGGTTTTTAGAGTTTTTGAGGAAGCGACTTGTCTTCCTGCGGGAGTTGCTAAGTGAGGATGGGAGTATCTATGTGCATTTGGATTATCGCAAGGGACAATATTGTAAGGTAATTTTGGACGAGTTGTTCCAAGAAGTAAATTTCAGGAATGAAATTGTGTGGTGTTATACAGGACCAAGCCAATCAGAGAACTATTTCCCACGAAAGCACGAATATGTCTATTTTTATGCAAAAAGTTCATCCTCAATTTTTAATCCGCAGTACACTTCTCATAGAAGCGGTCTCCACAACATTGGACAAATTTTCAAGGACACAGATGTAAAGAATAAGGAATATGTTCGTGAACTTGAAAAAAGAGGGAAGGAAATCGAAGATTGGTGGATTGATATTTGGGCTACTGAAAGGTACAGAAGCGAGCTTTTAAACTATCCTACCCAAAAACCCGAAGCCCTCCTTAACCGTATCATCAAAGCCTCCTCCAACCCCGGTGACCTTGTGCTTGACTGCTTTGCCGGATCAGGCACGACCCTTGCGGTGGCAGAGAAGTTAGGCAGGCGGTGGATTGGGGTTGATTGCGGCAAGCTTGCCATCTATACCATGCAGAAGCGGCTCTTGAACATCGCCGAGAGCAAGGATTTGGAGAATCCCAAGAAGAAATACGGCAAGCCTCCCAAACCTTTCACCCTCTACAATGCTGGCCTTTACGACTACAAGATGATCAAGGAACTGCCTTGGGAGCAGTATCGGGACTTTGCCCTCAAACTCTTTCAGTGCCGGGATGAGCGGCATGAGATTTCTAAGATTGAACTGGACGGCTACTTGGGGGCAGACAGCGTCATGGTCTTCAACTATCAGAAGCATCCCAACGCCGTGCTAGGCAGAGGGTTCATTGACGACCTTCACAAATACCTGGGGGACAAGATCGGCAGACGCTTCTTTATCATCGCCCCTGCCGCCTCGGTGCAATTCCTTGAGGACTATATTGAGAAGGGCGGGACGAAATACTTTGTCCTTCGCATCCCTTACTCAATTATTGAGGAGATCCACAACCGGGGATTCACTAAGATCAAACAACCGGTTAGCGAGATGGATGTCAACGACACCGTGGATGCTGTAGGCTTTGACTTTATTCAGGTGCCGACGGTGGAGTGCAAGTATTTTCTGGATAAACCCAAGAAAGCCGACCTTTTCAATCAGAATACAAAAGAATGCGTCATTAGGATTGAGAAGTTTGAAAGCAAGGTCATCTCCCGCAAGCCTGTGGAGTTTGCCAACCTTGAGACCCTTTCAATGGTTATGCTGGACTACGACTTTGATGGGGAGGTCTTTGACCTGGATGAAGTTTTCTACGCCGAGGATTTGAAGAAGAACGGCTACGAGGTGCGCTTTGCTGAGGACAAGGTTAAGGGGCAGATGATGGTAATTTACATTGACATCTTCGGCAACGAGAAACGGGAGATAAAGACGCTCTCCGACTTCGACGGGTGAGGAAGAAGTGGCCATGCTTGAGCGACAGACCTTTCAAAACAAGGATTTAGTCCTCAAGGTGTCTTCCAACTACGACCCAAAGAGGTTTGATCCGAATAAATACGAGGCTTTTTTAGATGCTCTTTGCGGGGACAGGGAGTACCAGAAAGAAGCCATCCGGGTAACACTGCGCTACTTCCTGGGTGGTGAGTACAAAAGCCTCAAAGAACTGGCGGAGGAAAACTATCATAACAACCCCAAACTTCAGGAGAAATATTCATCCTTTGAGGAGTTTTTTGAGCGTTTGCAACTGCCAGATAAACTCTCCTGCTCCCTGGATCACGCAACGGCCACCGGCAAAAGCTATGTGATGTATGGCATCGCCCGCATTATGCTTGCCGAGGGAGCGGTTGATCAGGTTTTGGTCCTGTGTCCTTCCAACACCATCGAGGCCGGGCTCACGGAGAAGTTTCGCAGCCTCTCTGCCGATAGGACTCTCAAAGACCTTTTGCCTCCTGATTCCAAGATTGCCAATCCCCGGATTATCAATGCCTCTAACACCATTCAGAAAGGGGACATTTGCATCGAGAACATCCACGCCACCTATATCAATACCAAATCGGCCATAGAGGACAGTCTTGTTGGAAAAGGAGAGCGGACTCTGGTGTTGAATGATGAGGCGCATCATTTGATGAGTCCCTCCGATACTGCCCTCAAGAAGTGGAAGGAGTTTTTACTTGATCCCAAGTACGGATTCAAGTTTATCGTGAATGTTTCGGGCACTTGCTACATCGGAGACGACTATTTCACCGATGTCATTCATCGCTTTTCCTTAAGGGATGCTATTGAGGCAAAGTTTGTTAAATCCATTCGCTATGTGGCGGAGGATTCATCGGGGAGCGAGGACGAGAAGTTTCAGAAGATTTACGACAATCACATTGAGAACAAGACGGTCAAATACCGCAAGGTTAAACCTATCACCATCATGGTGACCAAGGACATCGCCGCCTGCAAGCGCCTTACCGAAAGACTAACTGATTTCCTTGCCAAGAAGGAAGGGATCAGTAAAGAGAGAGCCGCCGAGAAGGTCTTGATTGTCACCTCTGCCAATGAGCATAAAAGCAATATCCCTATCTTGCGAAGGGTGGATGACAAGGACAATTCCATTGAGTGGATTACCTCCGTCAGCATGCTTTCCGAGGGTTGGGATGTCAAGAATGTCTTTCAGATCGTTCCTCACGAAGAGCGGGCGTTCAATTCGAAGCTCCTCATTGCCCAGGTCTTGGGAAGAGGCTTGAGGGTGCCTGAGGTTTACAGAGGCAATCAGCCGGTGGTAACCGTTTTCAATCATGACAAGTGGTCAGGGAGTATCAAGCACCTGGTAGATGAGGTTTTGGAGATTGAGAAGCGCATCTACTCTTATCCTGTGGAAAAAAGGGAGGACTATAACTTTGACCTCTACAATATTGACTATAAACGAACCGACGAGGACGAGGTTGAATACCCGCAGGAAGACCCCTATGAACTCCTGAAGAAGGGTTACATTACTTATTCGAGCCAGGCAGCGGCGGTAGAAAAGAGCACGACCTATGCCAGGGCGGTCTCCGGGGAGCAGGAGGTCAAAAAGACGCTAATTGAATTCAAGATGTATCCCGTTGAAGAAGTGGCGCACGATGTCTTTAACCGGCTTCTTATCTATGATCAGGAGGCGGGAACGAACTATAGCGAGCAGTTTCCTAGAAGGAAGATTGCGGAGATAATCAAGAAGTCTCTTGAGCGCATTGACGATAAGACCGGTAAGGTGAGTGAGGCGAACCGCAATCAGACTTTGGCGGCATTTGGCGTAATCGGAAGGAAGGGGGCCAAAAGCCTGCGACTTAAGATCGAGGCGAAGGAACTTATCAAGATAAACACGAAGGAAATCAAGAAGAATTCCTTAGGGATGGGATCACTTCGACGCGATAGCACGGTCTTCTACGACGATTATTCCCTGAACCTGGGGGAGGAGGCGGATAGAAAGTTGCTGAGAGAGCTTGAGGAGGACGAGAGCCTTCCAAGATCGGCTTTGGTGAAGGTGACAAATAAATATAACTTCAAGACCCCCCTTAATGTTGTTCTGGCTTCCTACGAACCCGAACGCAGATTCATCCGAGGGTTGACTGCCGAGCAGACAGCCCAGGCGATAGATGCCTGGATCAAGTCTTTAGATGTTGGCTTCTACAGTATCGAATACTCCTGGCGTAAGGGAGAGCACCCCGAGCGGGGAAGTTTCAACCCTGATTTCTTTATCAAGGTGGGCAACGATATTGTTGTGGTAGAAATCAAAATGGACAACGATGTCTCCGATGAAAATAAGGCTAAGCTCCGGTATGCCAGGGAGCATTTTGCCAGAGTCAACGACTTGCAACAAGAGCAGAGGTATCACTTTAAATTCCTCTCTCCAGTAAGCTATGAGCTGTTTTTCAAAGCCTTGCGGGAGAAGACCTACGGGAATTTCAAGTCAGAGCTTGAGACAAAGCTAGAAGATTAGGGTGGTGAGGGTGCATTCCCTGCCGCCGAAGTCCGAATCTTGAATTGGATATCCTTCCTTACTCTGAGTCTTCTTAATCCTCCCACCTTTGTTCCTCTGGTGGAATTTGAGCATCAGTTGGAATCCTTGTGGTCCGGCATTCTCTCACCTGCAACCCTTGACGGTGTTGGTGCAGCGCCGTGACGAGGCTTTCTGGTATCCCTAGGCGCGAGGGTGACCACTGGGATATACCAAATGGTCCCTTGAGGAAAGTAGACTGAGCTATTCATTTAGTGGCTCTTTTCGCCCTCCGAGTTTTGCGTTTTTTGCCCCCACTGGGTGGAGCCGCCTTTCTCGCCTGCCTGAATCCCATTTTATCACACGGTCAAGGGCAAGCTCTGCGCTCGTCCCAAGTGGGACTTCGCTTGAGTCACGCCTGCGGCGTGACCCTTGACTTCGTGTGTTTGGTTTTAGATGAAGGCAGGCTAAAAAAGCTGCCTGCCAGAGAAAGGAGGTGATAAGCATGGACTACCAGCGGATTATCCTGCTTGGGAATATCACCACCCAGGCGGAGGTCAAGCAGGCCCAAAACGGCACCCGGTATACCTTATTCACCGTGGCCGTGGGCAGGGGGAAAGACAAGGCCGTCTTTTTCCCAGTGGCCCTCTTCGGGAAAAGTGTCGAGGCCGCAGGTGAGGTGCTCACCAAAGGCACCCGGGTGCTGATCGAAGGGTTCCTCGACCAGCAAGGTGGCAAGTTCAGGGTACTCTCAAGCACCTTCTGTAAGGTGTGAGAGTCTGACGAGGCCGCGAGCAATCGCGGCCTCTTTTTTTTGCCTGCTTTCCTCTCATGGCAAAAAGCAAGTGGACGGCGGCTCCCACCCACATATCCCCCCACCCACCCCTCGAAGGTACAAAACTCGGAAGGGGCTTCCAGAACCGAACTAGCCCGCTTCCACGAAGGTGTTCAGGCCCTTTATTTAAGATCGTTTGATGACCCAAGTCGTGATAGAATAGCCTAAACCCTGACCACTGGCCAAAGAATTGCTCATGACCCGCGACCTACTGGTGTGGGTGAAAGTAGCTCGCTAGCACAGACACGCTTTCCAGGGAGATACATGTGCCTGAGTGGATCTCGGTCAAGGAGGCGGCGAAATACACTGGCTATTCTACAGGCCACATCCGCTACCTCCTGATCCATGGACTGGTTGAAGGCCGGAAATTTGGCCGAGACTGGTTCACAACCAAAGAAGCCCTCAACAAGTATTTAGCCACCAATCCCCGGCCTGGCCCCAAGAAGGCCAAATAGCTCCAATTTGCATTATCTACGCTAGCACATATAATTACAATTGCCCCTGTATTCTATCCTTCATCCTTACTTCCACTCTGGGGCCATCTTGCAGAAAGGAGGGCTATAAGTATGGCCAGCCTCGGTGTGGGACAGGGCGGGTGAAGACGCCCCTGGGAGAAAATATCACCAGGTCCACTTGATGGTATAACGATCATGCAATTTGGGGCAGCGAGTCTTCCAGGTGAGCTGTAGCCTGCCATCGGGTAGAAGGGCGAAGTGGCTTTGGGAGAGTAGGGTCGTTTTGTTCGTGCTCCTCCTGGTCAACGTCGCCCTTCTACAGGGCCTTGTCTTTGGAAAGACGATGGCCAGTTTCAATTCTTTCATCAAATGATCGATCTCCGTCTCGAACCACTCCTGTCTCTTGAGCAGCCCATCTCTGATTACCCTTTCTATCCAAAGCTCGATTATTTCCCCTCTGTTTTTGGTCTCCCTTAGGGAGATCAGGACGTTATATCGCGATCCGTCCTCGTAGAAATCAACAGGCACTCCCGGTTGGCACTGGTATTTGGCAAAGAGTTGACCATCCCCCCAGGCATGATCGTGGACAGCTACGACGTTATCTTGAAGGAAGCGGATCACCTCTCGGCGGGTGAGCACAGCTTTTTTGCCCTTGGGGTCAACGATTTTGAGAGTCGAGTCGTACTCAAGGATCTCGTACATGCCGCGATAGGAGACCTTATCCTTCAATCGGCTAAAGACATCCCACGCTTCAGGCAATTTGTCTAGAGTCTTAAGAAGGTCCTGCCAAGAAATACGGTACTGGACAGACTCCAACCATGTGGTTAGGGTGCTTGAGAGCTTGTTGGGTGGCAAGGGCATGAAAACATTATATCATGTGGCCTAAGGGTTGGTGGAGTGGGTGGCCGATTGTTACTATGCGAATAGAGTATCGGCCTGATCCACGATGCTTAATCCCTGTATCCGCAAGATCTAAGCAGGCATTCGTTAGTTCTTCCTGGTTTCTTCTCAATCTGCAACTACTTTAGATGATTAACGACGGAACTACCTGACTCTATGGAAGAGTGGACACCAAGCAGAACCAGCCTCTGACAAAGCTCCCAATAAAGTGGCACCTCCAACACCAAACGAGCAAACCTTGCTAGGAATTCTGGCGTTGTGTTGTCTGACCCGTCCAAAATTAGAGAACAACCAGCGCTACGAGCATTTGTGCCGGATCCGTGGCGCTTTCCAAACAGGGATCTTCGTAGGTCTCCGCCTATTGTGTTCTACAGCTCCTGGAGCGCCGAAAGGGCATCAAGGAGCAAGAAAGCTTTGAGAGAGTGAACTGGCCTATCATATTTCGGCGCCACGCCATGTAAGACTGTGTGCCGCGTCACCCGCCGTCTGGCAATCGACTTCTTCAACTCACTTTTAAAGTCAGTAAAGACGTATGTGTTAGTCTGAAGTTGATAAAGAAGGGTTTCAGCGATTACCCACTTAGACAACTCGTATTCGTCCGCATCACCAATTGCTACTTTGTACACTTCCTGAATCTTTCCAAGCTTTGCGACCAGTCCATTGACAACTACATAATCAGTGAGCACACCCTCTATCTGTGGCATGAGCGCGGGAACTGAAAGCGTATATAGGCCTTGGCAATGAGCTTGCAGGGAGTCTCGCAGTATGTGCATTCGTGGGGCGAATAGAGGATGCGACGCCCAAGACTCAACAGTTTCGATCAGGTGTTGATGACTATTTCGTTGATAGTAGCCGATTATTATTCTGCTAATGTGCCGCGTTTTGCCCTGCTTGTACATAATGACCACGTACTCTCTCAACTTGAGAGGCATAGAGGGGGCTATAGGCCAGCCAGCTGCCTTGAAAGCCTCCACAGCATCTTGATGAGTTTGGACCAGCTGCCTCAGATTATCAAAAACGCCTAGCGAGGCCATTTTCTGAGCGGAGAGACTGGCAGCAGCTAGACCAACTAATGTGCGTCGGGTAAGATCGTCAAATCCTCGAGTTATTTCCCGGATTTGCTCTGCTAATGCTTGCACCTCGAAAACGGGTTGGACGAGTTCGATTATATCCTCCGAGATGTCGAGCACCCTGGATAACAGAGATGTGTCTGGGATGGGCAGCATTAGATCAACTACAGGTATAGGTGCAGGGATATTTAGACTGGAGAATTGCTCGACTAGCCGTTGGCTGATTAAGGCGGTTTTCCCCATGTCACGTATACTGCTGAACAGCTCACTTAATCCCTTAGTGAACATCTCCTGGCTTTGCCTAACTGTAGCGAAGATCTCTTGCTCGTGTTCGAGAAACGCTTTGAAAAACCTCTCACGTACAGGGAGGTTCGATGGGGTTCGAGCGAAGTGATCGCGGATTTGCAGCCTTTCAAGTGCGACATCAACTACAGCAACTAGGGCATCACCCGACAAACTGTCTATATCTTCAGGAGTCTTTTGTGGTGCGTGGAACATGCTGGAGAGGATGAAATTGGAGAATAGGTTGGCTCGCTCATTCTCCTTGGCTTGCTTGGCCAGATCGTGAGCTTTAGTGACTGCGTTCAACGTTATGAAACCAAATGTCACCACGCCCAGTTGAGGGATGTGTTTTTGAATCACGTTCCTTATTCCTTTTCTCTCTGACCCCAACCCTGCGGCTCTTCGATGAGGAATTACTACACAGCTACCGATCTACGGCATCCGTTTTCCCCCGTCCCCAATGGAGGACTATACAGAATTGGCATAACGCCCTGGAAGCGCCTTATGGTGAGACGCCGGTCGATGCCGTGCCGACTTATGCCCACCCTCATCTGAATCCGACACCAACGGGGGAATCAGCTTCCTCCCTTTTCAACTATTGACTACCCTTATTGTGATCTGCTAATATAGCTTACAACAATGTTCGAGCGGGAGCCAGATTTCGAGGATGAGAAGATCCGTGCTTGGTCAGCCAAGTCGGAGGATCAAAAAGGCGAGGAAGATCCGACGGTCCTGTCCCTGGATGTAGAGAAGGAGGAAGTCTTTGAGAGCCGTACTTATTGCTTTCGCCCAACCCGCAAGGCTCTCTTTTACTTGATAAACTCGCTTGTCTCTCAATGTGAGGAGGATGAATTGGACTTTGAGCCAGAGGAGATTGTTCGAGGCGCGCTAGAGCTACTGGCAGACGCCAGTTTCAAATTCCTTGCCAAGCGCCGGAAGGAGGATGGGCTGATCAGCTCCATACTAGTGGCTGTTGCTTTGGGGGCTCGCAAGCTCCTGTGGCGGGAGGAGTGGGTGGAGGAAGCTGAGTACCGGCGAACAGTGCGAGCCTTCGAGAGGCATTTTCTACCTCAGGGGATCCTCACCTCACCTCAAGTAATCACTTTAGAGGAGTGGCGACGATACTCTCAAATGGGGCACCCAGACAAGCAGAAAGGCCCCCAGCAATAAGGCAGAAGTTGTCCTTTTGCGCCAAACCATAAGTTCCTCTCCGTCCACCTCATCGAGAACGTGCAAGATGAACCACATAAAGGGGATGAAGGCAATTCAAATTCGGCACTAGCTTGCCCTGGCTAGAACAAGCTTTAGAGGGTAAGGGGGTGCTTATATTCTTCTTTGCCCATCTTAAAGAGACCTGCTATCTCCCCATGGTACATTCCCTACTAGCTACTGTTGCCTTCCAGTAAAAGTTGCGCAGACCCGAGGCCACTTTGATATAATCATCCCAGCATGCCCTCACCGGAAAGGCAACGTTTCCCCCGCTGGGCTGAGGAAGAGCGCGCCTACGATTTAGCCTGGATCAAGGAGAACTGGCACGTCTTTTGGCTCGCCTCTCAAAAGGGGTACAAGGAATGGGGCCGTGGCGCTTTGGTGGTGGATACTACCACCGTGATCGCCTGTGAGGCTGGAACGGGTTGCCCTTTCTTTTACCTCCCCCAAGAAGGAGTAGAGAAGGGGGGCTGGGAGGACCTCGTCAGAATGGTACACGAATATGATCCGCGCCAAGAGCTTGTGGCGCTGCTTTTGAAAGAAAAGGAGAGGCAAAGTGCCTACCGGGTGGGGATGGCCGGACAAAAGGGTAAGTGAGGCAAGGCGGGGCTGGAACATTGTTCATACCTATTCGAGAGGCACTGGGAAGGCGATCTTTCGCGAAGAGAGGACGTACAAAATGGCAGCAGACTTACTTTTGGAGGAAGTGAAGCAAGTTTTTCGCGAGGCGGCCAGAGAACGGCCAAAGCAGGGGACTATTGTCAAAGTCCTCACCAAGTTGGACGAGTTGGACCTTGATGGGCTGATAAGGATACTCCAATGGATCGCTGACACCTACCATAGTCAGTGTATTACTATCGAACGTTGGGAGGAAGGTTGGCGGGTCTTTTTTGGCTGCGTTGATTACGAAGAGGAGCCTGAAAACATCTGGGAGGCGATGGACAGTGTAGAACCCAGCCCTACACTCAAAGAAGCCCTCGTTGTCGCTGTACAAGCCGGTGGGTTACGAGCTTGAGCAGCTAACTGTGCAAGTCCATGGACCAGAAGATGTTAGGATAATATCAGGATTTTGTCATGATTGACATTTAGGAAGATGCTATAATAGAAATGGTTTGAGAATGGGATCAATATATAGACATTCCTATGAATATCTCTACAAGAGGCCTCGGATGCCAGTCTACATTGATGGACAAGAGTATCTAACTATGCGGGAAGCGGAAAAGGTGGCACAGCGAACTTCAAACTCTTTGCGTCGCTGGATAAAAAGGAAGCTAGTTAAAGCGCGCAAAGATGGGTCTGGCCATTGGCTCATTCAGCGAGCATCGCTGGATCGCTTTCTTAAGGGAGAGGTAGTTGATTTAGATGTTGGTTTAGATGTTAATTTAGATTCAGAGGAAAGGAGGTGAAAAAATGGTCGAGCAGGAGCGACGTGGTCCAAGACGGCCAGAACCGCTAGAGGGAGAGTTATACCAGATAGAGCGCGAACTTGAGGAACCTTGTCCAAAGCCCCCCGAAGGGGAAGCATGGGAAATAGAAAATTGGAAAAGAAGGGAGCATGAGAGAGCAATGAAGCGGCTGAAGGAAGATTTAATAGAAGCGAGGAGGAGATTACCTAAGACTGGCAAACATGTAGACATTACCATATAGATCCCCAAACTTACCCTGTCAAAGTTCGGACAGAGTACTAAAAGCGACTGGCAATCAGTAGGCGCTAGTTATTAGGTAGTCTCTTCTTATCAAGCGGCTTTGACAAAGTTGTGTCAAACCTAATAACGGCTTCAAATCAATCTATCTCTCCCAAACCATCTCATGGCGCAAGCACACGGTAGCTCAGATGCAAGCCTCGGGGTACGGGTGTGTTGCGCTATAGTGGTCTCATAATCGACGATGGTTGATGTGAGGAGCGTAGCATGGTGTTGCAAGATCCTCATTACCCTAATCTGCGGATTCTCAATCTCAAGGCCCCCCCCGACTGGCAGCGTTTACGTCTTCTCGTTTTAGAACACCCTCGGTTTGGTTTACACAACTTAGCAGACCAGCCACCTCTTCGATTAGAACTTCCTTACAAGCTGCCTCATGCGCATTTTCTCGATCTTTTGTGTCCGGATAACCCTCACGGTATTGGTGCACGTTGGTGTGTAATAGAAGGCGATTATGTTGACAGAGATTCCGCCATAATATATGCCAAGCTGTTTAGCCGAGCTTTCAGGGACCATCCTCGGCGTACTATACGCCTGCATTTTTTCTCTGACCGTATAGAGGAACTGACCTACGATAGCCTTCTTAGCCAGGATTCGCTACAATCAGCATACCTGGGGTTTATAGTGCTTGGCCAGGAAGGGACGATCGGGAGAACAGTATTACCTCCTCCCAAAGATTCCTATTATTGGTATTTTATCCCCGCGCAGTCTTCTCATTCCGTAAATCTAGCAGGTGCGGAGCTGGAAGCCAGGGGAACTCCTTTTATAGAGCAAGATGGGAAGGTAGCGGCCTGTGCGTCGGCTGCTATCTGGATGTCAAGCACTGTTCTTAGAAGGCAGTTCGGCCACGATATGCTGGGCTACTCTATGGCTGAGATTACAAGTTTGGCTACAGAGCACTCAACGCCCTCTTCCGGGGTAGCTCCCCCTCCTAGCCTTAAGACAGGCCAAATCTTGTGGGCGTTGCATCGAATGGGGTATGAGCCCATGCTTTTCTGGGCTTCAGATGCCCAGGAGTCCCTAGAAGCCATATATCGATCCATAGAATCAGGAATCCCCCCTATCCTTATTATCTACTTGCCCCATGCAGGAACGGGGGGGTATCATGCTGTGACAGCATTTGGTCATGCTTACGATGCCGGGACTAACCCCAATGCAGCTATTGCACAGAAGTCGCGACGCGTGAGTATATGGTATCCTTATTTCCTTGTTCATGACGACCAAATGGGAGCTTACCTCAAGCTGACTGTGACAGAACCAAACCCATATAGCGGAGAATGTCCGGGGATTAGTCTGGATGCCGAAGACTCGTACATTAAGCCTCCTAAAGAGCTCTTGGAAGAGTGGTATAAGGATGCTTACCTTTACGCTGTAATAACATCACTTCCCCCTCGCCACACATTGCCTCCAAATGAGGGTTTTTTGAAAGCGCTGCATGTGCTGAGAACCGTCTATCGGGAATTAGCAAGCAGATACGGAGAGCGGTGCCACCTGCCAGCCCCCGCCATTCACCGATTCTATTTTATCGCATCTAACAAGTGGAAACAAGCGATGTTGCCATTCTCGGCAGGGGGACGCCCGGGATTGCAAGAGGAGTTGGCGCGTTATTACAGAGGACATATATTCTCGAAATACATCTGGGTCCTGGAGGTATGCGGGATAGAGCACAGATTTCAAAAGGATCCCAAAGACCTCCGCGTAATTGCTGATGTAATTCTTGATCCCACATCTAGTGCGGATACAGAAGATTTCATTTCTGTGCATCTACCGCATTTATTCGTGAGGATGTTCCCCGGGGATGTGAGCGTGTCGACGGCTATCGACAATGCTATTGTGATACCGGACGACACCCCCTACCAACCTGTCATCCAGTTTTCCCTGTGCCAAGAGCCCTTGTATAAGACAACCGCTTCCCCACCCTAAGTGTTATCGAGAATTCTTTTGGCACAATTTGTAGAAGAAAATTCGGGTTTGTAAGCCTCTAGGAGCGCGACTCGTATCCTTACAGGTCAAAAATGACCTCGTGAGAGCCACATTCCAAATGGAGGCAGGATCTCAGCACGCGAAGTATGAAGGAACGGGTTACTCGCCTCCGGACGAACAGCGAGTGTGTGTCCCGCTAGAGTGGATAGGACGAGGTGTAAATCACTCCAAAAAGCAAGCGCGAACCCCCTTGACAACCCCTTTCCTCCTCTGATACAATCTTCCCAGATAATCCCCCTTGTCTTGGAGCAAGGTCGACCAACTCCCAAGATAAGCAGGGAAAGGCCATGGAACAACAACCCAAAAACTGCCAAGATAATTTCCCAAGCGACCCGCTGGAGCAGTTCCACGAGTATCTCGTCCGGCTGGGTTACAGCCCCCGGACTCTTAAAGGGTACCTTGCTGACCTGACCCTTTTTGCCCGTTGGTTCGAGCAGGGGCGGGGCGAGCCGTTTGCGCCCCAGCACATCACCCCGATGGACCTGCGCGACTACAAGGCCTACCTGATGGCCATCCGGGGGTTGAAGCCCGCCACCGTCAACCGACGCCTGATCGCCGTCTCGCGTTTCCTGCGCTGGGCCCAAAGCGCCGGAGCCATCACGGATAACGTTGCCGAGGAGGTCAAGCTCCTAAAGCAGCCGAGGCTGGCCCCGCGTAGCTTAAGCCGCACAGAGCAACATGCCCTTCTCCGCGCCGTGGAAAGGAATGGCGATGGACGGGATAGGGCGATCATCCATCTCCTGCTGGGAGCTGGGCTGCGGGTGTCGGAGTTGGCCAACCTGAGACGGGGGGACATCGAGCTTTCCGGACGCAAGGGATGGGTACGGGTGCGCATGGGCAAGGGGATGAAGACGCGCGAGATCCCCCTCAACCGCGATGTGCGCAAGGCCCTGGAGGAGTATTTTGCCCAACACGAGGTTAAAGACAACGAACCGCTCTTTACCGGCCAACGAGGGCCACTCCAAACCAGCGGTATTTGGGAGATCGTCAAGAAATACGCCTACCAAGCCAGGCTGGAACACTGCTCGCCCCACACCTTACGGCACACCTTCGGGAAGAATCTGGTGGATGCTGGGGTATCCTTGGACCAAGTGGCCCTCCTTTTGGGCCATGAGTCTTTGGACACCACCAAAATCTACACCCAGCCG
>Ga0078972_1006897_pt1 | contig 26152 bp, 22 predicted proteins | sample YelNatPaOPGAMG01_FD_67568 | JGI IMG/M metagenome (GOLD analysis project Ga0078972, IMG submission 67568) | Hot spring thermophilic microbial communities from Obsidian Pool, Yellowstone National Park, USA - OP-RAMG-01 (SPADES assembly) (version 2) | ecosystem: Environmental > Aquatic > Thermal...
TACCGCAATAGCATTGTATGCACATACTTCTTTACATTTATCGCAATATGTACATTTTTCTTCGTTAATTTTAGGAATAGGTATAGTGGCTGGAAAACTTTTTAAAATTTTTGGTTTTAAAAAAATATGAGAGTTTGGTTCTTCTACATCACAATCCAGAAATTGAACACTTTTATTTAATGAAAGTGCTAAGTTTACTGCTACAGTTGTTTTCCCAGTCCCGCCTTTCCCACTTGCAACTGAAATTATCATCTACATACTCCAGTTTTATCCTTTAAGTGAAATTGCACTTCTTGGACATTCCTTTACACAAATACCACAACCTGTACATTTATTAACATCAATCTTTGCAACTTTATCTATTGTGATTGCACCTTGTGGGCAAACATCAACACAGATTCCACATCCTGCACATTTATCTTCATCAATAACAGCTTTAGCTGATTGCTTTGAAGTTTGCGTCTGAGGTTGATACTCTGATTCGGGTGGAGTCCAGCCTCTAAATATTCCACCTCTACCCATACCACGGCCTCTACCTAACCCACGACCCATACCTCTTCCCCAACCCACACCTTTACCAACTCCCGGTCCTTTACCAAGTGGTCCTGTTCCATCTCCTCTTGGCATAATAATACCTCCTATTGCTTATATCAACAAATTACTTAACCTCTCCTTTTTTATACCTCTCAACAACATCTTTTATTAAACCACTTACCCCTGTAATAATTTCTATACCAGCTGCTTGTAAAGTTTGTGACGCATTTGGTCCTACATTACCTGTCAAAACTACTTTAACACCTTTATTAGCAAGAAGTTGTGCAGATTGTATCCCCGCACCTCCTGAAGCAGCAAGGTTGGGATTTTTAATCACTTCAAACTCCATTGTCTCAGGATCAACAATAATAAAGTATTGACATCTACCAAATCTTGGATCAACTTCAGAATCTAAATTACTTCCTTGTGATGTTATACAGATTTTTCCACCAGAGGTAGACTTCGTTTCACTCCGCACTTTTTTCTCCTCCTGTGTGTGATGCGCTTTTTCTTCCGGATGTTCACACTCTGTTTTGTCTAAACCATATCCTTTACCTGAACCTGGCTTACAGAGACTTTCTCCGCCTTTAAGTGTGCCATCAAGAATCTGTTTTATTACATCGTCAACACTACCAGTTATTCCCATTACTGTCTCTATTCCTGTTTCAGCAAAAAGCCCTTGAGCACGTGTTCCCATACCACCAGCAATAATACATTCTACTCCTTGCTCTTTAAGAAATTGTGGTAAAAATCCTGGCTGGTGTCCAGGATTATCCATTACCTTTTTACTGATAAGTTTATTTCCTTTAATTTCTACAATAGTAAAAGAAGGACATCTACCAAAATGAGCAGATACAAAATTTCCGTCTGTAGATATTGCTATTTTCATCCTGTACCTCCTTCAAAGTTCTAAACACCTGCACCTATAAATATGATATACTCTGTGAGGTGCAGGGTTCATAAAATCCTTTAATCAGTTCTTATTTTTACAGCTGCCGTCAGGGAGAATGCTTAAATAGTATTAGCATTCTCCCTGTTTTTCAAGAAGTCACTTTGTTTCTCCGGAGGAAGCAGCAGCTTTTTCTAAAGTGCTAATTTGTTCATTCATCGCATTAATCTCATCTTGCATCGCTTTCACCTGCTTTTTGAGCATATCTGCTTCTTGTTGAGGAGTCACTTGTGGGGCATACGGATTTCCATATGGTACCCCATAATAATAAGGATTCAGCCAGCCACCAAAAGCAGGAAATCCATAAGCCGTTCTTGCCCAGCCGGGAAGACCAGTTGCCCAATACCAGTGTCTCCAACCTCTGCCATGACCAAATCCAAAACCTCGGCCAAAGCCACCTCTTCCCGGAATTGGATTCATATAGCCCGGAACAGGGTAACCAGCACAGTAGCCCGCTGCTCTTCCTGTCATTGGTCCTAATCCCATAGGACCAGTTCTATCTCCACCTGGCATTTTAATCACCTCCCTCCTTCATACTTCTACACTACCAGAGTGGGATTCTGTGTCTCCATCTTTTCCGTCTACCAGGAAAACGACAACAGAATCTACCCCAGAGCATTCTAAACTTTTCTATGTCAAATTGTCCCAGTACATACAATCTTATAATCTTATCAATCTCACCCCTAATCATCGGAACTACTCTAATTCCATTATTCATTATTATTTAAGGAACCTATTTTTAATAATATATCTAATGTTCTGTAAACTGTAGTTAGCCCAATTTTAGGACTTCTCTTGTGGATAATAAAATAAATATCCTCAGCACTCAAATGCTTTGGAGTAGAACTGAGTATATCAAAAATAATTCTACGGGGGACAGTTAATCTACCTCCATTACTTCTTATTTTTTCTTCTCAACCATAATATTTATCTTGCATTTTATGCCCCCTACTTAGTGTTATTGAAAACCATTACCAATAATATTATAACATAAAATATTTTGTTTTGCAATATTTATTTGAAATTGAATTGTAATTTTGCCATAAGTAAATTTTCTCTCAATAGAAATAATCATATATTTTCACCTGGAGTTTTTTTATTGACGATTGTAATTCTAATTTAGTGCTAAACTTCAGTTTTGTTTTATGTTAATAACGGATTTCTGATTAGTTTAAAATGAAAAATATATAGTGATATCAAGTATATTTGCCAAGAAGTGTCCATAATATATTAAAAAATTTTTTTTGACAATAATTTTTTTATTATGTAAGATATAAAAAAACAGGAAAGGGAACAAGCAATTATGAAATATCGTAAATTAGGTAGAACTGGATTTGAAGTAAGTGAGATAGGGTTTGGTGGCTGGGGGATAGGTGACGGATGGGGCAGCAGGGATGATAACGAAGCAAAAAAAGCATTGAATCGTGCTTATGAACTCGGAGTAAATTTCTATGATACAGCACTTGGATACGGTAATGGACACAGTGAAGAACTTATTGGCCAGGTATTTAAAAATAAACGTGATAAAATAATAATAGCAACAAAAATACCGCCTAAAACATATCGTTGGCCAGTATTACCGACAGAACCTGTAACAGAAACATTTCCTGCGGACCATATAATTGAATGCACAGAAAAAAGTTTAAAAAATTTTGGAACGGACTATATTGATGTTCAGCAACTGCATGCGTGGACACCACCATATTTACAGCAATTAGAATGGTATGAAGCGTTAATGAAACTGAAACAGGAAGGTAAAATACGTGCATTCGGTATATCAGCTAATGACTGGGACCCATACGGCCCAGTTGAATTGATTAAATCCGGTAAAATAGATACTGTCCAGGTCATATATAACATTTTTGAGCAACGACCAGCAGAAAAACTTTTACCGTCAGCAATTGAAAACAATGTTGGGATAATTGTCCGTGTCCCGTTTGAAGAAGGGCTACTTACAGGCAAGATTGGACCTAATTATAAATTTGCTCCTGGTGACTGGCGTGCAAGATGGTTAACAAAAGAACGGTTAATGGAAGCACAACCGCGTATTGAAGCATTAAAATCGTTCTTAAGAAAAGATATTCCTACATTATCAGCATTAGCACTGAAATTCTGTTTAAGTCATCCTGCTGTCAGTACTGTTATTCCTGGAATGAGACGCACATCACATGTTGATGAGAACTGTGCTGTTTCAGACGGTATATTACTCTCCGAACAAGAATTAGAAGAACTTAAATTACATGCATTTGTTCACGGCTGGAAATATCCTTGGAGCCAGGAAAAATAATTATCTGACTTTTATTTTACAATAACAGTAAATTTATTGATACCTTTTTCTGCTGGTGACTCGTATGTATACAGATAAATTCCATTAATAACAGGATTATTATACTTATCTTTTCCGTCCCAGATTATTTCATTATCATTATTCCTTATATTATTTATTCCTGTATATGCAGTATTCAGAGTTGTTTGTATCCTCTGTTTATTATCTAAAGTTCTAATATGTTCACCGGATATCGTATATATTTTTATTGTTGTCTGACCAGGTATAATCCCGTTACCGAAGAATGTTAATACTCCATCATACGGATTATATGGGTTCGGTTTAACAAGCACGCAGGTTGCGACAAGGTATACCCGGACAACCTTATTACCGCCATTTGAAGTTATATTTATTGTTCCAGTATATTCGCCATCTGTTTCACCGAGAATATTTCTATCAATACTAACATTAACTACAACATTATTACCAACAAAACTTGTCTGGTCTAATAATAGCCATTCTTTATCACTCACTAATGTTCCAGTGAGTGTTCCTCCGCCTATATTCCGTATTTCAAACGATAGCACTGGGTTCTGTCCCGGTGCAACATCAGCAAAATCAAGGAACTCGCTACTGAGCGTAATTATTGGTTCCAAATCCGGAGATGGGGTCATAAAATTCAATGCTGAAATTGATACATCATCAACCCAATATGTTCCTGTTCCAAATGATACAAATTCAATAGCAACTTCATTTTTATCTGTTGGTACGAGATACATAAATCTCAGGCGTCGCCAGCCATTAGGATAATTTCTTGTATCAACGATACCGTAATAATTAGGTGGCTCATAAAAAGAAATATTTGTTCCGTTATATTTTTCAACAACCCGTATATTCAGCATACATGCATCAGAATTAGCAGCATCAATTTTGACCCATGCTACAACTTCATATAATTTACCGGGCTCAACAGGATAGAACTGTGTTCTAACAGTATTAGGTGCTGTCTGTTTACCTGAATATAAGCCACTATGTTTATTCACTGTATCAGTAGTTCCGACTATTTCCCAGCCCATAGTATTACCTAACTCAAACCCATAATTTATCATATCAACATTTTTTGAAGCAGGAGTAAGTGTTAAAAGTTGTTCAGGGTTATTCGGATCCCATGTTGGATACTGGTTACCGAAATCAACATACATATAGTATGCTGTGGTATATTTAAGAAACGATGGTTGCCAGTCCTTATCAGTATAAATCAACCCTATTTTATCATAATTATTTGGCCAGCCACCTGCGAGTCCGACATACATTGCTGTTTCTTCAACAAATCCTGATTTCCGTGATTGGTCAAGCACATATTTCATATAATCTGACTTCTTTTTTTCATCTGAAATACGCCATCCGAATTCTGATAACCATATATTTTTCATATTATCGTTGTTCTGTTCAGCAATATATTTTATATATTTAAGTGTAGTCGGGAAATGCCAGGTACTGCCTGTATATGACGGATCTTCTGGTGCACCAAAATCCTGAACATAGTAATGAAAATTTATTCTATCAAAATAATTTTTTAGTCCTAATTGATATAATTCATCTAAATGATGGTATGCACCTGACCACATCGCATCCATAACAACTAGTATATTACTGTTAAACGATTTCACAGCATTATAGCCCGATTTAAGTATATTCATATAATACCAGGACGGGTCACGCTGGTCAGTATTATGTGTAACAGGATATTTATCGCTCCACCCTTCACCTGTCGGTTCTTCATTAAGTATCTCAACTGCTTCAACAATTCCGGGACGCCTGTTCTCACAGTGCTGTAATAATGCTGTAATAAATTCAGCATATTTTGTTGGGTTTACAGACATACGTTTATCAGGATTAGTTGCAGCCCAGAACCGAACCGTGTAATCAAATGATAAATAGACACAGAGTGATACTTTTGCGCCCAACTGTGCTGCGCTATCAAGTGCTGTATCAAGTGAACTTTCCCACTGATAATTATTATCAGATGGTTCATTATTCGGCCAATTAACCATTATCCGATATCTGTCAATATGAGCATTTTTAAATGCTTGACATGCCGTTAGTGGCCATTGCCAACTGTTTACTCCATAAGGATGCATAAATTTACCTAATACTGTTGGTGAACTACGCATAATGAATGTTGCAACATCTGAGTATTGACTCTGCGTATTGTTATTATCCCAAACCATAACTTTCCAGTAATATGTTGCTGAATACTGTAATTGTGCACCGTTATATATCATTGAACCAACAGAAGACATAACTTTATTCGTATCAAGCATATTACCTGTATTGTTATTAATATTGTTAATATTATCAGCAACAATTAATCTGTATGCTGACTGAACATCACCGTAATCAGGGTCACTGAAATTCCAGGATAGTGTTGGATTGAAATTAGAGACACTATTAGGGTTAACTAACCCATTACATAAAAGGTTATTCGGTTTATTAGGCGGATTACTCTGACCTACTTTTGCAAAACAACTTGCAATATTAGATTGGTTTGTCCAGTTGTATACTTCATCACATATCCATATACTGAAATAGTATGTTGTTCCGGCACTTAAGCCATTAACAGTATATGACTGGTTACTTCCCGGTGTGACATTATTCATATTTTCTGTTATCTGTGCTGAATATCTATCCCATTGCGGAGTAAAACTGGAATATTGGATTTTATATTTACCAGTTAAATTTCCTGATACACCGTCATCACCAGGTGATACCCAATTAAGTATAATACTTCCCGGATTTATTCCAGGTGATGCTACCAGATTATTTATATCTGCTGGTTTAATATTATCAATTGTACTATAATATCCTGGAACCCATGATGTGCCATTAACAAGTATCCCGTGGTTACCATAAGGTGAATCATCAAGTGTAATAATCCCTGTTCCTTCATTAAAATGCCATAATGCTCTCGTGTTATTATCAGGTTCATACGGATATAATTGTGGTATAAAATTAGAAGTATATCTGACAGTATCTGAGATACGTAGTTCATCAACAACAAATGATGTTTTGTTATATATCCCTACCATGAGTGCTGATGCATTCTGAGAACAAGCATTTGGCATAGCGACAACACCTGTGCTCGGACTAACATATACTTGTACTCGTGAACCATTAAGATACATTGTTGCTGTTGTCGGTGTTAACTGGAACGCAACATGTGTCCATGTATTAAGTGGCATCTGTTCTGCAGAATAATATGTTACTTCTTCCGGTGAAAAAACTGTTGCACAAAACATATTCGCATACAATAAAACATAGAATCCGCCTTTGTTCTGTTCAGTATTTTCTGCACGGTAATACAGTAGCGCAATATTATTAGCAGTAATTGTTGTCACTTTAACCCACATCTCAACTGTTAACCCATTAGTATTAGTTCCATTCAGTTCAAGAGAACTTCTGTTCCCAAAACTGACATAATCGTTTATACCATCAAACTGTAGACCAGTATCCTGTCCTGAAACCGGAATTAACCATAACCAAGAAATAATAATCAAGGATAACAACTGTATTATTAGTTTCATTTTTTTCTGTCTTTTTTAGTTATAAAAAAAGAGAATAAGTTTTAATTTTACAACTACTCATTCTCTTCTTTTTACTAATTAGATGCCAGAAAATAGAAAAATCTTACATAAAAATTTCTTATGTTGGTTCTATACCGATTATTTTCCAGCCATCCTGTGCACGATTCTGCAATTTAATCTTATATTTCCTTTTTCCTGTATCTAAAATTATATCTACTAAATTTTTTTTATATTGGTCTTTTTCAAAATATTTTTCATAATTATAATCTTTAATTCCGAATTCAATATATTTGTGTCTTGATACAATATACGATTTTGCAATATCTTCTAACTGCATTTTCGTATCATGGATTTTATCTTTAACAGGCCATAATTTTTTATCAAGTTCATATTTTCTGTTTTCAAGAACAATTTTTAGAGATACATTTTTTATTTTACTTATTTGTTGATTAAGTTTATTTTTCTCTATTTCAATATTCTTTTTAATATTTTCTTCCTGTTGACATAATTCATCCAGTTTTTTTACTAATAACTCATATCTCTCTTTCAAATTTTCTTTCTCTTTATAGAACTTCTTTTCAATTATTTTATATTCTGTTAAATCTGGAATAGGATTTTTTTTATACATCCACATATTTGAACCAATTAAATCCGAGCATAGTTCTGATGCCTCTTTTATCTTTTCCTCTTTCAATAAATTCAGGAACGATTTTGTTATTTTTACAGGCACGAGATGACTTTTATAATATTGTATAAATCCGATAGTAAATATTACAGCAAATATTATAGCACCGCTAATAATCTGAGTTTGTTTATCCCTTAAACCATTTTTTTTTCTGATATTATCATAAACAAATTTCATTTTTTTAAACAATCATTTTTTAGTTCCGAAACTAACTTATTTATTGATTTTTTAATCTGAAGAGATAGTTGTTCTGATACTTCAACAGTAGCGGGTTGCATTAATAAAAAATGGATTGAGCATTCAATACTTTCGTGAATCATTTGACTTAAGAATTTCAAAGGTAACTTATGTGTAAGATACAATTCCATATCAGTTATCCTGTTGCAAGTAAATATTCTATATGTTCCCGGTATTGAGTTAAAGTTACCTGCATCACATATTATAACTTCTTTCGGTGCTAATTTAGCAATAACTGATATAAAATTTTCAGGAACAGTACCAGTCCAGATACAGTATACATTTTTTGGTATAAACTTATTAAGTTCATTTATAAAATGGTATGCCCAACCATCATCACTGCGCAGTTCTGAACCTATTCCGAGTATAACTAAGGGCCGTATTTTAAATATTTTTTTGAGCAGTAAGTTTTCTTTCATCTTTTGAATTTTTAAGACATTATTTCCGAATTATAATGAATAGAACAACATAATAGATGATAAGAAGAAAGAATCCGAAAGGAACACCTAATCGAGCCCAATCCTTGCTCCCTATTTTAAGTTTACTTGCTGAGATAATATTCGGTATGTTACCTGGGATAAGCATACCGCCACTAATCAATAATCCCATAAGCATCGCTTTAATCTGTAGCAGTTCCATTTTAGGTGTTATTTCTGCAGCAGTTAATGTAGCATTATCAAGAATTGCAGAAATCATATTTATCCAGTAAAGAATCTGCGGTTTAACTTTTGGCATGAGATAATCAACAACAGGTGAGAACCCTTTCGCTAATAATTCTAATGCCATTATAAACAAATAAACTTTTGCTGACCTGATAATAACATCTTTATATGTCTCTCGTTTTTTTTCCTTAAGTGTATCTTTTGAAACAATCTCTTTCTTTATATAGTATGCGCCTGCTACTGAACAAAGTAATATACCGGGAACAATAAGTAAAGCCATTATTCTCAATAGAAAGAAGAAATCAGCAAAATATGGTTCACCTTTCAATCTACTTACTGCTATAGTTGATAACGGTTCACCAACAGGTGTCAACACAGCCCCTAATCCAATTGAAAAACAGGAAAAGATGACTATATTTGTTTCTGTTTCCTTATCAAATTTTAATACAGAAATAATCTCGACTAGCACAAGAGACGCTATTATAGCAGTTATAACAGAAGAGAATAGACCGAGTAAAAATATAACGCAAAAGACGAAAAGTTTTAATCCCAATTTTTTCTCAATTTTATTTGTTACTGACTCAATTTTATCAGAAAAATAGATAAAAATTATTCCGGCTAAAAAAACTACCTCTACAATAGGATGTTTAGGATGCACCGGTGAAATAATTGCTGTTTTGATAACTTCAAAACTCCATAAGTTTGAGATTGTGACAGCGATAATACCCATAACAAACAAAAACGCTTCAAGATTATGTTCAATCACTTTTACAAAAAAAGGTAATAACAGGACACATAATAAAATAATAGTTAATCCGATTATCACAAACAAACTCGGTAAATTAATAACCTGTTCCATTGTTCATCTCCAATTATTTAACTACAGTTTCAGATACAGATATTGTTTTCTGTATAACTTTAGTTGGACATTTTTCAATACATAATCCGCAATTATTACAATTAATATATTTTATTCTCGCTAAATTATTCTCTAAAACTATATCATTCACAGGACATACTTTAACACATAATCCGCAACCAATACATCCTGTTTTACATATTTTTCTTACAACAGCACCTTTGTCATTGGATTTACATCTGACATGCACACTGAATTTATCTTCAACAAGATTAATAATTTTTTTCGGACACGCTTTAACACATAAACCGCAACCAGTACATTTACTATAATCAATAACAGGAACAGTCCCCGGTTCGGACTGCGTTATTGCACCAAATGGACATACCTTAACACAATCACCGAACCCTAAACATCCGTAGACACATGACTTATGACCCCCAAACACAATATTACTTGCCTGACATGTTTCTATCCCATAATATTCAAATTTATCACTACAATTTTTACCACCTGAACAATATATAACAGCAACTTTCTTACTTATTTCACCAACATTTCTACCGATAATAGCTGCAATTTTTTTTGCTACTTCAGGACCACCAACACTACATTTATTTATCTCGGCTGCTTCATCACTTGCTAACCATTCAGCATACGATTCGCAACCTGCTAATCCGCATGCACCACAATTAGCATTAGGTAATATATTCAATATCTCCAGTTTTTTTGGGTCTTCTTTAATATGAAAAATCTTGCTTGCTATAGCCAGTCCTATCCCAAAGATGAATCCTAAACCACCTAATACCAGAATTGCACTTAATTCTAAACTCATATTTTTAACTGTTAAAGTTTTATATCCCGAATAACCCTTTAAATCCTAAAAATGCTAATGACATCAAACTTGCTAAAAAGAATGCTATTGGGTATCCTTTAAGCGATTTCGGTACGGGTGCTGTCTGAATACGTTCCCGTAGACCAGCAAAAAGTATTATTGCTAAAGTATAGCCGACTGCTATACCAATTCCGTGGATAATACTTTTATATAGATTAAGTGAATAATCAATATTTAAGAAAGTTGCTCCTAATATAGCACAGTTTGTTGTTATTAGCGGTAAATAAATACCCATAGCACGATATAACGGCGGTAAATACTTTTTTATGAACATTTCTTCTAACTGGACCAATGCTGCTATTGTCAGTATAAATGTTCCTGTTCGTAAAAAAACTAAATCCAAAGGGACAAGTAATAAATGGTATATTAGCCATGATATAATTGTTGATATTACTGTTACGAAAGTTACAGCTATCCCCATTCCAACAGAATTCTTAATATTTGTTGATAACCCAAAAAATGAACACAGTCCAATAAATTTTATCAGTAATATGTTATTTATCAGACATGCACTTATAAAAATCAATATTGGATTCATTTCATTATTAATCATTTTTCAATATTGACACTCCTTTTTTTCTTATTATATTTTTTTCTGAGATTAAAATATGTTAATATACCCATAAGTAGTCCGATAGTAATGAATCCGCCTGGCGGTAACATCATAAATAACGACGGTTTCTTAAAAATAATATGATTAAATAGAGTGCCGCGTCCCAAAAACTCACGTATAAAACTTATTAAAAACAGGACAATAAAAAACCCTATTCCTGTCCCAAAAGAATCAAGTACAGATGAGATAATGCTGTTCCTGTAAGCGAATGCTTCAGCACGCCCGATTATTATACAATTAACAACAATAAGTGGTATGAATACACCTAACTGTTTCTGTAATTCAGGAGAAAGTGCTTTTATTAAATAATCAATAATCGTTACAAAAGTTGATATGATGATGATGAATATTGGGATACGTATCTGTTCAGGAATAAATTTACGTAACATTGAGATAAATAAATTTGAGAAAAATAATACGAATAAAAATGCAATACTCATCCCAATCGCATTAAATATTGTTGTTGATATTGCCAGAACAGGACATAATCCTATCATTAATACGAGAACAGGATTACCTCTCAGTATTCCGTATAAAAAATCGTTTATCAATTTCGGTTTACTGTTTTTGTTGTTCATATTGGTCTAAATATTCTAATGCCTTTCTGACAGCATTAACTACTGCTTTAGATGATATTGTTGCACCTGTTATAGCATCAATATAACCTTTCTGTGATGTTTCTGTTGCTCCTGTCTTAGCACTAATATTAACTCCCTGTTTCCGTAATACTATCTCTGTCTGTGTTTTATTTTTAAATTGTTCTATAAACGCACTTTTCAATATTTCATCTCCTAATCCTGGTGTTTCATACTGTTCAAGTATCATCACACTAGTAACCATTTTCTTGTTATCTATACCGACCATAATTTTGATAAATCCGCCGTAGCCGCGTTCTGATGATTTAACAATTTTACCGACAATATTATTGTTTTTATCATATGCGACTGTATATAATTCGTTTATCTGTTCAAATCTATCTGCAACAGGAATAAGTGTTTTTTTTGCCTGGTTATCAATAAGAGCCAATTGTTGTTCAATTTTAGGTTTTGTCTTTTTATACACATATGCTAAAATAAATGATGTTATTACACACAGGATTGTTAACCGAAACATGAAATCAATTATTTTTCTGACCATATTTTTTATAGAATTTATTATGCACCGAACCTTTTTCTGATTGTTATTTTATCAATAAATGGTGTAACCATATTCATTATCAATATAGAATAACAAACACCTTCAGGAAAACCGCCTTTTAACCTGATAAGTATTGTTAATAATCCGCATCCTATCCCAAATATAATTTTACCTGTATCAGTAACCGGTGATGTAACAGGGTCTGTTGCCATAAAAAATGCACCTAAAACCAATCCACCTGTTAATATATGGAATACAGGGTCCGTCTTAAATAATACTGATACAATGATAGCAGTAATAATGTAACTTAATGGTATATGTAACTTTATATGTTTACGATACAGTAAATATAATGCACCTATAATTAATGCTAATTTTGATGTTTCACCTATACAACCTGCACAATTTCCAATAAATAATGAAAATGTATCCGGTATTTTTCCTTCAAGTCCATATCTCGTTATACTTAACGGTGTAGCGGTTGTGAGTGCATCAAAAGGTGTTGTCCAGACAGAAGTATCCTTAGGCCAGGATAACTGTAGAAATGCGCGTCCGACAAGTGCTGGATTAAAAGGGTTATGTCCTAATCCACCAAAAATTGTTTTACCAAATATAATAGAAAACATTCCACCTATTCCTGCTATCCAGAATGGAGTTGATGGCGGTAAACAGAATGCTAATAATAGTCCTGTTACAGCAGCACTTAAATCTGATACTGTATTTTCGCGTCTCATTATTTTCTGTGCCAGGTATTCTGTTAAACAACAACTGATAATACATACGAGAATAACTATCAATGACCTCAGTTTAAAGAACCAGATAGCCAAAATTGTTGCTGGAATAAGTGATATTATTACATCCAGCATAACAGATTGCACGGATTCTTTTGATTTAATATGCGGTGAAACAGTTACAGTTAAACTCATTTTTTTATTTCCTTGTATTCAATTTAGCAAGTTTAATCTGGTGAACTAATGGACGTTTTGCTGGACATACATATGCACAGCAACCACATTCAATACAGTCCTGTGGATAATATAATTTCGTTTTTTCCCAAAATTCGTTTTCAGCATATATACTTATCATATTCGGCATAAGTTTAATCGGGCATGCTGAAATACATTTACCGCATCTTATACAGGAATAAAAATTATATTGTGTTTTATCAACAGTCAACACAAGTAATCCTGAAGTAGATTTTATTATCGGTATCTCAGTTGAACTTTGAGCTATGCCCATCATCGGACCACCAAATATAAGTTTATGTTTTTTTTCACCAGGTTTATATCCACATTTATCAAGTAATTCACTGGCAAGTGTTCCTATACGCATAAGATAGTTTCCCGGATTATCTATATACTCACCTGTAACAGTTACAACACGTTCTATAAGTGGTATCCCTTTTTTTATAGCATTATTTATTGCAAAACATGTTGCAACATTCTGGACAATAACTCCAACATCAAACGGCAGTTTACCTGATGGTACAGTTCTATTTAAAACAGTTTTAATCAGTTGTTTTTCTGCACCTTGCGGATATTTTGTTTTAACTATTTTCAACTCAATATTCTGTTCATTAGAGATAATATTCTGTATTTTCTTTATTGCTGATTGTTTATTATCTTCAATAACAATCTTACAATTATTGATATTTAAAATATACATTATTATTTTAGCACCTTCAATTATATCTGAATAATATTCCTGTAACAATCTATCATCACAGGTTAAATATGGTTCACATTCACACCCGTTAATAATAACAGTATCAACTTTTTTAGGTGGATTAAGTTTAACATGTGTAGGGAATCCAGCACCACCTAATCCGACTATTCCTGATTCCTTAATTACAGAACGCAGTTCATCAGCAGAAAACTTTGTATAATCACTATATTTTTTCTCAGGTTCTATGGATTTATCCAATCCATCAGATTCAATTATAATTGATAATACTTTCTGGTTTATTACAGGATGGTCCCATAAACAGATATCAGTTACTTTTCCTGATACACTTGAATGAACAGGAACAGAGATTTCTCCATCACTTTCACCTATTTTCTGGCCTGTTAATACATAATCACCTATATTGACAATAGGTCTTGCTGGTTTACCCGTATGTTGACTCAGTGGGATAACAACTTTTGATGGTAACCTTAAATTTTTAATCGGTAAATTTTCTGTGAAGTATTTGTAATAATTATTTAAATGTATTCCGCCACTAAAATAACTCATAATAAATCTTCAAATTTTTTAATATTAAATTTTTTTTCAATTTTTTAATAAGAAAGAAGTATATAAAATCAAAAAAATATTGTCAAATTATTGTATTATCAAAAACAATAATTTTCTTAATTTATTCTCTATATTTTTTACTAATTCTCTAACAATAATAATGAATTTGTCAAATTAAATATCAAGGTCCATAAATTATTTTAAAAAATTTTTTTGAAATTTTGCTATAAGGCATAGGCAAGGATGATAAAAACAGAATTTTTTTACAGGGGCTTGACACCCTATTACTTTTTGCTAAAATAATAAATGTTATAAATAAAAGCAAGTGTGGTAGTAAAGGGTATTAGTCCTGGGAAATTTAAAAAAAGTATGGAATTGAAACAAAATTACAATCGTCAATAAAAAAAACTCCAGGTGAAAATATATGATTATTTCTATTGAGAGAAAATTTAATTATGGCAAAATTACAAAAAATTATTTTATTTGATAACTTGACAAAATAAAATATATTTTATATGATTGTATTACTTTTTATTTAATGCATTGTCATCTTCACAATCTGCTCCAAAAAGTAAATAAAAATATTTTAAAATAATCAGGAGGATAGTTTATGAGTTACAAAAAATTGTATTTAGTGGTTTTATTATTATTATTTACTGCTTCAACACTTTTCTCATTTGATGTTGGTAGAGATAATTCTGGTGTAATAGACCTTGTTGGAAAACCTGTTGGAACACATAATACAGTTCCTTTACCCAAGAAAATAAAAGCGAACAGTAACTGGGTCCCGTTATGTAAAATTGATATTTCAACACAGAATCCAGGAAATTATCTATATGCTGTTAAAGAAGTTACTGTAACAATAAAAGCAAACTCTGCAAGTTTTGATTATTTAACCGATATTGCTGATTTGAAGATTTTTACTGATGAAAAAAACGGTAATTATCAAACTAATTCTACTACAACCTGGGATAGTTCTATCTATGGTTCATCAATAATTGAATCAACAACTAATGTTCAGACAGTTGTAATGAAATCTTCAGGAACAGTTGGTGGTTTAGGTTGGTGGAAATTACTTATTACTTTTTCTAATCCTGTTGCTGTTGACCAAACAAATAGATGGTATACCTTTTATATATGTATTAAAACATCACCTAATTTAGCAGGTAATGAACAATTTGCATTAAGAAATAATGCAGGAGATATATCTATTAATATTGGTAGTGGTGGCTCTGAGAATTACGATGTAGTCCCTAATTTACCTGCTTTTACAACAATGACTGCTGATACTGTTGCACCGATATTACAGGTAGGATACGCACTTGACTCAGATAGAGGGTCGTCGCTAACAGTTTGGAATTATGACCAATATAATATATATGCTACAACAACAGATACAGATGGAAACTACCAACCTAATGCCAATAACACAATAAACCTTCAAGTAACTTTAACTGAAAATGGTAATTCATTAACAGATAATTCAATTGTACCGTTAGATGACTTATTCACTTTAGATTTATCCCAGATTGATGGTAATCTTTCAAACACAAAATCTATATCTAATGCTGATTATTCATATGATATCAATTATACTCTTAATGCAGCATATGTTACAATAAGTAGTCCGACAACACCTATTCCGATAAGAATTAAAGTTAGAGATGCTGCTGGTAACGAATCACAGTGGGATGAAAGTTATTTCTGTTATATTGATAGAACAAAGCCACAAGCACCAATTATAAATTATCCACCTGATAATGCATATATCGGACCAAATTATCCACAATTATCATGGCAGGATGTAAATGAACCTAATCATCAAGTATATGTTTTAATATATGCGACTGCAACGAATATATGGGACTGGCCAACTAACGGTAGTTATGGATATAGATATGTTAATTCATTATATAATACCTGGGGACAAAATACTGATTGGTCAAATAGTTATCCGAACTCATCAGCAAAAGATACTCGCTACTGGGGTGTTGTTGCTATAGACAAAGCAGGTAATATAGGTTTTTATTCTCAAGCGAAACCATTCAAATTTGATGCAACTGCACCAAATATATACGCTAATACACCAACAACAAATGTTTCAACAAAGAGGCCAACAATAAGTTTAAAGGTAGATGATACAATAAATAATACCAATTCATCAGGAATAGATTTTTCAACAGTAACATTTCTTATTAATAACCAACTTGTCAGTTTCTCAACTTCAACTGTTGATTCATCAACAACAACTATTTCATTTACACCTACATCAGACCTAATTGATGGCACATATAATGTCAAAGTTTATGTTCTTGATAATTGTAAGAATGTAGCAAGCAAGACATGGTCGTTCTCAATTGATACAACTAACCCTGAATCAAAAGATACTGATAATGATGGTTATTCTGATGCAGATGAGATATATGCTGGTAAAAATCCTAATGACCCATCTTCAAAACCGACAACAGGACAACATTTTTATCCTCTAAATAACCAGTATGTAGGTTCAGCAGAATTTGTAGGGACAAACCAGCAGAAGATAAAAATCAGGTTAGATGATACTGGTATATTTACTGCTGGACTTGATATTGCATATACAACTTCTACAAATAAGATTGTTGTTAACCATTTAGCAAAAGGGACAACAGAACAATGGGCATTTGTTGATAGTGATTCAATTATTAATAAATCAACTTTTGCTGTAATAACAATACAATTACTAAGACCATTCGCTAATAATGGGACAGATGATGGTAAGATACAATTAACCTATTATGTACAAGATAAAGTTGGAAATACAGTCGGACCAATTATAAGAAGTTTTTATTATGATACCATAAAACCGGTTATTTCAACAGTAACTTTACCTGTGAACCCTGACTCAGAATCAAAACTAACATTCGTTATAGATGTAACTGATAATTTTGCGGTATCAAATGATTTTAATGCAGTCCAGTTAATTCTCTATGATTATGCAAGCACTCCTTATAATATGACAAAAATTTCTGGGACACAGTATTCTGTATCTGTTGACCCTGTGGGTCAACCAGGAATATATCCTTATTATTTCAAAGCAAAAGATGCTGTCGGACTTACAACAATCTATCCATTAGGTGCTGATGCTGATAGAAACTCTGCTCTGATGTTAACCGTATCAGATAAAACGCCACCTAAAGGAACAATTTATAAAATTGATACACTCTTAAATTATATAGTAACAGGTATAAACACTTCATTTACAACACAAGGAGCAGGTGCAACAAATGTAAAATCTGTTCCAACATTATATGCTGACCCAGTAAACGATACTTCTAATGATTATAATCTTATTAAAGCAACTGTGCCTGCTGAAACAACATCTGTTTATTTTGAATATAAAATTTCTACAGCCACTACTTGGACTACTTTAACAGCAAATAAAACACAGGAAATAGTTAATAACAATCCTGTCTGGCAAGCATACTGGAATACAACAGGGTTAGCAACAAATACTTATTATGATATCCGTGTTATTGCTTCAGACCAGTATGGGAACACATGGACTCCTTCAACTACTACTGATGCCGGCTGGGTTCAGGTCTACCTTGTTCCATCTCTGAAACCTAAATCAGAAATAGATATAACACAAAATTATCCGAGTGCAACCAATGGCTGGTTAGTCAGCGGACCTAAACTTTTATTAAATGCTGATACACATATAAGCAGTAATACTGATATAGTATCAGTTAAATTCCAGTATAAGAAACTTAATGATAGTTCCTGGACAGATATTTATACTGATGAGTCATCAACAGCACCAACAAAAGTAACATTCTATCTGAAAGAAGCAGAAATACCGTATATCAATGTATTAAATGGTGTAAGTATTTCTTCAATTACAACTGTTTCATTTGATGAATTAAGTGATACAAAATATGATACATCAATGACAAAATTAGGTGATATATGGAAAACAGAAGTGAGTTTTATACCAGGAACATATACATATAATTATAAGGTTCAGGATAAAACATCTGTTAATCAGATAACAGTAAAGAGAGACCCACGAGAGTATGGTTCTACGGGCGGTAATTCAAAATTAAAAATAAATCCTTTTGCATACGAATGGGATATATCCGGATTAACTGATGGTGAATCATATCAGGTGCGAGCAATTGCTAAAGACAGTAGAGGGAACGAAGATAATTTAGCACAGCCAATAACAATAATATATGTTGGAACTGTTCCACAGGTGCCAGCAATAACCCAGCCAGTAAACTCACAACGAATAAAGTCAGGTGCTAATATAACAATCAAAGCGAGTATTCCATCAACAGAAAAATACATAAGTAGCATCATTTTTGAGTATTCTTCTGACGGAATAAACTGGAAGACAATCGGACAGGATACAACTGATACTGATGGCTGGAGTATTAATTACACATTACCAACTGTCGCTTCAGAAAGAACACATTATTTAAGATGTTTCGCTTACAATAATCCACCTGCGTTATCAAATGCATCATCAGTGGTCTCTGTTGTAATTGACCCGATTTTACCGAATATAGAATCATTTGTTGTAGAAGGAGTTACTGGAACAGTTGTTCTTAATTCTGGGTCATCATATACTCTTAAAGCAACAACACTGGATACAGATATTTCAACAGTAACATTTACTCTTGGTGGCGGTGTAACAGGAGTTCTTACAAATAATGGTGTGTTTGTCTCAAAAACAGGTGGCAGTGGAACAGTATCAGACCCGTATTATTATAGTTGTAACTTTACTCCAACTAACGCTGATAATGTCCTCGGTGGTAATATAACTGTTAAATTTTATGATTTTGCTGGTAATACTGCAACAAAAGTAATTAATGTTCAAATAAGAGATATAACACCAACGATAGCACAAATTACACAGTTTAATAACGGTGCAGGTAATATGCCAGTAAGTGCCGGAACAACATACAACTATATAGGTAGATCTGATGTTGTGCTAACTGCTGTGCTTAATGAAAATGATAGTGGAACACTTAAGTTCCAGTATTCACAGTCAATATCAGGTCCTTGGACAACATTTGCTGAAGTAAATATTGCTGGAACAACAATTAATTCTCCTGCCTGGAACCCGCTCTCAAATAATATACCTGAAGGAACATATTATATAAGAGCACTTGCTATTGATGATGATAATAATATTGACCCACAACCAGCATATGTCCCATTTATTTTTGATTATGGTATCCCGACAATAACTTCATTCACAATATCACCAACAGGAACAATTGATTGTGCGAAACCGTTCACATTTAATGTTAAAACAACTGATACTGATATAAATAATGTAACATTCCAGTATTATTCTGCAGGCGCATGGGTAACAATAACTAATGCTACACCATTAATTACTGCAATAAATAATACAACGACACCCAATTCAATAGGATTAAATGATATGAACTATATATGCACTGCACCTGGTCTGACTGCTCCGACAACAATGCAGTTCAGAGTTGTTGTAACTGATAAAGCAAATAATTCTGCTACTGCGTCATTAAATGTTTATTTTGATGATACTTCTGCTCCTGTTGCTGTCCCGTATCTTAATAATAGTGTCGCACCAGGAAATATTGATGCTGATACAAGTGATGCTAATGTAAAAAGTGTAGTGTTCCAATATCGTGTTGCTGGCTCTAATTCATCCTGGATTAATTTAGGAACAGATATAGCACCACCTGGTGGTGGAACATTCGGTAATGCTGGTGATACTTGGAGAAGTAATGTTACACTTGGTAATTTACCAGCAGGTGTGTATGAAGTTCGTGCTATCGCAACAGATAATTTCAATAATGTTGATGAAAGTAAAGCACCTGTTATAACTGTTCTTATTCAGACCAATGCTGCTGGTTCAAAAACCTATTCAACAAAGAGTCCTGACCAATTAAAAGTCGGTATTAAAGAAGTTTCATTTAGTGGTGATAGAACTGTTACTCTTACACTTGAAGTTAAATCAAATACAAATCTTGTTTCTGCACCTGTTATAAGTATGCTCGTAACTGACGAAAATAATAATAAGATAACTAAATCTGTTCAGTTGTCCGGTTCAGGAACAACTTATTCTGGGTCAATAACACTTGATAATTTTGTGCCTACTGGTGTCGGTGTAATTCCTACAATAAATATTTCTGTATCCGGAGATAATGGGACTGGAACAGTAGTCGGGGTTGCTGACAACATTGCTATATCACTACCTAGTCCCACACCCGGTGTTGCGTTACCAAACGGTATGGCTGCTATTAATGCTTGGAGTGGCTCTGCATTACCTAATACGACATCAGTATTAATTGCACCTAAGATAATACCTGATATACCAACTACACAGACATCATTATTGAAACCAATCAACAGATGTTACGAATTTATGTTTGTTGACGGAACAAAACAATTTCCTGCTGGCAGTTGGTGTAGTATAACATTGGCTTATTCTGATGCTGACCTATCAGGAATAGATGAATCGAAACTCGGGATCGCATACTGGGATACTGATAAGCAGAGATGGTCATCAGAAGGAATAAGTGGTGTTAATGTTGATAAATCAGCAAATACTATCAGTTTCAGAACCACTCATTTTTCAGCGTTTGCGATAATGCAGATTGATACTGTTCCAACAATAACATTTGAATCACCTAAAAAAGAAGGGTATGCAGATGAAGACCCGATTATTTCTGTTAAAGCAGAAGATGGGTTCAGTTCAATTGCTTCAATGAAAATTATTATTGATGGTATTGACCAGACATGGAACTTGATTGGGGTTGGTGCACATGACGGTATTGATAATAATGGTAACGGACTTGTTGACGAACAGGACACTGCAAATTTTGTTAGTGAAACAGTGTTCAATACATTAAGTGCAACATCAGCAAGATTTCTCGTCAGAGCACCCTTACGTCTTGCAACAGGAAAACATAAACTTGAAGTTATTGCAACTAATGCTCAGAGTAAATCAACTACACAAAGTATTGAATTTACTGTAAGCGATAATTTGAATTTTGTTGATGAACCGTATTGTTATCCGAACCCGTTCAATCCACGTACTACTACAATTAAAATAGTTCCTAATGTTACTAAAGCATCTGATGTAAAAGTGACAATATACGATTTTGCTGGTAATAAAGTTGCTTCATTACAAAAATGGATAACCGGTTCAGGAACAGGTCCATTGAATGTTATTGAATGGAATGGTTACGAAGATAGAACAAATAAATATCTGGCTGATGGCGTATATTTTGCTGAGATAGAAGCGACAAGTGATACAGAAGTAGTTAAAAAGTTTATAAAAATACTGATATCATCTAAATAAGTAAATAATATATCCTTAATTTGATAGGAGGAGAAAAGTTTATGAAATTAGGTAGATTTGTATCCGTTTTGGTTATTTGTGCTGTTTTATCAGTAAGTGTTCAGTATATCTATTGTACTGAAACAAGTGATTCATTACCATTTTTAAGAATGGGTATCGGTGCAAGAGCATTAAGTCTCGGAGGGGCATTTACAGCAGTAAGTAATGACGCATCAACAATATTCTGGAATCCAGCTGGATTAGCATTAATAAACGGACTTGAAATAGGGACAATGTTCTCGTTACTTTCTTTAGATAGGACACTTAATATGGTCAGTGTCGTATCACCAACAAAATTCGGGTCAATAGGAGCAGGTATTGTTAACTCGGGAGTAAGTGGTATAAAAGGATATGATAATAACGGTCAACCAACAGAAAATCTGTCGTATCAGGCAAATAGCATAAATTTATCGTATGGAAAAATGGTCCAGGAAAATGTTAATGTAGGTGGTAATTTGAAACTTATAACGGATTCTCCTTCTAAAACTAATTCAAGAACAGGATTCGGATTAGATATCGGTTTTTTATCTAATGTTAAAGAAAATTTAACTGTAGGTGTTAAATTACAGGATATAATTAATCAGATTGGAAACGATATTGGAAAAGATTCTGCACCTTTGATTGCAACTGTTGGCGGACTATATAAAACAAAAATAGGCATAAATTTAAGTGGCGATATTTCATACAATTTTGAAATGAAATCAGCAGTATTAAAATTAGGTGGCGAATACCAGATTAATGATTCATTATCAGTTGGTGCCGGAATAAATGATACAGAAGTATCAATCGGGTTCGGAGCAAAATATAATAAGTTAGGGTTCTTTTATACATTTATGACAGATAAATTTAATATGCAATATATACATTTTATCTCTTTGGGGTATAAATTGTAATCTTCTAAGTTCAGAGAATGTCATTACGAATAGAGAAATAACAACGCAATTTTATGTTTCTCGTAATGATATAATGAGCAAGTAACTATCGAATACTGTTTTACGAGCCAACCAAATCTTACCTATGATATTTGTTGTGTATCATAAGTGTCTACATAACTCAAATATAATCCCAATTTTTAAATTTTGCTTAAAAAAGGGGTTTTTCTTTATGATAAAAATTGCTATCTTTATTCTATTTTGTATACTCAATAGTATTTTATTGACTGAAGAACCAAAAATTAAAATCAACGAAATACCTAAAAAAGATGAAATAAAAGTGCCCGCTATAGATTTAAAAGGAATCAACCAGGTTCAGAAAGAAGTTCAAAAACTTGAAATATCGTCAGTAACATTTCAGCAGCGAGTATTTACTATTGATGAACTTAAACAATATAATGGTAAAGATGGTAAACCTGTATATGTCGCTGTTGATGGAATTGTATACGATTTATCAGATGCGAAGCCATGGAAAACAGGTAAACATCAGGGTATGCATACAGCAGGTGAAGACCTAACAGACGCATTTAAGAAAGCACCAAAAGAATATCATATACCAGGTATAACATTAGAGAAATATCCTAAAGTAGGAATTCTTGTAAACGAAAATATTTCAGTAAAAATTGATACCATCACAATCCCGGTTCTTGAAGATTATAATGTTCCTAACTCGGATTATGGTAAAAAAGTTATATGTCCTGTTACAGGCAGAAGATTCAGAGTGTTTTCAAAAACAACAGCAGTTAAATATCAGGATAAAATCTATTATTTCTATAACACAGATTCATTTAAGAAATTTAAGAAAAATCCAGAGAAGTATATAAAAAAATAGTTTTATACTTAAAATTGTAGAAATTGAGGTGTTTCTATGGATGTAATAGATGCAATTAAAAACAGGATAAGTGTAAGAAAATATCTGGATAAAGATGTTGAAGAAGAAAAGTTGAATGAAGTTCTTGAAGCAGGACGTTTAGCACCTTCAGCAAGTAATCGTCAGGAATGGCGTTATATAGTTGTGAGAGATAAATCAACAAGAAAAAAGTTAGTTGAAGCAGCTAATAACCAGTCATTTGTTGGCGAAGCACCTGTTGTGATTGTATGTTGTGCTGAAACGGATGAACATATTATGAGTTGTGGAGAGAAATGTTATCCGATTGATTTAGCAATATCTATTGACCATATGACATTGAGAGCAGTTGAACTCGGGCTCGGAACATGCTGGATAGGTGCGTTTAATCAGGATAAAGTAAAAAAATTGCTCGGTATACCGGATAAGATACGTGTTGTAAACCTGCTCCCATTAGGATATCCTGCTGAAAAAAAGAACACTAAAATACGGAAGCCACTCACAGAAATCGTCCATTACGAAAAATGGTAACCTCTTTCCTAACCAAAGATTATTGTGTAATGAAACATATTTCTTTAATGAAATTTGACCTGTCAGTAAAAAAGAATTAGATTGACTAAATGATTTACAAAATATATAATTTAATAGATAAGAAAGAAATATTAAAATGGGAAGAAAATTTTTTATATTAGTAATTATTCTATTTTTTTCAGAAACAATTTTTTCAGTAGAAGAAAATTTCGAATCGGTTCTTTTTAAACTGAAACAGCAGTTTGATAATATAAATAATTATCTGTGTACTATTGAGTCATATACATCAAAAAAAGATAAATCAGAGTTTTTGGTATTGAAATATTTTTTCAGTAAGCCGAAATCTGTCCGAATAGAGATTATATCCGGTAAGAATAAAGGAACAATACTATTACTTAATCAGAATAAAGTCAGAGTTAAACCCGGAAACAGAATATTTTCTGTATTAACTTTAACTTTTAATCCTGACGATAAAAAAGTATGCGATATACGTGGTAGAGGTGTCCATGAATCGGATTGGGGCTGGTTTATTGATAAACATATAGGAAATTTGGAATATTTTGATTCAAAATATCTTTATGATGAAACAGTAGAAGGTATATCTACAATGGTCTATGAATTACATTCAAAAGATATAAATAAAACAGAAGAAGTTAACAGAGAAACAATATGGATAGATAAAGAAAGATATATTATCATAAAATATATCCAGTATGATAAAGATGAAAAAATTATCCAAGCGTCATCATATAAAAATATTGCACTTAATCAAGAACTGGATGAAAAAATATTTACAAGTTTTAAGTAAATAAATAATCACAGAAGGGTGAAAATGAACAAATGTATAAAATAAAAATTATTACAAAGAATTTGCAAATGGATGCAGAATTGAATGATACAAGAACATCAAAAATTATTTATGATTCGTTACCTATTGAATCAAAAATAAATACTTGGGGTGAAGAAATATATTTTTCTATACCAGTTAAAACAAAACTGGAAAACGGGGTAGAAGTTGTTAACGAAGGTGATTTGGGCTACTGGCCTGTCGGTAACGCATTCTGCATATTTTATGGTAAAACACCGGTATCAACTGATACTGAAATACGGCCGGCATCAGCAGTAACATTGATAGGTAGATTACTCGGTAATCCGAAAGAATGGAATAAAGCGGTTCAAGGTGAAAAAATTATTATAAAGAAAATCTAATAACAATTGAAACAATAATTTCTGAATTGTTCTGATGTGAATTAAGAGCGTAGATATATACCTAAAGTAGAAAGGTTTCGTAAAATATTTTCTATTTTATTATTAACTTCGTTATCAGTAAGTGTTCTTGTTAGATGACTGAAATATAATGAAATTGCTAAACTTTTTTTATCAGGACCTATCTTTTCACTTCTAAATATATCAAACAATGAAAATTCAATATTTATTTCATCCTGTTCGGAAATAATCTTATCAATAATTTCCTGATAAGTTACATTTTCTGGGACAACAATAGATATATCTCTTGCTATTTTCGGGAATTTACTATACGATTTCGCTTTACGTTCAGGGACCCAATATGACATTATATTTTCAATATCAATTTCTGCATAATAAACTTCATCAGAATATTTTTCTGTTAATTCAGGATTAAGTAGACCCAATTCCCCGAATGTGTTCCCCTCTTTATCAGAAATAAGTGCTGATTTACCGTATATAAAATGACCTCCCTGTGATTCATCAATATGTCTGAATGAATAATTTTTTATTCCGAGTTCATCAAACATATTTTTAACAACACCAGCAATATAATAAAAATCAATATT
>Ga0078972_1006898_pt1 | contig 26151 bp, 22 predicted proteins | sample YelNatPaOPGAMG01_FD_67568 | JGI IMG/M metagenome (GOLD analysis project Ga0078972, IMG submission 67568) | Hot spring thermophilic microbial communities from Obsidian Pool, Yellowstone National Park, USA - OP-RAMG-01 (SPADES assembly) (version 2) | ecosystem: Environmental > Aquatic > Thermal...
CGCATAAAGACAGGCTGATAAGACTCGCGTAAATGATGACCCCTTGCCTCAGTGGCCAGGCCACGCATAGTCGATGCGTGTGCTGTATAACGGACAGTTATGCAGAAACTTCCAGAGCGCCCAATAAGGCTCTGGCTCCCGGAAGTGGAACCGCCGGGATGCCCGCCAATTTTTTGGCGGGAGGAGGTCACCCCATATTAACACAATTAACAGAAAGAGGCAAGTGCTCGTGATTCCCACCGGGAAAGCGGGGAATGAAACCATTTCCCGGGTCCGGGCATCACCTTTCACCCCCACGGCCGGGGACCCCGCAGCTACCCCGGATCCTGCGCCTGGCTCACCAACTGGCGGACGGCGCGTTCGAACTGCGGCCGGGGCAACAGAAGCACCCGGCCGCATTTTTCGCAGCGCAAGCGGAAATCGATCCCCGTGCGCATTACGGACCAGAGGTCACCACCGCAGGGATGGCGTTTCTTGAGGCGCACCACGTCGCCCACCCGGTACCGGACCGGTGCCGTTATACCCATTCGGCCAGGAAGGCCTGGTAGGCCTTGAAGGAGGACCACACGTCGACCACGCTGGTCACCTCGAAGGGCGAGTGCATGCCCAGCACCGGCACCCCGCAGTCCAAAACGTCCATGCCGTAGTTGGCCAGGAGGTAGGCGATGGTCCCGCCGCCCCCCAGGTCCACCTTACCCAGTTCCCCGGTTTGCCAGAGCACGTTGTGGCTGTTGAACAGTCCCCGCACCCGGCCCACGAATTCGGCGGTAGCCTCGCTGGCCCCCGCTTTGCCGCGTGACCCGGTGTATTTGGTGATGACCACTCCGGCCCCCATCCGGGCCACGTTCCGTTTATCGAAGGCGTCGGGGTAGTTGGGATCGAACCCCGCCGTAACATCGGCGGACAGGGCGCTCGAACGGGCCAGGGCCCGCCTCAGGTCCAAATCGTGGTAGTCCGGAGCGCACCGCGCGTAAATCTCCGCCGCCGTGTCCTGGAAGAAGGCCGCGGCCATGCCGGTGTTGCCGACCGAGCCGATTTCCTCCTTGTCGCAAAACACCGCCAGGGCGGTCCGCGCGGGCGGCGGGGCGAGTCCCAGGATCGCTTCCAGGCCCGCGTACACCGACACCCGGTCGTCCTGGCCGTAGGCCCCGATGAGGGCGGCGTCGAGACCGACAAAGCGCGCCGGCCAGGCCGGCACCAGGGAGAGGTCCGCCGAAACGAAGTCCTCCTCGGACAGACCGTATTTTTCCGACAGGAGTCTCAGGATATTGAGCTTGACCCTGTCCTTTTCGTCGCCCCCGCCGGGCAGCCCTTCGCCGCCGATGAGGGCGTTCATGGCTTCCCCGCTCACCGCGTCGGCCATCTTTTTGTCCATCTGCTCCTTGGCCAGGTGGGGCAGCAGATCCGCAATGGTCAGCACCGGATCGTCCAGGTCTTCCCCGATCACTATTTCCACCTCGCCGTGTCCGGCGCGGGAAACCATCCCGTGCAGGGCCAGGGGAGCGGCCAGCCACTGATATTTCTTGATGCCGCCGTAATAATGGGTCTTCAGGAGAGCCAGGCCTTCCTCCTCGTACAGGGGCTGCGGCTTCAGGTCTATCCGCGGCGAGTCGAGGTGGGCGCCGACGATGTTGAAGCCGGTGCGGGGCTCGTTTTGGCCGATCACGGCCAAAATGACGGCCCGGCTGCGGTTGACGAAAAAAACCTTGTCGCCGGGGTGCAGGGCCTGGTCCGCCAGGGGAACGAACCCGGCAGCCTGCGCCCTTTGCACCACCTCGCGGACCGTCTCGCGCTCCGTCTTGGCCCGGCACAGGAATTGCGTGTACGCGCCGGCCATGGCCCGCGCCGCCGCGCGGTCCGCCTCGCTCAAAGACTGCCAGCCCCAGCGGGTCTTGAATTTCAACTCCTGATGGCGCCCGTCTTTCCTGTCGTTTTCCTCCTGCATTAGCGACACACCCCTTCAAAACCATATTGGCCACGTATTCCGCCGATATAATATGCCCTTTTTACCATGTTACCAGCGGCCAGGGCAGGTGGAAGGTCCTGGTCACCTGCTGGAGGTAGGGCAGGATCACCGAGCCTTGCCAGACGCCGGAAGGCAGAAGCCGGGCGACCACCACGCTGAGGACCAGCACCCAGACGCCTCCCCACAGGATGCCGAAAAGCAGCCCGCCCAGCCGGTCCACCACCACCAGGGGGGTCACCGCGATCAGGGAGGACAGACCCCGCGCTATGGAATGAACTACGATTTCCACCGCCAACAGGATGGCGAGAAAAGCCAGGACCTGCACCACCCCTGCGGCCAGGGCGGACGGCGAGGTCAGGGCGGGCGGGGTGACCGCCAGGCTGACCGCCCGCACCCCCGGAGCGGGGAGGAAAGGCAGGTGCTGTTCGAGGAACCGTTGCACCGAACCGGCCAGGTTCCACCTCTCATCCAGGTAGACACTGAGCCGGTAGTAATACTGGGAGGCGGCCACAAAACCCAGCACCCAGGCGAAGAGGCCGGCCAGGGAGGTCAAAAGGCCCGCCCGGTAACCTTTCCAGGCCGAAAGAGCTATAATGATGAGGATCACCCAGTCCACCCCGTGCACGGCACACCTCCGGGAAAAGGGTTGTTCCGTTCTTTACTTCGCCGTGGGGAAGGAATTTCCTTTTGGGAACGGCCTCATCCAGCCGGTGCGGAAGCGAATGACCGGAGGATTTTCCCGGCACGATGGCCAAACATTCATGAAAGCGAGTCTTTTGGCGCGGGAGGGGAGACCGTGCGAGGTTGGCAAAAGAAGGCCGGCCCGTTGGCCGTGGCGGTTTCGCTTCTCCTGGTCCTGTCCGGTTGTATCACACCGGGTGGCGGTCAGGATCCTGTTTCACGTGAAGCGAAGCCGAAGACCATCGGCCTGGCCGTCTACTACGAGAAAGTCACCGCCGGCGATGCCTATCTGGTGCGGGAAGTGCATGAAGTGCCGTATACCAAAGAAGTGGCCCGCGCCGCCCTGGAGGAACTGATCCGGGGCCGGCCGTCCACTCCCGGCGCTTTCCGCGTCCTGCCTTCCTCCACCAGGGTCAGGGGTATCAGCATCCATGACGGCCTGGCGACGGTGGACTTCTCCCGGGAAGTCCTGCAGGCGCGGGTGGGATCGGCGGGGGAACTCCTCGGCATTCAAAGCATAGTCGACACCCTGACCGAATGGCCGGCCATCCGGAAGGTGTCTTTCCTGGTGGACGGCCGGCTCGACCAGCGCGCCCGGGACTGGTGGGGCCATGCCGGCCTTTACGGCCAGCCCTTCACCAGGGACCTCGCCAAGGTCTACGAACCGGCCATCTGGGTGAGCGAACCCGCCCCGGGGCGGAAAGTTCGTTCGCCCCTGGCCATCCGCGGCAGCGCCCGGGTGTTCGAAGGTGTGGTCAACGCCCGGCTGGAGGATGCCGCCGGAACGGTGTTGGCCGCCGGTCACACCGTGGCGGCCGCCGATGCCTCCGGGCGCGGGGACTTCGCCATGTCCCTGCCTTTCACCGCCCCGGCCGGCGCCGGCCGCCTGACCGTATTCGCGGTCAGTCCCAAGGACGGCACGGAAATCAACAAGGTGGTGATTCCCATCATCTGGGGTCAAGACCGTTAGCGCGGCCGGGCCTGGTACCTGTCCCTGGGTATAATGGACAGCCCCTGGTGGATATAAATACTTTAGCTGTCCGTATCCGGAGGGATATTTATGCAGGCCGTACAGGAAAAAACCATTGGTGGCGCCCCCAAGGCCAAAATCCATATGGAGGATACAGAGGCACCGGCCAAACTGGCCCGGGAACTGATCGCCCGGATCAACCTCGCCGACTTGCGGGGGAGGGAGATCGTAATTCTGTGCATCGGCACCGACCGCTCCACCGGAGACGCCCTGGGGCCCCTGGTGGGCAGCCGTCTGGTCAAGACCCGGCAACATCTGTTCACCGTCTACGGGTCCCTGGAGCAGCCCGTGCACGCCTCCAACCTGCGGGAAAAACTGGCGGAAATCCAGCGTTGCCACCGCGATCCCTTCATCGTGGCCGTGGATGCCTGCCTGGGGCACCTGGATTCCGTGGGATGCGTGAGCGTCGGGGAAGGGTCCCTGCTACCCGGCGCCGGTGTCCACAAGCCGCTGCCCCCGGTGGGAGAGGTGCACATTACGGCCATCGTCAACGTGGGCGGCTTCCTGGAGTATTTGGTCTTGCAAAACACCCGTCTCAACCTGGTGATGCAGCTGGCCGACCTGATCGCCGAAGGTCTCCTCCTGGCGGCGCGGGAAATAGCCCCGGCGCAAGAGGAATACGCCTGAAACCACCGAGGACCCGGGAACGAAAGCCCGGGCCCTCCATCATGCCTTATCGTTTCCTGTCTCACGAAAACACTCCCGGTAGAACCGCCAAATCTCCGATCGGTCAAAAAACGCCGAGAGTTCCCGTACGATGGGGTCGCGGTACCTTCGGTCCAGCCGGCCGCCGCATGTAGCGATAATATCGCGGACATCTTCCCGGTCGATGGCCCGTTCAGAGATGATCTAGCGGTTCTTTCGCGTTGCGAACATTCTCGTTCACCTCCCCTCTGCCATAGCGGCCGTTCTTTTTACTCGTCCGATCTTCCCCAAGTCTATCTCCGGCCTCATCCACTTCGGATTGAACCGGCGGGCGGTTTCCCAGGCCTCCCTATACCAGTGCCATTTTTCCCCGATCCCGGCCCCGGGCCAAAGATCGGGGTGCCCAGCCTGCCAGGCGTTGTAACGCCGCCACTGCTCTCTCCGTTCCTGGAACTCCTACCTGGTGCCGAACATGTTACCGCCTTCCCACAGGAAATGCGACCGATAACAGGCATTGCTCAATATACATCAGGCCTTATACACCAATCCGGTATCCCTCGCCAGTGCGAAGCGAGGCCCCCACAAGACAGCCGGAGACCCGGGGTCTCTCCCCGGGTCCCTTCTTTACCGCAACCTCTCGTCCAGTTCGTCCACCACCTGGGCCGCCGACATGCCGCTGGCATCGATCACCGGCCCGGGAAAGGCGATGTCCTGGTATCCCAGCAGATTCCGGTCCATACCCGCGATCACCGCCGCGTCGGCTCCTTCCAGGCGGGTCAGCGGTACCACCCGGTAACCGCGGCTGGCCAAAGTATCCCGGAAATTGTGCAGATTGGTCAAATCGAGCGCTACCGTCTTTTGGGCCATGCGGGTCCCCCTTTCCCGTTCTTTCCGGTATTATGCCCGGGGGACCCGCCGGTCATTTGCCGAGGCGGCCGTACTCCTCCAGCAAGGCCGCCACTTCCTCGTCGCTCACCTCGTCGAACCGTTCGTAAAACTGTCCGACGGCGTAAAAGTGGGCCGGGGTGTCCAGGCAGACCAGCCGGTCCACTTCGCTTTCCAGAAACAGTACGGTGTCCGGGGGAGCCACCGGTACCGCCAAAATCACCTGTTCGGGCGCCAGGATCTCCCGCACCGAGCCGATGGCCGCCAGTGCCGTGTAGCCGGTAGCGATACCGTCGTCCACGATCAGCGCCGTACCGCGGTAGGGAGGATAGTCCTCGCGCCCGCGGTAGCGGCGCATGCGGCGGATGATTTCGTCCCTTTCCGCCGCTACCCGCTGGGCCAGATCCTCCTCGGTCAGGTGGAGGCGCTCCAGAAGGCGGCGGTCGAAAATGGCGCGGCCGTCCTGGGCCACGGCGCCCACAGCCAGTTCGGGATTTTGCGGGGCACCGATCTTGCGTGGAATGACCAGGTCGAGAGGCCAGCCCAGGGACCGGGCCAAAACGCCGCCCACCACCGCGCCGCCGCGGGGTATGGCCAGCACGACCCCGTCCCGGCCGAAAAGGTCCCCCAGTCTGGCCGTCAGTTTTCGTCCGGCGTCAAGGCGATCCACAAATCTCATGAACCTAGTTTACCCCCAAACATCCTGGCTCAAGAGGCGTTCGACCAGTTGCCACAGCCGGTCCCTCTCGGCGAAGGAAATTTCCAACCGCAACCCGCCGCCTTTTTCTTCCTTGATCCGGACCCTGGAGTTCAGCCGCTGCACCAGGTTCTTTTCCATCTGCCGCAGGGCGGGGTCGCGATGCCGCCGGGGCGTCTCCGGGGCGGGCCCGTCCTTTTTTTCGGCCACCTTTTGGACGTATTCCTCGGCCTGACGGACACTCATGCCCGTCTTGACCATATGTTGGGCGCCGGCCACCATGGCTTCCGGATCGCCCAGGGAAAGGAGGGCCCGTCCGTGACCGGCGCTCAGGCTCCCGTCGGCCACCAGTTCCTTGACCGGTCCGGGCAGACCCAGGAGCCGGATGGTGTTGCCCACCAGGGGGCGCGACCGGCCCACCTGGCGGGCCACTTCCTCCTGGGTCAAACCGAACTCCTCCACGAGACGGCGGTAGGCTTCGGCTTCCTCCAGCGGATTAAGGTCCTCGCGCTGGATGTTCTCGATGAGGGCGACGGCCGCCGCCTCCAGGTCCGAACTCTCGCGGACGATGGCGGGGATGGCGGCCAGGCCCAGGCTCCGGCAGGCCTCCCAGCGGCGCTGACCGGCCACCAGTTGGTAGGTGCCGTCGTTCCGGGGCCGCACCACTATCGGCTGTACCACACCCAGTTGCGCTATCGAATTGGCCAGTTCGGCGAGGCTTTCCTGATCCAGGCCCGAGCGCAACTGACAGGGACCGGGGAAAATGCGGTCCACCGGTAATTCCACCATGGTCCGGTCGGACGACACATCCTTCTCCTCACGGGGGATCAACGCTTCCAGACCGCGCCCCAGGCCGTGTTTCCTATTCATTGGCCAGTACCTCCCGGGCCAGTTCCTCGTAGACCTCGGCTCCCCGCGAGCGCCGGTCGTAAACGCCGATCGGCAGGCCGTAGCTGGGAGCCTCGGAAAGGCGCACGTTGCGGGGTATGACGGTCCGGTAGACCTTTTCCTTGAAGTGCCGTTTCACCTCGTCCACCACCTGGATGGACAGATTGGTCCGGCCGTCGAACATGGTCAACAACACCCCCTCCAGCTGCAGGCGGGAGTTCAACCGCGCCCGTACCAGCTGGATGGTTTTCATGAGCTGGCCCACCCCTTCCAGGGCGTAATATTCGCACTGGATGGGGATCATAACGGTGTCGGCCGCCGTCAGGGCGTTCACCGTCAGGAGACCCAGCGAAGGCGGCGTGTCGATGAAGACGAAATCGTAATCGTCGCGCACTTGCGCCAGCCTTCTCTGCAGGAGGCGCTCCCGGCCTTCCCGGCCGGCCAGCTCGATCTCGGCGCCGGCCAGTTCCAGCGTGGACGGCAGGATGTCCAGGCCGGGAACGTCAGTCCGCCGAATCACCGCAGCGGCTTCCTCACCCTCCGTAAAAAGGTCGTAAGCACTCTTCTCCAACTGCATCCGGTTCACACCCAGCCCGCTGGTGGCGTTACCCTGGGGGTCGATGTCCGCCAAAAGGACCTTTTGACCCCGCGCCGCCAGAAAGGCCGACAGATTGATGGCCGTGGTCGTCTTGCCCAGTAGAGTAGAGGACTTTCATCCCCCCTCGTCAAACCGTACGTGAGGTTCTCCCTCATACGGCTTTCACCGTAAACTTCTCCCGCCGTATTCGACCCCGGAGGATCTTGACGGCCGGGAAAAGCCGCGCCGGTACACGGCCGCCGGATTTTGGCGCGGGGTTGGCAGTTCCCGTGGTGCGGGAACAATCCCCGTCCGGGCCGGTACCGGGGGCGTGTTTACGGCGGAGCCCCTTCCCTGGGGCGGGTTGTGTTGTCCCGCCCTTCCCCGGTAGTATGGGCTCCTCCGACTCCCCGCGCGGCCGTCTCCGGAAACTTCGGACCACCTTATATTCCGGATTACGCTCCAAAACAGCGAACCGCCGGGGTCTCCCGGGTTCCACAAGCGACTGTATGTACGTTCCGCCTCCCTTACGCCGGGGGCGTTTCCGGCCGAACCGGATCACCGGCCGGAAACATGGCCTTCGCCGGGAGGTGACCGGCTCGGCCGCCCCGCCCGTACCCGCCTTCTCCGCCGGATGTGGGAAGTGAGAGGTTGGAGGTAGGATCCGGGGCCCCTTCCAATCCCACTTCCAACCTCCCGCCTCTCCCTTCGCCAGCGGCGGGGACCCACCAAAATCTCGACGCTGCAGAGTTCCTTTCCCAGTACGGACCGTACACTCGAAACCTTCCCGCTCAGCCGCCGCGGTTGCCCGCCGGCGGCCGGGAGTTTCTACGGGGCGCTCCGGCGCTTACCCCGGCGGGACTTTCACCCGCAAGCCGCTTCCGGCTTACCCCGGCACACCGCCTCCCTTTTGGTTGGCAATGGCGATTACCCTGCCCAAACTCACCACCCTCCTCCTTCGTGCCCTTTGTATTCCCCGTCTTTCGCCTTTTTTCCTGCCGGACCGGAAACACCCAGGGGCCGCCGCGCCGGTACCCCGGCGGGACGGGGGAAAGCGTCCGGCGTCGGCCGCGCTTTCTCCACGACCACGAGATTACGGACCGCCCGCGAAAACGGCAGCACCAGATCCCTGACCCGAACCAGCCGTCCCCCCAGAAGGTCCAGGGCCCCTGCCGCCGCGGCAACCTCCCGGGCCGCCTCGGGGCCCTTGCAGGCCACCCACCGTCCCCCCACCGTCACCGCCGGCAGACAGTACTCCGCCAATACGGCCAAAGGAGCCACCGCCCGCGCCGTAACAAGCAAAAACCGTTCCCGGTTCCCGGGCACCCGCAGAAAATCCTCCGCCCGTTGCCGGCAAACGACCACCCCGTCGAGGGAAAGGGCCGTTGCCAGGTTTTCCAGGAAAAAAGCCCGGCGCGCCCGCGGTTCCAGGAGAGTCAAACGGATGCCGGGGACCAGGATCTTCAAAGGCACCCCGGGAAAACCGGCCCCGCTGCCCACGTCGAGCACGGAAAAGCCGGGTTCCAGCGGTGCCACCGTGGCCACGGCCAGGGAATCCAGGAAATGCTTTTCCAATACTTCGCGGGGAGAGGTCACCGCGGTCAGATTTTGTCTTTCCCGCTGCAAAACCTCCAGATAGCGCAAAAACAAACCGGCCCGGTCCCGATCCAGGCTCAGTCCGAGGAGCCGGGCTCCCTTCATAAGACAGGAGGCCAGACTGTCAGTCATCGTCCTTCGTCTTCTTCCTTGACTCAGTTTGAAGAACGGGTTATCTGCAGGCCGAAACCACTTCAAACACCCCCGCTACCCACGACCCACCCCCGGCCCAACCCCCGGTTGGGTGTCCAGCGGTGGGTGCCCGGCCGGGGCCTGGTCACGATCCGCAGGCCGCCTTCCTGGGTCCGCCCGGCGGCGTTTTTCCAGGTGAACCGCCAGCACGGCGATATCGGCCGGGTTGACCCCGGCCAGCCGGGAAGCCTGTCCCAGATTGGCCGGCCGGAAACGGGAGAGTTTCTCCCGGGCCTCGGTGGAGAGCCCGTGGACAACGGCGTAGTCGATGTCCTCCGGCAGCCCCTGCGCTTCCAGCCGGGCCAGTTTTTCCACCCGCTGCCGCTCGCGCTTGATATACCCTTCGTACTTGATTTCGGTCACCAAAAGCGGCAGAATCTCGGCGGGCGGAAGTTCCGGCACCCCCAGGGCGTTCAGTTCCCGGACCCCGATTTCCGGCCGCCGCAACAAGGCGGCCACACTGACCGCCTGTCCGGGAGGCCGCGCGGTGTTGATGTCCCTCATCCTGGCCGCCATTTCCTCCGTCACCGGCAGCACCGTGCGGCGAACCGTCTCCAGCCCCTCGTCCAAAGCCTTTTTCCGGTCCAGGAAGGACCGGTACCGCGCGTCGTCTACCAGCCCTAAGGCCCGCCCTCTTTCCGTAAGGCGGAAGTCGGCGTTGTCCTGCCGCAGCAGGAGGCGGTGCTCGGCCCGGGCCGTCATCATCCGGTAGGGCTCGTCATGGTTTTTGGTGATCAGGTCGTCGATGAGAACCCCGATATAGCTTTCGGCCCGCGACAACACCAGGGGCGGCTCGCCCTGCACGTAGCGGGCCGCGTTGATGCCCGCCACGATACCCTGGGCGGCCGCCTCCTCGTAACCGGAGGTGCCGTTGATCTGGCCGGCCAGGAACAGGCCGGCCACAGCCCTGCTTTCCAGCGAAGCCTTGACCTGGTGGGGAGGTACGTAGTCATACTCGATGGCATAGCCGGTACGCATCATCCTTACCCGTTCCAGTCCGGGAATGGTCCGCAGGACGGCCATCTGCACATCCTCCGGCAGGCTGGTGGCCAGGCCCTGGACGTACATTTCCAACGTGTCGGCGCCTTCCGGTTCCAGGAAAATCTGGTGGAACGGTTTGTCGGCAAAGCGCACCACCTTGGTCTCGATGGACGGGCAGTAGCGGGGACCGGCGCTGGTGATGACACCGGTGTACAAAGGGGCGCGATGCAGGTTCTCGCGAATGATCCGGTGGGCCTGGTCCCCGGTATAGGTCAGCCAGCAGGAAACCTGGTCCCGTTGCGTGACCGGGGAGACAAAGGAAAAGTTGTGCAGCGTCTGGTCACCCGGCTGTTCCTTCATCCGGGAAAAATCCACGCTGCCCCGGTGAACCCGCGGCGGGGTGCCGGTCTTGAAACGGGCCAGCGTCAAACCCAGCCCGCGCAGGCTGCGGCCCAGTCCGGCCGCAGCCTGCTGGTTGTTCGGCGCCCCCGGGTAAGCCAGGTCGCCGATGATGATGCGGCTGTCGAGATAGGTGCCCGTGGCCACCACCACCGCGCGGGCGGTGATGCGCGCCCCGGTCGAGCCCACCACGCCCCGCACGGCCCCGTTTCGCACTTCGATACGCTCCACCGTGACCTGCCGCAGGTGCAGCCCCTTCTGGCGCTCCAGCACGCCTTTCATCAGACGCATGTAAAGCCGCTTGTCCGCCTGGGCCCGCAGGGCCTGAACGGCCGGACCCTTGCCGGTATTCAAAAGCCGCATCTGGATGGCGGCCCGGTCGGTGTTCAACCCGATCTCGCCGCCCAGGGCATCCACCTCCGCCACCAGGTGCCCCTTGGCCGGACCGCCCACGGCGGGATTACACGGCATCAGCCCCACGTTGTCCATGTTGAGGGTGACCACCAGGGTGGACAGACCCAGGCGCGCGGCGGCCAGCGCCGCCTCGCAACCGCCGTGGCCGGCCCCGACCACGATCACGTCGTAGCTGCCGGCGTCGTACTCCATCTTTCCATCCCTCACTTACCCAGGCAGAAATCGCGGAAGATGCGATCGATCACCTCGGATCCGGCCGCCGAACCGGTAATCTCGCCCAAGGCCTCCCAAGCCTGGCGCAGATCACTGGCCAAAATATCCAGGGGCCACCCCGCTCCGGCACGGTCAAGCACTTCCCGCAGCGCGTCGCGGGCCCGTTCCAGGGCCAGGCCGTGCCGCGCCGCGGCCACCAAGGGCGTCTCCCCCCGGGAGTTCCCCAGCACGGTGTCCACCATCGCCTGCTCCAACTCCGGCAGCCCGGCCCCGGTCAGGGCTGATACTTCCATCATCCGGCAACCGGGCAAAGAGGCCGCCAATTCCCTAAACTCCCTCCCGGCCGGCCGCAGGTCGGTCTTGTTGACCGCCAGGATAACCGGCCGGCCGGCCAGGTCCTGGGCCAACTGCCGGTCTTCCGCGGTCACCCCGGCGGCGGCGTCACCCACCAGCACCACCAGGCCGGCGTCGACCAGAGCCCGCCTGGTTTTCTCCATGCCCAGCACTTCCAGGGCGTCACCGCCGGCGTGCAAACCGGCGGTATCGGCCAGCCGCAGTTGAACCCCGCCTACCACCACGCTCTCTTCGATCACGTCCCGGGTGGTGCCCGGCACCCCGGTTACGATGGCCCGGTCACGGCCGGTCAGCGCGTTCAAGAGCGACGACTTGCCCACGTTGGGTTTCCCGGCCAGGACCGTGCTCACCCCTTCCCGGTAAACCCGGCCGGCGGCGAACCCGCGCAACAGTTCCTCCAGGGCGGCGAGAATTTGCCGGACCTCCCGCACCAGGGTTTCCCCTCCCGTTTCGCCCACGTCTTCCATGGGAAAATCCAGTTCCGCCTCCACGGCGGCCAAAAGAGACAACACCCGGTCCGCCAGGTGCCCCACCCGCGCGGAAAGACGTCCTCCCAACTGGCTTACGGCCAGACGGTGCGCTTGGGCCGAGCGGGCCCGGATGATGTCGGCCACCGCTTCGGCCTGGGCCAGATCCAGACGCCCGTTCAAAAAAGCGCGCTCGGTAAACTCCCCCGGTTCGGCCAGCCGCGCCCCGCCGGCCAGCACCGCCTCCAGCGTGAGCCGCAACGCCCAGAAGCCGCCGTGGCAGTTTATCTCCACCACGTCTTCCCTGGTGTAACTGTGCGGCGCGCGCATGATCCCCACCAGCACCTCGTCGACGGGCGAACCGGCTCCGTCGTAAACGTGACCGTACACCAGACGGTGCGTGACCCGGTCCAGATCCACCCCTTCCGACCGGGGACGGAAAATACTCTTGAGAATGGCGACAGCGTCGCGCCCGCTGACTCTCACGATCCCGATGCCGCCTTCCCCGGGCGGAGTGGCGATGGCGGCGATGGTTTCCTCCCGGCGGATGGTCCTTTCCATCATGTTTCCCCCTCCGGTTTCGGCGATCCGACAAGCGTGACGACCCAAACAAAAGGACCCGTACATCCGGTACGGATATGCGGGTCGAGGTGCGCTCGGGCGGGCTCCGCCGCCTAACGGCGATCCGTGGCGTAGCTCCGGCGGGGAGAAATCACGATCTTGCGGAAAGGTTCGTCGCCCTCGCTGAAAGTGTAGATATCCTCCCGACCCTGCAGCGCGGTATGAATGATGCGGCGTTCCGAGGCGCTCATGGGCTCCAGGACGACGCTGCGGCCCTTCAACCGCGCCTTGTCGGCCATCCGCCCGGCCAGATGACGCAGGGACTGCTCCCGCCGCGCCCGGTAATCTTCCACGTCGACGACGATGCGCTTGATCTTGTCCCGGCCGCGGTTCACGGCCAGATTTACCAGATATTGTAAAGCGTCCAGAGTATCCCCGCGACGGCCGATGAGAATCCCCAGTTGCGCTCCCTTGAGGTTCACCCGCACCGAGTCTTCTTGCTCCTCGACAATCATTTCCGCGCTCAGTTCCATGGCCGCCAGGATTTCGCGCAACAGCGAACGCGTCTTTCCCGCCAGGGTTTCCTTAACCCTTAACCTTACCCGGGCCGGTTTGCTTAGCAGACCCAGAAGCCCCTTCGTGGCCTCCTCCAGCACGTCCACTTCCACCTGGTCGCGCGGCACCCTTAGCTCCCGGAGGCCTTCCGCCACGGCCTCCTCGACCGTTTTTCCCGTCTTTTCGATCGTCTGCAACATCCTGTACCTCCTTAACCGGTGGGGGGGTCATCCGGTTGACGATATACTGCTGGCCTACCCCGGTCAAATTGTACATGATCCAGTATAGCCCCAGGCCGGAGGGAACCGTGGAAGTAATCCAGATGAAGAACAGCGGCATGCCGTAAATCATCGTCTTCTGCGAAGGATCGCTGGTGTTCGGGGTGGTCAGCCACGACTGCCAGAACGTCGTCACTCCGGCCAAAATGGGTATGACCCAATATCGATCCGTTTCACGCAGGCTGTTTATCCAAAAAAAACCGGCATGCGCAGTGTAGTTGAAGCTGAGCAACGCCCGGTACAGCGCGATCAGGATCGGCATCTGGATCACCAGCGGCAGGCAGCCGCTCATGGGATTGACGCCGTAATCACGGTACAATCCCATTACGGCCTCGTTCATTTCCCGGGGGTCCTTGCCCTTGTACTTGTTCTGGATCTCCTTGATTTTCGGTTGCAACTGCTGCATCTTCCGCATGGAAGCCATTTGTTTGAAGTACAACGGGGAAAGGACGAGCTTGATCAAAATAGTCAAAAGAACAATGGCCAGGGCGTAACTCGGAACACGCATGTCCACGGTCAACCCGTAAAGCCACTGCAGCAGTGCCCCCATACCGCTCACAAGGGCATTCCAAATATCCACACGCCTACTCCTTTCACCCTATCCGGCCTCTGCTCGTGCGCGGACCGCGCTTTCCCCCGTCCCGCCTTCGCCGGCGTCCCTCTCATCCCAGCGGATCGTAACCCCCGGGATGAAAAGGATGACACTTCACCAGCCTTTTTGCGGCCAACAGTCCCCCCCGCAGAACTCCGTACCGTTCGACGGCCGCCACGGCGTACTCCGAGCAGGTGGGCGTAAAACGACATACCGGCGGAAAAAGAGGTGATATAACTTTCCGGTAGAGGGCGAGCAAGGCCAAAACCACCCTTTTTCCCAAGTTGCAGCACACCCCTTCTGACCGAAAGCATGCAGCCCTTCAAAAAGACGGGCGCTTTCCGCCCGCCGACAAGTTCTTTAAAAGGCTCCCGATTATTTTCTCCGCCTGGGCCAAACCCATGGTCGCCGCTTCCGGCCGGGCCACCAGCACGTAATCGCCCCCGGGCGGAAACATCTCTCCGTTCAACCGGCAAGCCTCCCTCAGGACCCGCCGTACCCGGTTCCGCTCCACGGCCCCGCCGATCTTCTTGCTGACCACGAAGCCAAAACGAACCTGCGGATCCGCCCGACGCCGGCAATACAACACCAGTTGCCGGCTGCCGGCGGAGCGTCCCTTCCGGTAACAAAACCGGAAGTCGCGATTACTCTTGATGGTGGTGATGGAAGACATCGATTTTATTTACACCAATATATCCCTTTTCTTCGAGTATTAACCAAGACGGTCCTTCAATATACCCTCTGAATGACGGAACCTTCAGGCGGTCAGTCTCTTTCTTCCCTTCAGCATTCTTCTCTTGATGACGTTCCGCCCGGCCTTGGTGGACATCCTCTGGAAGAACCCGTGTACGCGCTTGCGTCTCCTGTTCTTGGGCTGATAAGTTCTTTTCATAACCGGCGCCGTGCGGCCCGCGTAATCTCTCCGGGCGAAAGGCACGGCTCCCCCTTTCCCTAGTTTCCTCCCAAACGCCGGCCGCCTTCCGGGAGGGCCTTACCCGGCCCCTTCCATCCCGGCGCGCCCGGCCCGACCGGCAGTGGGTCGCCGCGGAGCGCGGCCCCGACGTTTCCGGCGACCATTTTACCATATTGCTTTAGCCGGGGCAAGCTTTTTCCCCGCCCCGCCGGAACTCCGGGCGGCCCCTAGAAGCAGCCGGGCCCCCGGGCCGATGCTCTTTCCGCCGGTTGGAAACAACCGCGAAAGCACGTTGCCATCGGGACGCAAATTTGTTATTATTGGTTCACGCCATGAGGGCGCGCGGATTTTTACACAGGCTGTTCATAAACCTGTGGATATTCATGTTGACGAAACCCTGCGCGGCCCGTCCCGGTGGGCTCCCGGCCACCTGCAACCCTTCCGGCGTCAAAACGGATCGCCGGACCGGCGGGACACTTGCCCACAGCCCAAGCGCCCGAAAGACGCCGGGCCGCCGGGGTGAACGAAGTGGTTGAGGCCGCCCGGGCTGCAATCGCGGGACTTACGGACAACCGCCTCCGGCCGGGCGGGCGCGGTACGGCAGACCAACGGGGGGAACCGCCATGTCCAGAAACGAAAGTGAAATCATTTGGAACGGTATAACCAACGCCCTCAAAAAGAAGTTGGATAAAAATTCCTATGAAACATGGATTAAATATGTTAAATTAATCGATTTCATTGATAATACGCTTTATATTCAAGCTCCTAACGATTTTTCGCGCATTTGGATGTCCAATAATTATTCTTCTTTAATTAACGATACTCTAAGCAGCATAACCAGACGGGACATAAATGTAAAATTTCTCAATACCGGCGAGGTACCCCGTACCTCCGTCAAGAAGCGTCCCAGCGCCGGTCATATCATCGAGAATTCGTTTATCCCGCTGAATCCGAAGTACACCTTCGACTCCTTCGTAGTGGGCAACGGCAACCGTTTTGCCCACGCCGCATCGGTCGCCGTCGCCGAAACACCCGCCAAATCCTACAACCCTCTTTTTCTCTACGGGGGAGTGGGGTTGGGTAAGACCCACCTGATGCACGCCATCGGCCATTACATCATCGGCCGCGACGACCATCGCACCCGGGTGGCGTACGTCACTTCGGAAACCTTCACCAACGAGATTATCTATTCCATCCGGGAAGATGCCACGGTGGAATTTCGCAACAAATACCGCAGCATGGACATCCTCCTGGTGGACGACATCCAGTTCGTGGCCGGCAAGGAGCGGACCCAGGAAGAGTTTTTCCATACCTTCAACGCCCTTTACGAGGCCAACAAACAGATCGTGATTTCCAGCGACCGGCCGCCCAAGGAAATCCCGACCCTGGAAGACCGCCTGCGCTCCCGTTTCGAATGGGGCCTGATCGCCGACATCCAGCCGCCCGACCTGGAGACGCGTATCGCCATTCTCCAGAAGAAGGCCCAATCGGAAAGCATGCTCATCCCTGACGAAACCATCCTTTTCATCGCCAACCAGTTTCCCTCCAACATCCGGGAACTGGAAGGGGCGCTGAATACCGTCAACGCCTACGCCCAGATGGAAAACCACCCCATCATGCCGGATGAGGCGGCGGTCGTGTTGCGTGACATTCTGCCTCCCGCCAAACCCAAGGTGATTACCGCGGCCCTGGTGATGGAAACGGTGTCCAGCTACTTCAATCTCCGGCCGGAGGAATTCAGGGCCAAAAAAAGGACCCGGGCCGTCGCTTTTCCCCGGCAGATTGCCATGTACCTTACGCGGGAACTGACGGAACTCTCCCTGCCGCAGATCGGGGAATTCTTCGGCGGACGCGATCATACCACCGTTCTTCACGCATACGAAAAAATATCCAATGAAATGAAAGAAGATCACACCTTGAAAGTAGCCATCGATGAAATTACATCCCGTCTCCGAGGGTAAGAGGAGCAGTTTTGCCTGGGTATTGGTTATATTACCAGATATTGATTATTAACACCCGGGAGCGGTTCAACTGTAGATAATTCTGTTGACAACGGCCCCGCCACTTCTATCGAAAGTTGGAAAATTTATTTCACGAGGGGGATTGAGAGCCGTTAAAGCAAGGGTCATCCAGGCCGGCCAAGCCCGTACCGGCGGGCCCCAGCCCGGTTATGCACATAGACACAACCCTTACTACTATTAAAACATATTTCTTTATTATTCTTATTCTTGCCGGGATCCTTCCAGAACAAGGCGACCCCGGCCGGCGGGGGCCATCCGGCGCGGGTGACCCGCCAACGCAAGCGGGATACGCGTTCCGAGAGAACGACGAAAGGAGGCGGAAGGCGTGGCGCCTTCCGGCGCGAGCCGGAGGAAGGCGCGCCTGGCTGGGATTGAAATTCGTGAGTACGAGGGACAATCTGTTGCGGGCCCTGCAGGCGGTGGGACGGGTCATTTCCACCAAGAACCCCGTTCCCGTCCTGGCCAGCATCAAGATGGAGGCCGCGGCCGACCGTCTCGTGGTGGCCGCCACCGATTTGGAGATAGGTCTCTTCTGTACCGTGGCCGCCGGCGTGCTGGAAGAAGGCAAGGCCGTCATCCCGGCCCGCTACCTGGTGGACGTGATCAGGCACCTGCCGGACACCGAAGTGGAGATAGCGTCGCTGCCCGACGGCTCCGGGATTTCGTTGCGGTACGGGCAAAACCGGACTTCCCTCTTTGGCTTTCCCGAGGAAGAGTTCCCCTACCTGAGTATTCCCGAAGGTGATTTTTCCTTCGAACTGGAAAGCGGGTTATGCCGGGAGATTCTGCAAAAAACTCTTTATGCCGTTTCCACGGAGGAATCCCGGGCCATCTTTACCGGAGCGCTCTTTGAAATCGATGAAGCGGCATTGACCGTGGTCGCCACCGACATTCACCGCCTGGCCCTGAAGAAGGTGCCGCTGCCGAATGTGAGCGGTGGGGCGGAAGGGACGGCCCGGCGCACCATCATCCCCGGAAAAGCGTTGAACGAACTGGCCCGTCTGCTCAGCGGCCCGGGTGACAAGGTGACCTGTACGCTGCTCAGTCATCAGGCCGCTTTCACCTATCAGAACTTTCATCTCTTCTGCCGTTTGATCCAGGGTGAATATCCGTCCTACCGGCGGATGATTCCCGAACAGGAGCGATCCGGCCGGATACGGTTCAGAGCGCAGGAACTTCTGGCGGCGGTGGAAAGGGCCGCGGCCCTGGCCGACAAAAGCGGGGCGCCCGTGGTGAGTCTTTCCGTGGAAGGCGGGCTTTTGCAAGTCATGGCCGAGACGGTTGCTGGAAACCTCAGGGAAAACCTGCCGGCCGAAGTGGAAGGTGAGGACGTGGAGATTCACTTCAATACGCGTTTCGTCAGCGACGCCCTGAAGGTTATGGAGGGCGAGGAACTCACCATGGAACTTTACGGTCCCTTCAGCCCGTGCATCCTGCGTCCGTCCGGGGAGAAGGACTATCTGGCCATGCTCTTGCCCGTACGCCTCGGATGACGGCGTGTACATCGCCAAACTGGGTCTCCTGAACTTTCGCAACTATCAAAAGGCGCTGTTTTGCCCCGGGCCGGGAATAAATTTTCTGGTGGGCGCCAATGCTCAGGGCAAGACCAACATGCTGGAAGCGGTGATGATGGTTCTCACCGGCCGTCCCCTCCGATCCGTGGTGGAAGGCGGCCTGGTCAGAACCGGCGCGGCCGCCGGCGCTTTGAAAGCGCAAATCGAGCGCGACGGCGGCTTTGCGGTGGTGGAAATCAGGCTGACCGGGGAGCGAAAGACCATAACGGTCGACGGCCAGGTCAAGACCCCGGGAGGTTTGCCGGGCCGGGGCGCGGTGACCGTCTTCTCGCCCCTGGACCTCGCCCTGGTGCAGGGTTCGCCGCAGGAGAGGCGGCGTTTTATCGACCAGGAAACGGCGGTCGCCAGCCGCTCTTACGCCGTTATGTGGCAGCGTTATCAGCGGGCCCTCTGGCAGAAGAACAACGCGCTCGCCGCCGGGCGGGGCCCGGCGGCCGAGGGTCGCGTCTGGGACGAGCAACTGGCGCTTTACGGGGCGCGAGTGATGGTGCGCCGTAATCGTTGGTTGGCTTGCTTTGCCCCGGTCGCCCGGGAGGTGTACCGGAACCTCGCCGGGAACGGGCAATTGACGGTGGAACTGACCCGCGCCTTTGCCGCCGCGGCCTCGGACGACGAGGAAGAGGTGGAGAGGGGCCTGGCGGCCGCGCTGGCCGCCGAACGGCCCGGTCCGGGCCCGGTTACGGTGGGGCCCCACCGCGACGACCTTGTCCTGACGCTCGACGGTCGCAGCGTCAGACATGCTTCTTCGCAAGGGGAACAGCGAACGGTGGTCCTGGCCCTGCGTCTGGCCGGGCATGCCTTGCGCCGGCGCGAACTGGGGCAAAACCCCATTCTCCTTCTTGATGACGCTTTTTACGAACTCGACGCCGGAAGGCAGGAAAGGCTTCTGGCCGCCTTGGACGACGGCAGCCAGGTGCTGGCGACGGCGCATGTTCAGGCGGGGCCGGGCAGGATTTTCCGCGTCGCGGGTGGAAATATTCTGGGATAGGAATTATGGGGGGAATTGTTATGTTCGTGCATGTGGGCGGCGACGTCATGGTGGCCAAAAAGGACATCATAGCCGTGATAAGTACCGATACGAAGCGTTCGGCTATTACCCGGGAATTTTTCGACGTGGCCCGGGAAGAAGGTTTTCTCGTTCCTATCGCCGCCGAGGGTAAGGAAAAATCGTACGTCATGACCGGGCGGGAAATTTATATTTCCCCCATTTCGTGCAGCACCCTTAAAAAGAGATGTGATAGCGCTTTCGGCGTCCACAGCGACGTCGACGTAGTCGAGGAATAAGAACCAATGGTATATTTTAGGTACGATTCTTGCTGTGGGCCCCAACCAGCCGAAAGAGGGGACGGGGTAACAAAGGGAGGACTTAATATTTGCTTGAGGACATGAAATACGGAGCCGAGGAGATCCAGGTTCTCGAGGGCCTGGAAGCGGTTCGGCGCCGTCCCGGCATGTACGTGGGGAGCACCGGTGCCCGCGGCTTGCACCACCTGGTCTACGAAGTGGTGGACAACAGCATCGACGAAGCCATGGCCGGTTTTTGCAACCGCATCGAGGTCACCATCCTGCCGGACAACGCCGTAAGCGTATGGGACAACGGCCGCGGTATTCCGGTGGACCTTCATTCCAAGACGGGCTTGCCGGCATTGGAAGTGGTCCTCACCATCCTGCACGCCGGGGGCAAGTTCGGTGGCTCGGTGTACAAGGTTTCCGGCGGGCTGCACGGTGTCGGTGTATCGGTGGTCAACGCCCTGTCCGAGTGGCTGCGGGCGGAAGTGGAGCGGGACGGCCGCGTGTACCGCATGGATTTCGCGCGGGGCGTCAAGAGTTCCGACCTGCACGTGACCGGCGCCACCGAGGGTACCGGCACCAGGATCACCTTCAAGCCGGATCCGGAAATATTCGAGCAACTGGTTTTCAGCTACGATACCCTGGCCCAGCGGTTCAACGAATTGTCCTTCCTCAACCCGGGCGTCCGGATCACTTTGCGGGACGAGCGCGAGAACCCCCGCCAGGACGTTTTTTCCCACGAGGGCGGCTTGCGCGACTTCGTGGCCTACCTGAACAAGGCCCGGGAAATCATCCAGACCAAGCCTGTTTACCTCGCCGGCCAACGGGACCAGATCGTGGTGGAGTGCGCCCTGCAATATCACGACGGGTACACCGAGGATGTCTTCTCCTACGTCAACAACATCCATACCGTGGACGGGGGGACGCACGAGGCCGGTTTCAAGAGCGCCCTGACCAGGGTGGTCAACGATTATGTCAAAAAATACAACCTGCTCAAGAACGGTAACGGCGCCTTGAGCGGCGAGGATATCCGCGAGGGTCTCACCGCGGTTCTCTCCGTAAAGGTACCCGACCCCCAGTTCGAGGGTCAAACCAAGACCCGGCTGGGAAACAGCGAGGTACGCGGTGTGGTCGATTCCGTCGTGGCCGAAGGCCTGGCCAGTTTCCTGGAGGAAAACCCTTCGGTAAGCAAAACCCTGGCCGAAAAGTTTCTTACCGCGGCCAGGGCCCGGGAAGCGGCCCGCAAGGCGCGCGAGTTGACCAGACGCAAGAGTGCCCTGGAGAGCGCCTCGCTGCCGGGCAAGCTCGCCGACTGCAGCGAGAAGGATCCCGCCCTGTCCGAACTGTACCTGGTCGAGGGGGATTCCGCCGGCGGCTCGGCCAAAAGCGGCCGCGACCGGCGTTTTCAGGCCATCCTGCCGCTACGGGGCAAGATTCTCAACGTGGAGAAGGCGCGGTTGGACAAGATCCTCAACAACGAGGAGATCAAGTCCCTGATCACCGCCCTGGGCACGGGCATCTCCGAAGAATTCGACCTGGGCAAGGCCCGCTACCACAGGGTCATCCTCATGACCGATGCCGACGTGGACGGCGCCCACATCCGCACGCTGTTGCTGACCTTCTTCTACCGCTACATGCGGCCCCTGATCGAGGCCGGTTACGTCTACATCGCCCAGCCGCCGCTGTACCGGCTGAAGAAGGGCAAACGGGAAATCTATTTCTTCAGCGATTTGGAAATGGAGAAGTTCGCCGGCCGGGAGGGCGGCAGCGGCTGGAACGTACAGCGCTACAAGGGTCTCGGCGAAATGGACGCCGGCCAGTTGTGGGAGACCACCATGGATCCGGCCACCCGCACCGTGCTGCAGGTGAGTCTGGAAAACGCCATCGAGGCCAACGAGATCTTCAGCACCCTGATGGGTGACCAGGTGGAACCGCGGCGACTGTTCATCGAGAAGAACGCGCATCTGGTACGGAATTTGGACGTGTGAAAAGGATCCGGGCCGCGACCGGCCGCCCCTTTTAGGGGCGGTCCTGTTTTTCGCGCCCCCGGGGCATCGGTTTGGCCGCCGGGGCCGGCACGCCCACGGTGCGGGGGGGCTCCGGTCCGTGCAAGGCGCTGTGCCGGTAGCTGTAACCGAAGTAAACGGCAATGCCGGCGGCCAGCCAGACGGCGAGACGGATCCAGGTCAGCGGGGGTAGGTTGAACACCAGGTAGAGGCAAAAGACCATGCTTAGAAGCGGGGTATAGGGGTACAGCGGGACCTTGAACGGGCGGGGCAGGTCCGGTCTGCTCCGGCGCAGGACCATGACACCGGCCGAGGTGAGGATGAAGGCGGTCAGGGTGCCGATGTTGGCCAGTTGCGCGACGATGCCGATGGGGAGGAAAGCGGCCGTGAGGGCGGCCACGCCGGCCACGATCAGAGTATTCACGTACGGGGTGCGGAAACGGGGGTGCACCCGGGTGAACACCGGCGGCAAGAGGCCGTCCCGCCCCATGGCCAGCAGGATGCGGCTCTGGGCGTAGGTCATGACCAGCAGCACCGAGGTGATACCGGCCAGGGCCCCGACGGCGATGATCGCGCCGGCCCACGGGAACCCTGCGGCTATCAGGCCCGTGGCCACGGGGGAGGCCGTGTTCAGGGTGGTGTACGATACCAGGCCGGTCAGCACCACGGTCACGGCGATGTAGAGGACGGTGGACAGGGAAAGGGAACCGATGATGCCCAGGGGTACGTTCCGCTGTGGATTGGCGGTCTCCTCGGCCGCCGTGGCTACGGCGTCGAAACCGATGTAGGCGAAAAAGATGATGGCCGCCCCGTGGAAGATGCCGGCCGTTCCGAAGGGCAGGAAGGGACGCCAGTTGGCCGTCTTGACGTAGAAGGCGCCCAGCACGATAAAGAAAAGGATGACCGCGATTTTCAGGGCCACGATGCCGCGGTTGAATTTGGCGCTCTGGCGCGTGCCCCGGATCACCAGCCAGGCCACCGCCGCCACGATGGCCACCGGAGGCAGGTTCAATATGCCGCCGGCGCCGGGAGCCGCCGTCCAGGCCGGCGACAGGGACAGTCCCAGAGTGCGCAGAAGGTCGGTGAAGTAGGAACCCCAGCCGATGGCTACCGCTCCCACGGCGATCATGTATTCCAGCATGAGGTTCCAACCCACCAGCCAGGCCGTGAATTCGCCCATGGCGGCGTAGGAGTAGGTGTAGGCCGAGCCGGCCACCGGTATCATGGCGGCCAGTTCGGCGTACACGAGGGCGGCCAGGCCGGCTGCCACTCCGGCCACGACGAAGGAGAGCACCAGACCCGGTCCCGCGTACTGGGCGGCCGCCACGCCGGTCAGCACGAAGATGCCGGTGCCGATGATGGCGCCGATACCCAGGGCGGTGAGGTCCAACGGACCCATGCTCTTGGAAAGGCCGCTTCTTTCTTTTTCCCGCAAGAGGTCCGCTACCGGCTTGGTACGGAAGATGTCCATTCAACCCCACCCGGCTTTTGTCGTTCATTGATCCCGGTTTAGTATCCCTGGCCCGGGCCGGAATTACACGCCGTTTGCGCCGCCCGCCGTTTTCTGGTATAATTCATCCGTTTGGCACCCATTCACCCCATCTCCTTTGGCGAGGGCGGACGGAGGGATAATTTGGCCGAAACGGCGGAAAAAGTCGTACCCGTCAACATAGAAGATGAAATGAAAAAGTCCTACCTGGACTACGCCATGAGCGTCATCGTGGGCCGGGCCCTGCCGGACGTCCGGGACGGGCTGAAACCGGTGCACCGGCGCATCCTGTACGCCATGTACCAATCCGGCATGACCGCGGACAAACCCCATCGCAAGAGCGCCCACATCGTCGGCGAGGTGATGTCCAAGTTCCACCCCCACGGCGATCTGGCGATCTACGACGCCCTGGTACGCATGGCCCAGGATTTTTCCTCGCGCTACATGCTGGTCGACGGCCACGGTAATTTCGGTTCGGTGGACGGCGACGCTCCGGCGGCCATGCGCTATACCGAGGCGCGGATGTCCCGGCTGGCCGGCGAACTGCTGGCGGACATCGAAAAGGAAACGGTCGACTTCGTACCCAATTACGACGCCAGCGACCAGGAGCCGGTCATCCTTCCCGCCCGGGTGCCCAACCTCCTTATCAACGGTTCGGACGGCATAGCGGTGGGAATGGCCACCAAGATCCCGCCGCACAACCTGGGCGAGATCATCGACGCCCTGCAGCTTCTCATCGCACGGCCGGAGGCCTCCCTTGAAGAGCTCATGCAGCACGTCAAGGGACCGGACTTTCCCACGGCCGCCAACATCATGGGTACCAAAGGTATCGAAGCGGCCTACACCACCGGGCGGGGCAGCATCAAGGTGCGGGCTGAAACCGTGATGGAGAAGGTTTCCGGCGGACGGACGGCCATCATCGTCCGGGAAATACCTTTCCAGGTCAACAAGGCCCGCCTGGTGGAAAAAATAGCCGAACTGGTCAAGGAAAAAAAGGTGGACGGCATTGCCGACCTCCGGGACGAATCGGACCGGCGAGGCATGCGTATCGTCATCGAATTGAAACGGGACGCCAAGCCGCGCGTCGTCTTGAACCAACTCTACAAACACACCCAGATGCAGGATACCTTCGGGGTCATCATGCTGGCCCTGGTGAACAACCAGCCGCGGATTCTCAACCTGAAGGAGATGCTCCATCACTACCTGGAACACCAGAAGGAAGTTGTAACCAGACGCACCCGCTTCGAACTCAACCGGGCCGAAGCGAGGGCCCACATCCTCGAGGGCCTGCGCATCGCCCTGGACCACCTCGACGAGGTCATCAACACCATCCGCTCCTCCCACACGGTGGAAGAGGCCAAAACAAGGCTGATGGAGGGCTTCGCCCTTTCCGACCGGCAGGCCGACGCCATCCTCGACATGCGCCTGCAGCGCCTCACCGGCCTGGAGCGGGAAAAGATCGAGGCCGAGTACGCCGAATTACTGGAAAGAATACGGTATCTGCGGGAAGTGCTGGCCAGCGAGGCCGCCATCATGGGTATCGTCGGCGGCGAACTGGCCGAAATGAAAAAGAAATATGCCGATGCCCGGCGGACGCGGATCGTCGAGGACGACTCCGACATCGCGGCCGAGGACCTGATTCCCGAAGAGGATATGGTGATCACGATCACCAACGAGGGCTACGTCAAGCGGGCGCCTTTGAACACTTACCGCAACCAGCGGCGGGGCGGCCGCGGCGTCACGGCCATGAGCACCAAGGAGACCGACTTTTTGCGGCACCTCTTTGTGTGCTCCACCCACCACTATTTCCTGTTCTTCACCAATCTGGGCAAGGTGCACCGCCTGAAGGTCCACGAGATTCCCGAGTACGGACGCCAGGCGAAGGGAACCGCCCTGGTCAACCTGCTGAACGTCGCGCCCGACGAAAAGGTTACCACCGTCATCCCGGTGCGGGAGTTCAAGGACGACCAGTTTCTGCTCATGGTCACGAGCCGGGGTCTGGTGAAGAGGACGTCGCTGCGGGAGTACGACACGTCGCGGCGGGACGGCATCATCGCCCTTTCCCTGGGTGACAACGACGAACTGGTGGACGTCAAACTGACCGGGGAGCGGGAGGAGATGGTGGTGGTCAGCCGCCAGGGCCTGGCGGTCCGCTTCGCCGGGGGCCAGGTGCGCGCCATGGGACGTACGGCCAGGGGTGTGCGGGGTATCGGGCTGCGGGGCGACGATCTGGTGGTGGGTATGGAAGTGGTCCGGCCGGGCGCCGACCTCCTGATGGTAAGCCGGTACGGTTATGGAAAACGCACTTCCCTGGAGCTTTTCCCGGAGCATCGCCGGGGCGGCAAAGGAGTCATCGCCATGAAGACGACCCCCCGCAACGGGCCGATAGCGGCGGTCCTGGCCGTCCGGCCGGAGGAGGAAGCGATGATTGTGACCCAGGCCGGTCTGGCCATCCGGATCAAGGCGCGGGAGGTTTCCCTCTTCGGCCGTCAGGCCGCGGGCGTCCGGATCATGAAGATGAGCGAAGGCGACGCCGTGGTGTCGATGGCCCGGGTGGTGGTGGACGAAGAATGAGGGCGGCGCCGGCAACGGAAGACCGCAAAAACGAAACCTGATCCATGCCGCGGCCGGAAAGTTTCCGGTACTTGGCCGGGAGTCGCGGCCAGGTGCGCTTTTTGCCGGTTGCCAGGGCGCGGCGGCCCCGGGTATAATGCTTTCGGGTGGCACATAATATGGTCAGAGGATTTGGGGGAAATTACCACAAATTACCTGTTGACTCCCGCCCGGGGTCTGTGGTAGTATAACAGATGTCGCCGCCACGAGGGCGGAGCGGTCCTTGAAAACTGAACAGTGGAAGCCAGTAAGGATAGGGTCCTTTAAAGAGGGA
>Ga0078972_1006899_pt1 | contig 26141 bp, 20 predicted proteins | sample YelNatPaOPGAMG01_FD_67568 | JGI IMG/M metagenome (GOLD analysis project Ga0078972, IMG submission 67568) | Hot spring thermophilic microbial communities from Obsidian Pool, Yellowstone National Park, USA - OP-RAMG-01 (SPADES assembly) (version 2) | ecosystem: Environmental > Aquatic > Thermal...
CGGACAGGTTGAGGATGGGAGTAGATCAGCCCAAAGAGTCTCACCCATAACCTTGCACCAAAGTCATGGGTCCTCTCGGCGATCACCTTTCCCTCCGCGGTGGTGAGGAGGCTGTTGTGGCAGGTCGAACAGGTTGGAGCTTGAAAATCTTTTCCCAGCCTCCAGGGAACGGCATCGAAATTCCATTTCGACTCATTCGAAGAGAAGATATTGCCGTGCTTGCTCTCTTTATAGACATTCCATGCCGGAACATCCGGCTCGAGATGACACTGAGAACAGGTATAAGGTTTCCGGGCAACCTCAATGGAAAACTGATGCCTCGGGTGGCAGGAGGTGCAAGCTCCCAAACTTCCGTCCGGATTGATCCTTCCCACTCCCTGATTAGGCCAGTTCGTCAGTTTCGGAATCTGGAGACTCCCCACCTCGGTCTCGATCGACTGCATGCCCGAAACCTTTATTTCCGTTCCATGACACCCGAAGCATGTCTCCTGACGCGTGAGCTCGGAGGTCTCCTTTTGAAAGACTTTGCCTTTCTCGACCACTTTCTTACTGATGATCGTCTCGACCAGGGTGTGATAGACAGGATTCTTTGAAAGGTTGCCAAGGGCATGGGCCTTCTTGCTTCCCGAGTACTCTCTTTCTTCAACCGGGTGACAGGTCGCGCAGTCTTTCGGGGAGACGATGACATTGATCTTAAACCCCTCATGCTCAAACTGATCTTGATGCTGCGCTCCGTTTAAGCCATGACATTCAAAACAACCCACGACCACGCCGCCCAGGGAAGAAGGGACTTTCTTTGCCGAGATCCTCCGGGATCGTTCTGCTTTTTTTAGGGCCAAGGAAGGGGGCGTTTTTGCGTGACGGCTCCGTTGCCAATCTTCAACGATTCCCGGCGTATAGAGTTTGTGACACTCGAGACAGGCTGAAGTTTCCTGACTGATGGGAGGAGCCTTCTCTTTCTTGGCCGTCCCCTGAGCAAATAGAAGGGCTGGGATCAAACAAGAGGTCAAAAGCGCGAAGAGCATTCCCTTTCTCATCTTTCCCTCCTCTCTCGGGTCTCAAAAGAAACAACCCGAGCATCAAGGTGCTACGGGGTTATCTTTTCGGAAGCCACCCAGATCGGTTCGGTCCGACCGTGGTCTTCGTGCCACACATAATAGATCCTGTCCTCAACGATTTGAAACTGAGGATCGTACTTTCCGTAGGGGGATCGGGTACGTTTCTTCGGCATCCACCCTCTCCCGTCTCTCGTTGTCACCGCGGTCCAGATCTGCCGATGCTTCCCGTCCGATTCCTCCCAGACATAGTAGATCTTGTCTCCATAGACATGAAGTTGAGGCGTATACTTATCAAACGGGGTCTTCGTCCTTTGAAGGGCCCGCCAGAGCGTTCCCTCGAGGTCCATCTCAGCGGTCCATATCTGAAATGTCGACGTTTGCCAATCGGGACCATCCGCCTCGTGCCAGGCATAAAAGATCTTTTCCCCGTGGACGACCAACTGGGGATTGTGTTTGTCAAAGGGGGTGGAAGTCCTTTTCGTGGCCTGCCAGCCTCGGCCGTCGCAGCCCATCGAGGCGGTCCAGATTTGAAAATGGGAACCATCAAACTCCCGCCACACGAGATACATCTTTTCCCCGACCACCTGAAGCTGAGGTTCGAATTTGTTAAAGGGAGTGGAGGTCCGCTTGGTGGCCTTCCAGCCCGTTCCGTCCACGTTCATTTCTGCAGTCCAAATCTGGCGGTACTTCCCGTCCGATTCGTTCCAGACATAGTAGATCTTGTTTCCCACCACCTGAAGCTGGGGAAACTGTTTGTCAAAAGGAGTATCCGTCCTCTGGACCTCTTTCCATCCTGTTGCGTCGAGGTTCATTTCCATGGTCCAGATCTGACGATTCTTCGTCTCGTCCGGTTGCTGCCGAACATAGTAGATTTTCGATCCGGCGACTTGGAGTTGGGGGAAAACCTTGTCGAAACGGCCCGAGGTTCTTTGGGTCGCCTTCCAAGTCGTTCCATCCCGATTCATCTCGGCCGTGAAAATCTGGCGAAAGGGACCATCATACTCGTGCCAGACGTAGTAAATCTTACCGCCCGAAACTTGAAACTGGGGCTGGTAACCTGTGGAGGAAGTCTTTTGGGCGTCCAAGTCATTTGCCAAAGCAGGGGAAAGAACAAGAAAAATGACGCCCGTGATCAACCCGAAGCCACTCCAAAAACGCTGTAACCTTGCCATGGTTGAGATCTCCTTTCGTCACAGAACTTGTAAAACGAGTCTCCAAAGCTTCGATCAGGAAAAGATTCTGGCTTCATCGCTCGAAGGCTTTAGAGCCAGGTGGTGATTTCGTCAACCGGTCTTCGGAAGGCCCTGGGAAGAAGTCTCACGCCCTCCTTTAGCTCTCCTACTGCGATGAGCATCGGAACGATTTGATCCGGAGAGACCCCAAATTCCTTCTTTATGGCTTCTTCGTCAAAACCGTCCATGGGGTGGGTTTCGAGGCCCAGCCCTTTGGCCGCAATCATCAGGGTCATCGCAAAAAGGGCTGTATTCTTCACAGCGAAAAACTTTCGTTGGAGGCTATCTTTTTCTCCATAGAGACTTTTTGCCATGGCCCGAGATCGTTCTCTTCCTTCCGGTTTCATGTAGCCGAGTTCTTGCCAGCTATCGAGGACCCTTTCGAGATTTTCTTCCAATCCTTTGGGATCGGCGATCAGGATGAGTACCGCAGAAGCTTCTTCCACCTTGGGCTGATCGAAAGCGCATCGTCTCAAGACCTTCTTTCGGTTGGGATCCCTCACGGCGATCACCTTCCAAGGCTGAAGATTAAACGAAGAGGGAGCCAGGTTGGCAATCTCGAGAAGCTCTCTCAGCTTCTCGTCTGGTAACATCCGGCCAGGCTCGAAGAAATTGATCGACCGTCTTTCACGGATGGCTTGAATCGCTTCCATCATCTCCTCCTTCTCCCCTAAAAGTGGATCGTCCCCCGAGGGTGTGCTATGTTTAAAAAAGCGGCACAAGAAGATTAAAGCAGATCGAACGCCCAAAATCAAGACAGGAGTCGAATCGGTGATCTCGACGCAGCGGACCATGCAGAAGAGAACCTTGGGAAGAACAGGATGGAATGTCTCGGTCATCGGGTTCGGGGCCATCAAGCTACCCCGGATCGGCCAGCAAGAGTGTGATCGCCTCCTTCATCAGGCCCTCGACAAGGGCATCAACTTCATTGATACAGCCGACTGCTATGGCGATAGCGAGGAAAAGATCGGAAAGGCCCTTTCGACACGTCGGCAAGAGTTTTTTCTCTCCACAAAGATCGACGAACGGGATGATCGTGGGGTCACCCTCAAATTGGAGCGCTCCTTGCGAAGACTCCGGACCGATTTCATCGATCTCGTCTTCTTTCACGATGTGAGAGGAGGGGAGTATGAGGCCCTTTTCGAAAGAGGAGGCCTCTCAGCCCTCCAAAGAGCCCAAAAACAGGGAAAGCTCCGGGAAATCGGAGTGAGCATCCACCACTCCATCTCCATGATGATGGAAGCCATTCAGTCAGGCGTCTTTTCCGTGCTGATGGTCGCCTACAGCGCCCTTGATGAGGACAGGTTGAGTGCCACGATCCTTCCCATGGCTTCGCGCGAAGGTGTGGGGCTGATTGCGATGAAGCCTCTCGCAGGAGGGAGGCTTGGCGAGCCGAAGGCGTGGGATCATCGGTTTTTCAAGAAGGAGACCCCAGCGCAAGTTGCTTTGCGATACGTTTTGAGCCGCTCCGAGATCAGCTGTGCAATCCCGGGTATGACGGGGCTTAGGGAGCTCGAGGAGAACGTCGAGGTAGGGAGAAATCCAAGACCCCTGTCCGCCGAAGAGATCACCCGGTTGATGGACTGGGTGGGAGCGGTGGGAAAGGGATTTTGCCGAAACTGCGGATACTGTCTCCCTTGTCCGGAAGGCATTCCTATACCCGACATTTTCCGCTTCGAAAACTACCATGAACGATACGCACTCAAAGGATGGGCCATCGAACAATACCGTTGCCTGCCTGTCGACGCAGCGGCCTGTTCCCATTGCGACCAGTGTGTTTCTCGGTGCCCCTACGGAGTCCCTATCCCAGAGCGTTTGCAGACGATCCATCGTCTTTTAGGTCCAGGTGGAGGCTAAGGTTTCAGCTCGGCTCTTCTTTTCCAAGGACCCCCCATGCCCCTCGTTCGGGATCTTTTGCCTCAGGAGGCTGCCTTCGGAATCACGGTTTTCTTATTTCCTCAAGGGCCCTGGTCCAGACGCCTCGAAGAATCGTCACATCGTGACCAAGCTCAATCGCTTTGACTCCCAGTTCCTTGAGCTTGAAGACCGTCTCCCACTGGGGAAACCCTGCCGTGAAGATGACGAATTTACCATATTTGTCGGCAACCTCGATAGTTTTTCGCAAAGCCGTCATCACCTTCTCGTGGCCTGTCTGAAGGGGTACCCCGGCAGAGATGCTGAAATCGGCCGGACCGAAGAATACGCCATCAAGCCCTTCCGTGGACAGAATGGCCTCTAAGTTTGGAACGGCGGATTCGTCCTCGATCATGGGAATCACCAAGGTTTCGCGATTGCTCCACTCCATCCAGTCTGTTCCTGCACGGACGCCCCACTGCCCGGAAAGGCAGAGTCCGCCGTAGCCACGGTTGCCCAAGGGAGGAAATTTGGCTGCCCTCACGATGTCTTCGACGTCTTTGCGGCAATGGGCATGGGGAACGATCACGCCTCCCGCTCCTGCCTCGAGTGCCTTTCGGACGAGATAGGGATTGTCCCGGTCGATACGAAGCAAGGCCACGATATCGGAGACCATCGCCGCGCGAAGGAGCGTTTCCACACTTTCATCCTGTCTCCAGGCATGCTCATTGTCGATTCGAATAAAGTCAAGGCCGCAAAATCCCGCCAGTTCAACAATAGCAGGGCTGAAACTGTAGAGGGCCGTGCCGAGGGCGAGCTCCCCTCGGGCCATCTTTTCTTTGAGCTTATTTCTCCTGAACTCCATTTCGAAGTCCTTTCCCAAACCTACTCCATTTTTTGAGATGAAGCCCCCTCCCGAGGCTCCTAAGGATCTTGGCATTGGGTCAGCGAGAGATACGGCCCCCATTTGTCTTCCAGAGCCTCAAAGGGGCTTCGAGATGATCACCGGTTCAGTGGCCGCTCCCTCTCGGACGAAATAGAAGATGCTCCGAGAAAAGCGCAAAGACGATGCCCATGACCAGGCCGTTACTCACCAACGAGGCCACGACATTGGGGAAGAATTGAAAGAAAGGCTTCGGCAAGATCGAGACCATGGTTCCGATCATCAGGGAGAGGCCCACGCTGAAATATTCCCTCCGTTCGATCTTCCCTTTGCCAGCCATCATCACGCTGACCCCGGCCATGAGCTGAGAGGCCAAGGCCACAAACATGACCGCGGCCGTGACCGATGGCGGAATGACCGTCAAGACCGCCCAGAGTTTGGGAACAAAGGCGCACGCCACGAGAATGGCCCCTGCCATCGTCAGAACATAACGGCTGGCCACGCGGGAGACAAGCACCACCCCTGGGCTCACCGAAAAACTGACCAGCCCCACCACCCCAAGGGAAGCGGAGACCAGACCTCCCAAACCCGTCATCCCAATTCCACGATGAATGCGGTCTTCGAGCCTCTCTCTTCCAACGATCTCCGAGATGCCTTGAATGCTTCCGACGGTATTGACCATGACGGCGAGGTATGTGAGCACGATGGAGAGCATCGCCGGAAGGGAGAACTTAGGCCAGGTGCCCCAGAAAGGGGACGGCAAGGCGATCCACTTCGACTCGGCCACCACGCTCCAAGAGAGGCCGCCCATGAGGAGAAACAGGACCAATCCCAAAAGGATCCCCGCGAGCATGGAAACGGTCTGGAAAAAACCTCCTACCCAATGCGAGAGAAGGGCCACAAAGAGGATGATCAGGAGGGAAACGGCGGAAACCCCGAGGTCTCCGTAAGGATGCATCTTATCGATGCCGATCAGCATGGGATAGACATAAGGAAGAAGGGTGAGGGCGACAAGCATTAAAATCGTGCCGATAACGTTAGGGGTGAAGAAGGGTGAAAGCCACCTGAACCATCTGAACTGGGCCACCGCCATGAGGAGCAACCCTCCGCAAATCATCCCTCCCTCAATATAGGAAACGCCGTAGGGTGCGAGGACGATGAATCCAAGAAGAAGGGCCGAGGAGGGGCCTTCGATGACCGGGTAGCGGTGGCCTTGAAGGCTCTGCAAGATGTTCATCAAACCGGTTGCGATGAGAAGACGCTGTGCAAAGCTGATCTGTTCAAGGGGATTGAGATTGAGAACGGCTCCGCAAAGAGTTGAAAAGACGACCACATTGGGGATGGCGATCATGATCCATTGAAGGCCGTAGAGGACGGTCTTTCCGAATGGTGGTTTTTCGTCTAATCCGTAGAGAAAGGATTCGTGAGACAAGGAAGACCTCCTTTCAGGGGGGCGAGGGGGTTGGAATGGATTGAACCTGAATTAAGATTCCTTCAGACCCAAAACATCCTGCATATCATAGAGACCCTCGGGTTGGTTGATCACCCACAGCGCTGCCCGGATCGCGCCGCGAGCAAAGTTGTCTCGGCTCTGAGCCCGATGGATGATCTCCAAGCGCTCTCCCATGCCTCCAAAGAGGACGGTATGCTCGCCGACGATATCGCCTGCCCGGATCACTTGCATCCCAATCTCCTCTCTTCGCCTTTCCCCTATCATCCCTTTTCTTCCGTAGACGCTGACCGTCTCAAAGTCTCTTGCAACCGCCTTTGCGATGATCTCGCCCAGCTTCAGGGCGGTTCCGCTTGGAGCGTCTTTCTTAAGGCGATGATGGGCCTCAAGGATTTCGATGTCGTAATCCGAGCCGAGAACCCGTGCGACCTCCTCGACGATTCGAAACATCACATTCATGCCCACACTCATGTTGGGCGTGAGAACGCAGCGAGTCTTTTTCGAAAGCTCCCGGGCCCGTTCCATCTGAGCCGGGCTAAAGCCCGTGCTTCCGATGACGATCGCAAGGCCGTGGGTCGAAGCAAACTCCAGGCTTCTGAGCGAGGTGTTGGGATCGGTGAAGTCGATGATGACGTGCCCTTTTCCTTCTTTGAGGGAACCTTCCAGGGGGATACCGATCTTGCCGAGGCCTACGACCTCTCCAATGTCGTGCCCGATCGACGGATGATCGGGCCTTTCGACGGCACCCGTAAGCTCCATCAACGGTGTCTCGTGGACGACGTGAACCAGCCGTGAACCCATCCGGCCTGCTGCTCCCACCACGATCGTCTCAACCCTCCCTTTTCCTTCCATCATTCGTAGGCCTCCTCCCAGATCTCGCCTTCGTAAATGACGTGGACTTCTCCCTCAAAAAGGACCTTTTTCACGTCCTTCCCTTGGATTTCAAAATGGACCGTTAGGACCTCGCCTCCCCTCGTTTTCACGGCCACAGGCGATTTGACCTTTCCTTGAAACGCCGAGATGAGGGCTGAGGCCACTGTCCCCGTACCGCAAGCAAGGGTTTCGTCTTCCACCCCTCTCTCGTAGGTTCGAACGCTCAAAAGGGATTCGTCTTCGACCCGGACGAAGTTAGCATTCGTTCCATGAGGGGCGAAGCGGGCGTGGTAACGTATAGCTCGGCCTAGCCGAACCACGTCGATCGTTTCCAGATCCTCCACAAACAGGACGGCATGGGGGACTCCGGTGTTGAGGCTGGAGATCGCTTCTTCCTTGCCTTCGATCAACAGACGTTGGTCAAGAGTGAGACTATGGGGTTTTGTCATCTCCAACTTCACCCTTTTCCCTGAGACCTCGGCTGAAAGCCTGCCAGCAAGGGTCTCGAAGGTCAAAGAGGGGCCTGTAATGCCTTTCAAGAAAGCAAACCGTGCGGCACAACGGCCACCGTTGCCACACATCTCTGCTTCGCTCCCGTCGGCATTGAAGAAACGCCACGTGAAATCCGCTCGGGCAGAAGGCTCGATGAAGATCAGTCCGTCCGCACCCACGGAAACCCTACGACGGCAGACCTTCTGGGCGAATTCCTTCATCCGTTCCGGTTGAACCATCGGTTTTCGATGGTCGATGAGAATGAAGTCGTTCCCGCTTCCGCTCATCTTCATGAAAGGGATCTTCATCCCGCAGTCTCCTTTCATCCCTTATCGGACCCATGAGAACCTGGTTTACGGAGCCCGTCCGTGAGACACGAATCCCAAGAGCCTCTTAACCCTGGGGTTGCACAAATCGCTCCGCAAGGGACCCCGGTGAGGCCTCCGGGGCGTCTTCTTCGGGGTTTCGCAACGCAACGGAAGACACGATCCTCCTGAATCCTTCGATGAAATCGTTCAAACTCCTTCTCACAGTTCCAGCGGCTTTTTTCTATTTCAAGAAGTCAGGGATTGCTTCACCTCGCGTCAGATCCTCATAGGTCTCTCTTGCACGGATCACAAACATCTGATCGTCCCGAACGAGAACCTCTGGGACCCTTCGCCTCGAATTGTAGTTGCTCGACATGGAAAAGCCGTAGGCACCGGCGCTCATGAGAGCTAAGAGCTCCCCGGGAAGAACACGGCCTATCTTTCGATCTTTGGCCAAGAAATCAGAGGATTCACAAATCGGTCCCACGACGTCCGCCACCGTCTCCTCCCGAGGCATCCTTCTCACGGGCACGATTTGATGGAAGGAGCCATAGTAGCTCGGCCGAACAAGGTCGTTCATCCCCGCATCGACGATCAGGAACTTCTTCTCTTCGTTTTCCTTCGTGTAGAGGACCTTCGTGAGGAGGACCCCTGCGTTTCCGACGATGACCCGGCCAGGCTCCAAAATCAGGGTACAACCAAATTCCCGAGCCTCTTCAAGGACGTTTGCCGCATACTCCACGGGATGAGGGGGTTCTTCGTCCTGATAGGTGATTCCTAACCCTCCGCCCAAATCGAGGTAATGGATCTCAAAGCCCTGTTTTCGAAGATCCGTCACGAGCTCTTTCAGCTTTCTCAGGGCTTCCACGATGGGTTCAACCTCTATGAGCTGAGATCCGATGTGGCAGTCGATCCCGACCACTTGGAGATGGGGAAGCTCGGAGGCCAAACGGTAGGCCTTAGGGGCCCGAAGGATATCGATTCCGAACTTGTTCTTCTTCAAACCTGTAGAAATATACGGATGAGTCTTAGGGTTGATATCCGGGTTGACGCGGATGGCAACGGGTGCCTTCGTTCCCATCCGGCCTGCGACGGCGTTGATCGTTTGAAGTTCCTGGGAGGACTCCACATTGAACATGAGGATTCCGGCCTTCATGGCGTCCTCGATCTCTTCTTCCTGTTTCCCCACACCGGAAAAAACGATCTTACGAGGATCGATGCCTGCCTTCAGACAGCGATAGAGCTCTCCACCGGAGACAATGTCCGCACCCCCCCCGAGCTTCCCAAAAAGGCGCAGGATGGCCAGGTTTGAATTCGCTTTGGCCGAGTAACAGATCTGGTGAGGGACTTCCTCAAAGGCCTTGTCGAAGACGGTGAAATGTCTCACAAGGGTGTTGTAGCTGTATACGTAACAAGGCGTCCCGACTCTTTCCGCAATAATGCGGAGAGGTATTTTTTCGCAGCAAAGCTCGTCATCGTGATAGTCGAAAAAATGCATGGAGCCTCCCCGAACGAATAGATTTTTCCCCTTCCTCAAGAGAACACGGCTTGGAGCGCTTCGGCTCAGTAGAGATTTTTCACCCTCACGTATTCGGAGAGTGGGCTCTCATTTCGGCGAGGGGAGTTATCAACGGCCGATATCGCATATTCATATTCTTCACCGCGTACCACGGCCGTGTCGAGATAGGTTTCTTGGGTCAGAGGCGTTTCGAAGACCCGCTTAAACTCTTTTTCGCCAATCTTCCTTCGATATACGAAATAGCCCAAGAGGTCAGGCTCGTCGTTTCGCCTCCAGTTGAGCTCAATCCCTTTCTTCAAGGGAACCGCCACAAGCCCCACCGGAGAAGCCGGAGGGGTGAGCTTCGTCGGCGTCACCGCAACCTCCGGAGATCCTTTTCCTTCGATCAAGGTCTTGGCGAGCTGCTTTACAGCCCGGACGGAATAGAGGTAAGAGCGATCATTTTCCACGCTGAGGTCAATGTAACGGTTTTCAAGGACAGGGTCCCTGTTCAAAGGCCTCAAGGGAAAAGGTTTCGGCTCTTCTCTCCGATAAATATGATATCCTGTGGCCTCGGCAACGGTTTCCCAACTCAGCTCGACCCTTCTGTTACCAGGTTCACCCTTGAGCCCTGTTACCAGGGGAGGAGGCGTGTCCCAATAAACGGTGACAGGGTTGGAGGGCGGGCTTGAGTGACCTCTCCGGTTGAAGGAAACGACCTCGAAGACGTAAACCCTTTGGGGCTCAAGGTCTTCGACGATGGCTGCGACTTTTCGTCCCTTCCCTTCTTCTCCATCGGGAGCCTTCATTTCAAAGAGCACTTCCTTCTTTTCGCCACAACCCAAGCACTGGTCGCCCACGAGCTTTCCCTGGGATCTCAGGATCCTAAACCCTGCAAGATCTGTGAGCACCGTCTTATCCGAATTTTCCTTGGGGGCGGTCCACTCCAGAACAAGGCGTCCCTCTCTCGAGAGGGCGGTGAGGTTCACAATCCTCTTCGGAACGATCCTTTCCCAGGGGACTGGTGGCTTTTTGAGAGCACACCCTCCGACAAGAAAAAGGACGAAGATGAGGCAAAGCTGCTTCTTCATGGGTCACCTTCTATGGCACTATGGCATTGAGGATCGGCTCCATGAGGCCATGGCCCGCGGGCCAAAAATAGCTGTTCCAACCCTGACGTAGGTTGCTCCCTCTTCGATGGCGATCTCAAAGTCGTTTGACATGCCCATGGAAAGCTCTTGGAGTTGAATGCCTTCTTGAACCATCCTTTCCCTCAATTGCCGCAATCGGACAAAATAGGGACGGCTTTTCTCGGGCAGATCAAAATAGGGCGGCATGGTCATGAGTCCCTTCAAGGAAAGATGCCGAAGTTCAAGGATCCTTTTGGCCAAAGCCAAGGCAGCGTCTTCTTCCGCTCCAAATTTCGTAGGCTCCTCCGAGAGCTTCACCTCGATCAATACGTCCATCACCTTTCCCGCCTGAGCCGCTCTTCGGTTGAGTTCCTCCGCAAGCTGAAGGCGATCCATCGAATGGATCATATCGAATAGCCTCACGGCATACTTGGCCTTGTTCGATTGGAGATGGCCGATGAAGTGCCAGGATACGGGACGATCGATCACTTCGATCTTCCTCTGGGCCTCCTGAACATAGTTTTCACCGAGCCGCGTGACCCCGGCGTCGATCGCTTCCACGATGCGGGCAGGATCTACTGTCTTGGAAACGGCAACAAGTTTGATCTCCGTGGGATCCCTTCCGCTCCGCACAGCGGCCTTTTCAATCCGTTCAAGTACCCTGAGATAGTTCTCTCGGATCTGTGACATTTTCGTTGACCACATGCCATCCCCTATCGGTGATAACGAGAGCTCCCAAGCTGAAGAGCATCTCGATCAACTCGCACAGGGGAAGTCCCACCACGTTCGAATAGGAGCCCCGGACCGATTCGATCATAAAAGAACCGATTCCTTGAATCGCGTAAGCACCGGCTTTATCGAAGGGTTCTTGAGTGGACACGTACCATTCCATCTCCGAAGGCCTCAGGGTTTTCACCTTGACCTTCGTCTCCGCAAAGCCTTGGCCGATCTTTCCCTTTTCGAGATGGCAAACGGCAAACCCTGTTAAGACCGTATGTTCCTGGCCGCTCAAGAGAGAGAGCATCCACAAGGCTTCTTCACGGGACTTCGGCTTCCCGAGGACAACCCCGTTGACGACAACGATCGTGTCGGCTCCGATGACCCAGCGTCCGGGCTCGCGCTCTGCGATACGCTTTGCTTTGGTTGTAGCCAGCCGGAGGACTTGCTCCGAAGGGGTTTCTCTCGGCAAAGGACTCTCCGAGATCTCGGCAGGAACAACATCCACGTCAAACCCCATCCGCGCGAGCATTTCGTATCGCCGCACGGATCCGGATGCAAGAATGAGCCGATTCTCCATGGGTAAAAAACTAAAGGAATATACGGTGTTTGTCAAGCGTTGAGGCTTCGCGTCAAAGGGCCTTAGGCGGCCGAAGCGAACCCGCCCATTCCAGAACAGGGCCCCGGTCTGAAAAATTTGGCTTGCTCTGCTTTGCGAAGTTAAACGAGTAACCTCTCCTCTTTTCTTTCTTTATGGATGATCCGATGGACCACGATCGTTGAAATCAACAACCCTATCCCGATCAAATCCGTAATCCAATTGGGATCGATTAAAGTGATGGCAGCAGCGATGAGGGGGACTCGGAAGGGAAGGGAGGCCGGCCGACCCAGGAGCCAGCCTTGCATTCCGCAGGCAAGGGCAAAGGTTCCGATCAAGGAGGTTACAATGGCTTGTAGAACATGAAGGGGGGAGCCGATCATGAGGAGTGCCGGATTGAAAATGAAGACGTAGGGTGCGATGAAGGCCGCCACACCGAGCTTCATCGCCGTGAAGCCTACCGCGTTGGGATGGGCCCCTGCGATGGCCGCTCCGGCATAGGCGGCCAGGGCAACAGGAGGCGTGATCGCAGAGATACAGGCGAAATAGAAGACGAAAAGATGGGCTGCCAGGGGCATGGCGCCAAGGTTTTGGAGACCGGTTGTGATCACCGCGGCACAGATGGCATAGGCCGCGGTGGTGGGCATTCCCATGCCAAGAATGATCGCCACCACCATCGAGAGAAAAAGGGCCAAGGGAAGGATACCCTTGGAATACGAGAGGAGAATCGTTGCAAACTTCAGGCCTACGCCCGTTTGGGAGATAACGCCGATCACGATGCCTGCCGCCGCGCAGGTCCCGGCAATTTCCATCGCTCCTTTGGCTGCACCGGCCAGGGCATGGGTCACCTCTTTGAGACCCATCCTGTTCTCTTTTTTGACCCAGCTAATAAGAATGCAGGCGACGATCGACATGGTGCCTGCCTTGATGATCGAGGCGAGGGCGATCACGATGTAGTAGATCAACGTGGCGAGGGGGAAGAACATGTAGATCTGCTTGAGCGTCTTCCGAAGATCGGGGAGCTGTTCCCTTGTGAGCCCCTTAAGTCCTGTTTTGGCTGCCTCGAAGTCAACCATAAAGTAGACGGCCACATAGTACATCAGGGCTGGAAGGATGGCCGCCGTGAGGACCTTCACGTAGGGGATTCCAAGAATCTCCGCCATCAGAAAGGCGCCGGCTCCCATGACAGGCGGCATGATCTGGCCTCCCGTGGAAGCAACCGCCTCGACGGCTCCCGCAAAATGGGGCTTGTAACCTGTCTTCTTCATCATGGGAATCGTGAAACTGCCGGTCCCGACCACATTCGCGGCCGAACTTCCGGATACTGTCCCAAACAAAGAGCTCGATATGATGGCAACCTTGGCGGGTCCCCCCCGGGCCCAACCAATGAGAGCGTTCGAGAACTCGATGAAGTAGTTCCCCACCCCGGAACTTCGGAGAAAAGAGCCAAACAGAACGAAGATATAGACATAGGCCGCGGAAACGAAGATCGGAAGCCCCAGGATCCCATCGAGGCTGAAGAGGTAGGTGAAGATCCGAGGCCAACTGTACCCTTTGTGATAGAGGGGGCCTGGCATGTATTGTCCGAAGTGTGCGTAAAGGATGAAACAGGAGGCGATGATCATAAGCGCTAGACCCGTGGTTCTGCGGGTCATCTCGAGGACACTCAGGATAAACATGAGAGAGATGACGGCGTCCAGCGTGGTTGGGGTCACCCCGACCCGGTAGATCCAGTCATCGAACTCGACCCATAGGTAAACGACAGGCACGATCAGCAGCAAGAGAAAGAAGCCGTCAACAGGATGGACCCGGTTTCTGGGAGCGCTTTTCCACCCTGGCAAAGTGAGAAAACAGAGGATTCCCATGAAAAGGAGGTGGGCCGAGCGGAAATACCAGGGATCGATGGGCCGGATGAGAAGGACAAAGAGATGAAAGAGGGAGCAAAGAATCCCGATCCCATAGACGATACCGTTCCAAAGTCTTCCAAGATCCTTTGTCCGGATGATTTCTGCATCCTTGATCTTTGAAAGATCTGCAACCTTCGATCCCATGGACGTTTCTCCCCCCGCTTCAGTCGAACAGGGCCGAAAACAGCCCTCCCCCAGGCTAAAAAAATAGCCCATCCCGAAGGATGGGCCTTGGTCCCCTATGGCCTTAGATTCGCAGGGATCTTGAGACCGATTTCTTCGTAATATTTGATCGCTCCGGGATGTAAAGGAATCGGGCTAAAGAAAATGTTTTTCGGATCGACCTCTCTGGCGGACTTATGAACTTTCACCAGCTCCTCTTTGTTCTTGAAGATCTCCTTCGTGAAGGCATAAACCAAATCATCCGGCATTTCGTTGTGGGTCACGAAGAAATTCCAGACGGTGAGGGTGGGAAGATCGGCTGGAGCGCTCTTGTACGTCCCCTTCGGGATATCTCCTTTCGAGAAGAAAGGATACTTCTTGATGAAGGCATCTGCAATATCCGCCTCGACCCCCAACACGTTGACCTCGTGGGTCGTTTCCGTGGCCGAGAGAAGGCCCCAGGGGAGCCCCACGGATTGACCGTTTGCATCGAGCAGACCGTCCTTGAGCTGGTTGTCAAGATCGGACGAGGAGGCATTGACAATTCGTTTCGGTTTGATCCCACCGGCTTCGAGAATGAGGGGCCAGTAGGTCGCTGGCGTTCCACCTACGGGGCCTGTTCCCACGCTCTTGCCGTTGAGGTCCTTGATACTCTTGATGCCGGTCTTCTTCAGGGCGTACATATGAAAGTAGGTCGTGTACATAGGGAAAACGACCCTTACATTCTGATGCTTTCTCCCCTTGGCCCACCCCAAGCCATGCCATCCCTCATAGACGGGCGCCGCCGTGACCATTCCAAAGTGGAGTTCCTTGGCGTTCACGAGCTGGGTGTTATGGACAGGACCGCCTGTCGATTCAACCGATGCGGGAAGACCGAGCTTTTCGACAAGAATCTTCGCAGGCCCACCTGCCCAGACATAGTAGACACCACCTACCGGTGCCGCACCGATGGTGACTCCTTTCAGGGGCCAGGCCTTCTTCTCTTGGGCCTCTGAATGAAAGGCGAAGAAAGCGCAAAGGATGATACCAAGCCAAATCATACCGACCCTCTTCATATAAGGCACCTCCTTAGAATGGATTGCCAACAGGAATTCAAAAATCCCTCTTGGCTATTTTCCAAAATATGGAGAATCCAAACAGGGTTTCTTCGCGCAAAGTCGATTCTTGTCGAATTCCCCTCGACCGAAGGGATTCGACTTGTTTCAAATGGTCTTAAAAGAGATCGGAGCCTTTTGTCTGTTTCCCTCGAGAACCTGTCCCCCAGAGATCTCGAGCCCCTGGACATGAACTGCCTCCTTGATGGTAAGGAGACCTCTCGCTGCTTCCTACTACTTACTGAAAAGATCCTCTCTTGTCAAGGCATTTTGGGTCCACCTCGCAGGAGATTCATCAGTAGGGGTTTGAAAAGAACTCGTCAAAGACCGTGGCCAAAACCTGATTCACCGTTCGAGCCATCTGCTCCCGATCCCACTCCCAGATCGGAAAGCTCATCTCCTTCTCGAGATCCACTTTCCGGGTGAAAACCCTCCCTTCCTTCTTCACTCCCAGATGGATCACAAAAGAGACCCTCGTGAGAATCCGAGGCGTGAAAAGGGAAGCGTTTGCCTCGCTCCAAAACTGCTTGATCTCGAGGTTCATGATCGAATCGGTCTCCACGTTGCCTAAGGAATCGGGATCCCCTCCCCATTCAGGCCTTGGAACCACTTTGATCCCTTTCTGAGACAGGGTCTGGGAGATAGCCTCCCAAAGGGCCTTCTCAAGGGGAAAGGGCTGACTCGTGAAGTAGTAAGGTTTGCCTCCAAGGGGCCGATAAACACCGATGAGAGACTTCTCCGGCCGGTTGTCTTTGAAGGGGGTCAATCCCATGGTTGCCCCTAATTTTTGCTGCAAAGAAGAGAGTTCTTTCACAGGATCGTAACGGAGGTAAAGGGCATATGTTCCTCCGCGCGCACAACCCGTTGCCAGTACGACCAGACAGAATAGAAGGAAAAACCGACGTCCGTTCATAGGTGTCCTCCTTGCCGAAGATTGACCTTATCTTATCATACGTTTCACAAAATTACCAAGGGATTGACCTGCGAGGGTGTTAGGCCTATAATGCAGAAAAGCTGTGACCCGTTCAAAGAGGGAACGAACGGAGCCTCGTTGAAATGGAAGGAGGATCTTTTTCATGGAGAAGACCTTACGGAAGTACGCAGAACGGATCGAACGAAACGAAGTCGATCCTCACATCCGCTACGATGGGAAAACAAGCGGGTTGATCCTCGATCCCTTGCAAGAGGATGTCCCCCTCGAGGTGATCGGTTTCGGCCTCTACTTATTAAAGGATCTGTATCTCACCCGGGAGACCCGGGACAAGGAGATGGTTCTCGTTCCTCAGGAGGGAGCATTCGAGGCCGAAGTGAATGGGAAGAAATTCTCGGGCAAAAGGATGGGTGGGCCTTTTGCGTTAGGTCCGGGAAGGACAAACGCCTCGGCCCTCTATGTTCCCTGCGATTCTCAACTGAAAATCCGCGGTACAGGAGAGATCGCCTTCTTTGAAGCTCCGGCCTTAAAGCAAAAAGAGCCTTTTTATTTCCCTAGCACGGAGGCAAAGGTCCTCTCCCGAGGGGCATGGATCTGGAGAAGGGATATCGTCAATCTCATCAGCCCGAACGATGCCAGCACCAACCTCGTCGTCGGCGAGACCTACAGCCCTCCGGGGTTCTGGTCCGGAACGCCACTGCATGTCCACGACAAGGACGATCCGAAGGCAGGAGAATCGGATTTGGAAGAGATCTACTATCACCGGATGAATCCCGGCAGGAAAGAGGGGGATCAATTTGGACCTTATGCTGTCCAGTTGCTTTTCGATGGCCAGAAGATGATGAAGGCCTTTCTGATCGGTGACAAGAGCATTTTTGCTATTCCCGGAGGATCCCACCCGGTGGTGGCCTCCCCTGTGGCCGAGCTTCTCTACCTCTGGGGATTGGGGGGTGGGGGAAGCGAGCTTCGGATGAGAGATATCCCCGAATTCAGGTATCTCAAGTCCTTCGAAGAAGCCTTCGCGAAGGCCCAAAACCTACCTTCCCGCCTCGTCTCCGAGGAAGCATGGAAAGGGTTCGTTTCTTCTCTTGGGTTCACAGAAGATCAGCAGAGACTTCTGCGGATCATGCTGAAGGAGCAGGGCCTTGAAATCGACGCTATCTCTTGAAACGAACTTTCCCCGTCTCTGGAGAATTTGAAGAGGGGAGAACACGTCCAAAATACCCCCTTGTTGCATTGCGGAGCCATGGATGTGTGTAAATCGCAAGTATAAATTCTGATTTGCACGAGCTCACCTGACGCGATGGCACAGGGCTACGCCCATGAGCCACCTTCGATGGACAAAGTCATTTTCGGGAAACCAGCAGGCCCGCTGCCAGATGAGGCACACGTCGTTCAGTTCCCCGACGGCGGTCTTGCGGGCCTCGTTGATTCGCCTTGCGGAGTCAGCTTTCTCGAAATTCGAGAAAAAGGAACCTTTTGTGAGAGCCGAATTCCATGGGGGAGGGGAACAACTCATGGCGGAGAGAGAGGGATTCGAACCCTCGATCCCGCTTTGAACAGGATACTCGCTTAGCAGGCGAGCCCCTTCGGCCTCTCGGGCATCTCTCCGCTTCAGGCTTCGACGTCAATTATAAAACGCGGGGAACCTTTCGCCAAATTCGGCGATCCAAAAAGATGGCGGAGGGAGTAGGATTCGAACCCACGGGGGTTTCCCCCATCCCGTTTCAAGCGGGACGCCTTAAACCACTCGGCCATCCCTCCGCAACCTTAAACCGTTCCCAAAACTCCTCAAAACCAAAAAGGAGCGCGATCATCTCCTTTTTTCAATACGTTCGATCCCATGCATATAGGGCCTCAGCACCTCAGGGATGAGCACACTTCCGTCAGCCTGCTGATAATTCTCCAAAATCGCCACGAGGGTCCTTCCCACGGCCAACCCTGAGCCATTGAGCGTATGGACGTACTCCGTTTTGGACTTGCCTGCCAGGCGATACCGGATCTTGGCCCTTCTCGCCTGGAAGTCCTCGAAGTTACTGCACGAAGAAATCTCTCGATAGGTCTGCTGTCCGGGCAGCCAGACCTCGATATCGTACGTTTTCGACGCAGAAAACCCCAAGTCGCCCGCACAGAGATTGACCACTCGATAGGGAAGGCCAAGCCTTCGCAAAACCTCCTCAGCATCTCGAAGCAGCTTCTCGAGCTCGTCATACGAATCCTCCGGTCTTGCGAACTTGACGAGCTCCACCTTGTTGAACTGGTGCTGTCGAATCAACCCTCGGGTATCCTTGCCGTAGGAGCCCGCCTCCCTGCGAAAACAGGGGGTATAGGCCGTATAATACAGGGGCAGATCCTTCTCCTCCAGCACCTCATCCTGGTGAATGTTGGTCACGGGAACCTCGGCTGTAGGAATGAGGAAGTAATCCAATCCTTCCACCTTGAAAAGCTCTTCTTCGAACTTCGGAAGTTGCCCTGTCCCGGTCATCGTCGTCCGGTTGACGAGAAAGGGCGGCAAAACCTCCCGGTACCCGTGTTCCCTCGTGTGAAGATCGAGCATGAAGTTGATGAGGGCTCTTTCCAACTTCGCACCAAGATCCCAGTAAAGGGTAAAGCGGGCACCTGCGATCTTCGCCCCGGCCTTGAAATCGAGAATGCCCAGCTCTTCTCCGATATCCCAGTGGGGTTTGGGTGTGAAGGTGAAGCAGGGTATCTCTCCCCAACGTCTCACCTCCACATTCTCCTCCGAATTCTTTCCTGGCGGGACAGATGGGTGAGGGAGGTTCGGGATCGTCAGCAAGAACTCCTCAAGGGCCTTTTCCCTTGCCGCGATGATCTGCTCCAGGCCCTTCATCTGCTGAGAAACCTCTTTCATCTCCGCAAGACGTTCGGACGGATCTTCACCGGCTCTTTTCTTCTGGCTCACCTCCTCGGAGACCTTCTTTTGAAGAGCCCTAAGCCTCTCCCATTCTTGAAGGGCCTTTCGTCGCTCGCTATCGACCTGAAGAAATCGATCCAAACAGATCGCCTGACCCCTCAGTGCCAGGCGGTTTTGAACTTCCTCGAGATGCTCTCGAATGTATTTGGCTTCAAGCATGGCGCCTTCCTAAAAAACCTTGTGTCCGTGCGAAACGAAACCTCTTTTTTTAATTAACAAATTATTTCCCAAATTACCATCCCGCTGCCCTTCGATCTTCGCCTCGGGCTCCTCAGCCACCGGGCTGCCTCTTTTGAGGCAGTTCGGAAGGCGATTTCTTGATCAGCTCGGGGTTCGGCCGCAGGGGATGGGCAACGGAAAGGTGGCCGGCAATCGTTTCGACCCGTCTGCCCTCGATGAGAAGTTGAACGCTCTTGATTTGTGGAAAATTTCGGGTTAGCGAATTGACCACCGAGTAGACGGTGAGCATCTCACCCGAGCTTCCTCCCGGGTGGTCTTTTGAAAGCTCTTTGCTGAAATTCACCCGTGCCACACCCCGCTCGTCGATCTGGAAACCGAGAAGCCTTGTCCGAGGGGGGAGCGTGACGATGAGCTTTCCCTTTGGGCCTCGGGCGAGCTCACCGATCAGCTCCTCAGCCTCCTCCTCCACGTCATCCCTTTTTGAGATCTCCCTTTTTTCTGCCACGAGAAAATCACTCTCCGGATCCCCAAAGTAGAGGGTAACCTGCCTTTTCTCGTTGAGGACTCCTTTTGCCTCGAGCCACGACCGAATCGGTTTTGAGATCTCCTTGTAGAAGACGATCCCTCCGAGAATCACGACGCCAAGGAGCGCCAAAAAGAGGACTGTTTTCGCTCCGCTTCCCTTCTTCCTGGGCTTTCTCCTTCTCTTCATCGCTTCGTTCCGTTTCACGATGTTTTGTCTTCCGCCCATTTCCCCACGATCGGAAGCCTGTAGCGCTCGCCTCGAAGTGCTTTCACCATGAGGATCAGCCAGAGGATCAGGGCAAAAACCCAAAGGGGAAAGATGAGAAGGTTAAGCAGTGGAATGGGCGATAGAATCAGCTTGATGATGAAGAGCCCCAAAAAGGCAATCGTCGACTGCTTCGCATGAAATCTGACGAAGGGACTTCTCTTTTCGACGATCAGGAACACAATGCCCGTAATGAACCCCAGCAGGTAGCAGAGAAATCCCGCCACGTTCTCATCCAAACCCGTACTCGATCGCTCCTTCTCTTCCATAGGGCCTCCTTCTCCTTCACCGATTAAGCCGAAAGGGTCTCTGCGGTAAAAGAAAGGGTTTCCTGATCCCTCTCCGTCTTTTCTCGCACGCTCAGGTCGGATGGAAGGCTCTCAGCGATCTTTCTTCTGAGAAACTGGCCTGTGTAGGAAAAGGGATTTTCGACCAACTCCTCCGGCCTGCCCCATCCCACGATCGCCCCCCCTCTTTCCCCGCCTTCCGGGCCCAAGTCGATCACGTAATCTGCCGATTTGATCACCTCCAGGTTGTGCTCGATCACGACCACCGTGTTTCCCCGGTCTGTCAGCCGGTTGAGGACATCCAGGAGACGTTCGATATCGGCAAAATGAAGGCCCGTGGTGGGCTCGTCGAGGATGTAGATCGTTCTTCCGGTTTCCCTTTTGCTCAACTCTCGGGCCAGCTTGATCCGCTGAGACTCCCCTCCCGAAAGGGTTGTGGCGGGCTGGCCCAACCGGAGATATCCTAAACCGACCTGGCAAAGCGTCTCAAGTTTCTGTCGAATGGAGGGGATGGCATGAAAGAAATCACGGGCCTCCTCCACGGTCATGTCGAGAACGTCTGAGATGGTCTTCCCCTTGTAGCGGATGTTAAGGGTTTCCGGATTGTACCGCTTCCCTTGACAGGCTTCACAGGTCACATAGACATCGGGCAAGAAATGCATCTCGACCTTGAGCACGCCGTCTCCGTGGCACGATTCGCAACGGCCACCCTCCACGTTGAAACTGAAGCGTCCTGGCCGATACCCCCTCATCCTCGACTCGGGAAGGTCTGAGAAAAGCTCCCGAATGGGTTGAAAAAGCCCTGTGTAGGTGGCTGGATTGGAGCGGGGTGTCTTTCCAATAGGCATCTGATCGACATGGATCACTTTGTCGAGGTACTCAATCCCTTCAATCCCTTGAACCGGGATCGGTCTCTTGGGAAGATGGTGAAGCTCTTGGGCGAGGAGGCGATAAAGGGTGTCGATGACCAGGGACGACTTGCCCGAACCCGAAACGCCGGTCACGCAGGTTAACACTCCTAAGGGAATCCGGACATCGATGTTCTTGAGATTGTTGGCGAAAGCCCCTCGGATCGTCAGAAAACGCTCTCCGATGGGCCGTCTGATCTTGGGAACGGCGATCGTCCGCTTTCCGGAAAGAAACTGACCGGTGAGAGAATGGCTGGTCTGGAGAAGGAGCGCTGGAGGTCCGGCGAAAACAACTTCGCCCCCTTTCTCTCCCGGGCCGGGTCCCATGTCGATGATGTAATCGGCCGAGCGGATCGTCTCCTCGTCATGTTCCACAACGATGACGGTGTTACCCAGGTCCCGCAGCCTTCTCAGGGTCTGGAGGAGGCGTTGGTGATCTCTTGGGTGAAGCCCGATACTCGGTTCGTCCAGGACATAGAGCACACCCACCAGGCTTGAACCGATCTGGGTCGCCAGCCGAATGCGCTGGGATTCTCCGCCAGAGAGCGTGGCGGTCGAACGATCCAGCGTGAGATAGTCAAGACCCACCTCCATCATGAATCCAAGCCGCTCTCTGATCTCTTTCAAGACACCCTCGGCAATCTTCTGGGCCCGGGAAGAAAGGGAGAGACCTTCAAAAAAACGAAGGGCCTCCTTCACGGAGAGGCGGTTCACCTCGGCAATCGACTTCCCACCGACCTTGACGGAAAGAATCTCCTTCTTCAGACGTGTCCCCTGGCACTCCGGGCAGGAGGCCTCGCTTCGAAAGGCCTCCAGCTCTCCATCCTCCTCCTCATCCTCCCCCCATGCCTTTTCAAGCTCGTGAATAACACCTTCGAAAGGCTGAGTAAAGACGGAGCCCTTTCCCCTCCCTTTGACCCGAAAGGAGATCGGTTCGCCTCCTGATCCGTAAAGAAGGAGATGTTGGACGGACTTTGGGAGTTTGGAAAAGGGCGTGTCGAGATCGAACCCATAGTGCTCGGCCAATCCCTCCAAGATCGGTTCAAGAAAAGAGGCGGATCTTCCCTTCCACGGCAGAATGGCGCCCTCTCGGAGCGAAAGGGTGGGGTCCGGGACAATGAGGGCGGGGTCAAAGAAACGTTTCGTCCCAAGGCCCCCGCACGAAGGACAGGCTCCCTGGGGACTGTTGAAGGAGAACATCCTGGGGGTCAGCTCCGGAAAGCTGAAGCCGCAATCGAGGCAGGAAAATCTCTGGCTGAATAGCGTGGGAGGGTGTCCTTCCCGTTCGACCTTGACGATGCCACCGCTAAGCTGACAGGCGATCTCGAGGGAATCGAGGAGTCTTTTTTGGATCCCTTCTTTTACGACAATCCGATCGATCAAGACATCAATCTCGTGGCGCTTCTGTTTGTCAAGACGGATCTCGTTGCCGAGATCCCAGATCTTCCCGTCGATTCTCGCCTTCACAAACCCACTACGGCGAAGATCGTCGATCTCTTTTCGGTATTCGCCCTTTCGCCCCCGGACGACAGGGGCGTAGAGAACCAGGGAGGTTCCCGGAGGGAATCGGAGCATCGCCTCCATCATCTGCTGGACGGTCTGAGAGGTGATCGGGATGCCGCAGTGGGGACAGAAAGGCTCACCGATCCGGGCAAAAAGGAGGCGAAGATAATCGTAGATTTCCGTCACCGTCCCGACGGTGGAACGGGGGTTGCGACTCGCACCGCGCTGATCGATGGCGATGGCCGGAGAGAGACCCTCCATCGACTCCACGTTGGGCCGCTCCATCTGTTCGAGGAATTGGCGGGCGTAGGCCGAAAGGGATTCGACGTATCGACGCTGTCCCTCCGCATAGAGGGTGTCAAAAGCCAAGGTCGATTTCCCCGATCCGCTGAGGCCCGTAATGACCACCAGGCAGTTCCGAGGAATCTCCACGTCGATGTTCTTGAGGTTGTGGACGCGGGCACCACGAATGACGATCTTTTCCATGGTCTCTCTGCCCTAAGACTGCAATAAATCTTCCACAAAGGCCCCGGTGAGGGCGCCGGAGAGGGCTTGTAGCGGCACCCTAAGAAAGTTCCATACCAAGTTCCGTTACCTCGGCTGGACTTCACCCTGGGTGGAGTCTCCGATAACCGCTCCCGTGTCAACAAAACCCCCTTGACAAGGCCTCTGAGGCGTCCTCTCGGGGGCTCCGTGAGGCAACGGATGCCTCTATCAAACCGTAACAGAAAAAAGGAAAGCTGTAAAGGCACGGAGGGAGTTTGGCCTTGACAAATGGGGAAAGGAAGTTATAATGAAGGGAGTTTAGTTTATTAAACTAAAATCTTTCTATACCAACCTTGCCCAAACGAACCCATCCGTTGCTCCGCTTCGGGTTGGAGGGGTTCGGTAAGCCCTTCCGAGAAAGCGGAGAGGAGAAACAGGGGGCCGAAGGAGTCGACGAAGATGGCGAAAGTGATGATTATCGGCGCGGGCGGCGTGGGTACCGTGGTCGCTCAAAAGGTGGCGAAGGTACCGCAGGTCTTCACGGATATTGTGCTGGCAAGCCGGACCCTGGCGAAATGCGAAAAGATTGCCGCTGCCATTGGGCCGGATCGGATCAAGACAGTCCAGGTCGATGCGAACAACGTCTCTCAATTGGTCGACCTTTTGAGAAGGGAAAGACCGGAGATGGTCATTCATGTGGCCCTTCCCTATCAGGATCTCGCCATTATGGACGCCTGCCTGGAGGCCGGGGTCCACTATCTGGATACGGCCAACTATGAACCCCCGGATGTGGCCCGTTTCGAATACAAGTGGCAATGGGCCTACCACGAGCGATTCGAAAAGGCCGGATTGACAGCCATCCTCGGCTGCGGGTTCGATCCGGGCGTCACGGGGGTCTTCACGGCCTATGCAGCCAAGCACCACTTTGACGAAATCCACTCTCTGGACATTGTGGACTGCAATGCCGGGGACCATGGAAAACCTTTCGCAACCAATTTCAACCCGGAGATCAATATCCGGGAGGTCACCCAGAGGGGAAAGTACTGGGAAAACGGCTCTTGGATTGAAACCGAGCCTCATGAAATCCACAAGCCCCTTCACTATCCCAGAATCGGTCCTCGCGAGTCCTACCTCATCTATCACGAGGAGTTGGAGTCTCTGGTCAAACACTTCCCTACGTTGAAACGGGCTCGGTTCTGGATGACCTTCAGCGAGGAATACTTGACCCACCTCCGGGTGATCCAGAATATCGGGATGGCCAGCATCCATCCCATTCTCTACGAAGGGAAAGAGATCGTTCCGATCCAGTTCCTCAAAGCCGTCCTGCCCGACCCCGGCGAGCTCGGGCCAGGCTACAAAGGAGAGACGTCGATTGGTTGCCGGATCAAGGGAGTGAAAAACGGGAAGGAAAAGACCTATTACATCTACAACAACTGCCGCCACGAGGAGGCTTACCGAGAGACAGGAACCCAGGCTGTCAGTTACACCACCGGCGTGCCAGCGACGATCGGAGCCCTCCTTCTCGTCACCGGGAAATGGAAAAAGCCCGGCGTATGGAATACGGAGCAGTTCGACCCCGACCCCTTTATGGAGCAGTTGCCGATCCACGGCCTTCCGTGGCATGAGCTCCACGACGTCGATCTGGAAGTATGAGGTCCATTTCTCCTTTTTCTTTTTGACCCTGATGTTGCAATAAATCCTGCTCAAAGGCCCCGGTGAGGGCACGAGAGGAGGTTTGTAGCGGGACCTTAGGGGTGATCCGATCCATGTCCATCGATTTTGAGAGCCTTCCAAGCCCTTGCTATGTGATAGAAGAACGTCGACTGCGCGAGAACCTTCGACGAATCCAGCAGATCAAAGAGGCGGGCCGCACGGAAATCCTCGTCTCCCTGAAAGCCTTTGCCACGTGGGCGGTCTTTCCCATCTTCCGCGAATATGGCTTCGGAGCCTCGGCGAGCTCCCTCCACGAGGCGAGGTTAGCCTTCGAGGAACTTGGCGTCAAGGCCCACACCTATTGTCCCGCCTATGAAGAAAAGTCCATCGAAGAGATTCTCCGCTACAGCAGCCATCTCTCCTTCAATTCCCTCCCGCAGCTTCGGCGATATGGTGACCTTGCCGCCCAAAGGGGCGTTTCCATTGGGTTGCGGATTAATCCCGAATTCTCCGATACCGCCTACGACCTTTACAACCCGTGCCGCCCGGGTTCTCGATTTGGCGTGACGGCGGAGCAACTGGGGGAGAATCTTCCTCCCGAAGTGGAGGGGCTTCTCTTCCACACCCTATTCGAGGCCGATTCCTTCGCCCTCGAACGGGTCCTTTCGGTCTTCGAACGGAAATTCGGCCGATTCTTGTCCCGTTTGAAATGGGTGAATATGGGGGGAGGCCACCTCCTGACCCGAGAGGGCTATGATCCGGCACATTTGATCCAAATCCTTCATGATTTCCAAAGCCGTTACGGCGTAAGGACGATTCTCGAGCCGGGAAGCGCCTTCACCTATCAGACGGGCTACCTCGTTTCGACCGTTTTAGATATCGTCGAAAACCGGGGGATCCGGACCGCCATCCTCGACGTTTCCTTTACCTGTCACATGCCCGACTGTTTGGAGATGCCTTACAAACCGGTCATCCTCGGAGCAACAGAGGAGAGCCCGGGCAAACCGACCTACCGGATGGGAGGGGTCAGTTGTTTGGCGGGCGACTTCATGGGAAACTGGTCCTTCGAAGCGGAGCTTAAGCCGGGAGACAAGATTGTCTTCGAGGATATGATCCACTACACGACGGTCAAAACGACGATGTTTAACGGCATCGCCCACCCTTCGATCGGTCTGTGGAGCGACTCGTCGGGGTTTCGGTTGCTCAAGGCCT
>Ga0078972_1006900_pt1 | contig 26139 bp, 23 predicted proteins | sample YelNatPaOPGAMG01_FD_67568 | JGI IMG/M metagenome (GOLD analysis project Ga0078972, IMG submission 67568) | Hot spring thermophilic microbial communities from Obsidian Pool, Yellowstone National Park, USA - OP-RAMG-01 (SPADES assembly) (version 2) | ecosystem: Environmental > Aquatic > Thermal...
CAGTTTCACTGATTAATTGGGGCACAGTAGAACCAGGCTCAACAAACAACGTAACCGTTTACGTAAGAAACGAAGGAAACACCGCTGCCAACATTTCCATGACCACTGAAAACTGGAATCCTCAAAACGCCCCAAACTATTTGACTCTCAACTGGAACTATAATGGACAACAACTCAATCCCTCAGAAGCAGTTCAAATAACATTAAGCCTTGACGTTTCTTCAAGCGTACAAGGAATAGAAAACTTCAGCTTCGACATAATAATAAGCATTAGCAGTTAATAATCTACCGACCGATATTTTGCGTTTCAAGAATCTTGCCGCAATCTGCGCACTTCTTTACGACTCTCCTTGGTTCTCCTCTTACGTTGAAAACTGGAATCTGCATAACGTTAAGGTGCTTGCAATCAGCTTGGTGGGCGCAGTCTTCCTCATCCTCAAAATCCATGTCAACTTCTTGCGTTTCCTGGAGTTCAGCCTCTTCTTCGCTTAGTTCTGGGTATGCTTCTCTATAGAAATTAGTCTCATTCTCTTCTTCAACTACAGCAATGCTTTCTTTAATTGATTCACCTTCAGTGTTTGCATCTACTAGATACCGTTCCATGTATTTTTTCAACGTCCAGTAATTCCACAATTCGATAGGAGCCCCCTTGGCTTGCTCGTAAGCTTGTTCCGTGAAGTCAGAAGTTGTGACAAGTATTGCTTTATCTGCCTTGCTCCAGACGGCACCAAGAGCATCACGCACCTCTCTATTCCCTACCAAGTGACCCCGTGCGTATTTCTTGCACTGTATTAAAACTCGCCTATTATCTTTACACGCGATAATATCCGCACCATAGTCTCCAACATAAGGACCCAGACGAACTTCATATCCCATAGCAGTGAAAAGCTTTGCAACTAACTTCTCGAACTCTCGCGGCGAATAATCTGCAAAACGGTTGTGCAATCCTATGTCAATACGCTTCCATTCTTCTACTTGTAATGGTGTGCCCCACTTCTCTTTGCCTTGCTTATTTACAAAAGGGATTAAACCCTTACTTCTCATATTCTCTTCAAATTTTTTCCTTTTTTCGATTTTTTGTGCCCACATTTTTCTGAGTTTTTCTTTTCTGATTCTCTCTTTTTCCATTTCTTGTTCCATTGTTTTTCTAAGTTGTTCCTCTTGCATTCTTTTCTCTTTTTCTCTTTCCTCAATCTGCTTTTTTAGCGAGCAAATCATTAAAGGCAAAGATTTGGTATCCATCCATAAAATATAGACTCTTCTAAATATGAAAATGAACGGAGTGCCAGCGAAAGTAAAGGCTACATAACCATAGTACAAAAATGTGGGATCATCAGATGCAATCAAAAGATAAGGTATACTACAAAAAATTCCAAAAATTATAGCTGAACACAACCATTGAAACAGTGAAACCTTGAACGTTTCGTGAAGTGCGAAGAGGACGGCCCCACCAAAGATGAGTAAAAATACCCAACCAGCCGGCAGCCAAGTAGTTATCCATTTTCCAGGTACATTGTTTGGTGCGATTAATCCGATAAGAGAACCTGCAACCACAAGAACAAGCGTATTAGGTATAAAAAATCCTAGAACGCTCTTTATGTAAGTCCAAGTTAACCGTCCAACAAACCATAATTTAAATTTTACCGATCGAATTTCTTTCAGTTTTTGCTCTTTTTCTTCCAAAGCATGTTCAAGAGACAAGCGGGACCACTGCTTGTTCTGCAAAGTAAACTAATTTGTAAAATTCACCAGCATTTCATATACATTGTGCGAAATCAATCATTATTTGTAGTATGCATTTTCAAGGACTTTGCTAAGGAAAGACTTTATCAATATCCTTCTTCACAGAATGAGACAAACATGAAAATTACTCTATCCATTCTTCCTCGATGCCTCGTAGGTCTTCCTCTTCATTATAGCAATCCTCGCAAAGGGTCATCCCATCAAGTTCGTAAGCTTCATCTTCCTCAAGCTTTTGCCCGCAATTTTCACAATGCTTTTTCTTCTTTGTTTTTAGATCTGATTTTGAGGAAGGCATAGCCATTACGTCTCCGTTATTTTATTTTCAGCTAATTGAGAGCTCTTAACAATTCTGATTAGTTCTTGTGGTTCAGCTATGACTCTCCCGCATTTTTCACACGTCGATACTTGCAATGGCTCGTACATTGGAATGATAATTTTCACTTTGGGCTCTGGGCTTGGCTGTTCGACAAAGAGTTTTTTTACCGGGACACGGTTCCGGTGACCACATGACGGACATTTCATTCTTAGATTTGTCTTCATGTTTTCACCTTAGTAAGGCGAATCGATAAGCAGCTTGTTCTCCAGACTTGGCCTTGCCCTTCCTTAACTCGATTGTTTTCTGACCAGTCTTTATCCATTCGAAGACTCCCTTCTTAACTATGAATAGAGGCGTTTTCTTCACCATATTGTGGGTTGACTATATCTGGAGATTTTGATAATTTATTCAGCGTATTTAATATATATTTCAGGTCTGATGATGTGGACTAAAGATGGTGTTGACAACGAAATTGGTTGTTTTCTCTGTCTCGCTTAAGACTCCTAGAACCGTTTCTTTGAAGCGGGGATCCAAAGGAGTGTTAATACATTGGTCAATTATTTCTACATAGAATGCCTCCATCTTTAGCCTATTAATTTCTTCCTCTTTGGCAACCAACTTTGAAAGTTCCTTCTTCAACATGTTGTAGTCCCCTTTTTCCAGAGCGTTGATCCCCGCAAGATACTCTGAAAATACACTTAAGGCAGCTTCAGCGGCAGAACGTTCCCTTTTTAATGTCTCTTGCAGTTCTCGAAGTTTAGAAAGAAAGCGATATTGCTGCAACTTAATAATATGTGCTTGTGTCTTCTTTGTATGCATTTTAACGTAATGCTCTAAGTCATCTGAAGAAATTTCAGACATGCTCATAGTATGATATGCAAAGGCTTTGCCTAGCTCCTCTTGACCGATTATTAATAGAGCATAAGCGTGTCCGTAGCTTTCAATTTCTATAAGTTTCTTCGCGTCTTTTATGTACTGCTCAACATTTTCAATACATGCATCACGAGCTTTCAGGTAAAGATTCTCAGACAAGAACTTTCTGCCTCCATAGTAAGCAGTAACATTTTGAGTAAATAAGACTTGCAACACAAAACTTTTCTGTTATAGTGCCAGAATTCAACCTATTTTATGTACCGTGTAAGGAGTTTGTCACTTTTACTCTACTCTCTCTGTTGTTCGCTTAACGCATTCATTCTTTTTATATGATTTTCTTGCGATTTTCTGTTGTTTAGAGGGTGTGAACGGGATGGGTGAGCCTGTTTCGTTACAGGATATTGATGGGGTTGGACCGGCTACAGCCTCTAAGCTTCGTCAAATAGGAATCACGACTATTGAGGCTCTTGCAGTTACGCCTGTCAGAGAAATAACCGACAAAACGGACATAGGCTTTGAGAAGGCTCTTCAAATTATTCAAGAAGCTAGAAAGCTTGTTCGTGTTGATTGGATGACGGCGAAGGAGTTGTGGGAAAAGCGTAAAGGCATGCTACGGTGTTCGACTGGCTCGCCGAAGCTGGACACGCTTCTCGGCGGAGGCATAGAAACCCAAGCCATAACAGAGTTGATCGGCGAATACGGCGTTGGCAAAACGCAGATTTGCCTAAAGCTTTGCGTAATGGCTCAACTGCCAAGAGATCAAGGCGGATTGGAGGGCCATGCGCTTTTCATTGACACTGAGGGAACGTTTAGTCCAGAGAGAGTTTATCGCATAGCCGCTGCTATGGGCTTGGATCCGCAGCAGACGCTTAACAATGTGATTATCGCCAGAGCCTACAACAGCGACCATCAAAGCTTCCTAATAGATGGGCTGTTTAAGATTTGTCCAGAAGAAAACGTGAAGCTGGTAGTGGTTGACTCTATGATTAGTCATTTCAGAGGAGAATATGTTGGACGCGAGAGCTTAGCTGAACGTCAGCAGAAACTTAACCAATGTCTGCACAAGTTGCTTAGATTGGCGGAAATCTACAACATAGCAGTGGTTGTGACAAATCAGGTGCAGGCTAATCCAGCTCAGGGCTTCGGAGATCCAAACAGACCAGCTGGAGGACACGTTCTAGCTCACGCCTGCACTCATCGAGTTTACATCAAAAAGACTAAAGGAGGCTCAAGGCAGGCTGTTGTCATAGATTCTCCATATATTCCAGAGTCAAAAGAGTACTTTATCATTACAGAAAAAGGAATCGAAGATTCAGCGAGCGCTGATTAATTTTCCCTTTTAAATTTTGTTATTGCGCTTTTGATTCGAGAAGAAAAATCAATGCATGCATGCAAAATAGGTAATGTGCGTTGGTAGAGAGTTTGGAAAGTCTTAAATACTTATAAATTCATACTTGTATGCATGAGTAAGAATAAATCTTACCCGAAAAAAAGGCAAACAGTAACGGTGGATGAGGATATTCTAGATAAAGCAAAGAAAGTGTGCGAGGAGAAACACATACCTCTTTCAGGAGTTATTGAGAATTTCCTAGATTTCTTCTCAAGGCCTTGGGTTTATTGTTTCCACTGCGGCGAGAAGTTCCATGTTGAAGAAGCGAAATTATGTGCCAAGTGTGGGTGGCTTAAGTGTCCCAAATGCGATGTCTGCAGGTGTGGCTTAAAAGAAGATGCTGCTGTCGCAGTTTTTCATATGAGGAAGGTTTACGAGGATCTTTTGTCTGGAAGGGTGAAAGAATGAAAGCCACATTAGATTATGCTTTGAAACTTAATCCTAAGCTTAATCCAGATTTGTTTATTCCGGACCCTCTAATTAGTAAGGGAATTGTTAAGGGAGAATTAACTTATGAAAAAGCTTAAAGAAGTTGAGAGGGATGTCGCTCGCGGTAATGCTTTAAGAGCTTCAAGAATTGGAATTTTTGCAGCACTTTATCTTGTTACAAGTCTCGTGCCTATCAGCGTGTTTATAGGTGCTCCAAGTTTTCTTGCATTAAATCTGATCATTACGCCTGTTATGGCAATCTTACTTACACCTTTAGAAGCATTTTTTGCATCATTATTTGGCGGAATTATCTCATTTTACGCGACTCCAATGCAAGCTATGTTCGGCCCTTACACTATATTATTGCCAGTTACTGGAGCGACATTTGGAAGCCTAGCGTTTCATAAGAGGAAACTCGGTGCTTTGACGGTCTCAATTTTTCTTGTTGTTGCCATTTCTGCATATCTCATTAAAAATTATCCGTTCCCATATTTCGTGTTTCCACATGCTCTTGCAGTAAGTTTAGCGCTAATGAATACTCTCAAAAGGATGACGCCATTCACAGCCAAAATTATTATGTACACATATGTTTCAACAATGGCTGAACAAGGAATGATGATGATACTTGCTGTACATTTGCTAGGGCTTCCTTGGCAGATATTTCCCGCTATATTACCGCTCATGGTTTATGAAAGAATCGTCGGAACCATTGGAAGTTCTCTTATAATTTTCGCTCTTGCCAAAACCATGCCGAAGTACTTCATCGAGGCTTGGGTATAAATCTTGATTTGGGGTCATAGTGCTCGATTATTAGGCACCTATTTTTAGTATCAATGCGAATTTTGACAGACCCCTTCTCGAAAGTGAAGGGAAATGCCGAGTCCAATGTTATTTCAGCAGGAACATATATGTAAACTCGATTATTCCTTCGATATAGTCTTCCTTTTCCTTCTAGAACCAACTATGTTCACTCCGTATAGCCGATTATTTAAGTTCAAAAGATTTATATTCTTTTAAGAAAATGTAAGTTGTTGGGACTTACAAATTGACTGACACAAGATTCGAAATACTTAAAATGAATCATATAGCTCGCATAGGGAAGTTGAAAACAAGTCACGGCAGCATAAAGACCCCTACGATTTTTCCGGTACATAATCTTGGCGCGGATGGTGGCTGGAATACACCTAGATATTGGGAAATCTTTCCGGACATTCAAACAGCCATGTTCAATGCGTATTACATATTGGCGAATAAAAGAAATATTAGGGACAAACTGATTAAAAGCAAAGGGCTACACAACTTCTTAAATTTTCCCGGAGTAGCATTCGTTGATAGTGGCGGTTTTCTAACGTTAAATAAAGCCATAACAATCAATCAGGAGGCTATTCTGCAAATCCAAGAACTTTCAGGTGCTGATATTGCATCTACCGTTGATTTTCCTTTCTGCATTAAGAATAATAGCATAACCATCGAGGAGAGCATTGTACGGAGCATTGAAAACGCCAAAGTTGCAGCAAGACTTAAGAAGCGTGGAGACATGCTTCTTTTTGCTTCAGTTCACGGAAATGATCCGATGATAATTAGCAATGTTTTGAAACATTTGACCAAATACTCAATTTTTGACGGCTTTGCTGTGGGAAGCATGATACCTATTCGCAGCAATCTTCGACTTCTTGTTGACCTAATTTTTTCTGCTCGGCAAGCAGCGCCTGAAAAACCCTTACATGTTTATGGACTAGGGGGGATACTATCAACGCCTCTCCTAGTATATTTAGGAGCAGATTCTTTTGACTCTACTTCTTTCATAATTTGCGGCGGAAAAAGACAATACTTTGTCCCAAACTATACCTATGTGTCAATGAAATACATAGCTGAGCTCGATGCGCTCCCTTGTGCGTGTACAATTTGTAGTTCGAAAACTATAGAGGAAATTCGGGGGAACAGGTCTTTAATCTCTCTTCATAACCTCTGGGTTTTATGGCATGAATTAAAGCAAGTTCAATTTGCTATTGCTGAGCAACGACTTGAAAGCTACATTAAAGAACGTTATGCACGAAACCCGATAGCCCTAAAGGCTTTTGAATACGCAAAGCGTAAAGTTAGACGAATCTTTTAGGAGGAAGAAAATGAGAATTTCCATAAGGCCTGTAACTTTAAGAAGAATTATAGAAACTATTGACTTGAGCATTAAGGAAGGATATGTTGATTCCTCTGCGCTGGCAGCCAAGTTAAAAACTACGCAAAGAAGGGCGCAAGAAATTCTACTAGAGGCGGAAAGAATGAAATTCTTAGAACCTAAAAATGGCAAATTTACTCCAAACAAAAACGCATATGACTTTATAGAAGCTTTTGAGCATGAAGATTGGGAAAAAATGCATACTCTACTGTTTAGCAATTATGCATTCTATAAGATCTTTATTGAAGCATTTGAAAGAAACATGCTTTACAGTAGTTTCACAAAAAGTGATTTACTGAAGATTCTTGCTAATGATACTCTACTGAATTTTAATGTAACCGCTGTTGACGTTCTATGCGATTGGGCAGAACGATTAAGCGTGGTTCAACGTAACCTTTACACTAACAAATATTATTTAGCGAATAACACTAATGACTTTACAGATTTCATTTCGCTTCTTCAAGCAACTTACGAAGAACTGAATATCAAACCAAGACATGGCCTCAAGCAAAAATATGTAGAAATTGCAAAGTTGAGAGAATATGTATGCGAGAAGTTGAAAATAAAAAGGGAAGCTTTTGATTTTCTATTCGTTAGCATCCTTAAAAAATCATATGGAAAAATGGAGTTATGTGGAGCACCAATAATTAGCGCCACCAAGAAAAACCCTTTCTCTCTGAAGAAGGTGAAGAAGGGACTAAAGGATTCCATTCTATCGCCTCAGTTTATATGCTTGAAGGAGAGTAAAGGCATCGAAATAGGCGGTAAAGAGTATCGCTATGTCGCTATTTTCGAGCCGTTGAAGGGATGATACGTGACTGAACTAACTTTAGAAAGAGAAAAAGATTACCAGCTTTATTTCCTGACGAAGAATCCTTTCCCAAGTGTCGGTGTTCCAGAGGATGACCCTCCATTTTGTATTGGCCGAGAAGAGGAAATAAGCATCATTTATCGCTCTTTAATTTCCTCCCTTCGTGGCTTTTCAACGCATTTGTCAATAGTTGCTGGTTACGGAAACGGCAAAACACATCTGCTAAAATACGTAAAAAAGGAAATGGAAAAAATCCTCGAGAATAAGAAATCAGAGAAAATACTGGTCGGATACATTAGCTGTTCAGGTACGTCATTCCGCGATATCTACAGAGGCTTCATGTATGATATAGGTTATGATTTCTTTCATAATCTTTCATGGCAGGTTTTAGGATACACTGCTACGAAACTTATTGAAAGAAGAAAATTGCAGTTCACTGAAGAGCCAAAAAAAGTAGCAGAGCGTCTTAGTAAAGACTTGCTAAGCATAAAAAGACTAGTAGACGATGGCACCGTAATTCTATCAACACTAATTAAAGAATCCAAAGACGAATTCTTACCTGTAGTCAAATGGCAAGACTTTCTCACAGCATTTCTACAATTAACAATGGAAGAAACGGGACTTTTAGCTTGGAGATGGCTTAGTGGGGATCCTACATATTCAGAACAAAGGCGTGACCTTGGCATAGTCACACCAATTGACACAGACGATAGGGCTCTGCAGCTGTTCATATGCTTACGAAAGATATTAAAAACTCTCGGCTATGAGTTGGTATGTTTACTTCTTGACGAATTTGAGTCTATTGAAATGCTAATTCCACCAAAAAGGCAAGCGCTACTAAATAGTATCCGACATCTTATAGATCTTAATCCTAAAGGTTTATCCATTATAATAGCGTGCACACCAGAAACTTGGGCAAACATAATTAGAGAATATCATGCTTTCTCGGAAAGAATATTCAAGGAGATCACACTAAGACCTCTAAATGAACAGAACATAAACCAATTTGTAAAAGAATACCTGCGAAATTCTAGGAGCGTTAGTGAGGAAGAACTTGCGCGAAAGTTAGAGAACGAGGAAATAAATGCAGAAGACCCTCATCTTTACCCATTCACTAATGATGCACTTAAGATGATTCTGCAGACAGCCCAAGGAAATATACGGAGAACGCTGAGCCTATGTAACATTGCCATTGATACGTGTTCTATGATGGGCAGCTCATTAATCAACGAAGATGTTTTAAAGAAATTACTAACAGATGTATTCTAAGAAGTAAAATGAAAACATAGCTGATGACTATGCAATATTTTATCCCATTTTGGCCTGGAGACGACATCTACGAAACGTTCAATCCATGGACTGATAAGTATAGCGGAACACAGAAAAGAATATGGGAATGCTTTAATAAACCTCCAATCGACGGCGTTCTAGTTTCTAGGGTAAACATCGAAGGAACAAATCATTTAAAACAGAAAGCAGAAAAAGAAGGGATTCATGCTGCGTTGGGGTTTTATGGGCCAATAATGGGTGATTGTGGAGCATTCAGTTATGTAGACGATCCTGAACCACGCTATGATGCTCTCCAAACGCTATCTTTTTACAAAGACCTGGGATTTGACATTGGAGTTACGGTTGATCATTTGATAGTAAAGACTGTAAAAGTATCGGGTAAAGAAAGGCGGCCCCTGACAGATGCAGAAAAGGAGGAGAGATGGAAACTAACAATTGAAAATGCCAAGAAGATGTTTGATGAAGCACAAAAAACTAGATACGAAGGAATACGCCTTATTGGGATTTCACAGGGATGGGATGAGGAATCTTATGCTAGAGGGATTCGTGAATTATTGGAATATGGATTTAATTATGTTGGATTAGGTGGGCTAGCTAAAAAACCTACGATTACGATACAAAAAATATTATTCAGAGTTCATAAGGAAATAAAGGAACATTTAAAGAAAAAAAGAGAAAAAATCCACTGCTGGCCAAGAATAGGGCTTCATTTATTCGGGGTGGCAAGAAAAGATCTCTTCACTACAATGTTACAATGTGGAGTAACGTCATTTGACTCTGCTTCACCGCTTAGAATGGCTTGGACTTCTGGTAACAAGAACTATATGATGAATGAGCATTTTTATACTGCTATCAGAATTCGTGAAGCTAAAAACGAAAAAGAAAAACTGCAAGAAAAAATTATTTTTCAAAAGCTTGAAGATTTTGTTCATGGAAGAGTTACAGCGGACGAATTTGCCACCATATTAAAAGACTATGACCCCAAAGGCTTCTCTTCCAGAGAGAAGGATGTATTGAGGACATTGAATGATAAACCCTGGGAGAAATGCGATTGTCCTATTTGCACTGAAATTGGATTGCACGTGTGTATTTTTAGAGGATGCGAACGAAACATGCGAAGAGGCTTTCACAATGTGTATCATTTTAACAGAATTCTAAAAAAGAAATACCCTAGGATTTTAGCATTTACTTGGTGCACAAGCGAAAAAGACCATAGCGAAAAACTTTTACCTGCATATATGCGATATTCAGCGTCTAATATTTTCAAAACGTTCTGGGAAAATGTACATGATCTTCCAATAGAAATCGGCGTTCTTTCGGGAAAGTATATGCTAATAAGCTGGGACACAATGATACCCTATTATGAACAGCGTTTAACATCAGAAACACTTTTGGATGCTATAAGAGACTTGAAGAATAAACTACGCTTCTATGACAAGGTTTTCTTCATTGGATTGGGTTCTTATCGTGAGGCAGTTGAAAAAGCTTCATCATCTCTGGATGTACCTATCGAAATTTTCCCTAAGCCAGAGTTGAGTAGAGGAAAATTAGATGTAATAGAATATAATAGGCAAATGAAAAATTTTAGAGAGGCTATATTAAATGAGATTAAGTCATACTATGATTTGTTCTTAACTAAAAATGTAATACAATGCAAAAAATACAAACAAACAACATTAGTATGATGGACATATTTTATGAGTATTTGTGGCTAAATTTCTTTTAATGTAATTGGTCTATGGGCTCTTTGACTTAATATTTTTGAATCTAAAAGAATATTTTCCGTTTCTCTTTAACAATAAACCTCGATAAACCAAGCGATTTAAAATTTTCTTCGCTTTTATTCGCTCAATTTGCAGAGATTCAGCTACAATCTCTTCGTCAAAATCATGCTTAAAATCAGCGTCAATTAATTTCTGGAGAAAATCTTGATCTGCTTTCCAGCGTCTGCCAAATAGTCTTATCCTTTCCCGAAATGCTGCTTCTCCGTTTAGAAATTTCTCAAGGTCGTACAATACTAAATCCATTTTAATGCTACTCAAACCTTCCAGAATTTTAAAAAGTCGATTATATGTTATCTCGGATATTACAGAAGTAGGTAGAACTAGCCAAAGCTCATCGGTCTTTTTGCGTCCTGATACAACCAGTTGACCAATTCCTTTGTTAACTTCACCTATTGATGATTTACATTCTACATAGATTTTCCGTTGCTTATCTTGGCTCTCAGCGATTAAATCTATGGGTGGTTTCCCTTGCTCAAAAGAAATGTTGAACCCTACTCTTGCTAATTCAGATGCCACACAACGCGCAAGTTGCTTATGAGGTAATGTAATATCATCTTTCGTAGGTCGTTTAGTAAAGAAGTTTTCCCTTTTTTCGATTTCTTTGAAATGCAATCCCCATCTAAGAAAAACATTTGTAGTCACAATAGTTGTTCCCAACATATTAGACAATTCTTCTACCGTTAAGCGTGAACCTTCTAGAAGATATAACATTTCAAGAAATTTAGGTTCATTTTTAAGAATAATCTTCTTAATTTCCATTTCTATTCTCTTGTTTGGCAATGAGAAAAACTTTTTGTATTTAGAGGAGGGCTCATACTTTGAACGTTCTACGCTGTTGATGAGTCCCCACTCATCAAGAGTCCATATTATATTCCTTATTTTTGCTATTCCCTTTTTATAACCTTCTTTCAAAAATTCGTTTTGAAGGTCTTCTACAGATATAGGTTTTTTATTCTGATCTACAAAATTGATAATTAGTTTCATTGCCTTAATTAATTCAGGTATGTCAACTGGTTGAACAGTAATCCGCATGATATCGCAACCTATCGTTAAGGACGTTTTAATATCAAAATGCTTTCATATAATCTTCCGTTATAAAGATGTTGGAAAGCACCATTTCCTCTATCCCTAACCATAGAGTTCGCAATCACTTTAAAGCCACTTTTCTCAGCTATTTTTGCGATTATAACATCAAGAGGCACCATGACCCCGCGAATATATGAGTTTCCAACAAGCATAGCGCAGTATCCGTTTTCTTTTAATTTATCGTGAAGATCTGTTAAAAATGAAGTCATGAAATAAAAATATTCCAATACTGCATGGTAACGCTCTGCATCTCCAGTACTTTTAACTTTCTCAGCAACTTCGTGAGCCTCTTGAATGTCTAAGGCAGATCTCATAAAATTCTTGCTGGTAGTTACGCTTCCAACTATAGACTCCCGCATTTTTTTCTCGTCAGATAGAGTCTTAAAATATTCTAAGAAAAACAGTGGAAGCCTGTCACGTAGAAGGTAGTTATAATTGTTTAGATATGGCGGATGAGTAATTACATGATCAACGCTCTCATCTGGAACCAGATTTTTTAGATTTCTAGCATCTGCTTCTTTAATTTCTACTATGCCTCTATTCCTTACGTGTTGTTTAGCTTCAAGATCTGAATACATCTCCCAAATCTTATTAATATATAAGTCGCAAACTTGGACATTATTTGTTTTTTTATTTTTATTAAAAACGATGGTCTCTCCTACGTAATGTACTTTTGATACGTCTATTAAAATGGAAGCCAGGGCAAATAACAAAAAATCTTTAATGTTTTCATCTTCAAATTCCGAAGCAGCCTCCTTTAGAGTAGATAATATTTTCAAAACATCATGATCAAAATATCTCCAAATATAATTTGGAACATTATTGACTGCTGACGATGATTTTTCGTTGCAGAGACCTCCAATTTTTGGACCCCATGATCTTATTTGTTCTGTAAAAGTCTTTAGATGATTAAAAAGATATTTCATATCAAACTCCCAGTACGTCTTTACTTTCGCCATAAAGACATAAAAGGGATTTATGTCAATCCCAATAGAGTTTATACCTTTTTCTTTTGCGCTTACGAGCGTTGTTCCTGAACCAGTGAAGGGATCCATAATGGTGCTCCCTTTTTTAATTTTCAGCATTTTGATCATTTTTTCTGGAAATTCTGATGAGCAACCCGCGTGGAAACGGTACCATCGATGAATGGGTTTATTCCAATTGTCCTTAAATGAAATTTCAATCCCGTCTATGTTAAACTCCATCGCCCAAGCCCTCAATGAAAAAATAAATTTAAATCAGTTTATCTGTTTTAAACGTGAGATGTTATTTGGAGGACGTATACCACTCAGTTTTCCGAGAAGTTGACTATCTATTTTAATATAACTTATATTTCCAAGCATGTCCACGTGGAGACTTACCAGTTTCCTATATTGCTTGTTCATCTCATAAATAATATCCCTCACCTTTTTCTGTTCGACTATCAGAGGACGGTCGCTTGACATGCTCTGTATTCCTGTAAGTAAAGATAATTCGTCTATTCTACATAACCCCAGGCCTCCAGCAAGTTTACTATAAGAATCTAGGGTGCAGCGAATTATATCAGAGGGAGTTGGATTTTCTAGCCCTTTAATCGCGAAAATTCTCGAGGCTGTAGAAAAGAATTTTGATTCTAAAAAAGTTCTCCAATTGTCTTCCTGAAACTCAGGCTTGTTTGATAGAATATCCATCGAAACCTCGTTTATAGCATCCAGCTTGTCTATGTCAACGGTGTACTCATATTTTCTTTCATCAGCCCTTCCTAATATTCCCAGATCAGTTAAGTTCTCTAATTTACTAATGGCTCGCAAATAAACTGAAGACCCTTTTAATCCTTTTAATGAACGAGAAAGTTCCCGTCCTTCATTTATATACTTGTATTCTCTGGAAGACAAAAGCGATTCAGAAATATCTCTCCATGTATTGTAAAAAGCTTCTGTGATATCGCTCGCTGAAAATTTTCCTCGAGGAAAACATTTTACGAACCTTATTATAAAATCCCCTTCTTTTAACAAAATATTATACAAGAAGAAAATTTTTTGCTTAAGAGTTAACCTAAGTGGATTAGGAAGATTTGCCTTGCCGAGAAATGCCTCCTTCTGATTCTGCTCAATGATCTTGCTTAGAACAGACCCTAATGGTGTCCACGTATTTCTTTTTTCATTAATTAACCCTAATGCTTGAGACCATGCAATTATGTCATTCGCTTGAGAAATATCCGAGAGTTGTCTATGGCCTGGTATATCCCAATCTACCTCTCCTAACTTTTGAATTAAGTTTATCTCATCTGCTTTTTTTAAAGGCCTAATCCAATATTGCTGTTTCTTTTTCATAACTTGATAAAGATCCCTCGCAAGGAGCAGAGTGTCTCTTCCCTTTATTGGAGAAGTTAAACATATAACAGCCAAATGAAGCCCTAGACGTTGTTGAAATGGTGTAGCATGAAAAATGTATCTCAGGCTTCAAAACCTCCGTGAATGGAGATTCTGGGCCTTACGTGAAGAATAAATTCTCTCGGGGTTTCTGTATTACTGACTAAGGCATAGCCAACTGGCAACTTTCTGACTAGATTTTGATAAGATAATTCTTTTCCCGCAAGGTAAATTTTGTCAGGGGGTAAAGTCTTTGAATTCGAAAGGACGCCGTCGATGTCTTTCCGAACACTTAACTTGTGAATTATTAATGTGTCTACTTGAGCCATTATTCTCTGGTCTATAGCCGTGGGTTGTTGGGTAGTTATAGCCAAAGAAATCCCAAAGTTTCTTCCTTCGCGAACTAGTTTTACCAGAGTCGGAGTAGAAATAGTCGCCGCCTCTGCTGGCGAAATATTCTGCGCTTCATCTATCATTAGCCACACATGAGGTATCTCTTCTTTAACATATTCCTCTTTTAATTCACCGACAGCAAGTCTTCTTTTTAAAAGAGACATTTTTCGTCTGATCGACAAAACTTTTCTAAATAGAACCGAGGATATTACGCATCTTATATCATCAGGAACATCTGACAATAATAAGACTGTAAGTACGCCAGGTCGTAATATATCGTGCATTTTGGTTCCAGTTTCTGCAAAAACTGGGTATCTCGTAAATGAATTAAGTTTCGAAACGAGCGCGCGTCTTGTTCGAATATCAAAACCTATAGTTTCGGAACAAAGTTCTTTGTCATGTAAAATACAATCTGTAAGGTTATTGATATTGTAATGGGGATTAGGAGGAATTTCTCTCCCAAGTTCCTCGTTCGACCATCCTTCAGTCGTCACTTTAGCATATGCCACATTTAACAGTATTCCCATAGCATCTCTAAATAAATCAACACCAAGCAAAAATGCCCAATCTGAGGGGGTCATCTCTGAGACATCCAAATAAAATTTTTTAGTTCCACGAGGAATACCTGTAGACTCAAAGCCTGCAGGAACAAAAACTTCTACTTTCGGTGGTTTATCACTTGAAAGCCCCCACTCTTTCAACCGCAGAAATTGTTTTTTGATATCTTCTTGTTTCATATCTGGTTTAGGCGAGTATTTAGACAGCCAAAATATCCCCAAAGTATCAAATAGAAGGACAGCTCGTTTTGATGTTATTGAGGCAATCTGTGAATTTTCTGATGAGATAGACTCAGCCAATACTCCAAGAGTATAAGATTTGCCACTACCTCTTTTTCCTACCACAGCAACCACATGCTCAGTAGATATATCGAACCAAACATTTTGAGCTATGCCTCTTTCGCCCATCCTTCCCAGAAGAATGCAGTCTTTTCCTTTACTTTCCGACCCAAAAACAAGATCCTTTGAAACAAAAACCTTTGGCAATACATCAAATGTTACGTCTTTCGACATTAATACTATTCTCCCACGCTTGGACGAACTCTTTGTTTCCTTTCTGCAGCAACCTTACTAACAATGTTCTCGTCTATTACTCCAATTTTTAGAGCCTCTTCTTCAGTACCGCAATCGTTCAAAATGTCGCAAATTTCTCTAGGAGTCCTTTTATTCATCATATCCTCCGCACTAAAATAGATCATAATCTGATCAATGGCATCAACTGTAAATGGATACGTGTCTAAATTCACGTTATACTTTTTTCGCTTCAAAGAGGTTACGGCACGTTTAACCTCCTTTTTCGGTTCTTTAAACTTGTTATTTTTATAGTCCCATCCATCTCTAACATATCTTATAATTCCTAGAATCATATTTCTCATGTTTTCGTCATCTAGAGGAGAAAGTGGAACATAATAATCTCCTATTCGACTTTTGACCTCGCCAAGAACAAAAATGTGAGGAAAATCTTTCTCCTCAGCCGCACCTACTGCATAAATGAAGCCAACCGGGAAATTCTTTAAAGTCGTTTTTCTTAAAGCTTGAACAAACGTTCTTTCATAATCTGATTCCTCAAGAATGTTCTTTAAGCGATGTGCTTCATCAATACAAAAGATCAACGGTTTGTCTTCAATAGCAAGAAAGAAATCCCCTATTGTTTCAAGTATGTTAGTAGCGGTTGTCACAGAAATTTGATTTGTGTTTACGCCAATTTTTCCAGGATCTTTCACATATTCCCCTGTTAACCACGTCCAAGCTATATTAAGTGTATCGCCAGTAGCCACTGCAAGAACGTTTTGACAGAGATGTCTAAAGTCATCTTCTTTAACCATATCAAAGTTTCCTTTGATTGCTACAACTTTACGAATCATACTAACAAGTCTTTCCTTTCCAACCTTATTCATCAACAAATTGTAGAAGTCCAAAAAAGTTGATTTGGAAGGAAACTCTGGGCACTCCAAAAATATCGGAGTTGAATATCGCGTAAGTAATGTGTGAATAAAATGATATAGCGTGTGAGTTTTTCCTAACCCCCAATCGCCATAAAGTACTATTTTAGGAGGAATAGAAGCCTTTAGATTTTTCATGATGATTGACTCTAATACGGTCTCTACGTCGTTTCTACCAAAATAACAAATCCAGTCAGTTTCAGGGTTTAACGCAAAATTTGGATTTTCTAGGTGAAACGTTTTCTTCATTTCGCCATAAATTCCCATAATAATCACCTTTTTATTAAATTCTCTCTCAAATTATAAATTATTTTCTCACCCATTTAACTTTCTTTAAATCATATGAAGAAGAGATGAGATCTTCAATAAGAGAATAGTAACGATCAGTTGTTCCTTTAATAAGTACACCAACTTCCACATTGTCAAAACGACCAGACCTTGTCAAATTTGCCGAACCAACAATGGCAACACTTCTCCGTTTATCTTTGGTCTTGCAAGCCATGACCTTTGCATGTACATCCTCATTAGTGTAAACATCGGCGCCAGATTCCACCAGCAATTCTAAAGCTTCTATATGCCAATCCTCAATTGGCGCTCTAGTTATTACTAATGTTCGAACATTTGTTTCTTTAATCTTCTTACAAGTTTGCTTAAAAAGCCATTTTCGACCGTTTAAAGGAGAAATCCAAGGCGATATTATAACAAGGCGATCTGTTATGTCAGCATTCGGCAAGAAACAGTTTCTAAAAAAATATCCAGGTATGTCCTCTTTTAAAACTTCTATTGGGTTAACAGGGAGTAACATATTCAACTCTTCAAGCAGGTTAAACCATGTCTTTCCCACAACGGTTAGATTACCTTGCCCATATACAGCCCCTATTTTTCGAAGTAAAAAAATGATATTTTCGACTATTACTTGCCAATCTTCTTTTATTTCGAATTTTTTCTTTAATTCTAAGGGAAGTTGTTCTATTCCTGATATCTTATAGTAAAGTTCTTCCATAACATCATATACATATTTTTTTCCGAGGATTTCGCTTCTCAAAAAACTTTCACCATTTATACGAACCCTGACTGGCTGTAACGACAGATTAAATACCTCCCTAACATAAAGAGTAATTCTTATTAATAATTTGTTCTGATAAACATTTGCTATCATGTGATGCCTAAATGGAAACCGAAAATGTTGAATATCCACATCTTCTTCTGCGAACATGGCCTTTTACAATAGTACCAGATGAGGAATCATGCAAGGTCTGGGCCGATAGAAACAGATTAAAAACAGAAATCGAAACAACGTTCACTAATATAATGAAAACAAAGGTATCCCAGATAGCTATCTTCTGGGCTTGGTACGGTACGGGGAAAACTCACTCACTGATGCATTATCATTGGAAACTAAATCAGAGCGGGGATGCATATGCTGTTTATACGGAATTCCCCCAAAATGCTAGGAAATTTTTAGATCTTTACGTTACCTTTTCTGAGAACTTGGACTTTGATAGATTACAACAAATTCTAGTCAAAGTGTTCAATAGCCTATACAACAAATTTCAGGAATCTGAAGTAAAAAAATTCTTTCGCCAAGAGATCGCAAAAAATTGGAGTGATTTCGAAACTGCCGCTGAGAAATTAGCTTTTGGTACCAACGAAGAACGTGAAGCAGCCGAAAGGTGGATCAAAGCATCGCCACTCAAAAAAAGGGAAAGGGAGATAATCAACGTATCTTCTAACTTAACAATGGATGATGATGCCGTAAAGCTTCTCAGCTGCTTGACGAGAACTGTGACATTCAGATCCGATGAGTTGAAGTTACCAAAAATGCTCATTTGGATGATAGATGAGTTCAATCGCATTGATGACATTAATAGAGAAGACTACCAGTCTGCTATTCGAACAGGAATTCATAAAGTATTTAATCGTACACCAAAGAATTTTTGTTTTGTACTTGCATGTAGTACTAGATCAATAGATGATGTCTACACTATCCTAGGCGATGCACTTAAAGACAGACTTTCAGTTAGCGCAAGGCCCATGCGAATTGACCCATTACACGTTAATGAGGCTATCGAATTTATCAAAGACATTCTTCGAAAATTTAGGCCTTCTACATGTAATATTTCAAATGATTATTTCCCTTTTACTATAGAATCGGTTAATTATATTCTCTCGCATATGCTAGCAAATAATGTGCCTTTGACACCGCGAAAAGTGATGGATTTTCATGGTTATGTGTTACAAGACCAAGAAGATTTAATTAAAAAAGGAAAAATCAAAATAATTACACCTGAGTGCGCTGCCAGTTCCCTTGATAAAATCCCACGGGATTATTACAAAATATAAGCAAGGTCAACTATCGGTGACCAATCACTTCCTTCAGTTTCTATGTGATAAATAGAAGACGGGTATTTCTTAATCCATCGCACATTTGACACCGACTTTTTTCCTCGTAAACCAAAGTTTGGTTTATCAAATACTTTTTTAAGCTCCGACTCTTTCACCCTGATTTGAATTTTTTCTGGCGAATATGATGGAACTGCTTTTGTATTGCATTCTATCGAAAATAGGAAGAAGAGATTGTATATTAGTTTGCGTGCGTCGACCTCCCATGGGAATGTTTCAAAATTAACAATGCCATATTCATTTTTACCCCCCAGAACTTGTGTCAAACCGTATATATAGGCTTGATATAGTTTCAAATTTGAGCGAATAAATAAGGGTGCAGAGTTTTTTGGATGGATTGATTTAATAAGATTCGAAATTTGTTCCGATTCTAAAACCAGCCAACTCCACGGAGGATTTCGGTTTCCAAGTATAGGCCCTTTTTCAATGTTGATGCCGATTTTCCATAGGTTTTCCAGTTTAAATTCTTTTTTCAGTAAATCTACAAGAGACTCAACTTTTTCTGTCGAAACTTTTATTACAACTTTTTCTTCGCTTAAAACGACTCTTCGATAAGCAACTCCGAGAATAAATGCTTGAGCAGTCAAAATTTCATTTTCTTTCGTTGATGTCCACTTTTCCCATATATAAGCAGGATTACTTATAATCCTTAGTTTATCTTTTCTTGTAATTTCCTCAATTTTGCTAGTTCTTCTGGAAAAGCTCTGAATACACATAACCATATTAGCAGGAGCATTTACTTCTGTAATATTGCTAATTATATGAATACAGCTTCCACATGCTTGATATTTACTAACTTGAATTATTTCTCGCCAACATATGTTTCCAGATCTATCCGCTCCCAAAATTAAATCTTTTTTTGCTAGTTCGTCCGGCTTTTTTAATCCTGTATTCGTCCATAGCATGCTTTCATGTGCCAGCAGAATTTCTATGGGCACTTCAATTCACCTTTTGAAATTCTGTAGAATCGTTCAATAATCTTATAATAATTCCGTATACTTACTTCAGTTACACCAGAAACTGCGGACAGCATATCTTGAGTAACCCGCAAAAAATTAGGCTTTATGCTTTCTTGAATAAGCATTGCTGCAGCATATATAACAGAAGCAGCTATTGTCGATGGTTTTTTCCCAAAAATGAAATGACTTGGTAGACACTCGAAAATTTCCATACTTTTTTGTACCAAAATCTCCTGTTCATTTTCGGGGATTTTAAGAGCATTAACAAATTTTTGTATGTAAACTCTATGTTGAGGAATATGATGCAATGGCATTCCTAACTTCTGTGCAATAACTTTTTCTGTGGAAAGAATATCTGCTTCTGAGATGAATCCAATGTCGAGTGCTTCGAGATGCTTACGTACCTCTGAGACTGATGCCGACTCGTTAAGTTTTCTTATAGAAAAAACAAATGCACCAGCGGCTAGTTTATTGAGGTCACGTCCTTGTAAAATACCTTTCTCTAGGCATACCTTTAATGTCTCACAAGCTTTCAAGATTACTTCTTGCTTATTTCTCAGCGTCATTTGTTCTGCTAAGAAGTAAAATAGAATCTTGGCATGTTCCAAATATTCTGTTTGTCTTTCGATTTGATGCCTTTTGTCAACAACTTCTTTGTATCCAGGGATATAGTAGATAAAAGTGAATTGACCATATCGCACCGTGTATCCTTCCACCATGATGTTCAATTCTCCCCGATAAGATAGATGTCGAAGAAGGTAGGCTGCCAACTTCACTTCTACATTCAAGTTACTTGCTACAGTTGTTGCGTTAGTATACTTGTTTTTCTGGACATAATCGGAAATGTCGTTGAGGTGCTTGTCTATAAGCGACGTATTTTTGCTTAAAAAATAGAAGTATGCGATCCTGTTTTTTGAAGTAAGAAAAGATAACCTACTAATTTCGTTTTTAAAAACCAGTGATTTCAGCACTAGTTGAATAAAACCGATGCTTACATTTTTAAATTTGCTCCTTAAATATTCAATTAATTCAGGCGTAACAGCGACTAACCGTTGATCAAGAAAAGATATAACTTCACTTCTAATTATTTCAAAGAGTTTCATAATTTGTTCTCTGTGAATGGGCAAACAGTAAAGTTTCCGAATAGTGTTCCCTAATGTTATAGTAATGGCGGATACCTTGTTTGAGGATTCAAGGTAATACAGTCGATGTCTAATAACTTGCTTTTGAAAACCATAATTTTTTGATATGTATGAACACACATCCTGAAGAGTCGCTCCTTGTAAAATTTCAAGTGCTTCAAATATTGATTCAGAAGGAGGCTTTATCTTATTTTCCATTTTCATGCTCCTTTTTTGGTTTCTTTTATAGTATTTAAAAGGAAAATAATTCTGTTTCCATACACATCATAAACAAATTACTATAAATACAACACATGCTGGACGTTAAATTCAATTTCACTCTCGCACCTCCTTTCTATGGTTCGTAACTAATTAAATATTTTCCAGTTTACTAAACTAGTAAGAATGGAATTTTGCGCGCGCGAGTTATGTCAATCACCTTTAAGGAGTTGACTTTCCTTTAGTACTGCTTGTCCCTTTTCTGTGAGATACTTCTTTTTATTGAAATGCTCAGCTAGTTCTCTTTCGCGATTTGGCGCCAAAATCCTAATGGGAACATTATTTATTCCCATGGCAATGCTACTGACAACATACCAGCTTCCTGGAGGAAAGGTCACAACTCTTGAGAGAACTTCGGGAGAAATTGCATACGCTTCGTTCATTGTATCACGATCGTATTTTCTTGGCAGAGCTCCAATGAATGTTGTATGGCAATTTGAGAGCGCCGTGGTATTAAGATAAGCGACTCTTTGCGAAGCTAACGCTACGCCCAAACCATATTTCCTCCCCATTCTTGTTAATCGTTCTATCATTTTTGAACAATTCCGCTCTATATCAGACAATCCTGTTTCTCGTGGGTTGACTACGAATTCATGAGCTTCATCCACAACAAACAGAACATCATGAGTTCTAGTTCCTGCTTTTCGTCTTGCTTTTAAAGAACTATCCATTAGATTGAAAACAAGATACGCTACCTTTTCTTTGTCTGAAGAAACTATGGTGCAAAGTTTCTTGTCTGGTGATTGGTTCGCAACATAGTTCTCCAATATCCATTCTTGAGTTACATAATACTGCTTTTTCTCTTCTTCTTTGGATAGTTCAAGCCTTAGAGCATATTCATCGAAAAATCCTTTTATGATACTGAGTACAGCGAATTCTTTATCACCGAACAACCTTGAATAGCAATCCAGAATCATTTCTTTTAGTTTTTCCAAATTCTCAGGAGTTATCTCAAAATTGCCAAATCTGTCCTTCTCGATGGTCTCATCTTCTTTCAATGCTTTTTTGATAAACGGTTCTAGTTGATCAAGCATTTTCTTGTTTGCGGGATGCGAGCACCTTTCTTGCAGTATTGAGAAAAATGTAAGAAAGTCAAGTTTTTCCACACTTAGTTTTTCGGTATCGATTACTTTGATTCTCTTATCTTCGATAACCTTCTTGAAAAATTTCTGGTAAGTCTCTTCAAACTCAGGTGAATCGAATGCCCCTGGTTTTTTGGTCTTAACAGCGAGTTCTTTAGCTACCTTGTCAGCATCTTTCTCTTTACCATCATAGTATTCTAACAGAGATTCAGGCAAATCGTCCTTGTCAACAACGATTATTCCATGTTCTTCAAGTATATCTGCAAGAAGGGCGGTGTATTCATCTGAAAGATCAAAAACAATCACGTTTACCTTTCCCTCAGTTATCAATTTTGACAACATCTCCGCACTCAAGTTACTTTTTCCCGAACCTGTGAAACCAAATATGGTATAATGATGAGTTATCATTTTGCGAGGGTTCAGTTTCAGGTATAGTTTCTTTCTCTCCTCGTAAGTCGAGTACAAATTGCCTACGATCAGACCTTTTTCTATTCCTTTGTTGATGAGTTTACTGATGGTTTGAGGGTTCAAAACACCAACGTCCCTTCCTAGAATCGGCTTACTTGTTTCGTTGATAAATTCTGGTTCAGGAGAACCAGTTTTCATTGTATAACCTGTGATAACAGCTTCAGCCTCTACATAAACATGATCGCGAACAAGAGTGGGATCTCCAGCTTCAAAATCCTTGGTGGCCTCTTTCAGAAACTCTCTTACAGCCCCCATAAAGCGATACCTTTTCAGTCTATCAATTGTTATATGCGTCGGACTTATCCTTGTTATTTCAAGTAAAGCATAATACTTCTTGCCTTCTGCTAGTGAGGTAAAGGATTCTATCGCAACTATATCTCCCTCCCTCAATTTGTTTAAAACTTCTCTGTTAAACTCGAAAACAAGTTTAGCTTTCTCTCCTCCATCAAATGTTGGTTCTAGGAAGAAAAGAAATCCTTTGATGTCTTGCTCGAACAAGTTCTTATCCATATATTCTTCAGTCATTTAACCACCACCCATTTCCCTCATTTGTCTATAAGTAACAGAAAACTCCTCTAAATCAATTTCAGTCAACGCAAGGTCCAGCGTCTCTAAATGTGCCTTTCCAAGAGTCTTAACATACTGGTCAGCATCAAATAAGGGATCAGGATAACCGAAGACTGCGTCATGTCTATTCGAAGAGGTCAAAACCATTAGATCTACAATAATTTTCACGAGTTCACTGGGTTTACTATAATATGCAAAGTCATATTGCTTTCCTCCTAATGTCACAGACAGTTTCTCAAAAAACTTGTCAAAGCTTGGATAAACTAATCGATCTACCGTAAATACGAGAGATTTCCTCCCCGTAGAGTCTTCAGATATCTGAACAAGTGATCTCAGAAACTCCCGTTCCTGCGCAACTCGCCTCAGTTGATTTAAAATGTACGAAGAACTCTGTGCGTCATAACTGCTGTAAACCGTTGAAATTGCGGGGTCATATTCCATAAGGAACAAGGGAGTGTGCAAACCTTCAACCCTTAAAGAAATGTCGTATAACATTCCCGCGTCGGTCGAAGGAATTCGAGGCAACAATTTTTGATTAAATTTAAAAATGCCGAGGTGTCTGGGACCGCCTATCGTAAGGAAATTATCAACAAAAAACCTCACGTAACTGTCTTTGGTTATGGAAAAAAGTAGTGTTCCAGTTCTCCAACATTCCTCAAATATCATGTTGTATCCGATTCTGCATAAAGTTTCAATATCTTCTTCACACATGTACCGATAAGATTTACCAGCATCCTCTAAAGAGTAAACTTTGAAAGCCTCCAAATTGTTTTTGCCAAACCCTTCCTCACAAACTTTCAAGAAAAATGATTGGAGTTTATTCCAACTTTGGTGATACTCATCTTTCAGTTTTACAATTACATTATTCTTGTCTTCAGTTATGTCGAGGTAATCCAGATTTTTCCAGTTACTTAACTGAAAACTGGTGACCTTAACGTCACCCTTTGCGAGAGTACTCTGAAGCGTTAAACTCTTTTTATCTATCTTGACCTCTTTTGAAGTCAAAAGCTCAGCTACCAAAAACTCTCTGGTAAATGTAGGTGAAGGAATCCCTAAATCTGCACTTATCGGGAACGACTTAAGCATGATAAAGTCTTCTAAAGTTATTCTCTGTCCTAGGACTTCACCTTTAAACATCGTCAACCTGTCAACACTTCTGTTTGAATACGAATAATCCTCAAATAATGAACCATCGATCATAATCGCATCTGGTTTGACGTTTTTTAGACACCAATAAGCCGCATAGGCCTCAGCTAGTTTCATCATAACTACGTCAATCCTGCCAATCTTCTGGGGAGCGAAAAAATCGCCAAGTTCTTCCTCTGGTTCTTCTACCTCCTCTTCTATTTTCTTAATTTCTATCAAGGATTGCGCTGACATCAAAAAAATCTCCGAAAGCGGAACGGGGATCAGTGCCATAATGTTGTTTCTTAATATTTCTTCCTCTAACCTTCTTGGTCTTAAATCCTCTGCATCGAGGTCAAGTTCGTATACCAAAGGAGCCGCCAATACATAGAAAGCTATGCATCCTCTCCGCGCTCTTTCATATTTGGTACCATCAACTGCTACGACCTTTATCCTACTCTTACCGAAAAACTTCTTCAATTCTTTAGCAGCGCTTCTTTTGTCACATTCAAGCGGAAAAACATAATCCTTTAGAAAAGTTTCATAAAGCTTAACAGCAGTCTCCGCCCTATCTCTTTTCAAATCAGAGTATTGCTTCGCAGTGTCTCTAAGACTCCCAACCAACCTCAAATCTTCCTGTACAATCTTCGACATAGTACAAACTCCAATTAGTTAAAAAGAAGAAGAGAATAAAAACTTACTCGGTCAGTATGAACTTTCACGTATTCTCTTATTCCCAGATGTCTACCAAGAAATTTGTAGGTGCCCATTAATGCCCTCTTTTTCGGCTATCTCTTGACCAGTGTCTAGTTTATGCTAGCAAACTTGATTTGCAGCATTTAACTTCTATCTGAAAATCTCTATTGTAATAGAATTTTAAATACTAAGTGTTTTTGCTTTAGGTGTCCCACCCTTGCCTTTATTTTTTTCTAAGGCAACATCTATTTGCTTAATTATGAAATCTTTCGGATTACATGAGTTTTTGGCGTGTTTTAGTGCTTTGCCTAGTTTTTCGTATTTTTCTCTCGGAATTTCAACAAGTTCGTAGTCTTTTTCAAGAAGTTTCAGTCTCCACCTTGCCGCGTCACGGATAAAATCTTCCCTTGTCGTATATCCAAAATGCTTGTTTTCTTGTATAAAGTTCTCAATTCGAGCCAACAGTTCAGGCGGCAAAATTACCGATTGGCTTAGCATAGCTTCTATTGCATCTTCGTATGTTTGCATCTTGCCTGTTTGCGCCACAAGCGTCCCAAGAGTTGCTGTAAGCTTTCTATGCATCTGATCAGAAATTCTGAGCGTCTTCATCACTCTAGCCTCTCTAAGTTAATGAAAAATAGTGTCTAAATTTTAATAAATCTTGCATTTGCCCTTATATGTTTACTTTAACTTGTCTCTCTCCACAGTGCAGAATATTCGAATCAGCATCTAGCTTTTATAACTTTGAAGAAGAAGCAAAATTTTTGCATGGAGGCTGTATATGCATGGTTAGGATTC
>Ga0078972_1006902_pt1 | contig 26132 bp, 13 predicted proteins | sample YelNatPaOPGAMG01_FD_67568 | JGI IMG/M metagenome (GOLD analysis project Ga0078972, IMG submission 67568) | Hot spring thermophilic microbial communities from Obsidian Pool, Yellowstone National Park, USA - OP-RAMG-01 (SPADES assembly) (version 2) | ecosystem: Environmental > Aquatic > Thermal...
ATAACGATGGTTCGTTTGTCAATCTGGCTAAAGCTCGCATAAAGTATCAATCCAACAACAAATCAGTTGCTCAAGTGAATGATAAAGGGATAGTAAAAGCAACTGGCATTGGCGTGGCTACCATTACGGCAACTGTCAATGGCATAGCAGGTTCAATGGTAATGGTAGTGAAATAACATGCTAAAAAAGAACATAAAATAGGGTTTCATTTTCGTCGTGATGATATAAAATCAATTCAATTTTGAATACTAACGGGTATTTAGGATAATTTCCATTTTCCCATATTAAAAGAGAAGGTTACATGAAACGAACATGACAGAATCAAATAACATTGACTCACAAGGGAATGATTAATTTGTCATGGAGTTTCATGTGTCCTTAATGGAAAAAATAAATTTGAACAGATGGGGAAGATAATTAATTTACTTTTATTGGCTTTTGTGATGATTGCTCCAGCGTCCGCACAACCTAATAGTCAAATGATGGATAGTTTGAACAGACTTACCGGACTTGATTATCGAAATATGCTGGATCAGTTACATATCACTTCACTTCGTCCCGGTGCAAACGGGAATGACCCAAAGTCTCTCAATGCAGCTAATTATGATGAGGCCAAAGCGAATCCTTATTCATCGCTTCTTGATCCGTTAGTTATGAACAATGGACAAAAAGTTATCTCTGAGCAAATGTGGTGGGAAAAGCGTAGGCCAGAAATAGTGGAATATTTTGACAAGGACATTTATGGGCAAGTGCCTAAAAATATGCCTATAGTCAATTGGCAAGTCATACAAGTTATACGCGATACCGTTGAAGGCATTCCAGTTATCACCAAAAAGCTTACAGGTCATGTTGATAATTCCAGCTTTCCTTCTATTTCGGTTGACATGTCGCTTACGTTAACTTTGCCTGCAAACGCCAATCATCCTATTCCAGTCATCATGGAATTCGGGTTTGTGTTTCCTGCGGGATTCCATTTTCCACAGATGGCATCCGTTGCCGTTTCCAGTAAGGAACCAAGTTGGCAACAACAGGTTTTGGGGAAAGGATGGGGATATGCTATTCTTTTACCGAACAGCATTCAGGCTGACTACGGTGCAGGCTTGCGGAAAGGAATCATCGGATTGATGAATAAAGGCAATTATCGTAAACCGGATGATTGGGGAACATTGCGTGCGTGGGCATGGGGAGCCAGTCGTGTTATGGATTATTTTGAAACTGATGCCGGAGTTAATGCGAAACAAGTGGGCATTATGGGGCATTCTCGCTATGGAAAAGCTGCTTTGGTTGCTATGGCTTATGATCCCCGTTTTGCTATTGCTTATATCAGTTCCTCGGGTGAAGCCGGAGCAAAACTTTATCGACATATCATGGGTGAAACTGTTGAAAACATCGCAAATCAATCAGAATATCACTGGATGGCAGGTAATTTTTTGCGTTATGCCGGTCCGTTGACAACGGCAGATCTTCCTATAGATGCCAATGAACTGATCGCACTTTGTGCTCCACGTCCTGTTTTTATTGGAGGTGGATCGAAGGGTGATGACTGGGTAGATACACGCGGAATGTTTATGGCAACGGTTGATGCTGGTTCGGTGTATAAACTTCTTGGAAAAAAGAGTTTGGGAACTGATGTTTTTCCTCCAATAGAAACATCTTTGTTAGATGGAGAATTGGCTTTTCGTCAACATAGAGGAGGTCATACTCCTGTACCCAATTGGCCGTATTTTATTCAGTTTGCAAATCGATATTTTAAATAATGGCTGCGAATCAATGATTTTGTGAATAGATAATCTTATTAAAGCTGTTTCCTATGAAAAGAAAGATTTTATTTCTCATTTTGTCAGTAGTTTTTTTGCTGATTCTTTCACCGTTGCATGCAATTGTTCGATTGCCAAGGTTGGTGAGTGATGGTATGGTATTGCAGCGTGATCGTCCGGTGAAAATCTGGGGCTGGGCTGATCCAAATGAAAAAGTTAGCGTGAAATTTCTTGGATCCACGCATTCGCTTACCAGTGATTCTAATGGGAATTGGGATGTTACTTTACCATCAATGAAGGCGGGCGGGCCGTATAAAATGTTGATAAAAGGGCAAAATACGATTCAGTTGTCTAATATTTTGATTGGCGATGTATGGCTTTGTGCCGGACAGTCGAATATGGAACATACGATGGGATCTTTTAATTGGATTTATCCGGATGTTATTGCAAATTCTACAAATGTAAATATCAGGGAATTTCATGTGCCTGAGACATATAATTTCATGGCACCACAGAAGGATTTTAAATCAGGAAGTTGGGAAGAAGCAAATCCTAAGAATGTTTACAACTGGTCTGCGGTGGCTTATTTTTTCGGGAAATATCTTTATGAAAAATACAAAGTACCTATTGGGTTGATTAATTCAAGCCTGGGAGGTTCTCCTGCAGAAGCTTGGATTAGCGAAGATGCACTGAAGGCCTCTTTCCCGATGTATTATGAAGAAGCACAGAAATTCAAAAACAATGCTTTAATCAAAGAGATTGAACAAAAGGATGCCCTAAGGAATAAGGCCTGGTACTCATTATTGCAACAAAAAGACGAAGGTTATAAAGGAGTTCCATGGTGCTCGTCTTCATTAAATACTGCAAATTGGGATACAATGGCAATTCCCGGCTATTGGGCACATACCGCTATTGGTCAGGTTAATGGCTCAGTATGGTTTAGGAAAATTGTTGATATTCCATTATCTATGATAGGAAAACCGGCAAAAATTATTTTAGGACGAATTGTTGATGCCGATTCAGTATTTATTAATGGGTCATTTGTCGGTACAACGAGTTACCAGTATCCTCGCAGGCGCTATGATATTCCGGCTCATCTTTTGAAAGCGGGAGAAAATGTGATTGTTATTCGAGTTATAAGCAATGCAGGTGAAGGTGGTTTTGTGCCGGATAAGCAATATGCCATTGTGGAGGGGAATTCGACTGTTAATCTGCAGGGTAAATGGCAATATCGTCTTGGAGCAGCAATGCCTCCACTCATGGGACAAACTTTCATTCAGTGGAAACCGGTAGGTTTGTTTAATGCGATGATTGCTCCGTTATTACCGTATCGAATTAAAGGTGCCATTTGGTATCAAGGAGAGTCAAATGCGGATAGACCGGTTGAATATAGAAAGCTTTTTGCTACGCTTATTTCCGATTGGAGAGCAAAATGGGATGAAGGAAACTTTCCGTTTATATTTGTTCAACTTCCAAATTTTATGGCTCCCAGAAAAGAACCGTCAAATAGCGATTGGGCTTTGTTACGGGAAGCACAACTTAATACATTATCCCTCCCAAACACGGGTATGGCTGTAACGATTGATATTGGCGAATGGAATGATATTCATCCTGTAGATAAAAAGGATGTAGGAAAGAGACTTGCACTTGCCGCAGAAAAAATTGCGTATGGTGATGCTATCACTTATTCGGGTCCAATTTATAAATCGATGAAGATTGAAGGGGACAAAGTGGTACTGTCATTTAGTCATACAGGGAAAGGACTGATGGTAAAAGAAGGAACTGAACCCGGATGTTTTGCTATTGCAGGACAAGATCACCGTTTTGTATGGGCAAAAGCAAAAATTGAAGGAGATAAGATAGTTGTATGGAATGATACGATTCAGCATCCTATAGCAGTTCGTTATGCCTGGGCCGATGATCCGGTAGGAGCAAAATTGTATAATAAAGAAGGTCTTCCGGCTTCTCCTTTTAGGACTGATAATTGGTAATCTACTGGATGGACAGTATGATTCCTGACGCAACAATCAATTGATTTGTAATGTTATGTGTGATTTATTAATTTACTAAACAAATATTTAATGAGAAGAGTCTTATTCATGGGGTTTATGCTGATTTCGTTGATGAGTATTGCCCAAACGACAGAGGATTATAAGAATCCGAATTTGTCTTTTGCCGAGCGTGCAAAAGATTTGGTGTCACAAATGACATTGCAGGAAAAAGTATCTCAAATGACTTATAACGCGGCAGCCATTCCTCGTTTGGGTATTCCTGAATATAACTGGTGGAACGAATGTTTGCATGGCGTAGCCCGAAGCGGCATTGCTACTGTATTTCCTCAGGCTATTGGCCTGGCAGCCATGTGGAATGCACCGTTGATGTATCAAATTGCTACAGCCATCTCGGACGAAGCACGTGCCAAGCATCAGCATTATGTATCGGAAGGGAAGCGTGGTATTTATGAAGGCTTGACGTTTTGGACGCCAAATATCAATATTTTCCGCGATCCGCGTTGGGGGAGAGGACAAGAAACGTATGGCGAAGATCCTTTTTTAACGGGCACATTGGCCGTACAATTCATCAAAGGATTGCAAGGAAACGATCCAAAATACTTGAAATTAGTTGCCACGGCAAAACATTTTGTAGTGCATAGCGGACCTGAAGCCGATCGTCATCGCTTTGATGCTTTGCCTTCCGACCGTGATTTTACGGAAACGTATTCGCCGCAATTTGAAATGGCAGTAAAAGACGCACATGTCTATTCCGTGATGTGCGCTTACAACAGTTTTGATCATCTTCCTTGTTGCGGTAATCGCCAACTAACTGATTTGCTGCGTAACGAATGGGGATTTAAGGGATATATCGTCTCCGACTGTGATGCAGTGGCAGACTTTTATGAGAAGAATGCCCATGCAATCGTTCCTAATGTTGAACAGGCAGCAACCATGGCCTTAAAAGCAGGGACGGACTTAAATTGCGGTAATTCGTATCCGGCGTTGGTGACAGCAGTGAAATTAGGGTTAGTCTCCGAGCAACAAGTTGACACATCGGTAACACGTTTGATGGAAGCTCGGTTGCGTCTCGGCATGTTTGCTCCCAAAGGAGCGGTAAAATATGAACAAATTCCTTACAGTGTAGTCAATTCGAAAGAACATCAAGCTTTAGCATTAAGAGCTTCGCTCGAATCGATGGTGTTGTTGAAAAACGAACATCATACATTGCCTTTTAGCAAAAACGTCAAAGTGGTGGCAGTTATCGGTCCGAATGCAAACGATAAAGAAGTGCTTTTGGGTAATTATCATGGTTATCCAAGTGCCCCTGTGACTTTATTAGAAGGTATTAAAGAAAAATTGCCTAATGCAAAGATTATTTATGCGCCGGGTTGTCACATTGCCGATGGATTGCCTTTACTGCAACCGATGCCTGCTTCTGTATTTTACACGGACAAATCGATGAAAGTGAAAGGTCTTAAAGCGGAATACTTCGACAATAGTAGTTTAACGGGAAAACCTATGCATCAACACGTTGATCCGAAAGTGGATTTTGTATGGTGGGCATCAGCTCCTTATCCTGATCTGGATGCTTCTCATTTTTCTGCCCGTTGGACCGGCGTTTTTGTGCCACCTGTTACTGGCAACTATGCGCTTGGCGGTGAAGCCTTTTCGGGTATGAAACTCTATTTGAATGATTCATTGCTGATTTCGCATCGTGATATACATGAATCGTTGCGCAAGTATCATTATGTACAGTTGAAAGGTGGCAAGCCATACCGCATCAAATTGGAATATGTGCAGGATAATACAGAATATGCCAACGTTCGCTTGCTTTGGGAACATCCCAATCCGAATCTTGAACAAGAAGCCATTGATGCAGCAAAAAAAGCAGACATTGTGATTTATGCCATGGGGTTAAGTCCGATGATTGAAGGCGAAGAGATGAATGTTTCGATCCCTGGATTTTCGGGTGGTGACCGAACTAAATTAGCTTTGCCGGAACTTCAAACGGAATTGATGCAGAAGATAGAACAATTACACAAACCATCGGTGATGGTAATGATGAATGGCGGCGCTGTTGCCTGCAATTGGGAACAAGATCACTTACCGTCTATTCTTGAAGCGTGGTACCCGGGACAAGCCGGAGGGACAGCGATTGCTGATGTTTTATTTGGTGATTACAACCCTTCAGGTCGTTTGCCGGTGACTTTTTATAGAAGCAGTAAAGATATTCCTGCATTTAATGATTACAACATGGACGGAAGAACATATAAATATTTCAAAGGGAATCCGTTATATGAATTTGGCTATGGGTTGAGTTATTCCACATTCTCTTATGCTAACATGCAAGTAGCCAAAACTATTTCAATCAATGACTCTTTGCCGGTTTCTGTTGAGGTAACAAATAAAGGAACAATGAATGGCAGCGAAGTGGTTGAGGTTTATATTACGCATATAGGCAATCCATTGATGCCAATCAGAGCCTTGGTAGGGTTTACGCGTGTTCCTGTGAAAGCCGGCGAAACGAAGCACGTAACGGTGATGATCCCTAATGATCAACTTTATCAACTGACGCCAACGTGCCAAAAAGCAGTATTGCCTGGCGAAATGATCGTAAGCATCGGAGGATGTCAACCAAGTGAAACGGCCGAGAAAGCCGGAGAAACGATTTCACAGAAAGTTATGATTCGATAAATGTATCATTGACTTTATATTTCATACGAAAATTATTACGGGTTAATACCCTATTAAACTGTGTTTTAATGTCGTTTTAAGAAATTGAAAGCAAAAGAAATTTACATCCTCTCGTATCAAAAGAATGGATTGGGCAATAACAAGGCTTTATTTATATATACAGCTAAGGAAATTAAATTTTCATACGCGAGCTTGGTTCACAGTCTTTGCCTCTTAGCTGTTGTAGGTCAGTTTCATACTCGGAATAAAGTATTTAAACTCGTTGCCAGTAAGAATCGACCTTAGTGATATGTGCCTTTAGGCACTTTTGTTCTCGGGTATCGCGGCTCCGAGTTCCTCTATGCGTTTTTGATAATATCTTAGTTGAGCTTCCCGTTTTTTTTCGTCGACATAATTCGCTCCAAGCTCTACAAAGTTTTTCTTCTCTTTTATCAAATGGTAAGCTATAACCAGGATCGTGTGACCTACTGCTACTATGGCTCTTTTCTTACCTCTTTTGCCTACCAATCTTTTGTATTTTGAACTTAGAAAGCTTCCCTTGGTTCGAGATGCCGCCCATGCCGATTCGCTGAGGATAGATCGAACTTGTTTGTTCCCGTGGTTTGTTCTCCCACTTTTTTTTACCGGCACTTTCATTATTACCCGGACTTACACCCGCCCACGACGAAATATGTTTGTCAGTGGCAAAAACTTCCATGTCGACTCCTATTTCCGAAATCAAGTCACCTGCAGTTTGATGTCCAACACCCGGAATTTCACTTAGCAAGGCAACCTCTTGGGCATAAGGTAATAATTGCTTTTCAATTTCCACATCAAGCTCATTGATCAAGGCTTCTGTCTGTTGGATATCCCGACGAATGATTCCCATCATGAATTTATGATGTTCGGTCAATTTACCCTCTAAGGCAAGAATGATTTCTTCTTTCTCTGCTTTGACTTTTCCATGACATAAAGAAGCTAATAAAACAGGATCAGTTTGACCTTCCAATAATGCATCAATGATGCGTGTGCCGCTCACACCGTGAACCTTTGACAAAACCGTGGATAATTTCATGTTGGAATCCTCTAACATTTTTATCATCCGGTTTTTCTCAGCTGTGATGGCGCCTTGTAACTTACGCCTATAACGTGTCATATCCCGAAGCTGTCGTATTTCTTTCGGTGGCACAAAACTGCCTTTCAATAATCCTGCTAAAAGTAATCTGGATATCCACTCACTGTCTTTTTTGTCTGTTTTGTGACCCGGAACATACTTGATGTGTCGAGCGTTCACAATTAAAATAGTGAGTCCTGACCCTTCCAAAATGTTGAATACAGGTTTCCAATAAATCCCGGTACTCTCCATCGCTACATGCGTGATCCCTAAGGATAAAATCCATTCTTTCAATTCTTTCAAAGAACGCGTAAAAGTTGAAAACGTTCTCGTTTCCTTCTTTATCCCTGTCCCCGAAACTGTTGCTACTACCGTTTCTTTGTGCACATCAAGCCCGCAACCTCTGGCTACGACTTGTTCAAATTCAATCGTTTCGTTGTCCATAGTTGTACCTTTTTAATTGCTTTATTCAGCAAAGGTACTGTGCTTTTCATCTTCTTTGGCGTCCGCTTTAGCGGTCATGCTTGTTTCATACAAAGAATGAAGGTGAAACAACTATTATTGATCATTTTAGGGAGTTTGATTGGTGTTTTCGTATTAGCTCAAAATCATTACAAAAATGAGTCCGGATTGCTGCAGGAAAGGTTGTTTATCTTGTTCTGTTGAATAAATTGAATTAACCAAATTGACCATTTACAATAAATTACAAATAGACGTGGGGTTAGTTTAAGGATGTATAGAAAAGAAGGTTTTATGTTGAAAATACGATATAAATAAACAATAAATTGCAAATAATTATGAACCGACTGTTCTTTTTGATTTCTATTTTGTTTTTGACTAGCTTAAATGCTAATTCGCAGAGTGTAACGCCAGCACCATTTGGTTTTGATATGGTACGAACCAGTATTCCACATGGGAAAATAGATACTGTTTATTACAAGTCGAAAACGGTTGGAACTATCCGCCGAGCTCTTGTTTATACCCCTCCTGGCTTCTCACGGGATAAAAAATATCCGGTGCTTTACCTTTTACATGGCATAGGAGGAGACGAGTTTGAATGGTTGAACAATGGCCATCCACAAGTGATACTTGATAATCTTTATGCAGAAAAGAAAATTGAGCCTATGATCGTGGTGTTGCCCAATGGCAGAGCCATGAAAGACGACCGTGCAACAGGAAATATTATGGCTCCAGATAAGGTGCAAGCATTTGCAACATTTGAAAAGGATTTGCTTTACGATTTGATTCCTTTTATTGAGAAAAACTATCCGGTACTGAAGGATCGTGAACACCGGGCTATTGCAGGCTTGTCGATGGGAGGCGGACAATCGTTGAATTTTGGGTTGGGGAACCTGGATAAGTTTGCGTGGGTGGGTGCTTTTTCTCCGGCACCCAATACGGAAAAACCGGAAGAGTTAGTTCCTAATCCAGAAAAAGCAAAAAAACAATTAAAATTGTTATGGATATCATGCGGTGATAAAGATGGATTGATTACTTTCAGCAGACTTACTCACGATTATCTGAAAGCCAATAACGTTCCCCATATTTACTACGTTGATCATGGCTATCATGATTGGAACGTCTGGAAGAACAGTTTATATATGTTCTCACAACTTTTATTTAAGCCGGTTGATCCTTCCACATTCGATAAAATCAGTGATGCAGGTAGACCTGCCGAAACCGATGTGCGAGGGGCAAAATACCCTCAAATATTGCCTGACGGCAGGGCTATATTTCGTATTAAAGCACCCGAAGCGCAAAATGTTCAGCTTGATTTAGGGAAAAGATACAACATGACGAAAAACAGCGAAGGTGTGTGGGAAGTGACTACCGATTCATTAAGTGAAGGTTTTCATTATTACTCGTTGATCATTGATGGCGTGTCAGTGGCGGATCCTGCCAGTGAAACCTTTTATGGTATGGGGCGTATGGCAAGCGGTTTCGAAGTCCCTTTTAAGGGCGATGGATATTACGAAGTGAGAAATGTTCCGCATGGAGACATCCGTATCAAACGTTATTATTCAAATGTAACAAACACTTGGCGTGAGATGTATATGTACACTCCTCCGGGCTATGATGAAAATACGAATGAAAAATATCCTGTATTGTATATTCTTCATGGAGGAGGCGAAGATGAACGAGGCTGGGCTATGCAGGGGAAAGCAGATTTAATCCTTGACAACCTGATTTCTGAGAAAAAAGCCGTTCCAATGATTGTGGTCATGGTTGATGGAAATATGCCTCTCCCTCCATTCGGAGAAGATGTTTTAAAAGCATTTGATGCCGAGCTGACACAATGTGTCATCCCATTTGTCGAAAAAAATTATCGTGTTAAAACAGATGCCCAAGACAGGGCTCTTGCGGGCTTATCGATGGGAGGCATACAAACTCTTTATGCCGGTATCAACAATACGCAGTTATTTTCTTATTTGGGCGTATTTAGTTCCGGATGGATACTTCCGATGCAAAATAACATAGCAAATGAACAATACAAATTCATGGCAAAAAATGCCGATATGATCAATAGTAACCTGAAATTATTGTGGATTGCTGTAGGTGGAAAGGAAGATATAGCGTACAAAAATTGCCAGACTATGCTTTCAAAATTGAATGAGATGAATATCAGGTATCAATATTATGAATATCCCGGCGGACACACTTGGCCTGTATGGAGGAATGACCTTTACCATTTTGCTCAACTAATATTTAAATAGAAATGTGGATTAGTGTCAGAGATGACTTTCTAATGAGCGATTAAATTTTGCCATGGAGTTCCATCTGAACTTTTAAAACAAATATGACCATCTGATATTTTACCTAAGAACTCATTTAGTCCTACGGACAAACGTGGGAAAATAATAATTATTGCCTAAAAAAATGCTTTGGGCTACATACCAGATACTCATAAAAACAAATTATACACAGATGAAAACGAAACTATTAGTAATAACTATCATTCTGATGTTCTTCGTTGGAATATCAGATTTGTTTTCACAGGATAAACTTTATCCTAATGAATTTCCGTTAAAAGATGTAAAATTATTGGACGGACCGTTTAAGCATGCCCGTGACCTCAATATTCAAACGCTGTTGAAATATAATGTTAATCGCTTGCTGGCCCCTTACCGAAAAGCGGCTGGGTTAAAGCCAAAAGCCCCAAGCTATCCGAATTGGATTGGACTCGACGGGCATATTGGCGGGCATTATTTATCAGCGATATCAATGAGTTATGCGGCCACCGGCAATGCTGAATGTAAAAAGCGTTTGGAATATATGATTTCAGAACTCAAAACCTGTCAGGATTCAAATTCCGTAAAATATCCCGACTGGGGTGTCGGGTATGTTGGAGGCGTTCCCGAAGGGAATCAAATCTGGCCGAAAATTAAAGCTGGTCATGTCGAGGCAATATGGAAGGGATGGGTTCCCTGGTACAACGTGCATAAAATGTTTGCAGGTTTAAGGGATGCATGGCTATATGCCGGTAATGAAGAGGCAAAAAGTATTTTTTTGAAATTCTGCGATTGGGCTGTAAATCTTACGGCAGGATTGTCTAATGCCCAAATGGAGGATATGTTGCGTGACGAATACGGAGGAATGAATGAGGTTTTGGCTGATGCTTATCAGATGACAGGCAATAAAAAGTATTTATATACAGCTAAGAGATTTTCCCAAAAATTTCTATTGAACCCATTGGAGGAAGGACACGATATTCTTGATAACCTGCATGCGAATACCCAAAGCGCTAAGACTGTCGGATTTGAGAGAGTTGCTGAGACAAGTGGTGATACAACTTACTCAAAAGCAGCTGGTTTCTATTGGTGGACAGTCGTCAATAACCGTACTTTGGCTATGGGAGGAAGTGGCCTGCAGGAATTTTTTCCTCCTGCTCAAAAGTGCATTGACTATATACACAGTGTAGAGGGGCCTGAGACTTGTAATACATATAATATGCTTAAACTAACGGAGGACTTGTTTAGGGATCATCCGCTGGCAAAGTATGCCGATTATTACGAGCGTGCATTGTATAACAATATTTTGTCTTCGCAAAATCCTGATAATGGAGGATATGTGTATTTTACTCCTGCACGTCCCCGCAGTTATCGGGTTTATTCGGCACCCAACGAGGCTATGTGGTGTTGTGTTGGTACCGGAATGGAAAACCATAGTAAATACAACGAGTTTATTTATACTCATCAAAATGATTCTTTATACCTGAACCTTTTCATCGCATCGGAGCTAAACTGGAAGAAAAAGGGAATTAAAATTAAGCAGGAAACTTCTTTTCCCAATGAGGGAAGGACTAAGCTAACTGTTACAAAAGGTTCAGCTCATTTTACTTTGATGGTGCGATATCCGTGGTGGGTGGCACCCAATTCATTGAAAATAAGAGTTAATGGCCGAAATATTGCCTATTCAAAAAAACCATCCTCATATATTGCAATTGATCGGAATTGGTCTGCCGGAGATAGCGTAAGCGTTATTCTCCCCATGCGTAATACCATTGAACAACTGCCAAATGTGTCTGATTATTTTGCCTTTATGCATGGTCCCATTTTACTGGGAGCAAAAACTGGAACAGAAGACTTAGCTGGCTTAATTGCCGGTGATAGTCGCTGGGGGCATATACCGAGTGGAAAAATGTTGCCTTTGGATAAGGCTCCTATAATTATTACTAATAATCGTTCCAAAATTGCCGATAAATTAGTTCCAATAAAAGGTAAACCATGTTTCTTTACTGCGCCCGATCTTACAATTATAAATCCGGTTAAGAATATGGAATTTGAACCCTTTTATAAAATTCATGATGCCAGGTATATGATGTATTGGTTGGTCTTGTCTAATGCACAATATAAACATGTGGTTGATTCCATCTCGTCTGTTGAGGCTAAAAACATGGCTTTAGAAAAACGTACGGTTGATTTTGTGCAGCCAGGTCAGCAACAACCTGAAGCCGACCATGCAATGAAACTCTCAAACTCATCGTCAGGAACATACCAAAACAGATTTTGGCGTGATGCAAAAAACGGAGGTTATTTCAGCTATCTTTTATCAACAAATGGTGATCGCAATTTGTCATTGATGGTAACTCTTTGGGGGAACGGATCGAGGAATCGAAATTTTGATATCTACATTGACGATCAAAAATTAATATCGGAAGATGGCACCCAAAAGTGGAGTCAAAAGAAGTTTGAGAAAGTAGAATATCGCATTCCAAATTTGATGGTAAAAGGCAAAGATCATATTTGGGTGAAATTTCAGGCACTCCCACAAAGTACCAGTGAAGCTGTTTATTACATCCGTCTGGTTCGGGAGAAAAATAAAGCGGGAATATAATAGAAGGAGATTAAACAAAGAATAAAATCACCATTTAATTAAAATGATATGAAAATAAAGTTATTCACATTTGTAGGATTATTACTGTTCAGCATGAACGCTTTTTCGCAGGATCCAAATTTTTACATTTTTCTATGTTTTGGACAATCAAACATGGAGGGTCATGCACGGATTGAATCGCAGGATACAACTGTAGACAGTCGATTCCAGGTTTTGGAAGCAGTTAATTGCTCCAATCTGGGGAGAAAGATGGGCCATTGGTATACTGCTGTTCCTCCATTGTGTCGATGCCACACAGGTTTGACACCGGCAGATTATTTTGGCAGGACCATGGTGGCCAACCTTCCCAAGAATATTAGGGTTGGTGTAATCAATGTCGCTGTTGGCGGATGCAAAATCGAGCTGTTCGACAAAAATAATTATCAGTCGTATGTTGCAACTGCCCCTTCATGGATGATCAATATGATCAAGGAATATGACGGGAATCCGTATGCGCGCCTTGTTGAAATGGCTAAAATAGCCCAAAAAGCCGGTGTGATTAAGGGTATCTTGTTGCATCAGGGTGAGTCAAACACGGGTGACAAAGAATGGCCTTCAAAAGTTAAAGGCATATACGATAACCTCATAAAAGATCTTAATCTCAACTCCGAATTTGTACCTCTGTTAGCAGGTGAAGTTGTGAGCAAAGGGCAAGGTGGTGCTTGTGCCAGTATGAATGCAATTATCGACAAACTTCCGGAAACGATTCCCAATTCGTATGTTATTTCTTCCGAAGGTTGTCCTGGCATATCCGATCATCTCCATTTTACAGCGGAAGGGTATCGAATGTTGGGAAGACGATATGCTGTGCAGATGCTTTCATTATTAGGTTATAAGGTCATTCAACCTGAATTACAGCATACTCAGGCAGAAAACAAATAGTTTAATATGGAATATGAATTATCCAAAGAGAGAAGATATTTTGTATTGATGATATAATTGTTTCGTTATATCGAAGATTTACAGTGGCTGTTATATCTGGATTACCTGAGTTAAATTACTATATCAGAGTGTTATTTTCAATGTGTGACAGCATAATTAATTGAAATAATTAGGAGACTATTATGATGAGGAACATATTTTTTTTAGTTGCAACGCTTATGTTATTTGTTGCCAGACCTGGCATTGCACAGCAACCTGCACCAGTCAAAGTCGAGGACGGATTATTGCAAGGTAAATTTGAAAATGGCTTGACGGTTTATTTGGGAGTCCCATTTGCTGTACCGCCTGTAGGCAATCTGCGATGGCGGCCTCCTCAGCCTGCAGCAAAATGGGCCGGCGTTCGACAAGCCACCACGTTCGCTCCTTCTCCTATTCAAGGATCGAATGTAGGACCAGGAATGAGTGAGGACTGCCTCTATTTGAATGTTTGGACTCCTGCTAAAACCCCAAAAGCCCGAATCCCCGTTCTTGTTTGGATTTATGGTGGCGCTTTCAATTTTGGATCTTCTTCCGATCCGAATTATAACGGTGCCAATCTGGCAAAGAAAGGGGTGGTGTTGGTTAGCATTGCCTATCGCGTTGGTCTGCTTGGATTTTTTGTACATCCCGAATTGAGCGCTGAAAGTCCACATCATGTTTCTGGAAATTACGGTCTTCTGGACATGATTGCCGGTCTGAAATGGATAAAGAAGAATATTGCAGCGTTTGGAGGCGATCCGGATAAGGTTACTATTTTCGGTGAATCAGCCGGAGGAATTTCGGTTAGCATGTTATGTGCCTCACCTTTGGCTAAGGGATTGTTTGAAGGCGCCATTTCGGAAAGTGGTGGCAATTTTGGTCCTCCACGGCTCACTACCTATCCGGGTGAAAATTTAAAACTACTTCCGGATGCCGAAAAGGACGGAGAAGCATATTGTCAGAGAGCGGGAGTTTCGTCAATCGCAGAACTTAGAAAGATATCGGCAGACAAACTTCCGGCAGTTCGTGGTTTGGCATGGCCGATCATCGACGGATGGGTTATTCCCGACGATCAATACAAACTTTATGAAGAAGGAAAATTTAATGACACACCGATTTTGGTGGGCTATAACTCGGACGAAGGGGCTAGTTTTTCTCCTCCGCACACTATTGATGAGTATATTGCAAGCGTTCAAAAGCGATATGGGCCATTTGCAGACAAACTATTGAAAGCCTATCCGGCTGGCTCCGGTAAAGTTGCCAAAACCGCCCGTGATCTGACACGCGATGCAGCGTTTGGCTGGCATACCTGGAGTTGGGCTAAGCTCGAGTCGAAGATGGGAAAATCAAAAGTTTATTGTTATTATTTTGATCAGCATCCCATTTTCCCCAAAGGTTCTCCTTTATATGGATTCGGTTCGCCCCATGGACAGGAGGTTGCTTATGTCTTTGAACATCTTAACGCTTCGGATCCTCATGTTACAAAGTCGGATTTGAATATCTCGCAAGACATGGCTACTTATTGGACTAACTTTGCCAAGTATGGTAATCCTAATGGCAAAGGAGTTCCTGAATGGAAAGCATTTAGTAATGAACATCCTGAAGTGATGTACTTCAGCCAGTCACCGCACATGGGATCGGTCCCTAGCGCTAAATCACTTAAGGTTCTTGATGCATATTTTAAATGGAGGTTAACTCCAGAGGGAAAAGCATGGGCAAAATAGCCATTATAACAATGAAATATTATAACTGTCATTAAAAAATGGGATCTTCTATTTTATCTAATTGATTATGAGGCTGTTTTTAGGGGGATCGACCTTGATCAGCGAGTCATAAAACAAGCGTAAAACGGATATTCATAAAAATCAATTATCACATGAAAAAGTTCATATTTACATTTTTGTTTTTTGCAGCAATCGCATTAACAGCTTTGGCTCAGAAATATTCCGGGCTCGCCCTGACGCCGCCTATGGGTTGGAACAGTTGGAATACATTTGCTTGTAACATCAACGAAAAAATGATCAAAGAAATGGCTGATGCCATGGTCTCTTCCGGCATGCGTGATGCCGGATACAAATATCTGATTCTTGATGATTGCTGGTTGGCTCCAACACGTGATTCACTTCAGAATTTACAAGCCGATCCCAAAAAGTTTCCGGATGGAATGAAAGCCATCGGCGATTATATCCATTCCAAAGGATTAAAGTTCGGTATTTACAATTGTGCAGGCACCAAAACTTGTGCCGGATATCCGGGGACTCGCGGGCATGAATATCAGGATGCGCTTACCTATGCATCTTGGGGCGTAGATTATTTAAAATACGACTGGTGTAATACTGAAGGGATTAATGCCAAAGAAGCCTACACCACGATGAGCAAAGCATTGGCGGCCACACACCGTCCGATTGTATTCAGCATGTGTGAATGGGGCACCAACCAACCTTGGTTATGGGGCGCTCCAATTGCCGAATTATGGCGCACCACTACAGATATTGCACGTGGCTGGTACATAAAACCTATACCCAATGAATGGACTCCACTGGGATTTACCCAAATTATCGACAAAGAAGTCAACTTGCGTCAATATGCCGGGCCGGGACATTGGAATGATCCGGATATGCTCGAAGTAGGTAACGGCATGCCGGTTAATGAAGACCGGGCACATTTTTCAATGTGGGCCATGCTTGCCGCCCCCCTTATTGCAGGCAATGACTTACGGCACATGAGCGAAGAAACTCGTGAAATCTTAACCAATCGGGGGGTCATTGCTGTCGATCAGGACTCCTTGGGAATACAGGCATTGCGCTACGCAGTCAAAGATAGTGTGGAAACATGGATGAAACCTTTGAAAAGCGGAGACTGGGCTGTCTGCTTCCTGAACCGGGCGTCTGAACCTAAGGCTATCGCTTTTGACTGGAAAGCCAACTTGGTGAATGACAGATTATCACACAGGAATTTAGACGCCAATACACAACGGTATAATATCGTGGATTTATGGACAAATAAAGCGCTTGGAACTACCGAAAAAGAGTTGAAAGGGACTGTCCCGTCGCATGATGTTTTAATGATTTATCTACAAAACAAATAAGAAATGAATTGCTGTTTCCGGTGTAATCCTTCCTGGTTTGTTTTTAAATATGATATATTTTAATATCGGATATTTGAATAAATTAGTCTTAAAGGGTTAGCAGTTTTTTAGAAATGAGTAATTTACAGATTGTATACCCCTGTACGGGGAAATGCAATCTGTACGGAATTTAACCTGAGAGTCCTAATAAGTTTTTGCTTATTGAAAATATTGGAATTAGGTATAATATCCGCGATAGTCATAAAAAAAAGGAATGTTTGTGGTTAGGATTATTATAAAATAGCCTCCATGAATTATAAAAGTAGAATAAGGAATTATTTCAGAAAATACTTACAGCTTCAAAAGTATTCCTTTTCAATTGATTGAAATTAAATAAATTTGAATGATATGAATCAAAATGAATCAATAATAAAATCTACGATTTTTAAATTTATCTTGGGTGTCATGATGATTGCTGCAATAACTTTAGATGGCAAGTCTTATGCGGATAATCCGATTATTCAAACAAAATTTACAGCAGACCCAGCTCCGATGGTTTATCATGACACGGTGTATTTATATGCAGATCACGACGAAGATAGTTCTACATGGTTTACAATGAAAGATTGGCGTCTATATACGTCAACCGACATGGTTAATTGGACGGATCATGGCAGAGTAGCATCTCTGAAAAATTTTAGCTGGGCGCCGACGAATGGCGCTTGGGCTCCTCAGAGTATTGAGCGTAATGGAAAGTTTTTTATGTATTGTCCAATACATATGCACGGAATTGGCGTGCTGGTTTCCAATAGTCCTTATGGTCCATTTGTTGACCCTCTTGGGAAACCTTTAATTTTTAGTGGCTTTGGAGATATAGATCCAACAGTATTCATTGACAGCGATGGTCAGGCCTACTTATACTGGGGTAATCCAATTCTTTGTTATGTTAAATTAAATAAAGATATGATATCTTATGATCGGAAGGTTGGTATAGTAAAAGTCCCGTTGGCCGATAAAAGCTTTAAACTCCGTATTGTCAATGCTAAAAAGACTTTTGCATGGGCAAAATCAATTAATGGGTTGGCATCGCAAACAATCAGAAATGAAGCTGATAACAAATATTACTGGTATGTCAGCGCGATAGATAAAAATACCAATAATAAGGTTATTGGGGTTGCGGTTGGGAACAACGCCATAGGTCCATTCACTGATTTGTTGGGCAAGCCGTTGATCACGCAACACTGTGGCGAAGGCAATATCAATCCTACTGTTGTCACTGATAATACAAAACAGGCCTATCTTACGTGGGGAAATTCTGATCTTTGGTATGTAAAACTTAATAAAGACATGATGTCTTATGATGCAGATTTTGGCATTCAGCCGATTCCTGCGGATAAAAAAAAATGGTTTGTCTCCGAAATTAGAAAGTCTATTAATAGCACAGGTAAAAGATATACAACGTATGAAGAAGGTCCATGGTTTTACAAACGTAATGGCCTATACTATATGGTATATTCGGCTGGTGGCGTACCCGAACATATAGCCTATTCGACCAGTACTGGTCCGACTGGCCCCTGGATTTATAGAGATACCATTATGTCTGTAATTAAGGAAGGTGGAGCCTTCACCAATCATTCGGGGATCATCGATTTTAAAGGTCATTCTTATTTCTTTTATCATGACGGAGCTCTTCCGGGAGGAGGAGGTTTTGACCGATCAATTTGTATTGAACCGTTTAAATATAATCCCGATGGAACAATTCCTCGAATTACTCCTACGAAAGCAGGAGTCGTCAAAAGTGTTGCTAATTTAAATCCGTATGTTCGTCAGGCTGCTTCGACCATTGCGTGGGAAGTAGGTGTTAAAACCTCATCGAACAAAAATATTGGTATTTATGTGACCAATATTGATAATGAAGATTATATCAAAGTTCGCAGCGTTGATTTTTCCAAAGGAGCCAAATTTTTTGAAGCCAGCGTCGCGTCTGCTTCCAGTGGTGGAAAAATTGAAATTTATCTTGATGGTCTTGCCGGTACTTTAATAGGGGCTTGCACTGTTAACAATACTGGTAGCTGGCAGAATTGGGATATTCGATCATGTAAAGTAAAAAAGGAAAAAGGGATACATGATGTATACTTTGTTTTCAAAGGAGGCCAAGGCAGTTTATTTAATTTTAATTGGTGGAGATTTGAATAAATGCATATGAAATGCGTATCGCTCAAATAAAGATAAAAAATAGAATGATTAGATTTTGTCATGTAGCTTTAGTTCTCAATAGAATAGGAGTGTAAGCTCAAACCTACATCATTGACAGATTAGAGATTTGAAAATTTGAAGTTGAGAAAGTAATATAAACAATGCCATAAACATGGAGCTCTTCGTGGATAGGTCAAGGCTATTTATTTTAGAAAGGAATAATATACATGTTCAATTACAGTCTCCCTTAAAACCAAATAATAAACAGATGAAATCTTTCATTTATACTTTAGTATCATTTCTGGTTTTAAATGCAATCGTAATCCATGCACAAGAGGTTGTATCTCCCAATAAAAAGATAAAAGTAGTTCTTGCCATTAAGAAAATATCGGAAGAAAGCCCCTCTGGCCAATTTTTTTTTAGAATTCTATATAAGAATGGTTCAAAATACGTTGAAGTTTTACCCAACTCACCTTTGGGTATTTCACGGAAGGGGCAGCAGTTTGTTGACAACCTTCGTTTTATGAAAGAATCAGAGGCGATTGCGATACACAATAAATATCAAATGATTACCGGCAAACGGAAGATTTGTGAAAATTCTGGTACGGAAAGAATATTCAGTTATAAAAACTCTGATAATCAACCATTAAATATCGTATTCAGAGTTTATAATGATGGTGTTGCTTTTCGTTATGATTTTCCAAACCATTCCGATTCATTAGTGGATATAACAAGTGAAGCGACAACCTATGTTTTGCCGGATAGTACTTGCCGTTGGATTCAGCCATACAATATCTCTTATGAGGATTTTTATCCTTTTAGCAAAACGGGAAAAGATGAAAGGAAGAAACAAGAGTGGGGCCTCCCTGCGTTATTTAAAGTCAATAACGAACCAGTTTGGGCATTAATTGCTGAAGCAAATATTACGCAAAACAACTGTGCGACAATATTAAGCAATCTCGACAATTACAATAGATATAAAGTAACGTATCCATCACCAAGAAAAATTTTTCCACAAACTGGCGTTGTTTCGTTATTGCCGTGGAGTTCCCAATGGCATGTCTTGATAATAGGGAAGTTATCTGATATTGTAGAATCGACGTTGATAACCGATGTCAGCGAACCAAATACATTGAAAGATACAAAATGGATTAAACCCGGAGTCGCGGCATGGATATACTGGGCTAACAACCACGGTTCAAAAGATTACCAAAAAGTTGTTCAGTACATAAATTTAGCCGCTGAAATGAATTGGCCCTATATTCTTATTGATTGGGAATGGGATCAAATGAGTAACGGAGGAAATATAATCGATGCGGTTAATTATGCTCGAAGTAAAGGCATCAAACCACTTCTATGGTTCAATTCTGGTACCTCCTGGCTTAGCCCAACACCAGTTGATTGCTTGTTAACACACACAAAGCGTGTGAAGGAATTTAAATGGCTCAACAAAATAGGCGTATATGGAATTAAGGTAGATTTTTTTGCAGGCGATCAGCAGGACATGATGCAATATTACATCGGGATACTAAAAGATGCAGCACAATATCATCTGATGGTGAATTTTCATGGTTGTACAGTCCCTACCGGGTGGTCTCGGACATATCCGAATCTGATGACAATGGAAGCAGTGTACGGTGCCGAATGGTACAACAATGCACCCGTATTAACAAACAAAGCCGCTGTTCACAATACAACACTTCCTTTTATCCGCAATGTAGTAGGCCCAATGGATTATACTCCGGTTACTTTTTCAAATTCACAACATCCGCATATTACAACATACGGACACGAATTAGCCTTATCTGTTGTTTTTGAATCGGGAATACAGCACTTTGCCGACAGACCATCGGCTTATGAATCATTACCGCCCAAACCAAAAGAATTTTTGGAACATGTTCCTGTTAGCTGGGACGATATCAAATTTATCGGTGGTTATCCGGGTAAAAGTGTCATGATAGCCCGGAGAAAGGGAAGTCAGTGGTACCTTGGAGGCTTAAATGGGGAAAATGAAGCTCAGGTGTTCGAAATTAATTTCAGCTTTCTTGGCAAAGGAAACTATGATTTGAATCTTACTAAAGATGGAAACGATGCTAAATCTTTCTCATATGAATCAGTAAAAGTTAAGAAAGGGGATACGGTTAAAGTTGCTTGTCTTCCACGAGGTGGATTTGTGGGAATTCTGAATATGCATAATAAATAATAACGTATATTAAAATATAAACTCCGCATATGAAACTGATTCCGATATTAATCACCCAGGAATATGGCTATAAGCATGAAAATGAATGCTAACCAATGAATATTCAAACTTTATAAATCAGATAACAGATAAAACTATAAGTACATGAAAATAAAAACAACAAAAGCGGCTATTAAATTTACTTTAAGCATTTTCGTTTTTACTGCGGCATCGTTAGCGACCATGTGTTATGCTGATAATCCGATTATTCAAACAAAATTTACAGCAGATCCTGCTCCGATGGTATATCATGACACTGTCTTCCTTTACACCAGTCATGATGAGGATGATGCACCTCAGGGCATGGGCGCTTTCAAAATGCGCAACTGGCTTTGCTACACCACCACAGACATGGTAAATTGGACTGATCATGGAGTCGTGGCATCATTGAACGACTTTAGCTGGGTCAAACATGATAATGGTGCATGGGCGCCACAGTGTATTGAGCGGAGCGGTAAATTTTATCTTTATTGTCCAATCCAGGGAAATGGGATTGGGGTATTGGTTGCTAACAGCCCTTACGGACCGTTCAAAGACCTGTTAGGAAAGAGGTTGATTGAAACCAACCATCTCTGGAATGATATCGATCCCACCGTATTTATTGATGATGATGGTCAAGCTTATCTGTACTGGGGAAATCCCGACTTGTATTACGTGAAACTGAACAAGGATATGATTTCCTATTCAGGTAAAGTTGTCAAGGTGACTTCCAAACCAAAGAATTATCAGGAGGGCCCATGGTTTTACAAGCGGAACGGGCATTACTATCTGGCTTATGCTTCTACTTGCTGCCCTGAAGGCATCGGGTATGCCATGAGCGATAGCCCTACCGGTCCATGGGAATACAAGGGTTACATCATGAAACCGAATCCAGAATCATCCGGCAATCATCCGGGTATTATAGATTACAAGGGACATTCCTACGTGTTCGGCTTTAATTATCAACTTAATTCTATGTTGACCAACATACACCACGAACGGCGCTCGGTTTGCGTGGAAGAATTCAAATATAACCCTGACGGTACTATTTCTGAGGTGCCCTGGTGGTCAAAAAAAGGGGTTCAACAAATTGGTACTTTAAATCCTTTTATTCGCACGGAAGCAGCAACAATTGCGTGGGAATCCGGTGTTAAAACAAAAAAAAGCAGCAGTAATAATATATATGTTACTGATATAAACAACGGCGACTATATTAAAGTGCGTGGTGTTGACTTTGGAAAAGGGGCAAAATCATTTGAAGCTAGCGTTGCGTCGGCTTCCAGAGGTGGAAAAATTGAAATTCATGAGGATAGTATTACCGGTATTTTATTAGGAGTTTGTCCTGTTAAAACCAATGGCGGCTGGCAGGATTGGAGAGTCCAGTCTTGTAAGGTGAAAAACGCAAAGGGTATACACGATCTATACTTTGTTTTCAGAGATGGTCAAAGCAATTTATTCAACTTTAGATGGTGGAAATTCAATACTAAATAATCGAAACCAACAACAAGAATCAGCTATGATATTATAAATAAATTAAATGATTAACAAAATGAATATTCGACGTATTTGCATATTAATGTTCCTGTTTTTTGCGATAAGCATTACCGATAAGGGACAAACCTATCAGAAAACTGATACTGGAATTAAAACAGTAATTAATTCTGTTGGAGTTGAAATTCAATTTTATACTCCATCAACAGTAAGGATATTAAAATGGCCTGCAGGAACTACTTTTACTAAAAAAAGTCTTTCGGTAATAGAAACTCCACAAAAAACTGCATTTAGTATAAATCAATCAGGAGATGAGCTTTTTTTAAAAAGCAAAAATGTTCAAGTAGATCTGAACCTGAAAAATGGAAGGATCTCTTTTTCAACTTCAACAGGAGGAGAGCCATTATTAAGAGAAAAAGAGGCAGGTGTTTCATTTGCCAAGTTCAACGACGCCGGTGCAAAAACCTATACTGTAGGGCAATCATTTGTTTTAGATAAAGGTGAAGCTATTTATGGATTGGGACAACAACAGCAAGGCAAAATGAATCAACGTAACGATATTTTACATATGATTCAGGGAAATACCGATGACTATATTCCCTATTTTCTATCGGAAAAAGGCTATGGATTGTACTGGGATAATTATTCACCAACACTATTTGTCGATAACCCGGACAGCACAACATTCAAATCAGACGTCGGTAATTGTATCGATTATTATTTTATGTATGGCGGGAATGCCCATGGCGTGATTGCACAAATGCGCGACTTAACCGGTCAGGTACCTATGCTGCCGTTATGGACCTACGGTTATTGGCAAAGCAGGGAACGTTATAAGAGCCAAGATGAAATAGTGGGAGTGGTTAAAAAATACCGTGAACTTGGAGTTCCGTTGGACGGTATTATTCAGGACTGGCAATATTGGGGCGACAATTTACATTGGAACGCTATGGAATTTCTTAATCCAAACTTTCCCCATCCTCAAAAAATGGTAAATGAAATCCATGCCATGCATGCTCATATTATTATTTCCGTATGGGCATCGTTTGGCCCCAAAACAAAGCAATATGAAGTTTTAAATAAAAAGGGCATGTTGCTCAATTTTAAAACATGGCCCTTGTCCGCTACTGATGCCTGGCCTCCGGATATGAGCCGTCCTTCAGGAGTTAGGGTTTATGATGCATACAATCCCGAGGCACGTAAAATATTCTGGAAATTTTTGGATAAAGGATTATTTTCGTTAGGGATTGACGGGTGGTGGCTCGATTCGTCGGAACCTGATCATATGGATGTCAAGCCATCCGATTTCGATGATCATACATATTTAGGTTCTTTCCGCAAAGTGCGCAATGCTTTTCCTTTAATGCACGTTGGTGGCGTATTCAAAGGTCAACGTTCAGTCACATCCAAGAAGCGGGTGTTTATCCTTACCCGTTCGATGTTTGCAGGTCAGCAGCGATATGGCGCCAACACTTGGTCAGGTGATGTTACCGCATCATGGAATGCATTAAAAAATCAAATTTCTGCAGGTTTAAATTTCTCACTTTGCGGAATTCCATATTGGAACAGCGATATAGGAGGCTTTTTCCTTAGTAAGTTTCCCAAAAAATTGGAAGATGCCAATTACTGTGAATTATATACACGTTGGATTCAGTTCGGTGCATTTTGCCCAATGATGCGTTCGCACGGTACCGATGCCCCACGCGAAATTTATCAGTTTGGTAAAAAAGGAGATGAGATTTATGATGCTATTGATAAATATATAAATCTGCGTTACATGTTGTTGCCTTATATTTATTCTACCTCTTGGAATGTTACGGCTAATCAAGGAAGTATGATGCGTGCACTGGTGATGGATTTTGCAAAAGATAAAAATGCGCTGGATATCAACAATGAGTATATGTTTGGTAAGGCATTTCTGGTTTGTCCGGTAACCAAACCGATGTATTCCAAGATAGTAGTTCAAGGTAATGATATTACTAAAGTCGGAGATTTCAGCAAGATAAAAAGTGATAAAGTTTATCTGCCTAAAGGAACTGATTGGATTGATTTCTGGACAGGTGAAAAATACAGCGGTGGACAAACCGTAAATAAAAAAACACCGATTGATATCATGCCGTTGTATGTAAAAGTAGGTTCAATACTTCCGATTGGCCCTAAAGTACAATATGCAACACAAAAGAAATGGGATGATCTTGAAATACGGGTTTATCCGGGTGCAGACGGTAAGTTCATTCTTTATGAAGATGAAAACGATAACTACGATTATCAGAAAGGAATTTATTCTACTATAACTTTTACATGGAATGATGCTAAAAAAGTTTTGACCATAGGCGACAGAAAGGGCATGTTTCCCGGAATGCTGAAAGAGCGTAAATTCCGTTTTGTAATGGTTTCAAAAAATGAAGGTACGGGAATGAATCCTATTGAAAAGTATGATAAAGTGGTAAATTATGACGGAAAGAAAATTACGGTTAAACTCTAAAGAAGAGAATAATTATTAACTTACAATTGCTAATAAAATGATTACTAGTTTATTATTAAATAAACATTTGAAATTTAATTCGGTAAATTGGAACAACCAATTTTTGATATGAAAGATTTAATAGTAATTTGTATTTTGTTTACGGTTCTATCATTGCATGCAGAGAATGGACACAATCTTTGGCTTCGCGGCAAAAGTACAGCTCCGGTCAATGTAGTTTGTTCCGGGAACTCAGCCACCATCGATATTGCCAAACAAGAATTGCAGCAAGGCTGGCAAGGAAAGGCAAATGCTACTATTGTTTTTACGATTAAACGCAACAAATTCATTAGAGACGATGGATATATGCTGAGTGTTGATGGTGTTAAGGCAAATACCGATTTTGGAATTTTGTATGGAGTTTATGCTCTCCTGCGTCATCAGCAAACCGGAACCCCTATTCGGGATGTAATCATTAGTAACCCATCTTATGAGCGACGCATATTAGACCATTGGGATAATCTGGATGGAACCATTGAACGTGGGTATGCCGGTCGTTCCATATTTTGGCACAACGGGAAAGACTCTCTTGTCGTAAATGAGAAAGATAAGAAATTATGGCAGGAATATGCTCGAGCTGATGCGTCTATAGGAATCAATGGCGCTGTGCTTGATAATGTGAATGCTTCACCTTTGATATTGACTACAGAATACCTGAATAGGGTCAAAGCGATTGCCGGTGTTTTGCGTCCATATGGTATCAGAACTTATCTTTCTGTAAATTTTGCATCTCCTTCTGTAATTGGAGGGTTAAAAACTGCGGATCCGTTAAATCCTGAAGTACAAAAATGGTGGAAAGATAAAGCCAAAGAAATTTATAGC